>ERZ1090867.175-NODE-175-length-31282-cov-14.973613_pt1 | contig 31282 bp, 24 predicted proteins | sample MGYA00478476_ERZ1090867 | MGnify/ENA primary metagenome ERZ1090867 (study PRJEB33644, sample SAMEA5815742) | chicken gut metagenome | biome: Chicken; feature: Gastrointestinal Tract; material: Caecum | place: Ireland | collected 2019-01-01 | study: A study of the... | reverse complement strand
TTCCTGCGGAAGTCTGGGCCGAGCAGCGCCAGAAAGCGCTGGCGGAAGTGCGCCGGGATGCGGCTTTTGAGGGCATCGGTTACGATATCGACCCCGCTGCGGTGGCTCTGGCCAACGCCAACGCCAAACTGGCCGGGGTGGGGGACCGCTGCCGGTTCGAGGTGGCGGATGTGAAAGATTTTGTCCCCGACCGAAACGCCACGGTGCTGACCAACCCGCCCTACGGCGAACGCCTGGGCGACAGTACGGAAGCTGCCTCTCTTGCCCGTACTTTGGGACAGGTATGGCAGCGCAACCCGGCGCAGGGATTGTATGCCATCACGGCGGATGCGGATTTTGAGCAGCACTTCGGCAAGAAAGCTGCGCGCCGCCGTAAGATTTACAACGGTATGATCCCCTGCCAGCTGTATATGTATTACGAGCAGCCCAAGAGGTAACAACCATGGAAGATTTGAAACTGGCCATTCTGATTGATGCAGACAACATCTCGCCCAAATATGTCAAGGTGATTCTGGATGAAGCGGCGTCCTTCGGTGTGGCGGCCTGCAAGCGCATTTACGGTGACTGGTCGGACGCACGGCTGAAAAGTTGGAAAGATGCCCTGCTGAATAACTCCATCATTCCGATCCAGCAGTACAGCTACACCACCGGCAAAAATGCTACCGATTCTGCCATGATCATTGACGCCATGGACCTGCTCTATGGGGGCAATCTGGATGGCTTCTGCATTGTTTCCTCGGATAGTGACTTTACCCGTCTGGCGGCGCGGCTGCGGGAAGCCGGCAAACTGGTCATCGGCATGGGCGAAAGCAAGGCCCTTGGCCCCTTTGTGAAAGCCTGCGACCAGTTCAAATATCTCGACCTCATTCTGGATCATGGAGAAACCGAACCCTCCGATCCGGTGGCTCCGGCGACAGAAACCGATGCACGGGCCAATGCGGGGGATGATACGGCCATCAACCGGGAATCCATCGAGCGCATTGTGCACGGCCTGATCGGTGAGATGGACGACGGTACCGGCTGGGTCCGCACCTCCCGGGTGGGGGATCAGCTGATCAAGCGGTATCCGGACTTTGACGTGCGAAACTTCGGCTCCAAGAGTCTGAACAAATTCCTGGCATCGTTGCCGGAAATGGAAGTGGAGGAACGCATCCTCTCCAACGGCAACCCGATCCAGTTCGTGCGGATCCGTCCGGCCCCCAAAAAGCCCGCTCCCCGGCGCCCGGCTTCCAAAAAAGCACCCCGGCGTACCAACAAGAGAAAATAAAAAGAAGCGCAGTCAACCGACTGCGCTTCTTTTGTATAGCTTTTCAGATGACCAGACCGCCGTTTTGGCCAATGACCTGCCCGGTGATATAACCGGAACGCTCATCCGCAAGAAAAACCAGCGTTCGGGCAATTTCCTGGGGCGTGCCCAGGCGACCGACCGGCGTATCTTCCGCCAACACCGCGCGGTCTTCTTCGGAAAATCCCGACATCATATCGGTATCGATGACACCCGGTGCAACCACGTTGACGGTGATCCCGCTGGGGCCTTCCTCCTTGGCCAATGCCTTGCCAAGGCCGATCAGCCCGGCTTTGGCGGCACTGTAGGCAACCTCGCAGCTGCCACCGGTCTGTCCCCACATACTGCTGACCAGCAGGATACGCCCGTATTTGCGATGGATCATACCGGGCAGGGCGGCCCGGCAGGCGAAAAAGGCGCCGTCCAGGTCTACCGACATGATGCGCCGCCAGTCCTCGTCCGTGGTATCGGTAAACAATTTCTGCTGGGCGATACCGGCATTGCAAACCAGTACCTGCAATCCGCCCAGTTCCTGCTCTGCCCGGCGCACAGCGGTGGTAACCTGTGCGGCATCGGCAGCGTCTGCCTGCAGTGCCAGGAACCGGCAACCGGGGGCGCTCTTTTGGGCCTGTTCCAATACCTGCTCGGCGGCCTTGCCGTGATTGTTCCAGGTGAACGCCACGTTATAACCGGCGGCAGCGAAGGCCAGTACCGCCGCCGCGCCGATACCACGGCTGCCGCCGGTGATCAGTACACTTTGTTTCATCTTATTTCTTCTTTCGCTTCTCGCGCAGCATCACAAAAAAATCCTGCAAAAGGGCCTGCGCTTCCTCTTGCAGCAATCCCTGTTCAATTATCGGATGGTGATTGAACGGTAAGGCGAACAGATCGGTCAGGCTGCCGCAGCAGCCGGCCTTCGGGTCCCGCGCGCCGTAGACCACCCGGCGCAGCCGGCTGTTGATGATGGCACCGCTGCACATGGGGCAGGGTTCCAGTGTCACAAACAGTTCGCATTGCCACAGCCGCCAGCCGCCCAGGGCCTTGCAGGCAGCGTCAATGGCCATCAATTCGGCGTGGTAGGTGGCGTTTTTGCCGCTTTCCCGCAGGTTGTGGGCCCGGGCAATGATCTCGCCGTCCTTGGCAATGACGGCACCTACCGGTACTTCCCCCAGGGCGGCAGCAATGCGGGCTTCTTCCAGTGCGGCCTGCATCAGTTGTTCATCGGTCATGGTACAATCCTCAATGGCTTAAAAACACGGTGTATACCAACAAAAACAACACCGTTACCAGATAGGCGGGGCTTGTGAATACATCCAGAACATCCACACCGGGACGCAGCCCGGCGGAAAACCGGAACCCCTGCTGGCGGGCATGGTAAACCAGCCAGAGGCTGAACAGCGGGAAGAACAGCAGCAGGAACAGTTCCACGGCAAAGGAAACGTTGTTGGGGGCGTAGAACCGCAGATACAGACTCAGGAATGCCAGGCAGTTGTTGGTGAAATGCAGCAGAATACCGGGCAGGATGCTGCCGGACCGTTCGGCCAGCCAACCGAGAAAGACACCACAGACCAGTGCGGTGAGTCCCTGAACAGGGTCCAGATGCAGCAGGGCAAACAACAGCGCCGGGCCAAAGATGGCGACTACACTGCCGCAGGGACGCATAAGCCCCTGCAGAGCGCCCCGGAAAAACAGCTCTTCCACGATGGCCGGCATCACACACAAAACAAGAAACTGCACAAACAGCTCCAGGCCGCCGCTGGGCAAGATGCTGGTGGTTGTTTCAATGCCCAGCCAGGTGGTCAGCAGTGCACCTGCCAGATTGGCGGTGTTGGCCAATCCAAGAAACACCGGCAGACAGAATCCCGGGCTCCAGGGGGCAGGCAGTACAATGCGCAGATCCCGCACTTCCAGTCGGGTCAGACGCAGCATGCACCACAGCGGGATGGCAATGGCGCCGATCCCGATAAAAAGCTGCAGCAATCCGATGGTAGTGTCGCTGACCCCCACCGGTTTGCTAAGACTGGCGCCCGGCTGCAGCAGACCCAGCAAAGCACTGACTCCGGCGTACAGCAGGGAGCGCACCAACAAATAAAACAGCGCGGCAATTGCACACCAGCTGGCGGCACCGCGCACTCCGCGTGATTTTGCCATTCCCTCATCCCTTACACAAACACTTCATTTATAGAATATCATAACACACCGGCGTGTTTGGTGCAATAAAAAAAGACCCAACCGGTGTGCGGGCCGGTAAGGTCGTGGAGGGAGAGAGGAGCCAATGTGGTTCCTGCAATGTGCGTTGCAGGCATTGACTTTCTTTTACTATCATAGTACAGTATAGACGTGAAGTAAAGCACAATTTTTTCATACAAAAGATGAAAGAAATTCACCAAAAGGAGAAGTTCTATGACCCTGACGGATTGCCAGATTCTGGTAATGGTAGCCCAGTTGGGCACCTTTGCGGCGGCGGCAGAGCAGATGCATCTGACGCCTTCGGCCATCAGTCATGCGGTGTCCGGGATGGAGGCGGAATGCGGATTCCCGCTGTTTACCCGCACCAAAAGCGGCGTTACCATGACTGCTGCGGGGGAAAGTCTTTTCCCGTCCATCCGGCAGATGCTCAACAGCAGCGAGTTGCTGGATCAATCCATTGCCCAGATCAACGGTATGCACAAAGGTGTGCTGCGCCTGGGCGTGTTCAACTCGGCCTGCGTGACCTGGATGCCGCAACTGGTACCGCCGTTCCAGCGGGAATTCCCCGGTATTGATGTGCAGATCTACCAGGGGTCTTACGCCGATATTGCAGCCTGGCTCAGAAACGGCGTGGTGGAACTGGGCTTCCTTTCCAATTCCAGCGCCAAGGACCTGGACTTTGAACCGTTGTATGAAGACCCGCTGATCTGCCTCGCGCCGGCGTCCTACAAGCCACGGCGCCCGGGGTGTGTCTGGGCGGAAGAACTGCAGGGCCAGCCTTTTGTCAGCCAGCAGGCGGACGTAGATGCCGACATACAAAGCTACTTTAAAAAGAACGATCTGCATGTGAACAGCCGCTGCTACATTGTGGACGACCAGTCCATGATTGCGATGGTTTCCTGTGGGCAGGGACTGGCCATTATGCCGGAACTGATGTTCAAGATGGGCACCGATTACAGCGGCTGCCAGGTTCTGCGGCTGGAGCCGGCCGCAGGGCGCAGCATCGGCGTAGCCTGCCTTTCCCGCAGCGGGCTGTCCCCGGCGGCCAGCCGGTTTATCGAGCACGCCCGCAGCTATGCGCAGACTATGAAGTAAGGAAGCGGGCGGCGCAAACCCGGCAAAGGTCTTTTCAAAACCGGGGAAAAAGAGTATAATAAGATGTTAAAGAGCCAAAAGGGGGAAATGCTATGCCAGGCGATCTGCATACCCATACTACTTTCTCCGACGGGTCTACCCCGGCGGAAAAGATGCCGTTTTTGGCCAGCTGTGCGGGCATGACCCATCTGGCCATCTCGGACCATGATTCCATGCTCGGTGTACGGTACGCGTATGCCCATCCCAAACAGGAGGGGGTCCATCTGATCCCCGCATTGGAGATGACTGCGTACGATTACGAGCGCGCTCACCGTGTGCATCTTTTGTGCTACTGGCCGGATGACTGCGCGCCGCTGGCGGAATTCTGCGATATGATGGCGGAACGCCGCCGGGTGGCCGTTTTGCAGAGCTGCCGGGAACTGGAAGAGATTTGCCCGCAGTTTCGTACTGAGGAAGCACTGGAACTGGCCAAAGACAGTGGGACACTGTTCAAGGCCCATGTGATGCGGGTGCTGTGGCAGTACGGTCTGGCTGATGGTATGTACAACGATGTCTACCGTTCGCTGTTCGGGCTCAAGCCGGTACGCGGGCGGATTCTGCACACGCCGCGGTATGAACCGGTGGATGATGTGCTGGCGCTCATCAAAGCGTGCCGCGGAGTGGTGGTGCTTGCGCATCCCAGCGTGTATCACAGCATGGAATTGGCCCGGGAACTGATTGCGGCAGGGCGTCTGGATGGTGTGGAGATCGACCATCCCCGCAATACACCGGAAGATAAAGCCGAGCTGCTGCGTCTGGCCAAGGAAAATGATCTGCTGATCACCGGCGGTACCGATTACCATGGCCTGAATACGGTCACGCCCCGGCCGGTGGGGGCTTTCTCTACCCGGGATGAACAGATCACCCGGCTGCAGACCCTTGCCAAGGCCCGCAAAATATCCAACAAAAAGGCACAATGATAACAAAAGGAGCATGAACGATCATGATGTATGTATACAACAATAAGGGTACCTGCTCGGTGCGCACCGAAGTGGAACTGAATCCCGATCATACCATTGCCGCTGTCCGTGTGCTGGGCGGCTGCAACGGCAACCTCAAAGGCATTTCCAACCTGCTGACCGGCATGAAGGCGGAGGACGCCATCGCCCGGATGGAGGGCACGACCTGCGGCAATAAGCCCACCAGCTGCCCGGACCAGATCGCACAGGCGCTCAAAGGTGCCCTGGCTGAACTGTGATTGCGTAAAGGAGTTGCTCATGGAGTGCTTCCATTATCCGCTGGATACGGAAACCTTGCTGCGCAAAAAGCGCCGTCTGCGCCGGGAATTGCTGGCGCAGAACCCCCATCCGCTGCATAAAAAAATTGCGATTCTCGGCGGTTCCACCACCAATGAAGTGGCGGATCAGCTGGGGCTTTTTTTGCTGCAATACGGGATCGAAGGGGAATTTTATCAGAGTGAGTATGGCCAGTACTGGCAGGATGCCATGTTCGGCACGCCGGAACTGGATGCTTTTGCGCCGGATGTGATTTATATTCATACCAACTGGCGCAACCTGACGGCGCTGCCGACGACAGCTGACAGCCCGGAGCAGATTGAAGAAATGCTGGAAGCGGAGTATGCCCATTTTGAAACGATGTGGCAGGCGCTGGAACAGAAGTTTGCCTGCCCCGTCATCCAGAACAACTTCGACCGCCCCAATTATCGTCTGATGGGCAACCGGGATATCTGGGATGTGCACGGCCGCTCCAATTTTATCAGCCGCCTGAACCAGAAATTCTATGCCTACGCCGCCGCCCATGAGAACTTTTACATCAATGACCTGGATTATCTCTCGGCGGATTACGGCCTGACGGCCTGGGGTGACGCATTTTACTGGCACATGTACAAATATGCCATGTGCCTGGATGCCATCCCGTCGCTGGCAAACAGCGTTGCCAATATCATCAAATCCCTGTATGGGCGCAACAAAAAGGCGCTGGTGCTGGATCTGGACAATACCCTCTGGGGCGGCATTGTGGGGGATGACGGGGTAGATGGCCTGGCCATCGGCCCCGAAGTGCCGGAAGGGCAGGTCTATGCCGAGTTCCAGAGCTACTGCAAAGCCCTCAAGAGCATCGGCGTGATTCTGGCGGTGGACTCCAAGAATGAGGAAGCCAACGCATTGGCGGGACTCAACCATCCCGACGGTGTGCTGCGTCCCGATGATTTTGTGGCCATCAAAGCCAACTGGGACCCCAAGGACCAGAATCTCAAAGCCATCGCATCGGAGTTGAGCCTGGGTGTGGACAGCTTTGTGTTTGCCGACGATAACCCGGCGGAGCGTGCCATTGTGGAAGCACAGGTGCCGGGTGTGGCGGTGCCTGTACTGGATGGTGCCGAAAACTATATCAAGATGCTGGACCACGGCGGTTACTTTGAGGTGACTACTCTTTCCCAGGAGGACCTGAAAAAGACGGAACTCTACCACCAGAATGCGCAGCGTGCGGCTGCCCAGGCTGCTTTTGGAGATTACGGTGAATACCTGGACAGCCTGGAGATGACCGCCACCATTCACGGTTTTGAACCGCTGTATATTCAGCGGATCGCTCAGCTCACCAACAAATCCAATCAGTTCAACCTGACAACGCTGCGCTGCTCCGAGGATGACATCCGTGCCATGGCACAGGATGAAAACCGGATCTGTCTGTGCGGCAAACTGGTGGATAAATTCGGCGATAACGGTATTGTTACGGTGGTGTCCGGGGAACAGCAGGGCAGCGCTCTGCATCTGCGCCTGTGGCTGATGAGCTGCCGGGTGCTCAAGCGCGGTATGGAAGATGCCATGATGGATACTCTGGTGTCGGAGGCTGCCGCCCGGGGTGTGACCGCCGTATACGGCTACTATTATCCTACGGCCAAAAATGCCATGGTCCGTGAATTTTATGCGGGTTATGGTTTTACCAAGGTGGAGGAAGAGGAAACGGGGAATACGGTGTGGAAGCTGGATGTCGCTTCCTACCAGCCGCGGCATCCGCACATGAAAATTGAACGCTGATCGAAAGGAGATTCCATGAAGAAAACCGCCCTGCGAAAAATCCTGTATGCAGTTGCCTTTGTGCTGCTCACAGCGGTTTTGTTGGTTGCGGCCCGGTTTTTGCTGGTGGATGATGTGCACTCCTATTCTCGTGTGATGCTGCAGGAACTGTACGCACAAGCGGGGCAGATCGATACCCTTTTTTTGGGTTCTTCCCATTGCTATCGCAGCGTGGACCCTGCCATGGTAGATGAAACTTTGGGGACACACAGCTTCAATGCAGGTTCCTCCCAACAGCTGCCGGATGGCTCCTTCTATATGCTGCAGGAGGCGGCGTCCCAAAATCCTCTGAAGACGGTGTATCTGGAAATGTTTTATACCGGGTACAATCAAAGCGCCTCCAGTGATATTCCCATGGCCTGTTACCTGCTGACCGACCATATGCAGTGGAACTCTCCGCAGCGGTACCGGTATCTGTGGGAGATGGGCGGCATGGCCGCTTTTGCGGACCTGCTTCTTCCGGCCCGGCATGGTATGGTGGTGCCGGGGGATATGCCGGCGCTGTGGAAAGCCAAACTCACCGATGGGTACGAGTTGGGAAACTATGCCTATGTGACCTATCCGGAGGAGGGAGAGGCTTACCGGGGCAATGGCTTTGTGTACACGGAAGGAACGGCACAGGACGGCTATGCAACGCTGCTGAACGTGGACCCGGAAAAACCTCTTTCCGTTTTTGGTCAGACCTATCTGGAAAGAATTGCAGAGTATTGCGAAGAAAATGGAATCCACCTTGTGCTGTTTACAGCACCGCTGCCCAGCGCCTATGTTTCCAACACGGCACAGTACCAGGCTTATGTGGATGCGGTCAATGCCTTCGCCCGGGAACATGATACCGTGTATTGGGATTTTTCGCTGTATCGTGATCCGCGTGCTATGGATTTGGGCGGCGGAGATTTTTCGGATGCCCATCATCTTAATGGTATTGGCGCAGAAAAGTTTACGGCGGTACTGTGCGATGTGATCGCGCGGGATGCCGCTGGGGAAGACGTGTCTTCTCTGTTCTGCGATACGGTTGAGGATAAACTCGAAAATCATGCAGACAATACCATTTTTATGGCTGATGCATACATTCATTCCTAAAAGGAGGTCCTGCCATGCTGGCTGTTTCTTCGCCGGGGTTTGTCGTATTTGCGGCATTGCTGGTGGGGCTTTGGTATCTTTGCGTGCCTTCAAAACGCTGGCTGCTGATGCTGGCTGCCAGTGCGGTATTCTACATTTCCCTGGACTGGCAGGGATTCCTGGTGCTTCTGGCGGGGACGCTGGTCGTCTGGGCCTGTGCGCTGCACGCCCCTGAAAAGAACGGCTTTTTCGCGCTTGGTCTGGCAGGTGCCCTGGCACCGATTGTATTGCTGAAATACTATGTGGCGGCTGCCGGCGGGTTACAAGCCATGCTGGGATTGCGTTTGTGGCAGCCGGAAATTCTGCAGCCTCTGGGAATCGGCTATTTTACACTGCAGCTTGTGAGTTACCTGGTGGATGTTCGCCGCGGGGTACTGTTGCCTCAGCGCAGCTTTGCCCGGGTGCTTTGCTTCTCTTCGTTTTTTCTATCCATAACCCAGGGACCGTTCAACCGATATAATGAATTGATGCCGCAGTTGGATGCGGATACCCGCTGGGACAGTAACCGTGCCTGGCGGGGGGCCATCCGCTGCTTTTGGGGATACTTCAAAAAAATTGCAGTGGCGGATCGTGCGGCGGTGGTCGTGGGGGTCGTGTTTGCAGATCCGGCTTCCTTTGACCGTACCCAGCTGCTGTTGGCAACGACGTTGTATTCCTTCCAGCTGTATGCGGATTTCTCCGGGTACACGGATATTGTGCTGGGAATCGGGCAGGTGTTGGGCCTTGAACTCCCTGAAAATTTCCGGCAACCGTACCTTTCTGCCACTGTCAAGGAAGTCTGGTCCCGCTGGCACATGAGTCTGTCCCGCTGGCTGAAAGACTATGTGTACATCCCGCTGGGGGGCAGCCGCTGCAGTACAGCCCGCAGGGATGTGAATCTGATCGCGACGTTTCTTGTCAGCGGTTTGTGGCACGGTGCGGGTTTGACCTATCTGCTCTGGGGATTTCTACACGGCGCATTTCAGGCGCTGGAAAATCATCTCCCCTGGCGCCACGCCATCACCAAAGGATGGGCGCGCCTGGTGGGAATTGCCGGGACATTCTGTGTCATGACGTTTGCTTTTACGATTTTCCGCTCTGCCAGCCTTGCTGATGCCGCACAATATTTTTATGGGATTTTGCATAACGGCGGGCACAAGGCCCTCAGCAACTATTGGGAGCTTGGGCTGACCACCCGGCAGGAACAGGTTTTCCTGTTTGCGGGGGTGGCGATCCTGATTGCGGGGGATCTGCTGCAGGAATATCATGTTCCGCTGCTGGATAAACTGGCTGCGGCGCCGCGGCTGCTTCGCTGGGCGGCTTACGAAGTTGCCATTTTTGCATTTTTGCTGATGGGATATTTCCTGAGTGGCGGCGGCTTCCTGTACGCCCGCTACTGAGAACAGAAAAAACGGCATTGTACCACTCTGGTACAATGCCGTTTTTGTATAAGGCGCGTTCAGCGGTCGGGTTCACAATCCAGAATGGAGGGAATGTTTTCCCAACGTTGCGATTCGGCTGTGTATCGCTCATGGAACCAGGCAACGGCAGCGTCCAAACCTTGCTGGTTGCCCTCGAATTCCCGGGACTGGATTTTCTCCTCTGCGGTATGCTCGATGCTCCAGGGACCGGGCCAGATATAGGCAGTCAGATATTCAACTTTTTTCTTGCCGCTTTCATCGGCGGGATCGGGCTTTTTGCCGGGAACGATCACATATCGCATACCGCCCTCGGCACCGGAATAAGAATTGCCGTTATGGAACCAGTGGTAAATGGGGAATGCATCCAACATGGAAAAGTCTCCTTTCAAAAGCCATGAAACACGCTGTAAGAAAAACGGCATACACAGCGCACGACGAGTCGGAACCGTAAAAGGTCCTTGCCCGCCGGGGCGACAGGCGGGGAATGGTCCTATTATAACGAATTCGGGAACAATTGACAATAGAAGCCGCAAAACGGCATTGACAAAGCAGCGGCTTTGCGGTACAATAACTAAGTCATGCGGGATTAGCTCATCCGGTAGAGTGACTGCTTCCCAAGCAGTAGGTGGCGAGTTCGAGACTCGTATCCCGCTCCAAAAACGCCTTGAATTGAACGGTGATTCGTTGATTCAAGGCGTTTTCTTTTTGCGCGATCGGCGGCAAGAAAGCCAAAAACGCATTTTGGCAGGGAAAAATCGGATCAGACACAAGAAAATTCCTTGACAAGCGGTGCTTTTTCTGCTAAAATACTTTAGCAATCGTTCAGATGGCTGCTCCATTCGCACAGGATGGTGAATGCTGGTAGCCGCAATTCGAAGATTGTGATGAGCACATATATCAAGTATGGCTCCCGTAATCATGATCGAGAAAGAGGTGAAATAACCATGAAGAAGGGCATCCATCCGAACTATGTGGACTGCACCATTACCTGTGCCTGCGGCAACGTGATTCACACCCGTGATACCAAGCCGGAGATCCACGTCGAAGTTTGCAGCAAGTGCCATCCGTTCTACACCGGCAAGCAGAAGCTGGTCGATACCGGTGGCCGTGTCGAGCGTTTCAAGCGTCGTTACGCCAACGTCGGCAAATAAGTTTGTTTGCATTGTACCCCAGATGGAAACATCTGGGGTATTTTTGGCTGTCCGTAAGGAGTTTTCTTATGTCCGATTACAAGACCATCCGTGGGGTATCGACTTTTGAATATGAAGAAAAGCGCAGCCGCTTTATTGGGACGGCGGCTTTTGCCGATACCGAGGAAAAAGCACTGGCGATTCTGAACGGCGTCCGTGCGGCCAACCGGACGGCCCGGCATAATGTGTATGCCTATGTGTTGCAGAATGGCCGCGCACGCTATTCCGATGATGGGGAGCCGGCCAAGACGGCAGGCACCCCGGTGCTGGAAGCTATCGGCCACGCGGAACTTTCGGATGTGATCGTGGTGGTCACGCGGTACTTCGGGGGAATCCTGCTGGGAACCGGGGGACTGGTGCGAGCGTATACGGCGGCGGCTTCCGGTGCCTTGCAGAAAGCGGAACTCGTCACAATGCGCCTGGTGGTAGATTGCAGCCTGCGGGTGCCCTACGCTTTGTTTGAACAGGTACAGCGTATGGTGGCGGCTTCCGGTGCCAAATTGCAGGAGCCTGTCTTTGAGGATGCCGTAACACTGTTGTGGCGGATGCCGTCGGGGGAGGAGAGAGCACTCTGTGCGTCGCTGTCTGAACTGACACGGGGGGCGGCTTCGGTGCAGGTTTCGGCTCCGGCGTATGCACCGTTTTGAAAAAAATATGAATTTTCCGGCAAAAATAAAGTCATTTGCCCGGTTTTGTCGTACTTATTTATAGAGAGATTAACGAAAGGGGGCGGATTCTGTGACGATCCGAGAAGAAACGCAAGCCATTGAACGCCAGACGCTCAGCCGATATGCAACCTTGAGCGAGAACAGCCGGGGCCGCCGTGTCCCGGAGGAGGAAGACCCGATCCGCCCCTGCTTCCAGCGGGACCGGGACCGTATTCTGCATTGCAAGGCTTTCCGGCGCCTCAAACAGAAAACGCAGGTGTTTCTTTCTCCCGAAGGGGACCACTACCGCACCCGGCTGACCCATACGCTGGAAGTCAGCCAGATCGCCAGAACCATTGCCCGGGCGCTGCGGCTCAACGAAGATCTGACCGAAGCCATTGCCCTGGGGCATGATCTGGGGCATACCCCGTTTGGACATGCGGGGGAGCGGGCACTCAACCGGCTGTGCCCGGGCGGATTCACCCACTATCGCCAGAGCCTGCGGGTGGTGGATATGCTGGAAAAGGACGGCAAGGGTCTGAACCTGAGTTGGGAGGTGCGTAACGGCATCATTACCCACACCACAGGTGCCTGGGCTCGCACACCGGAAGGCTGTGTTGTGCGTCGGGCCGACCACATTGCCTTCCTCAATCACGATATTGAAGATGCAGTGGCAGCAGGTGTGTTGGACCCGCGCCAGCTTCCGCCGGAAGCTACCGCGGTTCTGGGCAAAACCAAATCCCAGCGCATCACCACCATGATCTCGGATCTTGTGGAGCACAGCCAGAATGGCCGCATCAATTTCTCACCCGAAGTGGATGCCGCCTACGCGGTGCTCAAAGATTTCATGTATTCTACAGTGTATGTGGACCGGGATGCCAAGCGGGAAGAAAAAAAGGTGGACAAGCTCATCGCGGAACTTTATGAACGCTTGTGCGAGGAGCCGGATCGGATGCCGAATTTCTATCTGCAGATTGCGTACAATGAGGGCGTGGACCGTGCAGCCACCGATTACATCAGCGGTATGAGCGATGAATTTGCTACCCGCCTGTTTGTGGAGTGGTTTGTGCCGCAGAAGTGGCAGGTCCTGTGACCGTTTTTCTCGCGTAAGGGAGGTGGAACGGATTTGATTCCGCAGGAATACATACAGGAAGTGGTACGCCGCAACGATATTGAAGAGGTCGTCGGCCAGTATGTGCAGCTGCGCCGCCGCGGCCGGACGCTGAGCGGGCTGTGCCCGTTCCACAACGAAAAAACGCCATCCTTCGTGGTATATCCCGATACCCAGAGCTTTTACTGCTTTGGCTGCGGTGCGGCGGGCGATGTTATAAACTTCGTGCGCAAGTACAATAATCTCGGGTACGTGGAAAGCGTCAAACAGCTGGCTTCCCGTGTGGGAATGCCGCTGCCCGAGGAGGAGGACAAAGAGGCCCGGGCCCGGCAGCGGCTGCTGGAGATCAATCGTTGTGCGGCGCGCTATTTTTACGAGCAGCTCAACGCCAGAACACCTGAGGCGGCTCAGGCGCGGCGGTATTGGAAAGAAAAGCGCGGTCTGTCTGATGCCGCAATACGGCGGTTTGGTCTGGGCTACGCGCCGGAGGATTTCGGCGGATTGCTGCATTACCTGAAGCGGCGCGGTTTTGCCGAGGATGAACTGGAACATTCAGGGCTTATCAAGCGCAGTGCCAAAGGCAATCTGTACGATATCTTCCGCCATCGTGTGATGGTGCCCATCATTGATGTGCGCGGCTCCATCATTGCTTTCGGCGGACGCGTGCTGGACGATTCCAAGCCCAAGTATATCAACAGTCCCGAAACAATGGTCTACCACAAATCCCGGACCTTGTTTGCGCTGAATATTGCCAAAAAGTCCACCAGTAAACGGTACATCCTGTGCGAAGGGTATATGGATGTGATTTCGATGCACGAGGCGGGCTTTGATACAGCCGTTTGCGCCTGCGGTACGGCTTTGACGCCGGAGCAGGTCAAACTCCTCAGCGAATATGCGGATGAAGTTATTCTGAGTTATGACTCCGATGAGGCGGGCCAGAAAGCGACTGAACGCAGTTTGGGATTGTTTGCCAACAGCCAGGTCAAGGTCAGCGTGCTCAGCTATCAGGGGGCCAAAGACCCGGATGAATTCATCAAGAAATACGGGCGGGAACGGTTCGATATGCTGCTCAACGGTACCGCCAATCCCACAGAATTCCAGCTGAAAAAAGCAAAAGCCAAATATGATCTGCGCAGTGATGACGGGCGGTTGAATTACATCCGCGAAGCCATCGAAATTCTGACGGGCTATAGTGTCACTCCCACAGCCCGGGATGTGTATGCCGGGCGTCTGGCAGAGGAAACCGGCGTTTCCAAACAGGCCATTACTTCCCAGATGCAGGGAGCCTTGCGGGCGGCGGAACGCCGCAGTCACCGTAAAGAGCAAAAAGAAATGGTGCAAAAAGGGCTGGCGGCCGATATCCGGGTGCCGTATACCCAGGGTGGTGACGCCGTGCTGGGAGCGGCCAGCGCCAGCCGCCAACTTGTGGCCGCCCTTTTGCAGGACCCTGATGAGATCGCTTATGTGCGGGGGCGGGTGGATATGGAATCCATCCTGTTGCCGGAGATGCAGCAGGCACTGCGGGCGATCTGGCGGTGTGTGGATGAAAAGCAGCCTGTGAACCTCACGTCGCTGCAGCAGATGCTTGATGATAAGGCGTTCCAGCAGGTGGCGTACGCACAGGCGCAAAACCACGACCAGAAACTGACCCGTCGTGACATTGATATGTACCTGGAGCGATTGCAGAATGCAAAGCCCATCAGCGAGCGGGTGGCCGGCACCAGTGACGACCAGTTCCTGAACTTTTTTGCCAATGTAAAAAAGGAAAAAGGCGTACGGGACGCACCGGAAGCCGACGAGTAACGGCCCGGAAACAGAAGCAATCCTCTCCGCGTAAAGACGCGCAGTGTACCAATAGAAAACCAAAAGGAGAAACGTACTTATGGCAGAGAAAAAAGATCCTATTCGCAGCTTGATCGAAAACGGACGCCGTAACGGTAAGCTGACCAACACCGAGATCGGGGATGCGATGGAGGATAGCGGCCATGTTCTGGATGTAGAGCAGATGGAAAAACTCTACGAGGAACTGGAAAGCAACGGTATTGAAGTGGTGGATGACGACGCGGTGGATTCGTCCGATGTGGCCCTGACGGAAGACAACGTGGATGATTTTGAGGAAAGCCTCAACACCGACGGCATTACCATTGATGACCCTGTCAAAGTGTATCTGAAAGAGATCGGACGTGTGCCGCTGCTGACCCCTGAGGAGGAAATTGACCTGGCTCTGAAGATTCAGGCCGGCGGTCCGGATGGAGAAAAGGCGAAACAGCGTCTGAGCGAAGCCAACCTGCGTCTGGTGGTTTCCATCGCCAAACGGTATGTGGGCCGCGGTATGCAGTTCCTGGACCTGATTCAGGAGGGTAACCTGGGCCTGATCAAAGCGGTAGAAAAATTCGACCACACCAAGGGCTTCAAGTTCTCCACCTACGCCACCTGGTGGATTCGCCAGGCCATCACCCGTGCCATTGCCGACCAGGCCCGCACCATTCGTATTCCTGTGCACATGGTGGAAACCATCAACAAGGTCAAGAAGGTTTCCAGCCAGCTTCTGCACGAGTACGGCCATGATCCCAGCGCCGAAGAAATCGCCGAGCGCCTGGATATGTCGGTGGACAAGGTCCGCGAAATCATGCGGGTGGCCCAGGAACCCGTTAGCCTGGAAACGCCTATCGGTGAGGAGGAGGACAGCCATTTGGGTGACTTCATCCCCGATGATGATGCTCCGGTCCCGGCGGAAGCCGCCAGCCAGACTCTGTTGAAAGAGCAGCTGGCCGATGTGCTCAAGACCTTGACGCCTAGGGAAGAAAAGGTCCTGCGCCTGCGCTTCGGCCTGGAGGATGGCCGTCCCCGCACGCTGGAAGAGGTTGGCAAAGAGTTCAACGTTACCCGTGAACGCATCCGTCAGATCGAAGCCAAGGCACTGCGCAAGCTGCGTCATCCCAGCCGCAGCAAAAAACTGCGCGATTTCCTGGATTGATCCAATCGAAAATTAGAAAATCCCCATCCGAATTCCCGGATGGGGATTTTCTATGCACGGAATTTGCAAAATGTCAAGAGCAAGCCCCACAAAAAGACAGGGAAAGGGTTGTGAAATATGACCAAAAGCGGCCTTTGGAACATCTCGGACGGATTTGTCAAGGCGGCCGGAATGGGGTAAAACCGTCAAAATGCCGAAAATAATCTACACGAACCCGGGCGTATCATGCTGACGACAAAAGTTGTAAAAAAGCCCCGAAAAGCCTTGACAATAAGGGTTTTAGCCTGTATACTAAATCAGTATCACAAAAATGGAATAGAGCGCCCTAAGGGGATTTTGCAAAAATGCGAAAACCTCAAAATTTGTGAAAAACGCCGAATATCGTTCCTTTCACAAAGGCCTCTTTGGGATGCTTTTGCCAACTTTGTCAATCTATGGAATAGGAGTGGTCGCGTTTTATGGTAAAGGTCAAGCCCGTACAAAACGGCAGAACGACCCGCATGAGTTTTTCCCGTATCAACGAAGTGATTGATATGCCCAATCTCATCGAGATCCAGAAAAACTCTTACAACTGGTTCCTTCAGGAAGGCCTGCACGAGGTTTTCCATGACATTGCCGCGATCGAGGACTACACCGGAAATCTGGTGCTGGAATTCGTCGATTACCGGCTGGACAAGAACCCCAAGTACTCCATTAAAGAATGTAAGGAGCGGGACGCCACCTATGCGGCGCCCCTGTATGTCACGGCGCGGCTGTTCAACAAGCAGACCGGCGAAGTGAAGGAACAGGAAATTTTCATGGGCGACTTCCCGCTCATGACCAATTCCGGCACCTTCATCTCCAACGGTGCCGAGCGTGCCATCGTCAGCCAGTTGGTCCGTTCTCCCGGTGTTTTCTACGGCTCCAGCAAGGATCGTACCGGCAAGGACCTGTTTACCGCCACCATGAACCCCAACCGCGGTGCCTGGCTGGAGTACGAAACCGATTCTCAGGACGTTTTCTACGTTCGTATTGATAAGAACCGCAAGCTGCCGGTCACCACGCTGATCCGCGCCCTGGGGCTGAGCACCGACGAGCAGATCCGTCAGTTCTTCGGCGATTCCGAGCCCAAGATCAACGCTTCTCTGGAAAAGGATATCACCCATTCCACGGAAGAAGGCCTGCTGGAAGTCTACCGCAAGCTGCGCCCCGGCGAGCCCCCGACGGTCGAAAACTCCCGCAGCCACCTGAACTCCCTGTTCTTTGATCCGCGCCGCTACGACCTGGCTCGTTTCGGTCGCTATAAGATGAACAACAAGCTCGGTCTGGCCCGCCGCATTGCCGGTTACAAGGCTGCCGAGGATATCATCGCCCCGCTGACCGGTGAGCTGCTGGTCGCGAAAGGGGAGAAGATCAACACCGCCAAGGCCAACGAGATTGACGCCGCCGGTGTGACCCGCGTGGTGCTGCTCGTCGAGCGCAAGGGCGAGGAGAGTATCCCGGTCATCGTGATCTCCAACGGCTGCGTGGACGCTCAGCCTTTCTTCAGCTTTGATGTTGACGCCGAATGCGGCATCAACGAGCGTGCCAACTTCGCCGAGATCCGCAAGATCCTGGATGCTACCTCCGATCCGGAGGAGCAGAAGGAACTGCTGCGTCAGAACCATGACGTGCTGATCAGCCGCACCGTCACGGTGGATGACATCTTCGCCTCCATCAACTACCTGATTGGTCTGGATCACGGCATCGGTGTTACCGACGAAATCGACCACCTGGGCAACCGTCGTGTGCGCAGCGTGGGTGAGTTGCTGCAGAACCAGTTCCGCATCGGTTTCTCCCGTATGGAGCGTGTCATCCGTGAGCGTATGACCCTGCAGAACCAGGAGAGCGGTGAGATCACCCCGCAGAGCCTGGTCAACATCCGCCCGGTCGTGGCCGCCATCAAGGAGTTCATCGGTTCCAGCCCGCTTTCTCAGTTCATGGACCAGAACAACCCTCTGGCCGAACTGACCCACAAGCGCCGTCTGTCCGCTCTGGGCCCCGGCGGTCTGTCCCGTGACCGCGCAGGCTTTGAAGTCCGCGACGTTCACTATACGCACTATGGCCGTCTGTGCCCCATCGAAACTCCCGAAGGTCCCAACATCGGGCTGATCTCTTATCTGGCCACCTACGCCAAGATCAACAAGTACGGCTTTGTGGAAGCGCCGTACCGCCGTGTGGACAAAGCCACCGGTGTTGTTACCGATGAAGTGGTCTACATGACCGCCGACGTGGAAGACGAATATATTGTCGCCCAGGCCAACGAGCCGCTGGACGAGAATAACCATTTCGTCCGTTCCCGTGTTTCCGGCCGTCACCGCAACGACATCCAGGAATTTGAGGCCAGCCAGGTCGATTTCATGGACGTTTCTCCGCGAATGATGGTTTCTGTCGCTACGGCCTGCATTCCGTTCCTGGAGAACGATGACTGTAACCGTGCGCTGATGGGCTCCAACATGCAGCGGCAGGCCGTGCCTCTGATGGTTACCCAGCAGCCCATTGTGGCTACCGGTATGGAATACAAGGCCGCCACCGACTCCGGCGTCTGCATCCTGGCCGCCCATGACGGCACCGTGGAATATGTGGATGCCGAGAAGATCGTGGTGCGCTGTGAGGACGGCTCCGCCGACACCTATGAACTGATCAAGTTCATGCGTTCCAACCAGGGCAACTGCAACAACCAGCGTCCTATCGTTCAGGTGGGTGACGTTGTCAAGACCGGCGAAGTGCTGGCTGACGGTCCTGCCACCAAGAATGGCGAAATCAGCCTGGGTAAAAACGCGCTGGTTGGCTTCATGACCTGGGAAGGTTACAACTACGAGGACGCCGTCCTGCTCAACGAGAAGCTCGTGCGTGAGGACGTCTACACCTCCATTCATATTGAAGAATACGAAACCGAAGCCCGCGATACCAAGCTGGGACCTGAGGAAATTACCCGTGATATTCCTAACGTCGGCGACGACGCTCTGAAAGACCTGGACGACCGCGGCATCATCCGCATCGGCGCCGAGGTCAAGACCGGCGACATCCTGGTGGGCAAGGTCACCCCGAAGGGCGAAACCGAGCTTACCGCCGAAGAGCGCCTGCTGCGTGCCATCTTTGGCGAGAAGGCCCGCGAAGTCCGCGATACTTCGCTGCGTGTGCCTCATGGTGCTTACGGCATCGTGGTGGACATCAAGGTCTTTACCCCTGAGAACAGCGATGAGCTGCAGCCCGGTGTGCGTATGTGCGTGCGCTGCTATATCGCCCAGAAGCGCAAGATCAGCGTTGGCGATAAGATGGCCGGCCGTCACGGTAACAAGGGTGTTGTTTCCCGTATTCTGCCGCAGGAGGATATGCCTTTCCTGCCCGACGGCACCCCGCTGGACATCGTGCTGAACCCCCTGGGCGTTCCCTCCCGTATGAACATCGGTCAGGTGCTGGAAGTCAACCTGGGTTACGTGGCCAAGGCCCTGGGCTGGAAGGTCCAGACCCCCGTCTTCGACGGTGCCCACGAATCCGACCTGCGTGATTGCTTTGCCGAGGCCCGCGCCAAGTGGCACGGGGAGAATGCGCCTGAGTATCCCACCCATCTGGACCGCCTGATGGGCGAGAAGGGTCATATCATCGACTTCTCCAAGATCGATCTGACCGACGACGGCAAGACCACCGTGTATGATGGCCGTACCGGCGAGCAGTTCCCCAACAAGGTTACGGTAGGCTATATGTACTACCTGAAACTGCATCACCTGGTTGACGATAAGATTCACGCCCGTTCCACCGGCCCGTACTCCATGGTTACCCAGCAGCCTCTGGGCGGCAAGGCCCAGTTCGGCGGCCAGCGCTTCGGCGAGATGGAAGTCTGGGCGCTGGAGGCTTACGGCGCCGCTTACACCCTGCAGGAGATCCTGACCATCAAGTCCGACGACGTGGTGGGTCGTGTCAAGACCTACGAAGCCATCGTCAAGGGCGATCCCATCCCGCGTCCCGGCATCCCCGAGAGCTTCCGCGTTATGCTCAAGGAACTGCAGAGCCTGGGCCTGGATATTGTGGTGCAGGACAAGGAAGGCAATCCTGTGGATATGCGTCAGGAATTTGACGACGACGACAGCAGCTTCGAAGGCAGCGATTACGAGCTGGGCAACAATGTCCTGGTCGAAAGCGAGCTGCAGGACGACTACAGCGTGAAAGACGCCGACGAGGGTTTTGACGACGATCTGGATGAGGACAGCGAGCCCAGCGCCGATGACCTGGCCAAGATCGAGATGGACGATCCCTTTGATGAATAACGTGTTGCTGTATCGTATGTCATACTTGAATTGAGAGGGTTCGCTGAATGGAAAATAAAGAATTCGATTCGATTAAGATCGGCCTTGCCTCCCCGGATCAGATCCGTGCCTGGAGCTACGGCGAGGTCACCAAGCCCGAAACCATCAACTACCGTACCCTGAAGCCGGAGCGCGACGGCCTGTACTGCGAGCGCATTTTTGGACCTACCAAGGACTGGGAATGCCACTGCGGTAAGTACAAGCGTATCCGCTACAAGGGTAAGATCTGCGACAAGTGCGGCGTCGAAGTGACCCGCGCCAAGGTTCGCCGCGAGCGTATGGGCCACATTGAGCTGGCTGCGCCCGTGTCCCACATCTGGTACTTCAAGGGCATTCCCAGCCGCATCGGCCTGATGCTGGACATCAGCCCCCGCCAGCTGGACAAGGTCCTGTACTTCGCCAACTACATTGTTACCGATCCCGGTTTCACGCCGCTGGAGAAAAAGCAGCTGCTGACCGAGCGTGAGTACAAGGAGATGCGCGAGAAGTACGAAGATACTTTTGAAGCCGGCATGGGCGCCGAGGCCATCCAGAAGCTGCTGGCCGAGATCGACCTGGAAAAGCTGTCCGCCGAACTGCGTGACGAGCTGGAAAAGTCCAACGGCCAGAAGCGCGTGCGCCTGCTGAAGCGTCTGGAAGCTGTCGAGGCTTTCATTGAGAGCAACCAGCGCCCCGAGTGGATGATCATGACGGTGATCCCCGTAATCCCGCCGGATCTGCGCCCGCTGCTGCAGCTGGACGGCGGCCGTTTTGCCACGTCCGACCTGAATGATTTGTATCGCCGTGTCATCAACCGTAACAACCGTCTGAAGCGGCTGCTGGAACTGGGTGCGCCCGACATCATCGTGCGCAACGAGAAGCGTATGCTGCAGGAGGCTGTGGACGCCCTGATCGACAACGGCCGTCGCGGCCGCCCGGTCACCGGTGCCAACAACCGCGCGCTCAAGAGCCTGTCCGATATGCTCAAGGGCAAACAGGGCCGCTTCCGCCAGAACCTGCTGGGCAAGCGTGTTGACTACTCCGGCCGTTCCGTTATCGTTGTCGGCCCCGAACTGAAGATGTATCAGTGCGGTCTGCCCAAGGAAATGGCGCTGGAACTCTTCAAGCCCTTCGTTATGAAGGACCTGGTGGAGAAGGAGAAGGCCAACAACATCAAGTCTGCCCGCAAGATGGTGGAGCGTGCCCGCCCCGAGGTGTGGGATTCTCTGGAAACCGTCATCAAGGGCCATCCCGTGCTGCTGAACCGTGCACCTACGCTGCATCGTCTGGGCATTCAGGCTTTCGAGCCGGTGCTGGTGGAAGGCCGTGCCATCAAGCTGCACCCCCTGGTCTGCACCCCCTTCAACGCCGACTTCGACGGCGACCAGATGGCCGTGCACCTGCCCCTGTCCAAGGAAGCCCAGCGTGAAGCCAAGATGCTGATGCTGGCCTCCGGCAACCTGCTGAAGCCCTCTGACGGTGAGCCTGTCACCGTGCCCACGCAGGATATGATCCTGGGCAGCTATTACCTGACCCTGGTCAACCCCGACGATAAGGGTCACGGCAAGATCTTCCGCGATGAAGCGGAAGCCATGATGGCTTATTCCGAAGGTCTTATCACGCTGCAGGCCCCCATCAAGGTCCGCCGTACCATGACCTTCGATGGCGTTGAGGAGAGCGCCCTCGTGGATACCACGATGGGCCAGATCATCTTCAACACCCCGATCCCGCAGGATCTGGGCTATGTCGATCGTACCGACCCCGAGCACAAGTTCGATTACGAGATGAACCCCCGCACCCTGAAGATCGCTTCCGGCGGCAAGTCCGACAAGCTGACCAAAAAGGGTCTGCCCGACATCATCAGCCGCTGCCTGACCAAGCATGGCACCAAGGCCTGCGCGGTGATGCTGGATGCCATCAAGGCACAGGGTTACAAATACTCCACACTGTCTGCCATCACCGTTGCGGTGCCGGACGCCATCATCCCCGAGGAGAAGCCGGCCATCCTGGCGGCTGCCGATAAGAAGATCGAGAAGGTCATGAAGAACTTCAACCGCGGTCTTATTTCGGACGAGGAGCGTTACCGCAGCACCGTTGCCATCTGGCAGGAGGCTACCGAACAGGTTTCCGAGGCTCTGGGCAACAACCTGCGCACCAACCACCAGCGCAACCCCATCTATATGATGTCCGATTCCGGTGCCCGTGGTTCTATGGACCAGATCAAACAGCTGGCCGGTATGCGCGGCCTGCTTGCCAATACGGCCGGTAAAACGCTGGAAATGCCCATTCGCGCCAACTACCGCGAAGGCCTGAACATTCTGGAATACTTCATCTCTTCTCGAGGTGCTCGTAAAGGCTTGGCCGATACCGCTCTTCGCACCGCTGACTCCGGTTACCTGACCCGCCGTCTGGTGGACGTTTCTCAGGAAGTGATCATCCGTGAGGAAGACTGCCATGCTACCGAGGGTATCTGGGTCCGCGAGATCAGCGAGGGCAACTCTGTTGTCGAGTCCTTCAAGGAACGTCTGAATGGCCGCTATGCGCTGCATGACGTTTACGATCCCAACAGCGGTGAGCTGCTGGTCAGCAAGGACAAGATGATGGATATGTTCGATGCTGAGAAGATCGCCAACGCCGGCATCACCGAACTGGAAATCCGTTCGGTCATGACCTGCCGTGCCCATGTGGGTGTCTGCGCTCGCTGCTACGGTTCCAATATGTCCAACGGTGAGTGCGTCAAGGTGGGCGAGAGCGTCGGTATCATCGCCGCTGAGTCCATCGGTGAGCCCGGTACGCAGCTGACCATGCGTACCTTCCATACCGGTGGTATTGCATCGGCTGAAGACATCACTCAGGGTCTTCCCCGTGTTGAGGAATTGTTCGAGAGCCGCCGTCCCAAGGCTATGGCTATCATGAGCGAAATCGCTGGTACCGTTCATATCGACGATACCAAGAAGAGCCGCCATGCCGAGATCAATGGCTTCGACGACAACGGCGCCCCCATCACCAAGAGCTACCTGATTCCGTTTGGTCAGCGTCTTAAGGTCATGGAAGGTGACGAGGTCCAGAAGGGTGCGCTGCTGACCGAAGGTCACGCCTACCCGCAGGACATCCTGGCTATCCAGGGCCCCATCGCTACTCAGAACTACCTGATCAGCGAAGTCCAGAAGGTCTATCGTCTGCAGGGCGTTGATATCAACGATAAGCATATCGAAGTTATCGTGCGTCAGATGATGCGTAAAGTCCGCATCGAGGACGCCGGTTCCAGTGACTTTATCGTGGGCAGCACGGTCAACCGCCGCGATGTCATGATCAAGAACGAGGAGATCCAGGCTCGCATCGATGCTGGCGAAACCGACCTCAAGCTGGTCCAGGCCAGCCAGGTGCTGCTGGGTATCACCAAGTCCAGCTTGGCGACCGACTCCTTCCTGTCCGCTGCTTCCTTCCAGGAAACCACCCGTGTCCTGACCGAGGCCGCCATCAAGGGCAAGACCGACCCGCTGGCCGGTCTGAAGGAAAACGTCATCATCGGTAAGCTGATCCCTGCCGGTACCGGCCTTCCGGAAGTTGAGAAAGAACTCGAGGAAGCTGAGATCGCCCGTGATGCCGCTGAGGCCGCTTACGACCACTAATCCATAAAGGCAATCCCCGCCACAGCCGTGGCGGGGATTTTTGTGTTGGTTGACGCTGTACAGGGAATTGGGTATAATTGAATGTACTGGATAAAAGAACCAGAAGGGAAGTGATTCGGTGGTATTTTTGCAGTACCCGCCGTGTTCCACCTGCCAGAAAGCGAAAAAATGGCTGGATGAGCATGGCGTTTCCTATGATGCGCGTCATATTAAAGAAGAAAATCCTACAGTGGAAGAACTGCGTGCCTGGTATTCGCGCAGCGGACTGCCGCTCAAACGCTTTTTTAATACCAGTGGGCTTGCGTACAAATCCCTTGGCCTGAAAGATAAACTGCCCTCTATGTCGGAGGAAGAACAACTGGCTTTGCTGGCAACAGATGGTATGCTGGTCAAGCGTCCGCTGTTGGTTGACGAGAATTTTGTCCTGGTGGGCTTCAAGCCCGCCGAATGGCAAGAAATTTTATGTAAATAAAAGGAGAGGACGTTATGTCTGAAATGGAAGTGCTGAAAGAACGCAGCCAGATGGACCCCCAATACCAGTGGGACCTGACGCTGATGTATCAGGATGATGCAGCCTGGGAGGCAGAGTTTGCCACGCTGGAAGAAGAAATTCAGGCGCTTAGCGCTTTTGCCGGTACGCTGAAGGACGCGGTTTCCATTGGTGCCTATCTGGATACAAGCACGGAATTTGTCCGCAAGCTGTCCAATTTGTACTGCTATGCTTCTCTGCGCCGCAGCGAGGATACCCGTGCGGAAGCAGGGCAGAGTATGTATGCCCGTGTAACCGCTAAGTATGCCCAGGCACTGGCCGCCATGTCTTTCGCAGAGCCGGAGATTCTTTCCCTGCCGGAAGAAACGCTGCAGGCTATTGTGAACGATGCACAGTTGGCCGACCACAAATTCACCCTGGAAAATCTGCTGCGCCAGAAGCCTCATACGCTGAGCGCGGCAGAAGAAAAACTGCTGGCTACTTTGGGCGAAGCGCTGGGCGCGCCGGCTGAGATTGCAGACAACCTGCAGGATGCCGATATGGTGTTTGATGCGGTGCAGGATGGCAGCGGCAATACGGTGGAACTTACCGGTTCCAACTATATTATGCTGCAGATGTCCTCGGACCGTACGCTGCGCAAAAATGCCTTTGAAAGCTACTATAAAGGGTATCGCCAGCACATCAATACCTTTGCCGCAGCCTATGCCGGCGCAGTAAAAGGTGCTACTGCGGAGGCGTCCCTTCGGCATTATGAATCTTCCCGGGCCATGTCCATGGCAGGGGAGAATATTCCGGTGGAAGTTTATGACAACCTGATTGCTACTGTCCGCAAACATATGCCGGCCATGTACCGCTATGTGGCGCTGCGCAAAAAGATTCTGGGCGTTGATGAGCTGCACTATTATGATGTGTATGCGCCGTTGGTAGGGGAAATCAAAACCCGCTATACCTACGAGCAGGCCCAGCAGATGGTGCTGGATGCGGTGGCGCCGCTGGGAGAAGATTACGGCCGTCTGGTACGCCAGGCCTTTGCGGATCGTTGGGTTGATGTGTACCCCAACAAGGGAAAGAGCGGCGGAGCCTATTCTTCTGGCACGTATGACTCCAACCCCTATATCCTGACCAACTTTACCGGCACCCTGGACAGTGTTTCCACCATTGCCCATGAGATGGGACACAGTATGCATACCTGGCACTCTAACCACCATCAGCCGCCGCAGTATGCGGATTATACGCTGTTTGTGGCGGAAGTGGCTTCCACTGTCAACGAGAATTTGTTGATCGAGCAGCTGCTGCAGAAAGAGCAAAATCCGCAGATGCGGTTGTACCTGCTGAACCAGTACCTGGAAAACTTCAAGGGTACGGTTTACCGGCAGGCAATGTTTGCGGAATTTGAACGGGATGCCCATGCCATGGCAGAACGGGGAGAAGCTCTCAGCCCGGCAGCTCTCAATGCGCTGTACAAGCGCCTTGTAGAGGACTACTTCGGACCGGATTTGGTTATGGATGATGAGGTTCAGTATGAGTGGGCCCGGATTCCCCATTTCTACCGTCCGTTCTATGTGTATAAATACGCGACCGGCTATTCCACGGCGGTGGCTCTGTCGGAAGGCATCCTGAAGGAAGGTGCTCCGGCGGTGCAGCGTTACAAAGAGTTCCTGTCCATGGGCGGCAGTGCTTATCCGTTGGATGAACTGCGCCATGCGGGGGTAGACCTGGCTACTCCTGCGCCCATTGATGCAGCGCTTACAAAGTTTGAGCGCATTCTGGATGATGCAGAAGCGACGCTGGCAAAGCTGTAATTACAGCGCATAATAAAAAACTCCCGCAGGAGAAACCTGCGGGAGTTTTTTTGATTCTGTCTGAATTCGCTCAGGGATGCGGATTCAAGAATTACTGGCCGAGAACAGCGGCAATGTACGCAGCCTCTTTGGCGGCGATCTGTGCCTGATAGTTCTTCACGGCAGCGGCGTAAGCGGCTTCGCGCTGATCGGCAGCGGCTTGGGCAGCCTTACCGGCGGCGGCAACAGCAGCAACATCAGCGTCGGCTTTCGCCTGAGCAGCCTTCGCGGCGGCCATCACGGCAGCAACGTCGGCGTCAGCTTTTGCCTGGGCTTCCTTCGCGGCAGCCATCACAGCGGCGGTGTAAGCGGCTTCCTTCGCGGCGATCTGCTGCTGATATGCCTTTACAGCACCGGCATAAGCAGCTTCACGCTGATCGGCAGCAGCCTGAGTGGCTTTGCCGGCGGCAATCACGGCGGCAACATCCGCATCGGCTTTCGCCTGAGCGGCTTTACCGGCAGCGATTACGGCGAGGCACTCGGCGTCCGCCTTGGCCTGCGCCTGCTGCGCAGCAGCCTGAACAGCAGCGGTATAAGCGGCTTCTTTGGCAGCTACCTGTGCCTGATAGGCTTTTACGGCTGCAATGTAATCGCTGTTGGCATCAGCAAATGCCGGTACAGCAAAAGCAGAGACCATGCATACGGAGAGCAGGAACGCGAGCAGTTTTTTCATAATCGATACCTCCTTAATTCTGGTGCTCCGTTGGGAGCTTCCATGCTTTGATTATAACAAGCAAAATAGAATTGTGCAATAGAAATGTGAAAACTAATCGAAAAAGAATTGCTCCCAAAATTGTGCAAATGGCACAAAATTCAACGGAGTTTATGAAATTATGAAGTGCAAAGCGTAATAGAAGTGTGAAAGCAATGTGTCAAAAGTGTGATAGAACTGCCACTAAAGATTCAATGCAGGATTGCTTCTTATCTAAAAAAGGTATACCGCGTTTCAAAACGGGTATGCTATCTTGCCAGCGCATTATATCTATTTATATTATGCCTGGAAATCCGAAAAAGGAAATGCCTTTGTTGTCCTGGCGTATTTGCGCAAGATATACAGGAAAAGTTGCTGGAATCTGTGCAAGGGGACAGGGAATCATTCCGGAGCCGCTGCAAACAGAAAAAATCTCCGTTTTGCACGATTTTTCTCGGATTTTTTTGGCAATACTCTTGACAAGGTGGGTTCTATCCTATAAAATAACTAATGCGTGAGTTTGCGGGGTGAAGTGCGGTCAAAATGCTGCACACACTTCAAAACAAGCGTGAATACGTGAAGAAAGGAGAAAAGAAATGCCTACTTTTAACCAGCTCGTGCGCAAAGGCCGTGAGGTCCTGGTTCACAAGAGCACCGCGCCTGCCCTTCAGAAGAGCTACAACTCCCAGAAGAAGCAGTACACCAACCTGAACAGCCCCCAGAAGCGTGGTGTCTGCACCGCTGTGCGTACCATGACCCCCAAGAAGCCGAACTCTGCTCTGCGTAAAGTTGCCCGTGTCCGCCTCACGAATGGTATCGAGGTCACCTCTTACATTCCTGGTATCGGCCATAACCTGCAAGAGCATAGCGTCGTTCTGATCCGCGGCGGTCGTGTTAAGGACCTGCCCGGTGTCCGTTACCACATCATCCGTGGTACCCTGGACACCCAGGGTGTTGCGAACCGTAACCAGGCCCGCAGCAAGTACGGTGCTAAGCGCCCCAAGGCCGGTGCCAAGAAGTAAGGAAACATCTTTTCGCCATAAAATAGGCCAAGCCTTTTTTGTGGCACAACGGGAGTTTTCTTAACTTTCGAGTACCGATGATATCATTTATGTGAAGGAGGGAAGAAAGATGCCCAGAAGAGGTAATGTCGCGAAACGCGAAGTTCTGGCCGATCCTATTTACAATTCCAAAGTTGTCACCCGTCTGGTCAACTACATCATGCTGGATGGCAAAAAGGGTGTTGCGCAGGAGATCGTTTACGATGCTTTCGACATCGTGAAGGAAAAGACCGGCAACGATCCGCTGGAGATGTTCGAGAAGGCGATGGAAAACATCATGCCCAACCTCGAGTGCAAGACCCGTCGTGTGGGCGGCGCCAACTACCAGGTTCCCCTGGAGGTCAGCCCTGCCCGTCGTGAAACCCTCGGCCTGCGCTGGCTGACCCAGTACAGCCGCAGCCGTGGTGAGAAGACCATGTCTGCCCGCCTGGCGGCTGAGATCATCGACGCCACCAATGGTGTCGGCGGCTCTGTCAAGAAGCGCGAGGACACCCACAAGATGGCCGAGGCCAACAAGGCTTTTGCCCACTATCGTTATTGATTTGCTGTCTTAGGAGGTTAAAGCCATGGCGACGCCGAGAGATGTATCTCTGCAAATGACCAGAAACATCGGTATCATGGCCCACATCGACGCAGGTAAGACCACCACCACCGAGCGTATCCTGTACTACACCGGTATCAACCATAAGATCGGTGAGGTGCATGACGGTGCTGCGACGATGGACTGGATGGAACAGGAGCAGGAGCGTGGTATCACCATCACTTCTGCTGCTACCACCTGCTATTGGAGCCATACCGAGACCCAGCACGATCCGGCTCTCTTCAAGAAGAACCGCCATCGTATCAATATTATCGACACCCCGGGCCACGTGGACTTCACCGTTGAAGTCCAGCGCTCCCTGCGCGTTCTGGACGGTTCTGTGACCGTTCTGGCTGCCAAGGGCGGCGTTGAGCCTCAGTCTGAGACCGTTTGGCGTCAGGCTGACGAATACAAGGTTCCCCGCATGGTTTACGTCAACAAGATGGATACCATGGGTGCCGATTTCTTCCGCTGCGTGCAGATGCTGCATGACCGTCTGCATGCCAACGGTGTGCCCATCCAGCTGCCCGTCGGCCAGGAGGATACCTTCAAAGGTATCGTTGACCTGATCGACATGAAGGCTGACATCTACTACGATGATATGGGCAATGACGTCCGCGTCGAGGAAATCCCCGAGGATATGAAGGCGCAGGCGCAGGAATACCACGACAAGCTGATCGAGGCTGTGGCCGAGACCGACGAAGACCTGATGATGAAGTACCTGGAAGGCGAAGAGCTGACCAAGGAAGAAATCAAGGCTGCGCTGCGTAAGGCTACCATCTCTAACGAGATTGTGCCCGTTGTCTGTGGCTCTTCCTACAAGAACCGCGGCGTTCAGAAGCTGCTGGACGCGATCGTCGATTATATGCCGGCTCCCACCGACGTTGAGGCCATCAAGGGCACCAACCCCGAGACCGGTGAGGAAGAAGCCCGCGTTTCTTCCGACGACGCTCCCTTTGCCGCGCTGGCGTTCAAGATCATGACCGACCCCTACGTTGGTAAGCTGTGCTTCTTCCGTGTTTACTCCGGTAAGCTGGATGCCGGCACCAACGTTTACAACTCGGTCAAAGATCAGAACGAGCGTATCGGCCGTATCCTGCAGATGCACGCCAACAACCGTAAAGATATCGATACCGTTTACGCGGGCGATATTGCGGCTGCTGTCGGCCTGAAGAACACCACCACCGGCGACACCCTGTGCGACGAGAAGGCTCCCATCGTTCTGGAGAGCATGAACTTCCCCGAGCCCGTTATCCGTGTTGCCATCGAGCCCAAGACCAAGGCCGGTTCTGAGAAGATGGGCATTGCTCTGGCAAAGCTCGCTGAAGAAGACCCGACCTTCAAGACCTGGACTGACGAAGAGACCGGCCAGACCATTATCGCCGGTATGGGCGAGCTCCATCTGGAGATCATCGTCGACCGTCTGCTGCGTGAGTTCAAGGTTGAAGCGAACGTCGGTGCTCCGCAGGTTGCTTACCGCGAAACCATTCGCAAGTCTGCCAACCAGGAAACCAAGTACGCTCGTCAGTCTGGTGGTAAGGGCCAGTATGGTCACGTCAAGATCAAGCTGGAGCCCAACCCGGGCCAGGGTTACGAGTTCGTCAACGGTGTTGTTGGCGGCGCGATCCCGAAGGAATATATCCCCGCTGTTGACAATGGTATCCAGGGCGCCATGAAGGCCGGTATTCTGGCTGGCTATCCCGTTGTGGACGTCAAGGTCACTCTGTGGGATGGTTCTTATCATGAAGTCGACTCCTCTGAAATGGCGTTCTCCATCGCCGGTTCTATGGCTTTCAAAGAAGCTATGAAGAAGTGCGATCCCGTCATCATGGAGCCCATCATGAAGGTTGACGTTATCGTTCCTGATGAGTATATGGGCAACGTCATCGGCGACCTCAACAGCCGCCGTGGCCAGATCCAGAATCAGGAATCTCAGGACGGTACCGCTCGCGTTACCGCGATGGTTCCTCTGTCCGAGATGTTCGGTTACGCCACCGACCTGCGTTCCAAGACGCAGGGCCGCGGCCAGTATTCCATGGAGCCGGCTGATTACCAGCAGGTCCCCAAGAACATTGCCGACAAGATCATGAATGACCGTGCAAACAAGGCTTAATTCATAAGTTTTACTTGATTTTTTGTACGGAATTTAGTATGATAGCCTTATCCAAGGCCAACAAAATTGTTTTAATTAAAGGAGGATACTTCCAATGGCTGAAAAGGAAAAATTTGACCGCTCTTTGGAGCACGTCAACATTGGCACCATTGGTCACGTTGACCACGGCAAGACCACTCTGACCGCCGCGATCACCAAGACTCTGGCTCTGAAGGGCGACGCCGACTTCATGGATTACTCCAGCATCGACAAGGCTCCCGAAGAGAAGGCTCGTGGTATCACGATCAACACCGCTCACGTTGAGTACCACACCGAGAAGCGTCACTATGCCCACGTTGACTGCCCGGGCCATGCTGACTATATCAAGAACATGATCACCGGTGCTGCTCAGATGGACGGCGCTATCCTGGTCGTTGCTGCTACCGATGGTCCCATGCCCCAGACCCGTGAGCACATCCTGCTCGCCCGTCAGGTCGGCGTGC
>ERZ1090867.174-NODE-174-length-31371-cov-21.093499_pt1 | contig 31371 bp, 33 predicted proteins | sample MGYA00478476_ERZ1090867 | MGnify/ENA primary metagenome ERZ1090867 (study PRJEB33644, sample SAMEA5815742) | chicken gut metagenome | biome: Chicken; feature: Gastrointestinal Tract; material: Caecum | place: Ireland | collected 2019-01-01 | study: A study of the... | reverse complement strand
ATGCTCCTTGTCTTTCCAGTTTACGACTCTTTTTTCTGTCTGTCAATTCGGGTATAGGGGCATTACTGGCAAACATCTACCTCAATGAATTCGACTGGGAGATGCACAGCAGAGGGGTAAAACTGGTTTGACATGCTGTAGTATTTGCTAAAAGCAAGCGGGCAGCAGTGCGTCTGCTGGAATCCTGCCAGAAGTATCTGGAAGAAAAGCTAAAGCTAAAAATGAACACGGAAAAGAGCCAGGTGACCAGCGTCTTTGCGAACAAGAAATTCAAGTTTCTTGGTGTCTGTCTGGGCAAGAATGGAAGCGGCATCTATATCTGCGCTTACCGAAAGTCTCTCAGTAAAGCAAATGAATGACTTCGGCGCAGATTCCGAATGTACATCTGGAAACAGTGGAAGAAACCCAAAACCAAGGTGGCCAATTTGGCCAATTTAAGGTAATCGCTCCAAGGAATCAAGTCCTTGAGCAGTTAAGGATGCTGGCGGAAGCCCATGGAAGGAAGATGGGACAGCATAATGTGTAGATATCTCTTTGGGATTGGGCTGATTCAAGCCAAATTAAGTGTCCTGGCAGCGTCTCCCATTGCTGTGCTTAGCGCTGGCATTCTGTATACCTGGTTTTAATTTTTACGACGCAGTAACTTCCGCGTTCTCCCGAATCTGCTGGATTGCATCAATCAGGGCAGCTCGGGTTTTGGGGTCAAACAGCTTGATGAAGCTGACAGGCTTATCAAAGGGAGGACGGGTCAACTCGACCATGCTTTCCATATAACCGTTAGTTTCTACATAATGGATGACCTTGTGAACAAAGGCAATCTGTTGTGGGTTGAGGGACTGGTCGTTGATAAACTGGGAGAAAGCCTGCATGGCAGCCTCATGATCCAGTTTTGCAATCTTGCGGATTAATAAGCCAAAGGGCGTATTGCCAAACTCCCGATTATAATCTTCCTGGCTTCCCAATTCATTGGTCAGCACCCGTTCCAATTCCTGGTAGTCGGTTTGGGTCAGGGGGATGTTGTGGGTCAGCTTGTGGATGGCTAGGGTGTCTCCATGTTCGTTGACATAGCGGTTTACCTTGGCGCGGTAGTCTTCAAAGTCATAGGCCGCATCCAGCAGAGTTCCTTCTTTCTGCTCCAGAATGGGGTCGGTGAGCTTTGTGATGATGGGCTTCCGACTGTCCACACCTTCCACCAGAAACTGGATCAGTCCACGTAGTTCCCGCCGTGCACGCTCGAACAGAAGGATATCATTTGCTTCCCAGAACGCATCTGTCTGGATCTCTTTGAGCACCGGCAGCTTTTCCCGAACTTGAGGGATACTGGCTTTACGCTCCAGCAGCGCAGCGGTGTCGCACAGCTGTTTTTTGGCATACTTGAAAGAGAGCATCTGCTCGATCTGGGCCAGCATCATACGATAGATGAAGTTATCAAATCGCTTGGCAAATTCGTCCGATTCCGGAGACTGGACCAGGGGCGCGATTTCCTTTATTAGATCGGTTTTGTCTTCCTCCGAGAGAGAACGAAACGCATCTTCTTTTTTGTATTTCTCTATATACTGCCGGCGCAGTTTGACCTCGATCAGTTCTGGATTGAGGTTTTGAATCTGCTGGAAGCAGGTGTGTACCAGCTCTGCCCGCAAAGCTTGATAATCCTCTCCTGCAAAACAGCTTCCCTGCAGTGCCGCAATGAGCCGAACCTGCTTGCCGAAAATATTCTCGGACAGGGTTTTGGTCTCTCTGGCCTCATAGCCCTCTTTGTGTTCCTTGAAGAATTCAAAATTCCCACAGTAGTCAAAGATCAGAAATCGCCGTTTGTCGGTATATTCACCGTCGATTTGGTCCACACAGGCCAGCCCCTTGCACAGACGGGTTCCCCGGCCGATCATCTGCCAGAACTTTGTTTTGGAACGCACCTTTTTGAAGAATACCAGGTTCACGCACTCGGGCACGTCGATACCAGTGTCCATCATATCCACCGAAACTGCAATATGTGGTTCCTTTTCAGGCTGCTTGAAATCGTCAATGACCTGCTGGGCATAGCTGTCCTCACAGACCACCCGCTCGGCAAAGGTTCCATGGTACTGGGGATAGAGCTTATTGAACCGATCCAGGATAAACTGGGCATGGAGCTTGTTCTGGGCGAAGATGATGGTCTTGCCCAGCCGGTCGCCGCCTGCCACCTTGATGCCCCGCTCCATCAGGTCTTGAAGCACCAGGTCCACCGTTCCCTCATTGAAGACGAACTTGTTGAGCTTTTCCGGAGGGATGTACTCCGGCATGGGGCCATCCTCGGCGAAATCCGACTCATAGCGTTCTTTATCCTCATCGGACAGGTCATTATAAGTGATGCCTTCCTCCAGAAACTGGGTCTTGACCTGGTAGTTGTAGTAGGGCACCAGGACATGGTCCTGATACACTGCCGTTTCGTAATCGTAGGGGTAGGTGGGGACGCCGCTCTCCATCTCAAAAAAGTCGTAGGTGTTCCGGTCGATGTCGGTCTTGGGAGTGGCGGTCAGCCCAACCAGAATGGCATCGAAATACTCAAAGATAGCCCGGTATTTCTTGAAGATGCTCCGATGGCTCTCGTCGATGATAATCAGGTCAAAATGGGCGGGGGTGAACAGCTGCCGCCCGTCCGAGGATTTGGTGTCGTCAATGGCATTCAGGATCGTGGGATAGGTTGAAAAGACGATCCGGGCGTTCCGGTCGTCCTTATTGGTGCAGAGGTTGCACAGGGTCATATCCGGCAGGTACTTTTTGAAATCATCCTTTGCCTGCTTTACCAGTGCGGTGCGGTCGGCCAGAAACAGAATGTTGGTGACCCACTTGCCCCGGCTGAGCACGTCGGTCAGGCTGGAAGCCGTCCGAGTCTTGCCGGTGCCGGTAGCCATCACCAGCAGGTGCTTGCGGATGCCCTTCTGGGTGTGTTCACAGACCGCCCGGATGGCCGCTTTCTGGTAATACCGGTCGGTGATCTTATCGTCGATGACGATGCTCAGCAGGTTTTTCCGCTCGGTGCGGCGGGTCATCAGCTTGTCCAGGTCGTCCTTGCTGAAAATACCGCTGACCTTCCGCTGGGGACCGCTCTGGTCGTCCCAAAAGTAGGTTTCAAACCCGTTGGTGGTGAACATCATGGGCCGCCGCCCGAACTTCCGTTCCAGGCAATCAGCATAGAGAGACGCCTGTTTTCGCCCGATGTTGGGGTCTTTGCTGGTGCGCTTGGCCTCTACCACTGCCAGCGGCAACCCGTCCTTCCCGAATAGAACATAGTCGCAAAAACCCTTTTGCCCCGAAACGCCGGCCATATCTTCCACCGGGTATTCCTCCCGCACGTCTGCATCGGCGCCGGTGAATTTCCAGCCCATCTCTTTCAGGTCCACATCAATGAACCGCTTGCGGGTCTCGAATTCAGACAGGTCCTCGGGATGGAAACGGCGCTCCTGCTGGTGCTTCTCCTTTTCGGCGGTGTACCGGGCCGCCATCTGCTCCACCTGACGCCGCAGCGCCTCGATCTCGGCCTTTTGCTCCTCCAGCAGGCTTTCCTGTGCCTTGACTTTCTGGGCATCCACTGCTACCTTTTGGGTGGGAATCAGCGCCTGGTCAAAAATGCGATCCTGGTAATCGGAACCATAGCAGTAGTCGATCCACTGGACAAACTCAAACAATCCCCGCAGCGCCGCCAGGGCGTCCCCCGGCTGGACATTCCGCCCGGTATGTACGGCCATATTGCCCAACTTTGCGATGTAGCGCAGTTTCTCCCATGTGTTTTGATCCATGGCAAAACGGAAACTCGGCTCAAAGACCAGGGATTTCAGATTGTCCTTATAGGGCATCTTCATGGTCTGGTCGGCGGCATACACCCATTTGATGGCCAGCTCCATGGCCTTGCGGCAGCCCACCGCACACAGCGCCGGGGCCGAGGCATAGATCTTCTCCGCCTCCACGCAGGCCGGGGCAAAGAGGGCGTATTCAGATTTTTGGGAGAGGAAGGAGAAGTTGGACATGAGAGCACCTTCTTAATACAATGCAAATTAATAAAACATGGGTGGAGTTGGTGTAGGTACACCTGTTACGACTATTTTACTAAAATCAAAGTTAAAAATGTCATACCCAATTGGAATATGGATTTGGTCTGCCAACTTAGATTCTGTAAGTCCCAATCGCGTAAGCAAAGCTGCTTTCTTTTCATCTTCAGCATCCATCAAAGCGTCAAATATATATCTGCGATATTCTGTTTTATCATACTGATATACAATCAAATGGTGGTCGACAGACTGCTTAAGCCAATCTACCAGCAAATCAATCCAAGTTTTATCGGATTCTCCCATAGAAAATCCATATGTGCAAATAATTTGACTATTTGAAATTAGTTGCTTGGCTTCTGAAACTCTTTTACTGTCATATTGCTGGTTGAAAATAGTTTTAACAAAAGATCGTTCGCCTCTTTGGGAAATACTGTAAGAACATCCTTCCAATTGGCTGATATTATCCACACCTAGTACAACATCGGTTTTTAATGAACCATGAATATGCAAGGGAGAATCTATTAATGTATGGTCCTTCTTAGCTCTTAATAATAATAATTCATCTAAACCCGTTGTGTAGTTGAAGGTAATTATTTTAGGGGAAGCAAGAAAAAGTATACTAACCAATGAATTTAGTTGGCGAATAACATTAGGCGAAAAACACATGTAAAATTCTTCAAACGAACGATCTAATTCTTCTAGCAATTTGTTGGTATAATCGCGGTTGTTAATTGCAGATATGATCTTTTGATTTTCGGTTTGTAAATGCTGGGCCATGTGGGCTTTAAAATCTCTTACACATTCCACGAATTGTGCCTCATTTGATAATGTTTTGGCATACTCAGCCATACCCATTTCAAAATCGGACCATTTATCATAGGGCTCTCGATTGGATAAAGTCTGTTTGAAGTTCTCAATTGTTTTAGATGAAGATGGTGTATTACAATAACTCTCATACATATCTTCGTATTTTGTTTTCATGCCCATACTCAAATCGAAGCCATTTCCGATTATGAACAAAACATAAGGTTCTTTTGATGAGGTATTTAAAGATTCATCCATACTATAATTACCCAAAATATTCCTGCATCAGCGCCTTTTTCAGTGTTTCCAGCTTTTCAAGGCTGTGCTCTATAGTAGCTTTTACTCCTTCTATTTGCTCAACAAAAGAAACATAGCAATGTTGCTGTTGCAAAGTGGGCCTGATATATTCCATGTTCATGAAAGGTTTTTGCGTTATTTTCTTTAGATCACCGGCATCTTGAAAACGTCTAAAATCAATATGTTTCATCAGATCGCATAAGAAAAGCAAATCATATTTGGTTTTATCATAGTAACTTACATACATTGCATTATCAGTTACCCATAGTGGGCACTTTGCAAAATGGACATTACCACTTAGAAACCCAACACGACCAACAACAAGGGTATCGCTATTGAGAAGCGCATCATCTGTATACCATGAGATTCCATTTCCACCGTAAGCAGGAATACCTGATTCAAAGCGTTTGTCTTCTGGCACAAACCTTCCATTTGATAATTTGAAAAAATCTATTCCTCGTTCAGTTGGCAGTCCCTTGCTATTGCTTACCGGATCTCCAAACATCTCCACAAACCTTGCCTTGACCAGCTCGTCCAGCTTATCCAGTTGCTGGCGGCGCTTGAAGATGAGATCAGTGACTTTGTCCAGCGTGGCAGCAATGTGGCGCTGTTCATCAAGAGATGGGATGGGTAACGCTTGATTTAAATATGACTTTACTTGTAAGTTTCTAATTCCTGTAGTTTTGTTTTGCATCAATTCGGTTTTACCGGACCAATGTAAATTCCACATAAAATAGAATACATACTTCGGCACTGCCATTGATGGATTAACTCTCATTGCCTGAGTAAAATTATTACACAGGTATGTGCCAGTTTCAATATAAGGATCACAAAATACCACTCGTCCAACTGGCGTTTTATCAGTTCCTCCTGATTTTTCAAGAATTATATCACCATAATGCAATCTTTTACTTTCAACTTTTGACTTTTTAATACTGCGAACAACTACATTGTTGTAGTTTATTATGCCATCAGAAGTAAAATTTGTAGTTCGCAGGATATTTGTACCTGTTTCGTTTTCTAGGCATTCGCTGCCCCATTCGCCAGTAATTTGGCGCTCAAAAACATCCCCCAATCTCGCCATCACAGCACCTCCTTTACCCCTAGTTTCTTTTCACATACTACTCTTAATGCATCTCGAAATGCAAGCAGAAAGCCTATATCAAAATGAATTGTCCCGCTTTTGGTTCGATCAATTTCATAGAAATAACGCCATTTTTCAAAAGCATCAGAAACTTGGGATAAAATATCCTGGCCCCATAGGTCTTTCCAGTGTCCACATTTTTGAATGGTTTGATGTTTTACGGTTTCCATAATTTCTGGCGGGAGCATTTCAAATAACTGTTTTAATCTATGGCTCTTCTGGCAATCAATTTGTTCTAAACGTAACAGCAGTTTAAGAAAAACCTCACAAGAAAACGCGGCGTTTACAATCGCGGGATCGTCATACAAATATTGAAAGGTTTCTTTTTCCTCTTGCTCTCGTATGCAAAAATCTGCACAATTCGAGAATTTGCACGCTGTATAATACATTTCGGTGATATCTACGTAGGGGATCACAGCATCTCCTCCAGTTCTGCCAGCCCTGCGGTGATCTCCATTTCCAGCTCATGCAGGTCAGCCATGATTTCGGTCGTGGAGGGATACTCCACCGGCACATACTCGGTTTTCTTGTACTTGTTGATGGACAGATCATAGTCGTTGTCGGCAATCTCCTGCCGGGGGACAAAGAAGCTCTGTTCCGTCCGCTGACGGCCGGCTTCCTGCTCCAGATTATGGAACCGGGCGATGATATCGGGAATATCGTTGTCGGTGATTTCGGTGCGCTTGTCGTCCAGAGAAAAGCCATCGGCTTTCATATCGTAGAACCAGACATTTTCGGTGCCGCCTGCGCCAGTCTTGGTGAATACCAACACTGCCGTAGACACGCCTGCATAGGGCTTGAACACACCGGAAGGCATGGAAATCACAGCCCGCAGCTGGTGATGTTCCACCAGCTCCTTGCGGATGGCTTTGTGGGCCTTGGAGGAGCCGAACAGCACCCCATCGGGAACGATACAGGCGCACTGGCCGCCCTTTTTCAGCATTCGGAGGAACAGCGCCAGAAAGAGCAGCTCGGTCTTTTTGGTGTTGGTGACAGCTTTCAGGTTGTCGTGGATGCTCTCGGCATCCACGGTGCCCTTAAAGGGAGGGTTCGCCAGGCAGATGGTGAACCGGTCGCTGATCTGGTTCTGTTTGGATACGCTGTCCTGGTAGTCGATCTCCGGGTGGCTGATGGAGTGAAGCATCAGGTTCATGGCCGAAATGCGCAGCATGGTGCGGTCGGTGTCAAAGCCGGTAAAGGCATCCCCGGCAAAATGCTCCCACTGCTCGGTGGTCATGGTATTTTCGTAGTGCTCCCGAATGTACTCAGCCGCCGCCACCAGAAAGCCGGCAGTACCGCAGGCCGGGTCGCAGATGGTATCGTCCGGGGTGGGCTGCACAAGTTCCACCATCATCTTGATGATATGGCGGGGCGTGCGGAACTGGCCGTTTTGGCCTGCGGTGGACAGCTTGCCCAGCATATACTCGTACAGGTCGCCCTGCATATCCAGGCCGGAAATATCGTGCTCATACAGGTCGTCCAGCCCAGTGATGATCTTCTGCAGCACCTGCGGCGTGGGGATCAAGAACAGGGCATCGCTCATGTATCGGGCAAAGGCGGTAGTTTCGCCGTTGTCCTCAGTTTGTTCCTCCAGTTCTTCCTCGGGCTGGGGCTGGCCCTGTTCAGCGGCCTTGCGAGCCTTCGCTGCGCGGTCTGCGGGACTGCCGGGAATGGGGATCAGCTCGCCGGTTTTTTCGTCAAAGTCTGGGAGCTGGCCGTTCCACATTTCCTTCAGGCTCGGAAAGACCCGTTTGGAAATAATCTCGTAAATCTCACGGGGGTCGCTATTTTTGAATTTACTCCACCGCATGGACTGACCCACGGTGGACTGTGGGAAAATCTTCGGCATTTTCTCGCCGGTCATATTCTCAAGGGATTCAGTCTCCTGCTCTTTTTCATCCAGGGAACGGATAAACATCAGATAAGTCAGTTGCTCGATGACCGTCAGGGGATTGGTGATGCCGCCCGCCCAGATGTCCGTCCAGATTTTATCGACTTTATTTTTGATTGCGCCTGTAATCATGCGTTTTCCTCCAAGAGATATTCCTATCCGGTTATTCTTCTTAAGTATAAACCATATCCGTCGAAAATACAAACAAAACCGACATCCTGATCAACCTCAAATCCTGCTGGGACAGATGCAGGACTGACCTTTCCGATCTGAATCCCAAATCAAATATATACTATAACCATGAAAGCCTCGGGGAACGACCCCGAGGTTTTCTTTGTTTCCACCCTATTTCTATGATGCCTAAAGGAGGCTTTACTATGCACAGTTTTGTCTACGAACTTGCCCGAACACCCATCCGCCCGGACTGCTATGCCCGTGCCGGAAACCTGCCCGACTGGTTTTATGAACAGGTCTGCGATTATGCCGAAAACACCGACCCGCCGCAGCGGGAACAGGCCATCGCCGACCTTTCCCATTTCCTGGGGCCTCTCTGCACCCGCAAGGGGGACCGGCTGGATTTTGCCCCCAATCTGCGGGACAGTTTCTTCCGCAGGGGGTACGTCTGCTTCCGGGCCGCCGCTGAGGTGCTGGCCCAGACCGCCTACACCGTGTTCAGCGGCAGTGAGAAAGCCCCGGCCTTCGACCTGGCCCTGTCCGGTCTGAACGACAGCTATGAGGATCGGTACGGCATCTACGTTTATACAGGAACTACCAACACGCTGGAACCTCTGGACCGCTGGCTCCGCTATGCCGATCTGTCCAGGCCGGTCTACGTCGGCGGCGTGGTGGACTACCACGCTTGAAGCCCACGGCCCACCATACATTTCTAAGATGCCCGTCAAAAATGTGGGAAACGTGGGATTCTCCCACATTTCCCACCTTTTCAAAAAACAAACTCAAATGTTCAAGGAGGAAATTTGCAATGTCTGCCAATGTTGAAACCATGTTCTACGTCCGCGAAAAGCCCTGGCACGGTCTGGGCACTCCTGTCATGGAAGCTCCCGGTTCTGCCGATGCCCTGGTCTGGGCCGGTCTTAACTGGAAGGTCATCCAGAAGGAAGTCCGCACCGAGGACGGCGACTGGATCGCCGGTTACAAGGCCAACGTCCGCAGCACCGATGGCAGTGTGCTGGGCATCGTGTCCGACCGCTACAAGGTGGTGCAGAATGAGGATGCTTTCCGCTTCACCGACGAGCTGCTGGGAGAGGGCGTCACCTACGAAACCGCCGGTTCCCTGCAGTATGGCCGCAAGGTTTGGATGCTGGCCCGGATGCCCCAGCGGTACATCATCGCCGGAGACGAGATCGAACCCTACCTGGTAATCATGAATTCTCACGATGGCAGCAGCGGGGTGAAGGTGGCCATGACTCCCATCCGGGTGGTCTGCCAGAACACTCTTAACCTGGCCCTCAACAGCGCCAACCGTATTTGGGCAGCCCGCCATACCGAGAACGTCCTCAGTCGGGTGCGGGAGGCCAGTGAAACCCTGCGCCTGGCAGAACTCTACATGAGCGAGCTGGGCCGGGGTGTGGACGAACTGGCCAAGATCAAGCTGTCCGACCGGAAGGTTCTGGACCTGATGCAGACCTTCTTCCCGGTAAGTGAGGAGATGTCCGACACCCAGAAGAAGAACAATCTGCGCTTGCTGGAAGACCTGAAGCAGCGTTACTGGAACGCGCCGGACCTTGCTGATATGGGCAAGAACGGCTACCGGTTCATCAACGCGGTGAGCGACTTTGCCACCCATGCCGATCCCATCCGCAAAACCAAGAGCTACAACGAAAACCTTTTCCTGCGGACCATTGAGGGAAATCCGCTCATTGACAAGGCTTACAAGATGGTTCGGGCGGCTGCCTGAGCTATACAAGCGACGTATCACCATAGGGCGGAACGTGTGAACCTGTTTCATGCGTCCCGCCTTTCTTTCATGAATGGGAGGAAAAACCATGTCCTTTACTGTGATTGCCAACACCGAAACCATGCCCTACACGGACTGGCTGGACTACCGCAAACAGGGGATCGGCGGATCGGATGCCGCTGTGGTCTGTGGGGTCAGCCGGTACAAGTCGCCGGTGGAACTCTGGATGGAGAAAACCGGCCAGCTCCCAGCCCAGGAGGCAGGGGAAGCCGCCTACTGGGGCCATCAGCTGGAAGAGCTGGTGCGGACCGAATTTACCAAACGCACCGGCATCCAGGTGGAGCACCGGATGGAGCTTCTGCGCAGCGACCAGCACCCCTTTATGCAGGCCAATCTGGACGGCACATGTCAGCAGCCCGATCTGGGGCCCTGCATTTTCGAGGCTAAAACCGTCTCGGCTTTCAAGGCCGGGGAGTGGGAGGACTGCATTCCGGACGAATACTATCTGCAGGTGCAGCACTACATGGCAGTTACCGGCTGCCAGGGCGCATACGTCGCCGCCCTGATCGGAGGCAACAACTTCCGGTGGAAGCTCATCCACCGGGATGATGAGTTGATCGAAGCCCTGATTCAGCTCGAAGCGGACTTCTGGAAGCACGTCCAAAATGAAACCCCGCCGCCTCTCGACGGCTCCAACGCCTCGGCCAAGTTTCTGGCCGAGTGCTTTCCAAGCAGCCTGCCCCGGTCCACAGTGGAACTTCCCGGCCAGGCCGCCACCTTAATTCAGCAGTACGATGAGGCTTGTGAACAACTCAAAGCAATCACAGAGCAGAAGCAGCAGGCTGAAAACCTGTTGAAGCAAATGCTGGGGGAGCATGAGTCCGGCACCACCGGCGACCACATCGTTACATGGAAAAATATCACACAGGAACGTCTGGACAGCAAAACGCTCAAAGCCGAACATCCGGCCCTTTACAAGAAGTATGCCAGCAAGAGCAGCTACCGGCGCTTCTCCGTCAAAGCTATATGAACACAAGGAGGTATTACACCATGGACAACACAAAACTGAAATCCCGTCTTGCCACCAAGGCTCAGGCCCTGCAGGAGAACCCTGCCGAAAGGGAACCGGCCAGTCTTGTCCCTGTTGAAAGCGGCTATGCCGCCCTCAATGGCAATACCCTGGATCTGATCCGGGAAAACCTCAAGGAGCAGCCCTTGACCTACCAGATGTTTGACGTGGTCAAGTCGCCTTCCGGCGGCTCCACCGTCTTCACAGTGCCGGGGCTGGCCGGGGATGAGGCCGAAAAGGAACTCACCGGCATCATCCTGGACTACACCACGCCCCGGGCCTACTGGGATACCCCCGACCCGGTGGAGGGCACGCCGCCTACCTGTCTCAGCCACAACAGCCTTGTCTCAGAGGACGGCAAGGCCTGCGCTCACTGCCCCTTCAACGACTATGGCTCGAAAGACGGGGAAACGGGGGCCAAGGCCTGTAAGGAATCGGTGCTGCTGTTCCTGCTGCGGCCGGGCAACGTGCTGCCCCTGTTGGTTCGGGTTCCAGTGACCAGCAAGGGGCTGTTCCTCAAGTATGCAGCCCGGCTCACCAGCACCCTGACCCCGCTGAACGGCGTGGTCACCCGGATCACCCTGCAGAAAGCCACCAGCCGGGGCGGCAAGCCTTACGCCCTCTTCCACTTTGAGGCGGTCAGCGCCCTCAGTCCCGAAGAAGCTGCCAGCGCCAAAGCCTTTGCCCGGCAGTTCATGGAGAGTGTGAGCACTACCCAGCAAGCTTCAGAGCTGACCAAGGCCGGCTAAGAGCGCACAAAGGCCCGGTGTCTCTGCCTTGCGGTGGAGAGAACCGGGTCCTTTTTCTATGTATGGCGCGCAAGTCAAAACAAAATAGCTTAAATTTCGTCCTAAAAAAGGCGTGCGAAAAGGCGTGCGAAGAAATCTGATCTGGAGTGGAAAGAGCTCTTGATTCCAATGATACAATATGATAAAATGGAACAAACAGAAGTTATGGAGGTGTTCCATGGACATCTACGACATCAGGAATGCACTGAGCTCCGGAAAAACCATTTACGATCTTCCGCTCCGCGTGACCTATTACGCCCGTGTGTCTACGGATAAGGACGAACAGCTGCACTCCTTATCTGCCCAAATACGGTACTATAATGAGTTCATCCGGCGCAACCCCCAGTGGATCTTTGTGGAGGGCTACATTGACGAAGGGATCAGTGGGACGACAGTAGTAAAGCGGGAAAATTTTCTGCGTATGATTCAAGACGCTCAGTTAGGCCACTTTGATTTTATTGTGACCAAGGAGATATCCCGCTTTTCCCGCAACACGCTGGACAGCATCCAGTACACGCAGGAGTTGCTGCGGTGCGGGGTAGGGGTGTTGTTTGAATCGGATAACATCAATACGCTGATGCCCGATGCCGAACTGCGGCTGACCATCATGTCCAGTATTGCTCAGGATGAGGTGCGCAAGATATCGGAACGTGTCAAGTTTGGCTTCAAACGGGCTATTGAAAACGGCGTCGTGCTGGGCAACGATCGTATCTGGGGCTATGAAAAGGAGAAGGGAAAGCTGGTGGTCAAAGAGGAAGAGGCGAAGATTGTTCGTATGATCTTTGACCTCTATGCCAATGAGAGAATGGGAATTCGCACCATTGCCAGCTACCTGTCCAGCCACGGATACAAAAATTCCAAAGGGAATAACTTTTCGTTCAGCACCATTCGGGGAATTTTGTGCAACCCGAAGTACAAGGGTTATTATTGCGGCAGGAAGAGCAGTAAGATCGACTACAAATTAAAAACAGTCAAGCATTTTCCGGAAGATGAATGGGTGATGTACAAGGACGAGGAAAATGTGCCGCCCATTGTTTCTGAAGAACTTTGGGATAAAGCCAACCTGATCTTGAGCAAGCGGTCGGCCAAGCAGAGCGCCGAGGACAAGAGCGGATATCAAAACCGTTACCCATACAGCGGCAAGATTATCTGCGGTGTCCACAAGATGCCCTATTACAGATCGCTGTACCGCTATAAGAGCGGAAATAAGGAGATCTGGCAGTGTCAGGAATACACCCGAAAAGGGAAGGAGGGGTGTACCTCACCCATCATTTATACCAGTGAAGCGGATGAAATCCTTCGGCAGGTACTGGAGGAGCTTGCTGTCAATAAGGCGGAGATCATCCATGAGCTGGTCAGGATTTACCAATCAATCGGCAACGGAAGCAAGACAGAAGAAGATATTGCCCGGTGCCGGGTAGAAATCGACAGCATTTTGAAGCGGAAGGATAAGCTTCTTGATTTGAGCATTGACGGGCGCATCTCCGATGAGGAATTTTCCCAGCGTAACGGCCGCTTCAATGCGGAGATCGAGAAGCTGCGGGCCCGATTGGCAGAGCTGGAGGAGGAAAAACAGAAAAATCAGGAGATGCTCCAGTCGATCGACGTGCTGCGCCAGGCCATCACCAGAGAGCTGAGCTTTGAGAACGGGTTCTCGGTTGGCGTGGTGGACGCCTTATTGGACCGCATGGAGGTACACCCACAGAAAGAAGGCGAAAAGGACGTGATTCATGTCTCGGTCTACTTGAAGGCCCTCCCGGAAGAAGAGAAATTCTGCATCCAGCGGAAGCGCGGGAGCACTTCTGTTTGTTCCAGAGAATACACATGATGCGGGCGGTCATACGCACCGAGCTGAGCCCCATTGTGGGCTCGGAGCGCCAGAGCGAAGAACTGGTCCAGAGCCTGCTGGCCGGCTTTGCCGACGACCCCATCAAGCTGTGGGAGTCCAACATCTTCGGCAAAAGCCTGCACGAGCTGGTCAGCGAGGGGCTGCAGGCCAAGCTGCTGCATATGCCCCAGGAAGCCCGCACCAAAATGCAGGAGACCCTCGAGCGGGTCATCAACGAGGGCTGCACCGGCCTGATCTGCATTTTGCTGTGACGTCCCGGCGGCTCCCGTGGGCATCCAAAGATTTGGACATAGCAAAGCCCCCGCTTTTCCACAAACGGAAAAGCGGGGGCTTTCAGTGTGCCGAAAAATCTATTGATCCGGGCGGGAATCAGACCTTCGTCTCGCTGTTATGCTGCGCCTTGAAGTAGCTGCGCAGGCTGTTGACCACGATGGTCAGGCCCAGGGCGATGAGCAGCACGGCGATGATGAGCTGCAGGCCCTCCAGCATGAAGGTGGCGCTGCCGGCCTGGATGGCCTGGATCAGGGCGATGAGCCGCTCCACCAAGGCGGTGAAGGTGACGCACAGCATGATGATGAGCGGCGGGAAGAGCATCTTGTTGTTCCGGCCGGTCACTTTGAGGAAGACGCACAGGGTGACCAGCACCAGGGCGCTCAGCAGCTGGTTGGCCGAACCGAACAGGGGCCAGATGTTGGAGTAGCCCACCTTGGTCAGGATGAAGCCGCACACGAGGGTGACGACGGTGGCAAAGTAGGTGTTGCACAGCAGCTTGCGCCAGCCCTCGGCGTGGGCCATGTCGTCCACGCTGAACAGCTCCTGGAAGCTCATGCGGCCGATGCGGGCCACGGCGTCCAGGCTGGTCAGGGCCAGAGCCGACACGCACATGGTCATAAAGCACTGGGCCACGTAGACAGGCACGCCGAACATCTCGAGGAAGCCGGCCACGCCGCGGCTGAAGATCTGGAACGGGGTGCCGGCGGCTGCGGTGCCGTCCGCAGCGGCGGAAGCACCCGCCACACACAGGGCCAGGGTCGCCAGCAGGCTCTCCAGCACCATGGCGCCGTAGCCGACTTTCAGCATATCCTTCTCATTGGAGACGGTCTTGGAGGAGGTGCCGGAGGACACCAGGCTGTGGAAGCCGGACACCGCGCCGCAGGCCACCGTCACGAACAGGATGGGGAACAGATCGCCCAGGCTGTCATTGTGGAAGCCGGTAAAGACGGGCAGGTTCATGGTGGGGTGGGCCACCAGCAGGCCCACCACGGCGCCTGCGATCATGCCGATGAACATGAAGGTGGTCATGTAGTCGCGGGGCTGTTTCAGCAGCCACATGGGCAGCACCGCCGCAAAGAAGATGTACACAAAGGTGATGTAGGTCCAGGTATTCTGGTCGGCGATGATGGGGGCCATCATGCCCAGGGCCAGGGCAGCCACCGTGCAGACCAGGCCCACCGCGGCTTCCTTCCAGCCGGTGAAGCGGAACTTCTTCTGCAGCAGGCCGAAGATCATGGCAAAGACGATGAAGAGCAGCGAGATGGTGCCGGCCGCGCCGTTGGACTGGGCGGCCTCCACCAGAGCGCCGTCGGTGCCAAAGGCGTTGAAGGTGCCGGCCACCATATCCGCAAAGGCGGCGATCACCAGCAGGGTGAACAGCCAGCAGAACAGCAGAAAGAGCTTGCGGCCCAGCTTGCCGATGTATTTTTCGATCAGCAGGCCCATGGACTTGCCCTCGTTTTTCACACTGGCGTACAGCGCGCCGAAGTCGGTCACAGCGCCGAAGAAGATGCCGCCCAGCAGGATCCACAGCAGCACTGGCAGCCAGCCGAAGGCGGCCGCCTGGATCGCGCCGGTGACGGGGCCGGCGCCCGCAATGGAGCTGAACTGATGGCTGAACACGGTCCAGCCGTCGGTGGGCACATAGTCCTTGCCGTCATTGAAGCGGACGGCAGGGGTCTTGGCGGTGGGGTCGATGCCCCAGGTCCGGGCGATCCAGCGCCCATACAGGGCATAGGCCGCGATCAGACACACCGCCGCGATCAGGACGATTACAAGTGTGTTCATGATTTTCCCCTTCTCTTATCGTTTGGATTTGCCTTTGCAGGCTGTTCCGCCGGCCGGATGCGCTGCAAAAAAGCCCCCGCCTCTGCGCGCAGGGTGCTGCCGCAGGGGCGAAGGCTTTGGAGGTGGGTCTGAAAACGCCGCAACACTTGGGTCTTCAGCCGCACACTGGACAAGGATACGCCGCGCTGCTGCCGGGCATCTGGCTTTTGGATGTCCTAACAGTAACACGATGATGAAATGCTGTCAACTGTCTGATGAATGTTTGTATGGTGTGATAAAACTATATCACAAATGTGAGCAAACTTTGAACAAATTTTGACCGGGTTTACAGCTCGTCTTCGGTCAGCTTGTTGATGAGCAGCTGGTAGATCTCGTTGCCCTTGAGGATGAACTGCTTTTTGACCAGTTCGGCGGTCAGGCGGTCGGGCATCCCCAGTTCCAGGCAGAACAGCCGCTCGTCCAGCCGGTTGATCATGCAGCGGACAGTGCAGTGGCCGTCCTGGCGTTCCGAGATGACGGCGCTGTACTCGGCCTGTTTGCGGGTCCACAGCTGGGCCTTGACCACGGCGGCCACCGCCCGCTCCCGCACCGAGAGGGGCAGGTCCTGGGTCAGTTCCCGGGCCACCCGGCGGCCCTTGGAGGTGATGGTGTATTCGCCCTTCTCACACTCCACCAGGCCCTGGCGGCGGATATCGTCCAGGCAGGAGCCGATCTCGAAGTAGTTGACAAGCTGGGCGTCTGTGAGGGCGGTCTCCAGCTGGTGCTGGGTTACAGGCCCGGTGTGCTGGACCAGATAACACAGCAGCAGGCGGATCTCGGTGCTGCTGGTCAGTCCGCCGGGCCGGACCCCGGCGGTAAAAGCATCGCGTTCAGCCATGGTATCTTCACATCCTTTATGCTCGGGCGGGCTCGCCCCGCCGGATTGGTTGCGGTATCGCTACCAGTATAAAATGTTTTGGGCCGGATTTCAAGCGCGATTGCAGGCGGGCAGGGCAAATTCGGTCACGATCTGCTTTTTGCTCTCGGGGGTGGAGTAGACCCAGCGGTCGATGTGGCCCTCGGTGAGGAAGTAGTGCAGGTCGAACCGGTGGTTCTGGCCCAGGGCCCGGTTGACGATCACCAGCTTGATTTTCATTTTTTCGGGCAGGATGCTCTTGATGTAGACGCTGACCGCCTGGCCGGGGCGCAGGTCGGGGCAGCTCTCAGCCAGGCCGGCCAGGTTGGGCGCGATCTCCACAAAGGTGCCGTAATCCTCGATGCTGCGCACGATGCCCACCACCGTCTCGCCGGGGGAAAAGGCCGCGGCGTTCTCGGCCCAGGTGCCCAGTAGTTCCCGGATGGTCAAAACGAACCGCCCCTGGCTGTCCCGGCTGCGGATGGCGCAGAGGATCTGCTGGCCCACGCTGACCCGGTCGGCGGGGGAGGAGATGCGGCTGACCGACATGCAGTCGATGGGCAGCAGGGCGCTGATGCCGCACCCCACGTCGCAGAAGGCCCCGAAGGACTCGATGTGGGTCACTGCGCAGGGCAGGATGTCCCCCGGCTCGAGGGTGTCGAGGTATTCCTCTCGGCACATCTGCTGGGCTTTGGCGCGGGACAGGCGGCAGAAGGGCCGGCCTTCGGCGTCCTCCTCCAGGCTTTCGATCACAAAGCAGGTGGCCCGGCCCACCCTCGTCAGCACGGCGATGTCCCGCACCGCGCCGGTGTCCGCGCCCTCGGCGCAGGCGGCAAAGGGCATCACGCCCCGCACCCCGCCCAGGTCGAACCGCAGCTGGCGGTGGGTGTCAAAGGCCAGGGCGGTGGCCTGCAGGATCTCCCCGCTGGCGATGGCGGCGCGCAGCTCGGCGATGCTCAGGCGGGAAGCGTCGCGGTAATTGCCTTCGGTCCGAAATGTTTGCATCATCTTTCATTCCTCTTTCTTCAGTTCAGTTGCATGATGGCGGCGGGGCGCTTGGTCCGGCCCCGCTACCAGCATATGCAAAATTTTTGTGTGCTAGTTGTATTCCTTGAAATTTGCCTGGGTTTAGACTATACTATGGAATGCGGCCTTTCCGGCCGTCATTGCCACACAGAAAGGAGCCTGTCGAATGGATATCGCTGTCGGGGACATCATTCAGACCAGGAAAAAGCACCCCTGCGGCGCTTCGAGCTTTGAAGTGCTGCGGGTGGGGATGGACTTCCGCATCCGCTGCACAGGCTGCGGGCGTGAGGTCATGCTGCCCCGCGTCAAGATCGAAAAGAACATCAAAAAGGTGATCAAGCCCGAGGGCCGGCCGTAGCGGCCTTTTTGCACCAGATACACACCCGATGCAGAAAGGAGAACCCCCTTTGTCGCTGGAACAACAGATGGAGGCGGTCAGCCGCCGCTTTGAGGAGCTGGCCCACCGGCTGAACCAGCCCGAGACCGCCGCCGACCCGGCCCAGTTCCGCCGCCTGATGCAGGAATACCACGAGGCCGAGCCGGCCGTGGCCGCCTACCGCTCGCTCAAAACCGAGCAGGACCACCTGGCGCAGGCAAAAGCCCTGCTCACCGGGGACGAGCCCCTGGAGCCGGACTTCAAACAAATGATACAGCAGGAGATCTGCGAAAAAACGAAATCCGTGGCGGAGCTGGAACAATCTTTGAAAATGCTCCTGCTGCCCAAGGACGAATACGACGGCCGCAGCGTGATCGTAGAGGTGCGCAGCGGGGTGGGCGGCGAGGAAGCCGCCCTCTTTGCCCACAGCCTGGTGCGGATGTACAGCATGTACGCCCAGGCCCACCGCTGGCAGATGGAACTGCTCAACCTGAGCGAGACCGAGCTGGGCGGCGTGCGGGAAGCCGTGTTCGCGGTCAACGGGCAGGGGGCCTACAGCCGCCTCAAATTTGAAAGCGGGGTGCACCGCGTCCAGCGTGTGCCCGACACCGAGACCCAGGGCCGCATCCACACCTCCACCGCGACGGTGGCGGTGCTGCCCCAGGCCGACGAGGTGGACGTGGAGCTGGACATGAAGGACCTGCGGATCGACACCTTCCGTTCATCCGGCGCGGGCGGCCAGCATATCAATAAAACGTCCAGCGCCATCCGCATCACCCACCTGCCCACCGGCATGGTGGTGGAGTGTCAGAACGAGCGCAGCCAGTTCCAGAACAAGGACAAGGCGCTGGAGATCCTGCGCAGCCGCCTGCTGGCCCAGAAAAAGGCCGAGCAGCAAAACGCCATCAACGCCGGCCGTCAGGCCCAGGTGGGCACCGGCGACCGCAGCGAGAAGATACGCACCTACAATTTCCCGCAGGACCGCTGCACCGACCACCGCATCGGCCTGACCGTCCACAACCTCGACAAGATCATGGACGGCGGCCTGGACGAAGTGCTGGACGCGCTGATCCTGCACGAGCAGGCGGAAAAGCTGAGCAAACTGCAATAAGCATAAAAGAAAGCGTAAGAACTATGAGCATCGAAACCCTTCTCTGCCCGGCGGACGAGGCGGGCGTCGCCCGCGCCGCCGCCCTGCTGCGGCAGGGGGAGATCATCGCCCTGCCCACCGAGACGGTCTACGGCATTGCCGCCGACGCCCGCAACGGCAGCGCGGTCAAAAAGATCTTTGCGGCCAAGGGCCGCCCCCAGGATAACCCCCTCATCGTCCACATCGACGATATCAATATGCTGCCGGGGCTGGTCAGCGAGTTCCCCGAGCGGGCCCAGCTGCTGGCCGCGGCCTTCTGGCCGGGGCCGCTGACCATCATCATGCCCCGCGGCCCCGAAGTGGCAGACGAGTGCTGCGCCGGGCTGGATACGGTGGGCATCCGTATGCCCAGCCACCCGGTGGTGCGCCAGGTCATCGAGGCCAGCGGCTGCGCCTTTGCGGCCCCCTCGGCCAACCTTTCGGGCAAGCCCAGCCCCACCACCGCCCAGGACGTCTGGACCGATATGCAGGGCCGCCTGCCCCTGATTTTGGACGGCGGGCCCTGCGCGGTGGGGGTGGAATCCACCGTCGTGTCGGTGGCAGGGGAAAAGCCCGTCCTGTTCCGGCCCGGCTACATCACTCTGGAGGACCTCGAGCGGGCGCTGGGGGAGGAAGTAGAACTTTCCCCCGCCATCCTCGAAAAACTGGCCGAGGGCGAGGTGGCCCGCAGCCCCGGCATGAAATACAAGCACTACGCCCCCAAGGCGGACATCACCATTCTGGACGGGACCTTTGAACAGTTCAAAGCCTATGTGGAGGCCCACGCCGGCCAGGACCCCGCCTGCCTGTGCTTTACCGGCGAAGGGGCAAAGCTCGCGCCCTTCCCCTGCGTTGAGTACGGCCGGGAAGGGGACGGGGCCGACCAGTCCAAACACATTTTCCGCAGCCTGCGGGCTCTGGACGAACAGGGCGACCGGGTGGTCTACGCCCGCTGCCCGCGAAAGGACGGCGTTTCCATGGCGGTGTACAACCGCCTGATCCGCGCCGCGGCGTTCCGGGTGGTCGCGCTATGATGACGGTAGGCATCACCGGCCGCAGCGGATGCGGCAAGTCCACCGTGACCGCCTGCTTTGCGGCCCACGGGGTGCCGGTGGCCGACGCCGACCAGATCTCCCGGCAGGTGCTGCAGCCCGGCTCCCCGGTGCTGGCGCAGCTGGCTGCGCGCTTCGGCGGCGACATTTTGCGCGGGGACGGCGTTTTGGACCGGCGGCTGCTGGCCGACCGGGCCTTTGCCACCCCCGAGGGCAAGGCCGCTCTGGACGCCATCACCCACCCGGCCATCGTCCGCCGGATCGAAGCCGCCCGCCAGGCGGCCCTGCAGGCGGGCAGCCCCCTCTTTGTCATCGACGGGGCGGTGCTGGTGGGCAGCGTCATCGACGGCATCTGGGACCGCCTGATCGTGGTCACAGCCCCCTATGAAGTGAGCGTGGAGCGGATCGTGGCCCGGGACGGCATCCGCCCCGAGATGGCCCGCCGCCGTCTGGATGCCCAGCTGCCCGAGGCGGCGCTGGCGGCCCGGGCGGACATCGTGCTGGCCAACGACGGCACGCGGGAGCAGCTGCACCAGAAAGCCGAGGCCCTGGCGGCCCGGCTCCTGGCCGAAGCGGAAAGGGGAGGTGGCCTGCCGGTTTGAAACTGCATACCAAGCTCCTCTCCCTGGTGCTGGCCGCGGCGCTGCTGCTCTGCCTGCCCACCGCCCTGCGCCGGATCGAGGAGCAGATCTACCCCTGCCGCTACGCCAGCGTCGTCGAGGGCTATGCGGCCGCGTATGAGATGGACCCGCTGCTCATCTACACCTTTGTGCGCACCGAGAGCGGCTTTGACCCCGAGGCGGTGTCCAGCGTGGGAGCCCGCGGCCTGATGCAGATGACCGAGGAAACGTTCGAGTGGATCAAGACCAAGATCGCGCCCGACGAGCCCCTGACCTTCGACGACCTGTTCGACCCGGCCTGCGCGGTCCGCTTCGGGGCCTACTATCTGCGGCTCTGCCTGGACCGGTACGGCGGGGACGTGGCCACCGCCGCGGCCGCCTATCACAGCGGCTGGGGCACGGTGGACAGCCTGCTGCACCACGAGGACTACACCGGCGACGGCAAGACCCTGCCCTCCTTCCCCTACAGCCGCATGAACCACTATGTGGAGAAGATCCTCCGCTGCTACAAACGCTATACGGAGCTTTACGGCCCAATGTCCTGAACCGTGCAAGGAGCGCTTATGACACCCACAAGAACGACCGATCAAGCCTTTTCCGCATTGTTTTCCTTTTCCCGTCCTTTTTCCGAGCACCTGACCAAACGGGAGGACGACCAGCTGCGGGACAAGTACGACCATAACTCCTTTTTCTATGAGGGACAGCCCTCTGTGGAAGAAGTCCGGCAAGCACTGGCCTACCAAAAAGCGCGGAGAGATGCCTTCCTTAAACTGGAAGGTTATGCGCCGCTGGAGCGGTCCTTCGGACTGGAAGGGGAAGAAACGCTGACCATGGTCCTGCCGGAACAGGCGGACCCCGGCGCCTGGAAGATCAACCCCGCCGTCTCCATCGGCGCGCCCGACTTCGAGCAGCTGGAGCGCAACGAGCTGCGCTACTACGGCCCACTGTACGGGGAGGATTTCACCCTGCGCAACAACCGCCGCCTGCGGGAAAAACTGACCTACCACGGCGCTTACCTGGACGGGAAGCTGGCCGGGTCCTGCTACACCTGGTCTGCCGGCGGCTGCACCTGTCTGGACAGCCTGCTGGTGGACAGCGCCTTCCGGCACCGGTATGTGGCGTCGACCCTGCTCAGGGCCATGGCAGAACAGGCAAGGCGGGAGGGCGCGGTCCTGTACCTCCACGCCGACCCGGAGGACACCCCCAAGGATATGTACGCCAGGATGGGGTTCCAGGTGGTGGACCGGGTCTATGAATACCTCTGCACCGACTTTGCCAAGCTGCAGCCGGACTAACTGGGTCCGGTGATCACGCTATACGGGGCTTTGCGGCCCCAGTATATAAAAAGAAAGAGGCCCCGTGCCTCAGGAACAGAAAGGGATAAGGTAACATGAAAGAAATGACCGAAGCACAGCAGAAGGCCAAGGCCCTGCTGTATGAGCCCGCTTACGCCAGCGACAAGGACGCCGCCACCCGGCAGGCGGCCGCCGCCTTCAGTGAGGGCTACAAGGACTTCCTGACCCGGTGCAAGACCGAGCGGGAAGTGGCCGTCTATGCCGAGGAGGCCCTGAAGGCCGCCGGCTACCAGCTGTACGACGACCGCAAACAGTACGCCCCCGGCGAGAAGATCTACTGGATCCACCAGGGCAAGGTGGTGCTGTGCGGCACCATCGGCACCCGCTCGATGGAGGACGGCTTCCACCTGGTCATCGCCCACATCGACGCGCCCCGGCTGGACATCCGCCCCAACCCCCTGTATGAGGCGGCCCACTTCAGCCTGCTCAAGACCCACTACTACGGCGGCATCCGCAAATACCAGTGGACCACCATGCCCCTGGCCATCCACGGCGTCTTTACCCGGGCCGACGGCACCACCGTCACCGTCCAGGTGGGCGAGGACGTGGGCGACCCCGCCTTCTGCATCACCGACCTGCTGCCCCACCTGAGCGCCGAGCAGAACAAGCGGGAGCTCTCGGACGGCATCCGCGGCGAGGAGCTGAACATCCTGATCGGCTCCGAGGCCGTGGAGGACGAGGAAGTCAAGGAGAAGGTCAAGCTGCAGACCATGATCCTGCTGAACGAGAAGTACGGCATCACCGAGAAGGACTTCACCCGCGCCGAGCTGGAGATCGTCCCCGCCACCCCCGCCCGCGACATCGGCTTTGACCGCTCGATGGTGGGCGGCTACGGCCAGGACGACCGCGTGGACGCCTACGCCGCCCTGAAGGCCGAGATCGAGGTCAAGGACCCCGCCTTCACCACCATCTGCGTCCTGGCAGACAAGGAGGAGATTGGCAGCTACGGCATCACCGGCATGGGCAGCACCTATACCTTTGACTGGCTGCGCCAGCTGTGCCGGATGCAGGGCGCGGACGACATCCGTGCCTTCCGGGCCAGCCTGTGCCTGTCGGCCGACGTCACCGCCGCTTACGACCCCACCTGGTCCAGCGCCTTTGAGCCCCAGAACGGCACCTATGCCGGCCGCGGCGTGGCCTTCTTCAAGTACACCGGCAGCCGCGGCAAGAGCGGCGCCAACGACGCTTCCGCCGAGCAGATGGGCTATCTGACCCGGATGATGGACGCGGCCGGCGTGGCCTGGCAGATCGGCGAGCTGGGCCGCATCGACCTGGGCGGCGGCGGCACCGTGGCCACCGAGGTGGCCCACAGCGGCATCGCCGTGGTGGATATCGGCGTGCCCGTGCTGTCCATGCACTCGCCCTTCGAGGTGGTCAGCAAGAACGACCTGTACATGGCCTACCGTGCTTTCAGCACCTTTATGGCGGCAGAACAGTAAAAGACACGACCCAACAGGGGAGGGGAGCGGCGCAGCCTGTGCCGCTCCCTTTTGCAGGTGAGAATCATGACAAAACTTGTGCGATTCGTCAAGCAGGAGGCGGTCCTTTCGGTGGCGGCGGTCCTGGCGGTGATCTCGGCGTTTTTCGTCCCGCCGGACGGGGAATACCTCGGCTATATCGACTTCCGCACCCTGGCCATCCTCTTTTCCCTCATGACGGTGATGGCCGGGCTGCGCCGGCAGGGCATCTTTGACCGGATGGGCCGGGCCCTGCTGGCCCTGACCGGCGGCGCTTTGCAGCTGGTGCTGGTATTGGTGGGGCTGTGCTTTTTCTGCAGTATGCTCATCACCAACGACGTGGCCCTTTTGACATTTGTGCCCTTCACCTTTGTGGTGCTGGACAGCCTGGGCCCCGAAACGCGGGAAAAGCTGGCCCTGCCGGTGGTCTGTATGCAGACCATCGCGGCCAACCTCGGCAGTATGCTCACCCCCATCGGCAACCCGCAGAACCTCTACCTCTACGGCCGCAGCGGGATGGGGATGGGGGCTTTCGTGGCCCTGATGCTGCCCTATACCCTGGCCTCCCTGGCTTTGCTGATTGGCTGGGCTGTGTGGCTGTGCCGGGGCGGCAGCCCGGTGCGCAAGGGCGCCGGCGGGCCCTTCCTGGCCCCGCAGCCGGGCGTCCGGGCGGACAAGCGAATCGTCTGGATGGATGCGGCCCTCTTTGTGGTCTGCCTGCTGGCAGTGGTGCGGGTGCTGCCCTACGGGGCGGCTTTTGCGGCGGTGCTGGCCGCCACTTTCCTGGCAGACCGGTCTACCCTGGGCCGGGTGGACTACTCCCTGCTGCTGACCTTTGTGGCCTTCTTCATTTTCATCGGCAATCTGGGCCGCGTGCCCGCCTTTTCCGACTGGCTGCGGCAGATCATCGCCGGGCGGGAGGTGCTGGTGTCGGTGCTGGCCAGCCAGGTGACCAGCAATGTGCCGGCGGCGCTCCTGCTGTCCGGCTTCACCCAGAACGTGGAGGGGCTCATCATCGGCACCAACCTCGGGGGCCTCGGCACCCTGATCGCTTCGATGGCCAGCCTCATCTCCTACCGGCAGATCGCCCGCGAGGAGCCGGAGGGCAAGGGGAAATACTTTGCCCTGTTCACGGTGTCAAACCTCGTTTTTCTGGCCGCCCTGCTGGGGCTGTGGGCCCTTTTGGGGTAAAATACAGAACAAAAGCCGCTGTCCGGTTTGTGGCCGGGCGGCGGCTTTTTGCTATTCCAGAGCGTCGTATAACTGGGACACGGTGCAGAAGGCGTAGCCGTTTTCCTTATACCAGCGGATGATGGCGGGCAGGGCCTCGGCGGTGGTGCCGGTGGTGGCCGAGTCGTGCATCAGCACGATGCAGCGGTCCCGTCCCTCGCTGCCGCGGGTGACGTTGCGGCAGATCTCCTCCGCCGAGAGCTTTTTCCCGGCGGCGTCCTCGGCTGAGACGTTCCAATCCACCCAGCGCCAGCCCCGGGCCTCGGCCTGGGCTTTCAGATCCTGCATGATGGCGTCCCCGCCGTATTTGCGGCTGACCGTGTTGGTGCTGCCCCCGGGAAAGCGGAGGCAGGAGACAGCGGCGGCGTCCGCATAGGGGGCGATGCGCTGGCGCAGCAGCTCGATGTCGGCCCAGAAGGCGTCGGTGCTGCGGTAGATGTCGCTGTACCGGTGGGAGGCCGAGTGCAGGGCGATCTCGTGTCCCGCCTGCTGGGCCTGCCGGATGAGAGGCAGGTAGCGCTCGTTGTTTTCGTTGGCCACCACAAAGAAGGTGGCGGGCACTTCTTCGTCAGCCAGCGCTTCGAGAACAGCGGGGGTGGTCCGGCTGGGGCCGTCGTCGAAGGTGAGGCAGACCATGGGCGGCAGCGCGCTTTCGGAGGCCGGCGCGGAAGTTCCGGCGCTGCCCGGTTCGCTCCGGGCTGTACTGGCTGCCGCAGAGCTGGCGGCGTGGACCGGGCCGGCTGCCTCGTACAGGGGCGGGGGCTGGGCGGCTGTCAGCCCGAAGGCGATCCCGGCGGCGGCTCCGGCCGCGGCCAGCAGCAGGCAGAGAGCCGCCGTCCGGCGGGGAAACAACGAAAACTGCATGGCAATGCCTCCTGTCTGGAAAGGGTTCCAGTAACAGGATATGCCGCGCCGTTTTTGGTATGAATGGCAAAACCGGCCACAAATGCGATTTCTGCTCTTGACTTTGCAGCCGGGTTGTGCTATTATAATCAAGCAGTTCGGCGCACGGCGCACCACAGGGTGTGTTGCAAGAGTTATGCGAGGGTGGCGGAACTGGCAGACGCGCACGTTTGAGGTGCGTGTGGGTAACCTTGAGGGTTCAAATCCCTTCCCTCGCACCATGACGAGTGTTCTTATAGCATTTGAAACGCTGTAAGGACACTCTTCTTCTTTTTGTGGCTTTAACATGTCTGCAAAAGCAGGGGATGCAAAGGAGAAAAACTATGCCGCAATTGAATAAAGGCGGGAAATATGTGTTTGGGTGGTCCGTCATCGGAGCAGATGGAACCGTATGTTTCCCGTCCATGGCGCGATCGGAATACAATTTGACCAGCGAACCGGAGATCATTCTTTTCACAGGCAGCAAAATAACGGGTGGGTTCTGCGTTACAAATCAGAAGATGCTGGCGTCGTCCCCATTAAAGCATATCCTAGACGATTTGCCAGCATTGACGGGGACGCATACCGTCGGCGCCGGCGAGTTCGTTCCATACAAGGGGAGAAGTTATGCGTGGCTGCCGCTGTCCCAAGAAGGGACCATACGGTTGCCAGAGCACACGCTGGCGTTTCTCGATTTGCAGGCGGGCGATCGCCTGATGGCCATTCGCAGCAGCAACATTGCTTTTACAATGGGAGCAAAAGGGCCGCTTATTGAAAAAGGAAAGCAGTATCCTGGACAAATTGAAGTATTCTGATTCAGAGTGCCAAAAACGGCGCGGGCCATAAGGTCCGCGCCGTCTGTCGTTTTGCAAGCTGTTTTTATACGCCGTACATCAGCCACAGGTAGATGTAAGCCGGAATGACGGCGGCCAGGGTGAAGGGGATGCCAATGCGGCAGAAGTCGCTGGTCTTGACCTCGTGGCCGTCCCGGCGCAGGATGCCGATGCCGGTGATGTTGGCCGAAGCGCCGATGGGGGTGCAGTTGCCGCCCAAAGTCGCGCCGGACAGCAGGCCGAAGTAAAGGACGGTGGGGTCGATGCCCATGCCGGCCGCCAGGCTGGTGACCACCGGCAGCATGGTGGCAACATACGGGATGTTGTCGATGAAGGCCGAGAACAGGACCGAAGCCCAGACGATGGCGGTGTAGATGGCAAAGACGTTGCCGCCGCCCATCTGCGCCAGCAGGCCGGCTGCGGCGTCCACCACGCCCATGTTGGTGATGCCGCCGATGACCAGGAACAGGCCGAACAGCAGGCCGATGGTCTCAAAGTCGATGGCCTTGAGGGGGCCGGTGACGGCTGCGGCGTCGTGGGTCTTGAAGAAGGTGTAGATCATGCCCGCCACCATCAGGCCGACGCAGATCAGGCCGTTGGTGATGTCGGGCTTGTTCTGGATGAAGGAGGCCGAGATCAGCAGGGCGATCATGCCCACCAGCAGGACGGTGGGGACGTAATCGGTGACCTTGGTGCGGGCTGCGCCCTTGGGGATGGCGCCCTTCTCCTTGCGGAACAGAAAGGCCAGGATCAGCGCCGAGACCACAGCGCCAAGCTCCACCGCCCAGAAAATGCTGGGCCGGCCGCGGTAGAAGAAGAAGTCCAGAAAGCTCATGTTCGCGTAGGAACCCAGCATGATAGCCGTGGTGTCGCCCACCAGGGTGGCCGCACCCTGGAGGTTAGAGGACACCGCGATGCTGATGATGAAGGGCACGGGATTGGTCTTGAGCTTTTTGCAGATCTCCAAAGCGATGGGGGCCACCATCAGGACGGTGGCCACGTTGTCCACAAAAGCCGAGATGATGCCGGCGAACAGGGCCAGCGCCACGGCCGCCATCTGGACGTTGGGGACCTTCTCCATGATGAGATCGGCCAGGAGGGCGGGCATTTTGCTGTCGATGAACAGCTGGACCAGGCCCATGGTGCCGGCGATCATCAGCAGGACGTTGAAGTCGATGGCCCCCAGGATCTGGTCAAAGGGCAGCATCCCGGTGGCGATGAAGATCGCTGCCGAACCCACCGCGATGTACGGCCTGTACTTGCTGAAGGCCAACATCAGCACGTAGGTGACGGCAAAGAGGAACAGTGCGTAGATCATGCAGATACCAACTTTCTTTCCGGCCCGCACAGGGCGGACCTGATGTAATTACTTACCATATTACATGGTATGAGCCTAAAAGTCAAGTCAAAACTGCGCGGCAGGTGCGTTTCGGCCCGCCCGGCGGCAAACAAAAAAGCACCCGGGCAGTGCTTTGCCGGGTGCGCTGGGGAAAGGGGTCACTTCAATTTGTCCAGGATCTCGTCCACGCTCATGCCGTCGGAGATCAGTTTCTGCAGGGCGCTGTCGATCTCGGCCTGGCGCGCCTGCTGGGCGGCCTTGGCCTCGGCGGCCGTCTTTTGGGCTTCCAGCTTGGCAACGGCCTTGTCGGCGGCTTTGAGGGCGGCCCGCTTTTCCTTCAGCTGGGCTTTCAGGTCATTGATATTGGCCTGGATCGAGGCAATCTCCTCGTTGAGCTGATCCTTCTCCGCGTTTTTTTCGGCGATCATGGACGCGAGATCCACCGCGCCGCCTTTGGGGATACGGACTTTGTTTTTGCTGCCTTTGGGTCTGGGCATCGTTGTTTCCTCCCTGTAAAAAATTTATTTTATCTGAACAAAATAATAACAGAACATGAGCTCAAAAATCAATATATTTTTGTCAAAATAAAAATGAAAATTTGCAGTATTTTCAGCCGGCAGAAAAACGCCTCTGCCGAAAGCGTGCTGCGGGAGTGGTACGCCATTTTTTGCCTCTTTCTTTTCCCCGGCGAGTATGTTAGAATGAAACCAGAAAAACCCGCAGGGACAGGAGGAAAACGATGGACCGCTTGGAAGCCTTTGAGACGATGCTGGCCGACCTGCAGAAACAGGCGGACAGCGAAAAGGAACAGATGGAAAAACTGAAGGCGGCAGGCAGGGAAAAATCCGCCACCTACCGCCAGTATCTCGGCAACAGGATGATCTACAGCCAGATGCTGGCCCTGTACCAGAAATACGGGCTGATCTGATCTTATCAAAGAAAGGAGCCTCGCCATGAACGACGCCACATTGAAAGAACTTTGGCAGCAGGTCGCCGAGCAGGACAGCGCGGAGGCCAAATACAAAGAGCTGTGCGCCCAGCGGGAAACGGTCGCCGCCCAGGTGAAAAAGCTGGAAAAGGCCCGCTGGAACGAACAGGCCGACGTGGACCGTCTGGAAGGGGGCAGTCTGGCGGCGTTCTTTTATCAGGTCATCGGCAAGATGGACGAGAAGCTGGACAAAGAGCGGGAAGAGGCCTACGCCGCCCGGGTCAAAGCGGACGCGGCGGCCCGGGAACTGGCTTCCATCGACGCCGACCTCCAGCGCTGCCGCGCCCGGCTGGACCAGCTGGAAGGCTGCGGCCGCCGCTATCAGGAGGCCCTTGCGGGGAAAGTGCAGGAGCTGAAAGCGGGCGGTGGCCCCGCCGCCCAGGAACTGATGGAGTGCGAGACCCGCATCGAGGGGATGCGTCTGCGCAAAAAGGAGCTGAAAGAAGCCCTTGACGCCGGCAAAACGGCCCTCCATACCACCGAAGAGGTGATGGACTGCCTGGACAGCGCCGAGGGCTGGAGTACATGGGACGTGATGGGCGGCGGCCTGGGGGTCGATCTGGCCAAGTACGACCGTCTGGACGAGGCACAGGAACAGGTCGAGCGGCTGCAGGTGGAACTGCGGCGGTTCAAGACCGAGCTGACGGATGTGGAGATCAACGCCGACCTGCAGGTGACGGTGGACGGCTTTATGCGCTTTGCCGATTACTTTTTTGACAACCTGTTCACCGACTGGGCGGTGCTGGACCACATCAGCCAGGCCCAGGAGCAGGTGAAGGACACCCGCAAGCAGATCAAGCGGGTGCTGTCCCGCCTCAAGCGGATGAACGCCGATCTGGACGCCCAGCTGGAGGACGAGAAAGAGCGGCGGGAGCAGATCGCCATCAACGCGGAATAAGACAAAGCGTCCCGCCTGCCTGCACATACGCGGCTGGACGGGACTTTTTTGACAGTCTGTGAGGGAGGCCATCAGGTCTCCCTCTTTTTTGCGGAAAAATGGAAAGCACGCTTGACATTATAGAACGGCTGTGGTATGATGGAGTCACGGAAAGGAAACTTTCCATCAAGACCACAAGAAAGGGGGCAGCCCATGAAAAACCGTCTCGAGGAGCTGCGCAAGGCCCGCGGCATCAAGCAGGAAGAACTGGCCAGCGCGCTGGAGGTGTCCCGCCAGACCATCGGCTCGCTGGAAAACGGGCGGTATAACCCGTCCATCCTGCTGGCGTTCAAGATCGCCCGGTATTTTGGCCTTGCCATCGAGGATATTTTCATTTACGAGGAGGAAGACACATGAAAGAGAAATGGCCTTTTGTCATCTCCATGGCCGTTGGGGCGGTGCTTTTGGCGGCAAGTTTCCTGGTGAAAGAGGAGTATTACAGCACCATTCTTTTCGCGATGGGGGCAGGGATGTTTGCGGCGGAAGGCTTCCACCTGGCAAGGCTCTGCTGGTGGCAGAGCCCCGCACGCAAAGACGCCTATGAAGCCAAACAGCAGGAGGCTCACATCGACGCCGTGGACGAGCGCAAGCAGATGCTGCGGATGCGCGCGGGCTGGCTGAGCAATCAGATCATGTTCTTTGTGCTGCTGGCTTTGGACCTTGTGCTGGCCCTATTGAAAGCTCCGGCGTGGATCATCCTCATACTGTTCGTGCTGTGGATTTTCCAATACATCGTGGGGCTCGTCATCTACCATCGCCTGGAAAAGCGGATGTAAGGGAGGTTTTGGTTATGAAAAAGTATCGCAATCTGGTTGTTGCCGCCCTGGGCGTTGTGCTGTGGGCCGCGGGTTTCTGGCTGGTCAGGGCGGACCTGGGCAGCACGCTGGGCTATGTCTGCATCGGCCTGGGCTGCGGGATGTTCGGATACGGGACGGGGGAGATGATCTCCCAGCGTGCCCTGCAGAGCGATCCCGCGCTGCAGCGCCAAATGGAGATCGACAAAAACGACGAGCGGAACGTCGCCATCGCCAACCACGCCAAGGGCCGCGCCTTCGACATGATGACCTTCATCTTTGGGGCCCTGATGGTCTCCTTTGCCCTGATGGGCATTGACCTGGCTGCCGTCCTGCTGCTGGTCGCGGCCTACCTGTTCGTCCACGGATACGCCCTGTACTGGCGGCTCCGGTACGATAAAGAAATGTAAGCGAGATAGAGCGGAACGCGGAGGGAGCGCCGCGGCAAACCGAAACGGGCACAGTCAGCGGCTGTGCCCGTTTTTTGCGTGTGAACGCTGCATCAAAAGATGAATGAATATTATTCATTGACAAACGGGAATTCTGTGCTATACTGGAAGCAGAAAGGGAGGGAGAACGATGGATCGGAGCAAAGAAAATTCGAAAGCTGCC
>ERZ1090867.173-NODE-173-length-31453-cov-15.545194_pt1 | contig 31453 bp, 27 predicted proteins | sample MGYA00478476_ERZ1090867 | MGnify/ENA primary metagenome ERZ1090867 (study PRJEB33644, sample SAMEA5815742) | chicken gut metagenome | biome: Chicken; feature: Gastrointestinal Tract; material: Caecum | place: Ireland | collected 2019-01-01 | study: A study of the... | reverse complement strand
ACTCCACCGCGAACACGGTGGAAGCGGCGGGCAGTTCGGTGTAAGTTACATCCACAGGAGGCTCGCTGAACACTGTGGGAATCGCCTGGTTGAACAGCGCTTCGTCGATGCCTTCCACGTCGTAACGGTTGATCAGCCGCAAACCCTTCAGCCGGGTGATACCCAGCAGGTCTACCAGCTCATGGAACAGGCCCTGGGCTTCGCCGTCGAAGCCGGGCTTCTTCTCAACATAAATGCGATATACCATTATATTGCCTCCCGGTTACTGCATGGCAGCCAGTGCACGGGCACCGATGTCGCTGCGCTTGTGCAGTTTATCAAAATGGATGTTTTCGCTGGCGGCGTAGGCACTCTTCAGAGCCTCTGCCAGTGTGTCGGCGGTAGCTGTCACACCCAGCACGCGGCCACCACTGGTGACCAGGACGCCGTCCTTAAGAGCGGTACCGGCGTGGTAAACCGTTACGCCGGCGCAGTCGGGCAGCTGTCCTTCGGTCAGACCGGTGATCTCTTTACCTTTTTCGTAGGAGAGGGGATACCCGCCGCTGGCCAGAATGACACAGGCAGCAGCCCCGTCCCGGAACTTCACCTCGGTTTCGGCCAGGGTGCCGTTGGTGGTGGCCTGCATAACGGTCAACAGATCACTTTCCAGCAGAGGCAGCACTACCTGAGTTTCCGGGTCGCCGAAACGGCAGTTGTACTCGATGACCTTGGGTCCGTCGGGGGTCAGCATCAGGCCGAAATAAAGGCAACCCTTAAAGGGGCAGCCTTCCGCCTGCATGGCGGCCACTGTGGGCAGGAAGATTTCCTTCATGCAGCGGTCGGCCACTTCCTGGGTGTAGTAGGGGTTGGGAGCTACGGTACCCATACCGCCGGTATTCAGTCCCTGATCGCCGTCCAGAGCACGCTTGTGGTCCATGCTGGATACCATAGGCTTGACAGTCTTGCCATCGCAGAAAGAAAGAACACTCACTTCGGGGCCGGTGAGGAATTCTTCGACAACCACGTGGTTGCCGGAAGCGCCAAACTTTTTGTCCAGCATGATCTCCTTGACGCCGGCCACCACGTCCTCGTGGTTCTGGCAGATCAGAACACCCTTGCCCAGAGCCAGACCGTCGGCTTTGATGACAACGGGATATTTGTTTTTACTCTCCACATACTCGATCACCTTGGCGGGATCGTCGAAGACCGCGTAATCGGCGGTGGGAATGCCGTATTTCTGCATCAGGTTCTTGCTGAACACTTTGCTGGCTTCAATGCGGGCCGCCGCCTTATCGGGGCCGAAAGCCGGGATGCCTACGGCAGCCAGGGCGTCCACCATACCCAATGCCAGGGGATCGTCCTGGGCCACGACCACATAGTCAAAGGCTTCTTCTTTAGCAAAAGCTACCATGGCGTCCACATCGGTGGCGGGAATCGCCTTACAGTGAGCGTCATAGCTGATGCCGCCGTTGCCGGGGGCGCACCAGATCTCGGTGCACTGGGGACTTTGTTTCAGCGCGCGGATGATGGCGTGTTCGCGCCCGCCGCCGCCTACAACGAGAATTTTCATACTAAACTCCTTTGACAGCACAACTGCCCGCGACGAAAAAACGCCGCAGGCAAGTGCGATTTTTTAGTGATGGAACAGCCGGATACCGCAGAAGGCCATGGCAATGCCGTAACGGTTGCAGGTATCAATGACCTGCTGGTCGCGGATGGAACCACCGGGCTGCACAATAGCGGTCACGCCGCTGCGGCGGGCGCGCTCGATGTTGTCGCCAAAGGGAAAGAAGGCATCACTGCCCAGGGAAACGCCGGTGACCTGATCCAGCCAGGCACGCTTTTCCTCCGCGGTGAGGGGCGCGGGCTTTTCGGTGAAGGTTTCGGCCCAGACATCGTCAGCAATGACATCTTCCGGCGTGTCACCGATGTAAACGTCGATGGCGTTGTCGCGGTTGGGCTTGGACAGGTCATCACGGAAGGGAAGATTCAGCACTTTGGGCATGTGACGCAGCTGCCAGTTGTCGGCTTTCTGGCCAGCCAGGCGGGTGCAGTGCACGCGGCTCTGCTGCCCGGCGCCCACACCGATGGTCTGGCCGCCCTGCACGTAGCAGACGCTGTTGGACTGGGTGTATTTCAGCACGATCAGGCTGATGATCAGGTCACGGCGCTGATCGGCGCTGATATCCTTGTTTTCGGTAACGATGTTCATGAGCATCGTTTCGTTGGAAATCTCCAGATCCTGACGGCCCTGTTCGAAGGTGACGCCAAAGACGGTGCGGCTCTCCAGGGGAGAGGGCTCGTAGTTCGGGTCAATGGCCACAATGTTGTAGTTGCCCTTTTTCTTGGACTTGAGCACTTCCAGGGCATCGGCGTCATAGCCGGGGGCGATGATGCCGTCGCTGACTTCGTGCTGGATCAGCTTGGCGGTGGACAGATCGCAAACATCAGACAAGGCGATCCAGTCACCGAAGCTGGACATACGGTCAGCACCGCGGGCGCGGGCATAAGCGCAAGCCAGGGGGCTCAGTTCCGTATCGGCGTCGATGTGATACATGGCCCGCAGGGTATCGTCCAGGGGCAGACCGATGGCCGCACCGGCAGGGGAAACATGTTTGAAGCTGGCCGCCGCCGGCATACCCAGGGCCTTTTTCAGGTCCCGCACCAGCTGCCAGGAGTTAAAAGCATCCAGGAAATTGATGTAGCCGGGCTTGCCGTTGAGAATCTCTACCGGCAGTTCGGCGTCGCCCTGCATATAGATGCGGGCAGGCTTCTGGTTGGGGTTGGTACCGTATTTCAGCTGAAATTCTTTCATGGATTAACCCTCCACCGCATTGTATTTGTTCAGGATAACATCTTCGTAGTCGCCGGTTTCCAGCGTGATGGTACGCACGAACAGGCTGACTTTGTTGTCCTCGTTCAGGGATTCCCACAGTTTGCCGGCGAATTCTGCGCCGTCGTTTTCATCAATGGAAACGCGCATGGGCTCACCTGCGTAGCTGGGAATCGGGGCACCATTTTTCTGGTAGGTGCTGATGAAGTGGCCTTCACCCGCCACAGGTTGGGGATAGTCGAAGGTCTGGCGCTGTACGCTGGCGGCGTTGCCCTCGCAGCTTTTGACGATGGACAACTTGTAGGCACCGCCGCGCATATCCACCACACCGGAGATACGCGGCGTGAAATTGGGGGCGTCATCCTCGTAGGTGCGGGTGGCCAGAGCAGCTTCAAAGCTGTAGCCGGGGAAGAGGTTCTCGTTCATGAAATGAGCGATGGTATCGGTCTGGTCACCGTTGGTGACGACCGTCGTCTCCCGCAGGGTCAGCACGGCGTTGTAGATGATCAGATGCGGATCTTCCAGCTTGGCCGGGTCAGCAGCCACGGTGCGGATGCCGCCGGGAATGGCTTCAAACACGCGGTTGCGGCTGTTGGCGCTGCGCCCCATGATCCAGTAGGCAATGACGGCTTTCTGGCCGTCAGGGGTAAGGCCCAGCACAATGCCGCGGCCGGGATACTCGTTGCCGGAAAGATATTTGTACAGATTTTTTTTCATTGCTTATACCTCATCGTTGCAAACCATAGCCAGGGCCCTTGGCAGCAGCTTCCATTCCGCTTCCACCATCACGCGCTTCTGCAGCACTTCCGGGGTATCGCCGGGTTCTACGGCCACAGCCTTTTGTAAAAGGATAGGGCCACCGTCACATTCCTCGTTGACCAGGTGCACGGTGGCACCGGTCACTTTCACGCCCCGGGCAAGTGCAGCTTCATGGACACGCAGGCCGTAGAAGCCGGGGCCGCAGAAGCTGGGGATCAGGCTGGGGTGCACATTGAGAATACGGTTGCGATAGGCCTCGATGACGCGGGAACCAAGCACCGAGAGAAAACCAGCCAGAACCACTACGTCAATCTGATGGCTTTGCAGGGTGTCCAGCAAGGCCGCGTCAAAAGCGTCGCTGTCGGCATATTCCTTGCGGGCTACCACTACGCCTTCTACGCCGAAATTGGCTGCCCGTTCCAGCGCATAGACACCGGGTTTGCTGGCAACCACCAGTACGATCTTGCCGCCCGGGTTTTCGCCCCGGGCTTCACTTTCCAGCAAAGCCTGCAAGTTGGTGCCGCCGCCGGAAACCAGTACCGCTACACGCTTCATACCAGTTCCACCCCGTCGCCTTCCACGATGGTGCCCAGGCGGTAAGCGCCTTCCTCACCATGAGCGTGCAGGACCTCCAGAGCCTTGTCGGCATCTTCGGCTGCCACAACGATCGTCATGCCCACACCCATGTTGAAGGTGTTGAACATATCGCGCTCCGGCACATTGCCTTCTTTGGCCAGCACGTCGAACAGGACGGGGGTGCGCACATCGGCTTTGGCGATGCGGGCAGCGCAGCCTTTCTTCAGGCTGCGGGGAATATTCTCATAGAAGCCGCCGCCAGTGATGTGGGACACGCCCTTCACGGTGACCTGCTCCATCAGAGCCAGCACCGGCTTGACGTAGATCTTGGTGGGAGCCAGCAGGGCCTCGCCAAGGGTCTTGTCCATACCGTCAAAGGTCTTGTCCAGCACTTCGGGGTGATGGTCGATGTCGAAAATCTTGCGCACCAGAGAGAAACCGTTGGAGTGCACACCGGTGGAAGGCAGCGCCAGAATGACGTCGCCTGCCTGCATGGTGGAGTTGTCCAGGATCTTGCTCTTATCCACCACACCTACGGTAAAGCCGGCCAGGTCGTATTCTTCCTCGGGCATCATACCGGGGTGCTCGGCAGTTTCGCCGCCCACCAGGGAGCAGCCCGCCTGCACGCAGCCTTCAGCCACGCCCTTGACGATCTCGGCAATCTTTTCGGGGATGTTTTTGCCGCAAGCAATGTAATCCAGGAACACCAACGGCTTGGCGCCGGCGCAAATGACGTCATTGACGCACATGGCCACACAGTCAATGCCAATGGTATCATGCTTGTTCATATACTGGGCTACACGCAGTTTGGTGCCGACGCCGTCGGTACCGGAGATCAGGACCGGATGCTCCATACCGGTGCAGTCCAGTTCAAACAGACCGCCAAAACCGCCCAGGCCGCCGATGCAGTTCTCGGTCATCGTGCGGGCCACATACTGCTTCATCAGTTCCACAGAGCGGTAGCCGGCGGTAATATCTACACCGGCGGCAGCGTAGCTGGCAGAATAGCTTTTTTCCATGTTGGTACTCCTATCGGATGTTGTTGCAAAGACGCAGGCTCGGCGCAGGGGCCGTGATCCCGGTCACAGTTTTTTGTTCGGATTGGAAGTGCTCAGGGGTTTGTCGTAAACAATGTCCATCGTTTCCTCCGGCGGGTCCACGGGATACTTGCCGGTGAAACAGCCGGTGCAGAAACCGCAATGGCTGTGAATGGCCAGCTGCTGCACATGCTCAATGCTCAGATAGCCCAGCGTATCGGACCCCACCAGTTTGTTGATCTCTTCCACGGTGTGACCTGTAGCGATCAGCTGCTTTTCATCGGGAATGTCGGTGCCAAAGTAGCAGGGATGGGCAAAGGGCGGGGCGCTGATGCGGTAATGGACCTCCTTCGCACCGGCCTCACGCAGCAGGCGGATGGTCCGGGCGCTGGTGGTGCCGCGGACGATGGAGTCATCCACCAGCACAACACGTTTGCCCTTGACTGTAGATTCGATGGCGTTAAGTTTGATGCGCACGCTGTTTTCGCGCTGCTTCTGGCTGCCCTGGATGAAAGTGCGTCCCACATATTTGTTCTTGATGAACCCGATACCGTAGGGAATGCCGCTTTCCTGGGCGTATCCCAGGGCTGCATCCAGGCCGGAATCCGGTGCGCCGATAACGACGTCCGCTTCCACGGGATGCTCCTGGGCCAGGAAACGACCGGCCTGCAGACGGGCCTCGTGGACACAGGTGCCTTCCAGCACCGAGTCGGGACGGGCAAAATAGATGTACTCAAACACACACATGGTGTGGGGGGCAGTGCCGCAGTGGGTATCGATGCAGCGCAGACCATCGTGGCCGGCAATGACGATCTCGCCGGGACGGACATCGCGCACGAAGCGGGCGCCCACGGCGTCCAGCGCGCAGGATTCGCTGGCGAAAGCGTACCCGCTGCCATCCGGCAGCTCACCGATGCAAAGGGGCCGGAACCCGTGAGGGTCACGGGCCGCAATGAGTTTGGTGTGGGTCATAATGACCAGGCTGTAGGCGCCTTCAATATCGTCCATGGTGCGGCTGACGGCCATCTCGATGTTGGGGGTCAGCAGACGGTTCTGGGTGAGCAGATAGGCGATGACTTCGGTGTCCGAAGTTCCGTGGAAGATGGAACCGCTCATCTCCAGTTTGCGGCGCAGTTTGGGTGCGTTGACCAGGTTACCGTTGTGGCAAACGGCCATGGCGCCCTTGCAGTGATGCAATACCATGGGCTGGGCGTTGGACCGGCTGCGCTGACCGGCTGTGGCATAGCGCACGTGGCCAGTGGCCATTTTGGCACCATGGGGCAGTTCTTCCAGCACCCGTTTGGTAAAGACCTCGCTCACCAGGCCCAGGTCCCGGTGGCCGGACAGGACGCCGTCCACATTCAGCGCGATGCCGCAGCTTTCCTGGCCGCGATGCTGCAGCGCATACAGTGCGCTGTATACGGCGCTGACCATATCGGTCTCGCCGGTTTTATCATAAATGCCGAAGACACCGCATTCTTCGTGCAGTGATTCGGTATATTGGGCAAGTTCACTCATTCCGCTTTGTGCTCCGTTTTCTTAAATCAACCCAGCAGGCGCTTCATCACTTCCTGGTAGGCGTCAGCCTCGCCGCCCATATCACGGCGGAACAGATCCTTGTCCAGGTGGGCGCCGGTAGTGGCATCCCAGAAGCGGCAGGTGTCAGGGCTGATCTCGTCGGCCAGGATGATGGTGCCATCGGACAGGCGGCCGAACTCCAGTTTGAAGTCGATGAGGCGGATGTTGGCATCCAGCAGGATCTTCTTCAGCACTTCGTTGACCTTGAAGGCGTACTTGGTGATGGTATCAATTTCTTCCTGGGTGGCCAGGTCCAGGGCCAGGGCGTAGTAGTGGTTGATGAACGGGTCGTGCAGATCGTCGTTCTTGTAGCTGAACTCCAGAATGGGGGTCTTGAAGGGGGTACCCTCGGGCACGCCCATGCGCAGGCTGAAGTGACCGGCGGCCACGTTGCGGATGATGACCTCCAGCGGCACGATGTCAACCTTCTTCACGAAGGTGTCGCGGTCATTGACTTCTTCCACGTAGTGGGTGGGAACGCCCTCTTTTTCCAGCTTCTGCATCAGGGCGTTGGACAGCTTGTTGTTGACGATGCCCTTGTCGCGGATGGTGCCCTTCTTCTCGCCGTCGCCAGCAGTGGCGTCATCCTTGTAATGGACCATAACGATCTCGGGGTCATTGGTGGCGAAAACCTGCTTGGCCTTGCCTTCGTACATCTGTTCTTTAACTTCGTATTTCATGATAAACGCTCCCTTTTATGTAATGTATAAAACGGGGATCGACGGTACTTCCATTGTACCCCGTTTTGTGGCGGTGTGCAAGAATTATTGTTTACAGCGCAGCAGCCTCTGCGGCGATGGCGGCGTCCTTTTTGGCAATGGCAGCAGCCGTGTCGGCCCGGAACTGATCCAGCTTGGCAGCCAGGTCCTCATCGGCCACAGCCAGAATAGCCACGGCCAGGTAGGCGGCGTTTTTGGCGCCGTTCAGGGCCACGGTGGCTACGGGGAAGCCGCTGGGCATCTGTACGGTGGCCAGCAGGGCATCCAGACCGTCCAGTGCGCCGCCCTTCATGGGGATACCGACGACCGGCAAGGTGGTGTTGGCGGCAAAGGCACCGGCCAGGTGAGCGGCCATACCGGCGGCACACAGGATGACACCGTAACCGTTGGCACGGGCGGATTTGGCAAAAGCGGCAGCCGTCTCAGGCGTACGGTGAGCCGAGAGGATGTGGGCTTCATACGGGACGCCGAAATCCTTCAGCACGGTGCAGGCTCCCTTGACAACGGACCAGTCGCTGTCGGAACCCATGATGATCGCTACTTTTTTCATTGGTAAGCTCCTTTCCTGATTACACGCCAGACGAAAAGAGCGCAGTGGCCGGCAAAACGGTACACTGCGCTGTTTGGATATACGAATACGGCATGCGGGGTACAAAGAACCCGTGAAAATCACCAAGACACAACAGCGAGCCTTGCACGGAAGATCCCCCTTTATATAAAGAAGTAAAGTACCCTTGTAAAATCAGTGTAAGGCGTAAGCAGAAAAAATGCAAGACAGGGAGGAGTTTTTCAGCCAAAAAACGACAGAAAAAGAGTTTTCCCGGTTGCTTTTTGTCGTTTTTGATGGGGGTCAGCGGGCAAAGGTATGACTTTATCAAATGCAGAAAAACACCAAAAAAGAATGGTATGGCACAGCAAAACAAAATATGGTATAATATGACAAATTTTATCCCCGAAGAGAGGAATAAAGACGATGAACCAACGCAAAAATCACCTGAGCAATACGGCTCTACATGGTAAAGAAGAACGTGTGAAGCGGATTTTCCGGGATCAGATCGCCGAAGCCGCCGGCCTGCTGGAGGTGGTGCTGTCCGGCATCGTGCTGGTGGGGCTGCTGTTCAGTATTGTACCGCTGCTCCAGTGGATGCCCGGCCTGATCGTGGACGGAAACGAAGTGGAAGTGTACGAGTTCCTGACCCGTGCGCTGGATATTGTCATCGGTATCGAATTTATCAAGATGCTGGCCAAACACAGCCCCGGCAGTGTGCTGGAGGTGCTGCTGTATGCCATTGCCCGCCACATGATCGTCGGGCATGAGGATGCCGTACAGAACCTGGTCAGCGTGATCGCCATTGCCCTGATCTTTGTTATCCGCCGGTACTTTTTTGTGCCGTCCTTTGGCCAGAAACTGCCTGGAGGCCAGATGGCACCTGACGTGGCACATTTGTATGCCGTCAGCGAGGAAGAAGGGGCAGAACTGGGGGAAGAACCCCACTGAGCCAGGAAAACCGATTTTCCGCCAAGAAGATACAAAAAGAGGTCCGCCAGCGGCGGACCTCTTTTTCTGTATGAACAGTATGGATCAGAACAATCCGGTGATCTTGCCGTGTACATCCACGTCGATGTCCATGGCGGCGGGATGCTTGGGCAGACCGGGCATCGTCATGATGCTGCCGCAGACGACCACCACAAAACCGGCACCTGCCGACAGGCGAACCTCCCGTACGTTCAGGGTAAAACCTTCCGGTGCGGCGATGAGCTTGGCGTTATCGCTGAAGGAATACTGTGTTTTGGCAATGCACACCGGCAGATCGCTGTAGCCCATGGCAGCCAGCTCGTCCAGTGTCTTCTGGGCAGCGGCGCTGTAGGAAACACCGCCGGCACGATAGATCTTTTTGGCGACTGCTTCGATCTTCTCCGGCAGGGAGGCACTCAGATCATAGGTGTACTGAACACGGGCGCTGTCGTCGAGGATGGAGAGCACCGTTTCGGCCAGGGCCTTGCCGCCCTCGCCACCTTTGGCGAACACTTCGGACAGAGCGCAGGGGACACCGGCTTTCTCGCAGACTTCGTAGATGGCATCCATCTCTTCCTTGGTATCGGTGGGGAAGGCGTTGATGGCCACACATACCGGCAGACCGAAATTGCGCATATTTTCGATGTGGCGGGCCAGGTTCACGGAACCGGCCTTGACAGCCTCGGCGTTAGGCTGGCTCAAATCAGCTTTGGCTACGCCGCCGTGGGACTTCAGCGCGCGCACGGTGGCTACCAGCACGACGGCAGCCGGGTTCAGGCCTGCGTAGCGGCACTTGATGTCCAGGAACTTTTCGGCACCCAGATCGGCACCGAAGCCTGCCTCGGTCACCACATAGTCAGCCAGTTTCAGGCTCAGCTTGGTGGCGATGACGCTGTTGCAGCCGTGGGCAATGTTGGCGAAAGGACCGCCGTGGATGATGGCGGGGTTGTGCTCCAGCGTCTGGACCAGGTTGGGGTCCAGGGCGTCTTTCAGCAGGGCGGCCATGGCACCTGCCGCGCCGATCTGCCCGGCGGTAACGGGTTTGCCGTCGTAAGTATATGCGCAGACAATGCGGGAAAGCCGCGCTTTCAGGTCTTCCAGGTCGGTAGCCAGGCAGAAGATAGCCATAACCTCGCTGGCTACGGTAATGTCAAAGCCGTCCTCGCGGGGGGTGCCGTTGACTTTGCCGCCCAGGCCGTCCACGATGAAGCGGAGCTGCCGGTCGTTCATGTCCATGCAGCGCTTCCAGGTAATGCGCCGGGGATCAATGTTCAGGGGATTGCCCTGCTGGATGGAATTGTCAATCATGGCCGCCAGCAGGTTGTTGGCGGTGCCGATGGCGTGAATATCACCGGTGAAGTGCAGGTTGATGTCCTCCATGGGAACTACCTGGGCATAGCCGCCGCCGGCCGCGCCGCCCTTGATGCCGAACACAGGCCCAAGGGAAGGCTCACGCAGGCAGAGCATGGTCTTTTTGCCCAGGGCGTTCATGGCATCAGCCAGGCCCACACTGGTGGTGGTTTTGCCTTCGCCGGCGGGGGTGGGGCTGATGGCCGTCACCAGGATCAGCTTGCCCTCGGGACCATCCTTCTTAGCCAGCTTGTGGTCGATCTTGGCCTTGTAGTGACCATAGGGGATAACGCTCTGCCCCTGCAGGCCCAGCTTTGCCGCAATCTCGGTAATGGGCTTCATTTCGGCAGCCTGTGCAATTTCGATGTCGCTCAACATACGCAATTCCTCCCAGTGTGGTAAAAACAAAGGGCTGCACACACTGCTTGAGTGTATGCAGCCCAGACGGTCGGCTTTAAACTGCGGCTGCCTTCCCTGTGGTTACACCCACAAATCCGTCGGTCAGCAGCCTGACAGGGTTACTGTAGCATATCCGGGCTGTGTTTGTCAAGTATCAAACGCGGCCTTTTCTGCAGCCCCATTTTTTGAAATAGCGGCCCATGCTCACCAGCTGCATCTTGAACTTGCCGGCATCCCGCATGGGGGCCCGGTGCCAGGCGTGCACGGCAGTGAACTGCGGCACCAGCCAGACGGTGCCTTCCTGCAGGACTTTTTGCGTCAGGTCGGCATCCTCCACATACATGAAGTATTCGGGATCAAACCCTCCGATTTTTTTCAGCACATCGGTGCGCACTGCCATAAAGCTGCCGGTGCAGAATTCGATGCGCCGGGGAACCGTAAGGTCCTCGTCCTGCATGGTGTAGTGGTCGTCGGCTTTGCGGAACGCTCCGCCGAATTTGGGCGCCAGCTGGCGGGCCAGCAACAGCCAGGGCGTGGGTTTGCGCCGGGGCAGATGCTGCAGCCTCCCGTCGGGATAGCGCAGCTGGGGAGTAGCCATGGCGGCACCCGGGGTGTCCAGCAGCCACTGGGCCATAGGTTCCAAGACATCTTCCGTCAGAAGAATGTCCGGGTTCAGAATAAAGTGTACATCGCTGTCCAGCTGGTCCAGCACAGTGTTGTGCCCTTTGCCGAAACCGATGTTTTCTGCAAGGGGAAGCACCTTCACGCGGCTGTCACCGAAATCGGTAGCTGCCAGCTGTTGCCCGCAGCCATCCGGGCTGCCATTATCCACCACATACAGGGCAAAATCGGGAGCAGGGGTATGCTGCAGGATGCTGCGCACGGCGGCGCAGACTTCTTCATAATCACAGTACGCCACAATGCAGGCGCTGATCTTGGCCATGCCGGAACTCCTCACTTTTTCAGGGCTTCAAGCTGGCTCAAATCGTAGGGGGTATCCTGGTAGACATAGTAGTTGAGCCAGTTGGTGTACAAAAGATACCCGTGGGCGCGCCAGCAGAACAGCGGGTCGCGGCTGGGGTCATCCTCAGGGTAATAGTTGCAGGGAACGTGGATCGGCTTGCCTGCGGCTACGTCGCGCTTGTACTCGGCGTCCAGAGTATATTTATCATATTCCGGATGACCGATGACAAAAATCTGCCGACCGGAATCGGTGGACAGCAGCATCGGGCCGGCCACATCACTTTCCGCCAGAATCCGCAGATCGGGGCAGGCGTCGATGGCGTCCTGGCCCAGCCCGGCCCACCGGCTGTGGGGGGCGTAAAACACCTCGTCAAAACCGCGCACCAGCGGATTGGAAGGGCGGATGACGCGGTGCTCGAAGACGCCGAACATCTTCTGGGGCAGATGCACTTTGGGAATACCGAAATGATAGTACAGCCCTGCCAGGGCACCCCAGCACAGGTGGATGGTGGAGTATACGTTCTTTTTGGTGTACTCCATGATCTCACACAGTTCATCCCAGTAATCCACGTCGGGGTAGTCCAGGTCTTCGATGGGGGCGCCGGTGATGATCATGCCGTCGAACCGCTCATGCTTCACTTCGTCGAAGGTCTTGTAAAAAGCCTTCATGTGTTCCGGCGATGTGTGGGACGTATCATGGGTGGCCGTTTGCAGCAGGGTGATTTGTACCTGCAGCGGGCTGTTGGCCAGCAGGCGGGCCAACTGGGTTTCGGTAACGATCTTGGTGGGCATCAGGTTCAGAATCAGGATGCGCAGAGGTCGGATATTCTGGCTCCGCGCCCGCTCCCGGTGCATGACGAAGACGTTTTCCCGGTACAGCTCGTCATAGGCGGGCAGCTCTTTGGGGATAATCAGTGGCATAGCTTCGCTCCCTGTTCAAACTTCCTTGGGGGTCAGTGCTCAGATCTGGGCCAGCGCCTGCTCAATGTCGGCAATGAGGTCGCGCTTGTCTTCCAGGCCACAGCTCATGCGCACCAGATCCGGCTCTACGCCGGCAGCCACAAGCTGTTCGTCGTTCATCTGGCGGTGGGTGCTGCTGGCGGGATGCAGGCAGCAGGTGCGGGCATCGGCCACATGGGTTTCGATGGCGGCGACCTTCAGATGGGCCATAAAGTTGGCCGCCGCTTCACGGCCGCCCTTGACGCCAAAGCTCACGACACCGCAGGAACCGTTGGGCAGATATTTCTCGGCCAGGGCGTGATATTTGTCACCGGGCAGGCCGCAGTAGTTCACATAGGCGATTTTGGGGTGGGAAGCCAGGAATTCGGCTACAGCCTGGCCGTTCTCGCAGTGGCGGGCCATCCGCACATGCAGGCTCTCCAGGCCCAGATTCAGCATATAGGCGCTCATGGGACTCTGCACGCAGCCCAGGTCACGCATCAGCTGGGCGGTGGCCTTGGTGATGAACGCGCCTTCCTTGCCAAAACGTTCGGCATAGGTGATGCCGTGGTAGCTCTCGTCGGGGGTGGTCAGGCCGGGGAACTTGTCGGCGTGGGCCATCCAGTCGAACTTGCCGCCATCCACAATGGCACCGCCCACGCATCCGCCGTGACCGTCCATATACTTGGTGGTGGAGTGGGTGACAATGTCGGCACCCCAGGAGAGGGGACGGCAGTTCACGGGGGTGGCAAAGGTGTTGTCCACTACCAGGGGCACACCATGGCGGTGGGCGGCGGCGGCAAACTTCTCAATATCCAGCACAGTCAGGGCAGGGTTGGCGATGGTTTCGCCGAATACGGCCTTGGTGTTGGGGGTAAATGCAGCGTCCAGTTCTTCCTCGGTGCAGTCGGGGGAAACAAAGGTGGCGGTAATGCCCATCTTGGCCATGGTGACGGCAATCAGATTGAAGGTGCCGCCGTAGATGGAGCTGGAAGAAACGATATGATCCCCGGCGTTGCACAGGTTGAACAGCGCAAAAAAGTTGGCTGCCTGGCCGGAACTGGTGAGCATACCGGCGGTACCGCCTTCCAGTTCGGTGATTTTGGCGGCGACGGTGTCACAGGTGGGGTTCTGCAGGCGGGAATAGAAGTAGCCGCTGGCTTCCAGGTCAAACAGCTTGCCCATCTCGTCGGAACTGTCGTACTTGAAGGTCGTGCTCTGCACAATGGGAATCTGGCGCGGTTCGCCGTTGCCGGGGTGATACCCGCCCTGTACGCACAGGGTGTTGATGGAATAATTCTGACTCATACTTTTCCGCTCCTTTTTTGCAGGGCGTCTGGCCCGCATCGATTTTGCAAGAATTACTACTATTGTAAAGTTTTGATGCGGTAAAATCAAGAGGAAAAGCCAGCGGCGATGGTGAGAAAATGCAAAACCAGACCAAAACAGGTATGGAAATCTGAGAAGGGCTGTGTTATAATAAGAAACGGCAGCGGATCCCGGGGAGACCGGAAAAGGCTGAAATGCCCAATGAATCTGCAAAAGAGGTAGAAACTATGCTTACTGCAATCACCGGTATCAACTGGGGCGACGAAGGCAAGGGCCGTATGGTGGACCTGCTCAGCCAGGATTACGACATCGTTGCGCGCTATCAGGGCGGCGACAATGCCGGCCACACTGTCAAGAACGAACGGGGCAAATTCATTCTGAATCTGATTCCGTCGGGCATTCTGCGTCCCGAAGTCGTCTGCGTCATGGGCGGCGGTATGGTCATCGACCCCGAACATCTGGAAAAAGAGATCGCTTCCCTGACTGAGAAGGGTGTCCAGATTACCCCGGCCAATCTCAAAATCTCCGACCGCGCCACCATCACCATGCCCTTCCATGTGGCCCAGGACGGCCTGGAAGAGGAGCGTCTGTCCAAGACCGGCGCCCAGTTCGGTTCCACCAAACGGGGCATTGCCTATACCTATGGCGATAAGTTCATGAAAAAGACCCTGCGCATGGGTGACCTTTGCCACATGGATGAAGGCGTGAAGAAGCGCCTGGCCACCATCGTGGAATCCAAAAATCTGACCATGGAAAAGATCTATGGCCAGAAGCCCGTCAGCGTGGATGAGATGTGGGCCTGGTGCGAGCATTACGCCAAGATTTTTGCTCCCTACATCTGCGATGTGGGCCAGTATCTGGCTGAAGCGGACGAGGCCGGCAAAAAGATCATGTTCGAGGCCCAGCTGGGCGCCCTGCGTGACATCGACTTCGGTATTTATCCCTACACCTCTTCTTCCAACACCATCGGTGCCTACGCGCCCATCGGTGCCGGTATCCCGGGCCATAAGCTGAACCTCTCCATCGGCATTATGAAGGCGTATTCTTCCTGTGTGGGTGAGGGCCCCTTCACCACCGAGCTGGCCATGACCGAGGAAGAAAAGGATGTCCTGCGTGAGCATGGCCATGAATATGGTGCAGCCACCGGCCGCCCGCGCCGCGTCGGTCCCTTTGATGCGGTCGCCAGCCGGTATGGTGTCCAGTGCCAGGGCTGCGACGAGCTGGCTCTGACGCTGCTGGACGTTCTCGATTATATGGAGGAAGTGCCCATCGTCACCCAGTACCGTCTGTCTGACGGCAGCCTGACCACCCGCTTCCCCATGGGCAAGACGCTGGACGATGCCCAGCCTGTGGTGGAAAAGGTGCCCGGCTGGCACTGCGATATCACCGGCGTGCGCAAGTTCGAGGATCTGCCGGTTGAAGCGCAGAACTATGTCAAGCGTCTGGAGGAACTCGTCGGCTGCAAGATCAAGTATATCTCGGTTGGTCCTGAGCGTGACGCCTGCATTGTGCGTGACTGAGCAAGAACAAATCTGAAGAATCAAATTGACGGCGGACTTTTGGAGTCCGCCGTTTTGTGAAAGGGGGAGAACGGGTTGGTAGATCTGCTGATCCGTACTTTCATCAAAAATCATCAAAATACAGCCGACCGTGAGGTACGAACGGCCTACGGCAATCTGGCCTGCATAGTCAGCGTCATCTGTAACCTGCTGCTGTTTGCGGGCAAAACGGCGGTTGGCACCCTGGCGGGAAGCGTTTCCATCACGGCTGACGGTATGAACAACCTGTCGGACGCCAGTTCCAATATCGTCAGCCTGGTGGGCTTCAAACTGGGCTCTCGGCCGGCGGACTCGGAACATCCCTATGGCCATGCCCGGTATGAATATCTGGCAGGTCTGGCGGTTTCGGTGATGATCCTGGTCATCGGTGTGGAACTGCTGAAAGAAAGTTTTGTCAAGGTGCTTCACCCCACGGAAGTGCAGTTCGGTTGGCTGACGGTGGCGGTGCTGGTTGCCTCTATCCTCGTTAAACTCTGGATGAGCCTGCTCAACCGTAAAATCGGCCGGACCATCCAGTCCGAAACATTGATGGCCACCGCGGCGGATGCCCGCAACGATGTGATCACCACCGGTGCAGTGCTGCTGGCGGCAGTGCTTACCAGCCTGACCGGGTTTGACCGGCTGGATGGTATCATGGGCCTGGGGGTGGCCGGATTCATCCTGTACAGCGGTATTCAGTTGGTACGGGATACCATCGACCCGATTCTGGGCGCCGCGCCGGACCCGGAGCTGGTGGAACATATCGAAAAGAAAGCCCTCGGCTATCCCGGCGTGCTGGGCATCCATGATCTGATGATCCATGACTACGGTCCCGGCAACCGGCTGGTCAGTTTCCACATCGAGATGGACGCCAAGGGCGATGTGATGCAAAGCCATGACGTCATCGATACCATCGAAAAAGACTTGCTGGTCCAGGACGGCATGATTGCTACAATCCACTATGATCCGATCGCGACGGGGAATTCCCACGTGGAGGAGATCCGGAACTTTTTGCGGGCAGAAGTGGGCAGGTTGGAACCGGAAGCCAACATCCATGATCTGCGGATCGTACCGGGGCCGTCCCATACCAACGTGATCTTTGACTGCGCCGTGCCGGCTGAATACCTGACGGATAAACAGCACCGCGGGGCCAAATTGGTCAGCGCCCTGCGCACCGCCGTACAACAGAAATGGCCCGATCATTTCTGCGTTATCAAGCTGGAACCCGATTACGCACCGTGTACACATACGCAAAACTAACAGAAAGAGGAAAACTTATGGATTACAATCAAGCTGCTCTCGAACTGCACGCCAAGGGCCCCGGTAAACTGACGGTGCAGAGCCTTGTGCATTGCAAAGACAAGGATGCTCTGTCCACGGCTTACACGCCGGGCGTCGCTGAACCCTGCCGCAAGATCGTGGCAAATCCGTACGACGTGTACACCTACACGCTGAAAGGGCGCACGGTGGCGGTTGTTACCAACGGTACGGCGGTGCTGGGCCTTGGCAATATCGGCCCCGAGGCCGGCCTTCCGGTCATGGAGGGTAAATGTGTCCTGTTCAAGGAATTCGGCGGAGTGGATGCTTTTCCCATCTGCCTGAATGCCAAAACCAAAGAGGAAGTCATTGCAGCGGTGAAGGCCATTGCCCCCACCTTCGGCGGCATCAACCTGGAAGATATCCGCAGCCCTGAATGTTTCGAGATCGAAGCGGAACTGGAGCGCGATCTTGATATTCCGGTGTTCCACGATGACCAGCACGGTACAGCCATCATTGTGCTGGCCGGTGTACTCAATGCACTGAAAGTTGTCGGCAAACGGATCGAGGATGTGCGTATCGTCCAGAACGGCCCCGGCGCCGCCGGCACGGCTATCATTCACATGCTGCAGGTGGCGGGTGCCAAACATATCATTGCGGTGGATGAACACGGCATCCTGGTGCCGGGCCGCCCCGAGGGACTGGCCGGCCACAAGGCAAAACTCGCCGAGGAAACCAACCCCGAAAAGCTGAGCGGCGGATTGGCAGAGGCCATCCGCGGCGCCGATATCTTTATCGGCACCTCCATTGCGGGAGCGCTCACACCGGAACTGGCCGCTACCATGGCTCCGGATGCCATTGTCTTTGCCATGGCCAATCCCACGCCGGAGATCATGCCTGATGCTGCCAAAGCCGCGGGCATCCGGGTCATCGGTACCGGTCGTTCGGACTTCCCGAACCAGGTCAACAACGTGCTGGCGTTCCCGGGCATTTTCAAAGGTGCCTTGTCGGTGCGTGCGCGGGACATTAACCCGGCCATGAAGATGGCGGCCGCCAAAGCCATTGCCGGCCTGATCCCGGATGACGAACTCAATGAAGAAAATATTCTGCCCAAGGCATTTGATCCCCGCGTGCCGGAGGCCGTGGCAGCGGCGGTGGCCCAGGCTGCACAGGAAAGCGGAGTGGCACGCGTATGAGCAAGATACGGGAGCTGAGTGCCGATGCCATCCGGGATGCCGTCGAAGCGCTCTGCATAGAAGCCAATACCAGTCTGCCGGCCGATGTGAAGGCGGCGCTGGACAAAGCGGAAGCAACCGAACCCTGGCCGCTGGCCAAGGAAACACTGGGGCTGCTGCAGAAAAATCTCTGCGTGGCGGCTGAGCAGGAACTGCCCATCTGCCAGGATACCGGTATGGCCTGTGTGTTTGTGGAACTGGGGCAGAATGTGCATATCGAAGGCGATCTGAATGCTGCTGTGGATGAAGGTGTGCGCCGCGGGTATGAGAAAGCGTATCTGCGTAAATCCATCACGGCGGACCCGCTGCAGCGTGTGAACACGGGGGACAACACCCCGGCATTCCTGACAGTTCATCTGGTACCGGGCAGCGGCTGTAAGATTACCGTTGCGCCCAAAGGCGCCGGCAGCGAGAATATGAGTCGTCTGGCGATGCTCAAACCGGCGGATGGAGTGCAGGGCGTCAAGGACTTTGTGCTCGATACTGTGCGGCAGGCGGGGGCCAATCCCTGTCCGCCCATTGTGTTGGGAATCGGCATCGGCGGCAGCTTTGACCATTGTGCAGCCCTGGCCAAAAAGGCCCTGCTGCGTCCTTTGGACCAACCCAACGCCGATCCGTACTACGCCGCGCTGGAACAGGAACTGCTGGATGCTATCAATGATACCGGTTTTGGCCCCCAGGGATTCGGCGGCGCTACCACCTGCCTGGGGGTTTCCATCGAACAGCGCCCCACCCATGTGGCCTGCCTGCCGGTGGCTGTCAATATGAGCTGTCACGTGACGCGCCGTGCCAGCCGGGAGGTATAAGCATGGCGAAAAGCAGAATTGATATTTCGCTGGACGGTGTGGGAGAAGCGTCGCGCCCGTCCCGGAGAAACATTGATATCCCGCTGGATGGCGACAGAGGCGCGGCGGGTATTACCGATAAGGAATTTGAATTTGTGAACCGCCATCACGAGGAATACAAGGAGATGCGCCGCCGTGCGCGGGAACAGGGAGGACACTGATGCAGTACGTTTTGCAGACCCCGCTTCAAAAATCCGATCTGGCACCGCTGCACGCGGGGGATACGGTGCTCCTTTCGGGCGTGGTCTATACCGCCCGTGATGCGGCTCATGCCCGCATGATGGAACTGCTGGATGCCGGTAAGGAACTGCCGTTTCCCATCGCAGGGGCCGCTGTCTATTATGTGGGCCCCACACCGGAACGCCCCGGGTGTGCCATCGGTGCGGCGGGCCCCACGACTTCCGGCCGCATGGATGCTTATACACCGCGTCTGCTGGATCTGGGGCTTGCCTGCATGATCGGCAAAGGCAAACGCAGCGCCGCTGTCAAGGAATCTGTGGTCAAAAACGGTGCAGTGTATCTGGCTGCCATCGGCGGCGCCGGCGCGCTTATGGCCCGCAGCGTGCAGAGTTGTGAAGTGATCGCGTGGCCGGATCTTGGCTGTGAGGCAGTCCGCCGTCTGGTGGTCAAGGATTTCCCCTTGACGGTGCTGCTGGACCCTCATGGCGGCGATTTGTACGAAAGCGGCCCTGCGGCCTATCTGGCTTCCCGGACCTGAGCATGCCATGAAACGACGATCCTTCACTCGCAAAAAAGCGCGGCGGTGCCTCTTAGTCTGCATATTCCTTTTGCTGCTAAGCGCAGGGATAGCCTGTGCTCTGGTGCTTCATGCAAACCAGGTGGCCCGCCAAAGGGAGGAAGCGGCCCGTGCCGCAGCACAGGCGGCGGCAGAAGAACAGGCTGCCCGTGAGGCAGCGGCGGCCGAGGCAGCTCGTCAGGAAGAAGAACAGCGCCAGGCGGAAGACGCTGCGGCCTTGCGGCAACAACAGGTGGCGGACGCCGCTGCGGCTCACGACGCGGTGGAATACGGGGATAAGCTGGGCACCATTCGGGTAGAGGGCACGCAGATCGATTGTGCGCTCTACTGGGGGGACAGCAGCACACAATTTGATGCGGGAGCAGGCTGCCATGTAACGGATGGCTGTGTGCTGCCCGGTGAGAACGGGACGGTTTTCATCGGCGCACATACAGGCACCTATTTTGCAGATCTTGGCTCGGCTGAGGTAGGGGACCGTATCTATCTGGACACTGACTGGGGCAGTTTTGTGTATGAGATTACCGAGATGCAGGTCATCTATGAAACGGATGTGGATAAAGTCCGCTGGGGAGCCGAAGAACCCAGTTGCGTGCTGTATACTTGCTATCCTTTTGGTATCCTGACCCATACCGACCGCCGTTATGCAGTCTATGCCGACCCGGTGGCCGCAGACGCGGACGGCGTGATCCCCCAGTGAACTGCCATTGACAAACCCCACCAAAGTTGTTACACTGTTTTTATATTCAGTCATGCGGCTATGGCGGAATTGGCAGACGCGCTGGTTTTAGGGTCCAGTGTCCACGACGTGCAGGTTCAAATCCTGTTAGCCGCACCATCTTTGAAATATCGCGTTGCGATGCCGGTTTGTGATATCGCAGCGCGATTTTTTTACTATTAAAAGGGAGGTGCCGCTTATGAATGAAGCTGTTTTGCTGGCCGGTTCGGTGATCCTGATCTGTATTTTGATCAGCCGTTTTCTGGAAAAGATTCCTGTGCCCTCCATGCTCATTTTCATTGTGCTGGGAATGTTTTTTGGCGAAGACGGTGTGTTTCGTATTGCCTTCAACGATTATGAGTTTGCCGATGACATCTGCCTTGTTGCCTTGATTTTCATTATGTTTTACGGCGGTTTCGGCACCAACCTCAAGGTGGCACGGCCGGTGCTGAAACGATCGGTGGTGTTATCCACGGTGGGGGTGGCCGGTACAGCCGGTGCTGTGGCGCTGTTCACCCGCTTTTTCCTTCAGGTCCCCTGGCTGGAGAGTATGCTTATCGGTTCGGTGGTGTCCTCCACCGACGCAGCATCGGTGTTCAGCATCCTTCGCAACAATAAGCTGGCACTCAAATATCATACCGACTCACTGCTGGAAGTGGAATCCGGCTCCAACGACCCCATGTCCTATATGCTCACCACGGTCACACTGGCGTTGATGGCAGGGGAAAAACCTTCCATTCCGCTGCTGCTGCTCCAGCAGATTTTGCTGGGTGTGTTGGGCGGGGCGGCCGTGGGCGCCGTGACGGTGTGGTTGCTGAGGCAAAGCCTGCTGGGCAGTAAGCAAAACCGCACGGTACTGTTGTTTGCGTCCATGCTGCTGGCTTATGCTCTGCCATCGGTGCTGGGGGGCAACGGGTACCTCAGCGTATATCTGTGCGGCATCTGGCTGGGCAACACGCCCATTACCCAAAAACGGTATCTGGTTCACTTCTTTGATGTGCTGACTGATGTGTCCCAGGTGATCGTCTTTTTCCTGCTGGGACTGTTGGTCACGCCGACGGAACTCCCGGAGGTGCTGCTCCCGGCGGTATTTGTTATGCTGTTCCTGACACTGGTGGCACGGCCTGCTGTAACAGCTGCCCTGTTGCTGCCGTTTAAGGCACCCTGGCAGCAGATCGGTCTGGTTTCCTGGGCCGGGCTGCGAGGAGCCTCTTCTATCGTATTTGCCATTGCTGCGGTGCTTAGCGGTATACAGACCCGATACAACCTGTACAATCTGGTTTTCTGTGTGGTATTGCTGTCCATCGCTGTGCAAGGGTCGTTGCTGCCAAAAGTGGCCGGACGACTGTGCATGATCGACCATAACGGGGATGTAGCCAAGACATTCAGTGATTACCAGGAAGAAAGCAGTATCGACTTTATCAAGGTCCATATTGACGCTGCCTGTCCCTGGTGTGGCTGCACGCTGCATCAGGTGTCGCTTCCGCCGGAATTGATGGTTACTATGATTGTGCGCGGAGAACACACCATCGTCCCTGACGGCGGTACCAGGCTGCTGGCGGGGGATCTGCTGGTTCTGGCAGCCCGGGCGTTTGAAGACCGGGAAAATCTGTCGCTGCACGAAATCAGCGTGGAGCGGGGCAGCCGCTGGGCGGAATGCGCGCTTTCAGATATTTCGCTGCAGGACGGTCGTCTGGTGGTGCTGGTCAAGCGAGGAGCGGAAACAATGATCCCCACCGGGCGAACGGTCCTCAAGGCAGGGGATATATTGGTTCTGGCGGAATCCGTGGCACAGCAGAAAGAAAACTGAAAATTCCTTCAGGTCCCTGCCGGAGAACAGCCCGGCGGGGATTTTTGTGCTAAAAGGCATAAACAAGAAAAAAGCAAGTTTTTCCGGGGCGACAGAAAGGCCGTTCCATGGTATGATAGCAGGGATAAGAAACGGGGGTGATCTTTCATGGCGGAAAATCGGCTGCTGCATCCAAGGCTACGGCGCTATGCAGCGGAAACGGTGCAGACGCTTTATAAGGAACTGAAACTGCCTGCGGAAGGGTACAGCAAAGCAGAAGCGGAAAAAAGCCGCCTGTGGTGGGGCGGTAATCAACTGGAAAAACAGCGTCCTGATACGGTAGGGTATCGGTTGCGCAGAGCCTTCCTGAATCCTTTTGCAACGATACTGGCGGTGCTGGCAGTATTGTCCTTTGTGACGGATGTTCTGCTGGCGTCTGGAGGCAGTCGGGATTGGAGTACGCCGGTTATTATGCTGGTGATGCTGCTTCTCAGCGGTACGGTGCGCTTTGTGCAGGAGCTTCGCTCCAAGCAGGTGACGGATCACCTGGCAAAGTTACTGCACACCCGGGTCACAGTATGGCGGGGCGGCCGCTGGACAGAACTGCCGTCGGTTGAGTTGGTGGTGGGGGATCGTGTTCGCCTGACAGCCGGGGATAGAGTCCCGGCGGATCTCCGCCTGACCAAAGCAGAAGAACTCTACGTTTCGCAGGCCGTCCTGACGGGAGAGAGTGCCGTGCTGCAAAAGCAGACGGAACCGCTGGCAGATCACTGCCTGCATGGGTACGCAGCATATACCAATATTGCTTTTATGGGGTCCGCGGTGTTCGGCGGTACGGGCGAGGGCGTTGTTCTGGCTGTGGGCAAGGATACCGTCTACGGGGGCCTTTCCGAGACTGCCCGCGACCGAAAAAACGGTTTTGATAAAGGAGCACACTCCATCGCCTGGGTGTTGATCCGGTTTATGGCCGTGCTGGTGCCGGTTGTGTTTGTGGCCTGCGGCGTAAGCCAGGGCAACTGGAGCGCAGCGTTTTTGTTTGCGCTTTCGGTAGCGGTGGGGCTCACGCCGGAAATGCTGCCCATGGTAGTTAATGCCTGTCTGGCCAAGGGCAGCGCCGCAATGGGACGCAAACAGACGGTTGTCAAGAACATCAACGCCATGCAGGGGTTTGGCAGCATGGATGTTCTTTGCGTGGATAAAACCGGCACCTTGACCGGAGAAACCGTCCAGCTGGAATACTACATGGATCTGTTGGGCAATGAGAGCAGGCAAGTGCTGGAATTTGCATATCTCAACAGTCTGTACCATACCGGAGTGCAGAATCCGCTGGATGGGGCCATTCTTCAATGCCAGGAAATGCCCGGCCATGGTGAGGCGTTCCGGACACTCCCACAGCGTTTTCTCAAGCTGGATGAGTTGCCCTTTGACTATGAGCGCAAGGTTGCTACGGTTCTGGTAAAAAGCGGGAAAGCGGAAAATCTCCTGATCATGAAAGGCGGTGTGGAATCCGTTTGTGCGCGCTGCAGCCAGATCGAATATAAGGGCCGGCGCAGCCCGTTCGGCGCCGACGGCCTGGCCAGTGTCCATGCCGTTGTGGATGAAATGCAGGAAGATGGCATGAAGGTACTGGCTGTGGCGTATAAACCCATGCCGGAGGAATGTCTGAAACCGGAAGCGGAGCAGGACTGTATTCTGCTGGGATACCTGGCGTTTTTTGATGCCCCGAAAAAGACCGCTGCCGCAGCCATCTGGGCATTGCAGGAACGCCGTGTTGGGGTTCGCGTGCTGACAGGGGACCAGGCGAGTGTGGCCTGCTCGATCTGCCGCCGGTTGGGAATTGATACACGGTACACCATGACGGGCGCGGAACTGGAGTGCCTGACTCCCGACGAACTGCCGATAGGAATTGAACGAACCACAGTATTCTCGGAGCTTTCGCCCCGGCAAAAAGCCCTGATCCTGCATATTCTGCAGGAAAACGGTCACTCGGTGGGATTTCTTGGTGACGGCATGAACGATCTCCCCGCGATGTTGCAGGCGGATGTCGGCATATCGGTGGATACAGCAGTCGAGGCCGTGCAGGAAAGTGCGGATGTGATCCTTCTGAAAAAAGATCTGCAGGTTCTGTCTGATGGGATCGAAGAGGGACGCAAGGCATTTTGCAACATGGCCAAATATATCCGAATCACATCTTCCTCCAACTTTGGCAATATTTTGTCTGTGGTGGCGGCCAGCGTATTCCTTCCGTTTTTGCCCATGACCTCTGTGCAGCTGTTGCTGCTCAATCTGTTGTATGATACGCTCTGCCTGGTTTTGCCGTGGGATGCGGTGGATGCTGAGTCCTGCGCAAAACCGTTGGAATGGTCCGGCCGGACGTTGGGACGCTTTATGCGGCATTTCGGGCCATTGAGTTCGCTGTTTGATCTTTTTACCTTTGCGTTTTTTTATTTTGTGCTTTGTCCAGCCGTATGCGGCGGACCTTTTTCCTCGTTGAATGTTGCAGAGCAGGGCTATTTTGTGGCTCTGTTTCAAACCGGATGGTTTCTGGAATCGTTGTGGACGCAGGTGCTGATTCTGCATTTGCTGCGTACAAGAAAAATCCCGTTTCTGCAAAGCCGGCCTTCCCGACCGGTCATGGCAGTTACCACGGCGGGCTTGTTCCTGTTTACAGCGCTGACGTTTACCCCGGCGGGGCGTTGGATGGGATTGACTGCCTTGCCGCCCATCTATTTCGGATTCCTGATTCAGGTGGTGCTGCTGTATCTTTTGCTCGTCACGTGGGCCAAAGGCCGATACAACAAGCGATACCGGGAATTGCTGTAGGAAAGGAGGCACGCCAGTTGAAAACCAATATCGGATTTGTAAATTTGGATGCTTCCCTTCTGCAGTGGCTGCGGGAAGCGCTGCGCACACAGGCTCCGGATACTGTGTCCCGTCGGGACTTGCAGGAGGGGCTGGAAAGTTTGGCAGATGGCACGGCCCGTTCCCTGATGTTGGAACTGGACGAGCAGACAGAACCGGGGAAAACACCCGCAACCGTGCTGCGCTGCGGAGCATTGGTCATTGATCCCCGGGCACGCAGCGTACAGCGTGCCGGGCAGATGGTGGCGCTGACACCAAAGGAGTTTGATATTCTGTATTTCCTTGCACGCAATCGCGGCGAGGTGTTTACCAAGGAGCAAATCTATCAGGCAGTTTGGGAAGGGGACTATATGCTGGATGACAGCAACATCATGGCGTTTATCCGCAAGCTGCGCAAGAAAATCGAACCAAACCCCGATGCTCCGGAATACATTCAGACGATCTGGGGGATAGGATACCGATTTAACGAATCTTTGTGATGAAAAGGCCGCTGCCTGTAAGGCAGCGGCCTTTTTGAATGCAGGTGCAAGAAAATCGCAAGGATTTGGTCATGGGAATACAAGCACACCTGCTCTATACTTGGGAATGCAGTCGGGACCGTCCGGCGGCAATCTGAGGCCTGCAAGGAGGTGAGAGTCAGTGGACAGTGACGGAAATCCCCGAAACCGGGAGCAGACAGCGCAATGCCTCAAACCGTATTGTCGGTTGACTCTACGTTTAGGCAGGAAGCAGCTGCCTCCCTACAACAAGGAGGTAATGCATGATGAACAAGAAAGAAAAACTCCGCCAGCAGGCGGCACGGGTGGCGACCGGTGTGGTAACCCGTGATGAGGAGGCACGCCGTCTTTCCCATGCGGCTGCTTCTTCTGTACAGGAAGTGCTGAAGGAAATGGACACTTCCCTCTGCGGTCTTACGCCGGAGCAGGTGACTTTCAGCCGAAATCGTTTCGGCAGCAATAAAGTCACCCGCCAGAAAGAAAAAACACTTCCGCGGCGCTTGGCGGAAGCCTTTGTGAACCCGTTTACGGCGATTCTGTTTTTCCTGGCGGTTGTTTCAGCCATCACTGATATGATTTTGCCTTATTGGGAACTTTTTGGCAATGTTCGTGAGGATTTTGATTGCCTTACAGTGGTCATTATTCTGACGATGGTGTTGATTTCAGGAATACTTCGCTTTGTGCAGGAATCCCGCAGCGGCAATGCGGCCGAAAAACTTCTGGCAATGATCACCACGACCTGTACTGTTACACGGCGCGGGAAAGAAAAAATCGAAATCCCGTTGGATGAAGTGGTGGCGGGAGATATTGTGCACCTTTCGGCAGGGGACATGATCCCGGCGGATTTGCGAATTCTGGATGCCAAGGACTTCTTTGTCAGCCAGTCGGGCCTGACGGGGGAAAGTGAACCGGTAGAAAAAACAGCCGCGGTCTGCACCCGGGAGCAGGAGAGTGTGACCGGATATCCGAATCTTGCCTTTATGGGCAGCAATGTGATTTCCGGCAGTGCGCTGGGTGTGGTTGTGGCCGTAGGAGATCGCACGCTGTTCGGGTCTATGGCGTCCTCCGTTGCGCAGGAAGCGGTGGAAACCAGCTTTACCCGTGGCGTCAATGCAGTATCCTGGGTTCTCATTCGATTCATGATGGTTATGGTTCCCCTTGTCTTTGTGATCAACGGCCTGACAAAAGGGGACTGGCTGGCTGCGTTCCTGTTCGGAATATCCATTGCAGTGGGGCTTACTCCGGAAATGCTGCCCATGATCGTGACAACCTGCCTGGCCAAAGGCGCTGTTTCCATGAGCAAGGAAAAGACAATCGTCAAAAATCTCAACTCGATCCAGAATTTTGGCGCTATGGATATTTTGTGTACCGATAAGACCGGAACACTTACGCAGGATCAGGTTGTGCTGGAATATCATTTGAATGTAATGGGGGAAGATGATCTGCGCGTACTGCGCCACGCGTATCTGAACAGCTATTTTCAAACCGGATATAAAAATCTCATGGATCTGGCCATTATCCGGAAAACCGAGGAGGAAGAGAGCCGCGACCCCAATCTGGTAGATCTGTCGGAAGCCTATGTCAAAGTGGATGAGATCCCGTTTGATTTTGCGCGGCGGCGTCTGACTACGGTAGTAAAGGATAAACACGGCAAAACACAGATGGTGACAAAGGGTGCCGTGGAAGAGATGCTTTCGATTTGTGCGTTTGTTGAGTACGACGGCAGGGTGGAGCCGCTGACTGCAGAACGAAAAGATGAGATTTTTGCAACAGTGAATTCTTTGAATGAAAAAGGGTTCCGCGTTTTGGCCGTTGCACAAAAGAGCGATCCGGCTCCGGCGGGAACGTTCAATGCAAAAGACGAATGTGATATGGTGCTGATGGGATACCTGGCGTTTCTGGATCCGCCCAAGGAAACAACGGCGGCAGCCATCCAGGCACTGAAAGAATATGGTGTGACGACCAAGATCCTGACAGGAGACAATGAAAAAGTCACCCGAACTATATGCGCCCAGGTGGGCTTGAAAGTGCGCACGATGCTGTTGGGGGCGGATCTGGAGAAAATGAGCGATGCCGAACTGGCCAGAGCGGCCCGGACAACGGACGTGTTTGCCAAGTTGACCCCGGACCAGAAAGCACGTGTGGTCACGGTACTGCGGGAATCCGGTCATACAGTCGGATTTATGGGGGACGGTATCAATGATGCCGCGGCTATGAAAGCGTCGGATATCGGGATTTCCGTGGATACCGCGGTGGACGTGGCGAAGGAAAGCGCCGACATTATCCTGCTTGAAAAAGACCTGATGGTGTTGGAAAAGGGAATTGTGGAAGGCCGCAAGACCTATGCCAATATGATCAAGTATATAAAAATGACGGCATCTTCCAATTTCGGCAATATGTTCTCTGTCCTGGCGGCCTCTGCGTTGCTGCCGTTTCTGCCCATGATGAGCGTACAGCTGATCGTGCTGAACCTGATTTACGATCTTTCCTGTGCAGCGATCCCCTGGGACAATGTGGATGAAGAATTCCTGCGCATCCCCAGAAAATGGGACGCCTCCTCGGTAGGCAGCTTCATGATCTGGCTGGGGCCCACAAGTTCTATTTTTGACTTTACGACCTACATTTTCATGTATTTTGTGTTTTGCCCGCTGTTTGTGTCCGGTGGGGTACTGTACAACGACCTTGCCCGTCACTTCAGTGGTTTGGAATTGCAACGTATGCAGGAAACCTATGTGGCAATGTTCCAGGCCGGATGGTTTGTAGAGTCCATGTGGAGCCAGACGCTGGTCATCCACATGATCCGCACGCCTAAAATTCCTTTTATCCAGAGTCGTGCATCGGCTCCGCTGACGCTTCTTACCTGTACAGGAATCGCGGTGCTTACGATTATCCTCTTTACACCGTTGGGCGCGGCCCTTGGTTTTGTGGCGTTGCCGCTGGAATATTTTGCTTATCTGATCCCCTGCATTCTGTTGTATATGGTACTGGCAACCAGCCTTAAAAAGGCGTATGTACGGCATTATGGGGAACTGCTATAAAAGGAGGGAAGGAACAGTGACATGGACGACGTTGTGGATTACATTGTTTGGGACAGATTGCTTTGCAGGGCTTAATATCGGATTTTGGGTTGCCATTGCGGCAGTTCTATTGCTGGTGCTCCTTATGAATTTGATTTTCTGGGGAATGAAACCCAAGCATTTGCGCAAATAAAGAGTATGCCGAAGGACTGGCCGTAATAGAAACTTAGGCGATAAAAGGAAACAGAACAAATCCCCCTGGTGCAGTGAAATAGAACTGTGCCAGGGGGATTTGTTGTAGATAAAATGATGTTTTGGTCTTAGAAAGTAGCTACCGGTAAGTGAGGGGCTGATCATGCAGCCGACTCCTGAAGAAAAAGGGAAGGCAACACCAGAAAACTCCTTTTATGGAATCTGCATCTATCGAAGCAACGGGAACCAAAAAACAGGGCACCAATACCCGCCGTAAGTAACCCGACAGGAGAGTGTATTATGTCTGTTTTTCGTATGCCTAAGCGCAACAACTTTACTGTTATGAGCAACGTCCATCTGCGGGATGCCAGTGTTTCCTCTTTAGCCTAACCAAAAGCGTCCGATGGGCACGCAGCCACAGAATGTGATTCTGCGTTTTGGGGCTTGGGGGATATCCTCAATAAGCAGCGCTGGAGGAAGCATTGCTTGCCATGTTTGTGTGTTCTACGAACAGAAGAAGACTACGTAGATTCATTAAAATCGATTACACCATCGAAGCATTGTACCTTTTGTTGTGTGAATTGGTGCGACACAACCAGTAAGATTTTGCCGTGAATCGAAAGCAAGAAATCCTCAATTTTTGATGCAGTAACATCATCAAGATTAGCCAAAGGTTCGTCCAAGATAAGTACATCTGTGTTTTGCAATAATGCTCTGGCTAAACAGATTCTCTTTTTTTCTCCGCCAGACAAATTTGTGCCATTTTCAGTGATTGTGGAAGAAAGTGCATTTCGATTTGCGAATTTGTCAAGTTCTACTGCATGTAGAACTTGGAACAGTTTGTCATCATCAATATCTTGATACAGTGTTAAGTTGTTGCGAAGGGAATCATGGAAAAGAACAGCTTCCTGACGAACAACAGTCATACAGTCATAAGTGTTATCAAAGTTGGAAAGCGGTACCCCATCTACGAAGATTTCTCCTGAATCTGCGTCATAGTATTTTAACAGCAAGTTAATTGCAGTTGTTTTCCCACAGCCGCTTGGGCCCTTGAGCAAGTATCGGCCGCCTTTTTTAATAGTAAACGTCAGATTTCGTAAGATTGGTTCAGCTGAATCCGGATAAGAGAAGGTGACAGAATCATAATGAATATCATGATGAACCGTCTTTAGAGCGCGAGAACCGATCGAGCTGTCGTACTCCCAAAGAAAATGCTGCATGGACTGGCAGGTGGGCCTAATGGAAATGAGCGCGCGAAGAATGTCCGCTAGCGAAATCAAGGGATAAGAAAGCTGATCAATCATACCAATTGCAACAAAAAAATCACCTGCAGAAAAAGCCCCGGACAGAACCAACCAGGCCGAAGCAACTAAGATGACAAAATAGGAGAGATATGAGATCAGAGAAGTAAGCAATTGGGACTTGGCTCGCCATGTTGCATTGTTGAACATTGCAGCCATGGAATGATCATTTACTTCATCATACCTTTTGAGGATGTTATGCTCAACAGAAAAGTTCTTTATGACTTCGAATCCACTGAGCCAATCTTGGATGCAGGTTAAAACGGATTCTACCGTTTTAATTTGCATTGACTGTGCGTTTTGTAATTGTTTCTCAATCAGTTTAGGTAAATATAGGGGCGTAGTGAGCAACACTAGTGTAAAAATAGCAATTCTCGCATCGAGAAGAAAAAGAGCCACACTGACAAAAATAATCTTCAGAAGAATTTCACAAAGAAGAGGGAGCATTTGAAAATAGTAATCTTTAATGTTATCTGTCTCATTGGTATATTTCGCAATATACCAACCCTCAGGATGCTTCTTATAAGAAACGTAGCTACGCTGCAAGATACTTTTGAAAATATCCTGTTTAAGCATTTTTGTGCATTCGGTAACAAATCTGGCCGTAAGGCGTGCATATAAAAAATAAAAAAGGCTTTCACATAAGATGAAGATTAGTAAAAGAACGATCCACCTTATGGCTGCGGATATTTCACCTGCTAGTGCTGAGTCGAGTATATCCCCCTTAAAAAACTGTAATGTGACTGAAAAAATGGTGCTGATGACGATGGCAACCAGCGCCGAAAAATAGTAGAGGCGGTTGCGTTTTTGATATTGTTTCATGATACTCTCCTATACATTATTGAAATAATGCGATAGAAGAAGTGTGGATGTTTATTCTCTTCTATCGCTTAGAAGAGCTGACGATACTTAACCATTCTATAACACCTCTTTTGTTGATTTCACCTATTTGGTTCATAGCAAGTATATACTAGGAAAAATAAAAATACAACGTAATATTTTGCAATCCAAATGCAAAGGGTGTCTTGCAAACGCGGGAATAGTTTATAATGGATGAATCAGACCTTCGATATCACCTTCGGTGTGAGAAATGAATGAGTAATGGAATGTGTGGGCGCTTTTAAAAAGGTATGAGAACTTTAGAGTAAAACAGGAATGGCGCAGCATTAGCTGCGCCATTCCTGTTTTACCTTGTATTGAGTGTGCAAAGAAGTCGAGAGCGTTAGGAAGCTCATTCTTTAGTATCTCTCTGCAAACTCTGCAAAACTCGCCATTGATTCTGAGCTTCACATTTCCCGCAACTATCGCAGGAACATGGCCACTGGAGTTTCCACGCGGTATATTCTTCCGGGCTGATTGTTTTCCCTAGTAATTCTCTTTTGCGTACTTCCCATTCTTTCAGGTAATCATCCATGAATGTGTTTTGAAACAGATAACCACTGGGAGTGGGGTCCAAAACGTGGTCCAAAAA
>ERZ1090867.169-NODE-169-length-31865-cov-15.517164_pt1 | contig 31865 bp, 32 predicted proteins | sample MGYA00478476_ERZ1090867 | MGnify/ENA primary metagenome ERZ1090867 (study PRJEB33644, sample SAMEA5815742) | chicken gut metagenome | biome: Chicken; feature: Gastrointestinal Tract; material: Caecum | place: Ireland | collected 2019-01-01 | study: A study of the... | reverse complement strand
TTGTGTACGGACGGCCTGACCAATATGATCCCGGACAGCGAAATTGCACGAATCTTGAAAGAAGTTCCGTTCTTTGATGCAACAAGTATTCTGGTAGACCGTGCACTGCAAGCCGGCGGTCAGGATAACATTACGGTCTTGCTTATGGGCGTGGAAACAACGGAGGTCAACAATGGATAATCTGATTGGAAGACGGTTGGATGGTCGATATCTGATTCAAAGCCTGGTCGGCGTAGGCGGAATGGCCAACGTGTACCGTGGTGTTGACGAAAAAACCGGCAACGCCATTGCAGTGAAGGTTCTGAAAGAGGAATTCCTGGACAACGAGGAGCTGGTACGCCGCTTCAAGAACGAGTCCAAGGCAATTTCGATTCTGGATCATCCGAATATTGTAAAGGTGTATGATGTTTCTGTCACCGACAAACTCCAGTACATTGTGATGGAGTATGTGGATGGCATCACGCTGAAAGAGTATCTGAAGCAGCGCGGCGGTGCGCTGACCTGGAAAGAAACCGTTCACTTCGCCACGCAAGTTTTGGGTGCCTTGCAGCATGCACATTCCAAAGGCATCATCCACCGGGATGTGAAGCCGCAGAATATCATGCTGCTGGCGGATGGTTCCATCAAAATGATGGATTTTGGCATCGCCCGTTTTTCTCGTGCGCAAAGCCAGACGGTCAGCGATAAGGCGATAGGCTCTGTGCATTATATCAGCCCGGAGCAGGCCAAGGGCGACAAAACAGACGCGCGCACGGATATTTACTCGGTGGGCGTCATGCTGTATGAGATGCTTTCCGGTCGTTTGCCTTTCGATGGTGACGGAGCGGTATCCATCGCCATCATGCAAATTTCCGATAAGGCCAAGCCGTTGGCACAGGTCGCTCCCAACGTTCCCGAGGGACTTCGCCAGATTACAGAAAAAGCCATGGAGAAAGATCCTGCCAAACGCTATCAAAGCGCGCAGGAAATGCTCCAGGCCATTGAGGAATTCAAACGCAACCCGTCGGTTCGTTTTGAGTATGAGTACAGAAATATGCAGGATAATCCGGAAAAAAGCATCAACCGCGTTGTAAGCAACGCCAAAGCAGGGGCGAAGGGCGGCACGATCCGCACCGGAGATGCCCGCCGCGCAGGAACTTCAAATCCCGGACGCAGCAAGTCCTCGAAAAAAGGACGCAAGGACAAGAAGCCTCTGTCCATTCTTCCGGTTTTCTTCGGAATGGCTGTGGCCTTTGTCATTGGTGCTGCCATTCTGGTTTATCTGATTTTCACCAATTCCAGTAACCTGCTGTTCTCCAACCGCGCAGATGTTACAATCATCAACTTTGTCGGCATGACGCTGGATGAATACCGCGCTTCGGAGTACAATACACTGCTCAAACTGCAGGAAGCGGAAGAGTATAACTCTACCTACCCGGCTGGTACCATAATCCGCCAGAATCCCAAAGCGGGCCGCACCGTAAAAGAAGGACAGAAAATCACCCTGACGGTGAGCTTGGGCACCCAGTATGTTACGATTCCGGAAACCAAAAATATGGTAGCCGAAGATGCCGAACAGACCTTGAAGGATTTGGGGCTGAATGTTCTGCAGAAGCCTATGCAGGATAACACGGTGGCAAACGGTGCCGTGATTTATACAAGCCCGGCCGCCGGTGAAACGGTAGAGGGTGACTCTACGGTGATTCTGTACGTGAGCCGTGCTGTCATCAGCAATACCAATTACGTTCCCAGTGTGACCGGTAAGACCCTGGACGACGCCAAGAATGATCTGAAGGTTCTGAACTTCTCGGTGCGTACGATTGAGCAGGCAAGTTCGGAGCCGGCGGGCACGGTTCTGAGCCAGACTCCTGCCGCGGGTACCGAGGCCCGCGTGAGTTCGATCATCACATTGGTGGTATCGACAGGGGTACCGGAAACGCCGGCAGAAACACCGGCTCCCAGCGATGGTACAATTCAGGAAAGCTGGTGGTGGAGCAGCGATGGCAGCCACGAAATTCATCAGTTCCCGGACGGCTCCATGGTAAATGAAAATGGCGTTCCGTGTGACGCACAGGGCAATCCTATCTGACGATGACAAAGGCAATGCAATATATTACAAAGGGAATCGGCGGATTTTATTATGTTCGTACCCCGGAAGGAATTGTGGAATGCAAAGCCCGCGGTATTTTCCGCAAGCGTGGCATTACACCGGTAGCAGGAGATAATGTGATTCTCTCTTCCGACGGAACGATGATTGATGAGATTCTGCCGCGTAAAAATGTTTTTGTACGCCCGCCTGTTGCCAACCTGGACATTCTTTTTATTGTTGCCAGTACCACCCAGCCGGTTCCCAGCACATTGGTGCTGGATCAGCTGGCAGCTGCCGCCATTTATAAAGATGTACAGCCGGTGCTGGTAGTAACCAAATCCGATCTGGCTGCAGCCGATAAATTGGCTCAGTCCTATGCCACCAGTGGTATCCCTCTGATTCAACTTCACTATGAAACCGGAGAAGGTCTGGATACCATCCGCGGTTATATCGAAGGCCACTTGTGTGCTTTTTGCGGGAATTCCGGCGTCGGAAAATCGACGCTGCTGAATGCGCTGGCTCCGGAACTCAAGCGTGAAACCGGGCAAATCAGCCAAAAATTGGGCCGCGGCCGTCATACTACACGGGAAGTGGAAATTTTTGAGGTTTGCGGAGGCAGACTGGCGGATACCCCGGGCTTTGCCAGCTTGGAGGCACAGAAACTTTGCCGAATTCCCAAAGAAGACTTGCAGCATACATTCCCGGAGTTTGAACCGTATTTCGGCCAGTGCCGTTTTACAGGGTGCTCACATCGCAGTGAAACCGGCTGCGCTGTGCGTGATGCAGTAGAGGAAGGCAAAATCAGCCAAACCCGTTATGCCAGCTATCTGGCTATGTATGAAGAAGCCAGTGCCCGGAAAGAGTGGGAACGATGAGCAAACGCGCTGTTGTGTTTTCAGCCGTGCCGGTGGAATCCGAAATGGCTGCCTATGTGCAGCCGGGTGATTTTATTGTGGCTTGTGATGCCGGTTATCGGAACGCTGCAAAACTGGGTGTTCGTCCGGATCTGATCGTGGGAGATTTTGATTCCGCACCACAGCCTGAAACGGACCGGGAAACGATCGTACTGCCTCATGTCAAGGATGATACCGACACCCAGTTTGCCGCCCGCTGGCTGGTGGAGCACGGGTATGAAGAAGTGACCTTGCTGGGCGCTTTGGGCGGTGCACGCATCGAGCATATGTTTGCCAATGTTTCTACCGGATTGTTTCTTGCAATGCATGGCATAAAAACCATTCTGGCTGATGCCAGAAGTGAAATGCACTATCTGCTGCCGGAAAAAGAACTGGTTCTGGAGAGAAAAGACTGGATGTACCTATCCGTCTTCTCCTTGGGCGCGCCCATGACCGGTGTCACTCTGCAAGGCGTGTATTATCCCTTGGAGAATGCGACACTGTCGGAACTGGACTACCCGCTTGGCACCAGCAACGAATTTATTGAACCTGTGGCCCACCTGCAGTGTGCCGGTGGACATGGCCTTGTGGTGTTGACCCGGGCTGACGGGTAACACCAACTTGCGCCAACTGCATAGTATGGCATACATCACAGAACGAAAGTGAGGTGTATGCCATGCATGTGGTTGTTGTTCGCTGCCCGCGCGCGCTGCGCTGGCTGCTTCGCGCGGCATTTAAGGTCTGAAATTACAACCCCTGCCAAAAGGCAGGGGTTATTTTTTTGCCCCGGCGCATATACATACACCAGACAGCCAACCAAGTGATACATGGAAAGGGGCAATCAAACATGGAACTTAAGGTGTTTAAAGACACCATAGCTGCGTACGGAGGCCGTTGGGAAACGCGACTGGAACTTCCGGTTGAAACAGAAATCCTGATTCCGGATTATCTGCCGGCAGTTTTCAAAATCGTAAAATGCCTGATCGAGCCGGTCGTGTTGCAAAATCGTGTGACCGGTACCCGCTGGCAGAGTGAAGGCTATCTGCGCTGTACGGTATATTACCAGAGCGAAGAGCCCGGTTGCCGTTTGTACCGCACAGAGCAGAAGTTTGCTTTTGAAAAAACGGTCGAGCTTCCGGATGGGGCCTACGCCGAGGGGCCGGCACAGATTTGGGGGGAGCCGGAATACTGCAACTGTCGGGCTGTCAGTGAGCACAGGATTGATCTGCGTGGTGCCTATATCCTGTGCGGCGCAGTGTTATCTACCAAAGAATGTGAACTGCTTACGGCCCTGGCCGACTGTGGAATTGAACAAAGAACACGGGAATTGACGGGTCTGCAGCGGATTGCCGCCGAAGAAAAGACCCTTACTGCGGAAACCTCCATGGCACTTCCGGATGTAGGGGAAGCTGTGCTGGACATTGACGGAAGTTTTTTGCTGGGGAGTGTATCTCTTCAAACCGGTCAGGCCAGTGTACAGGGAACCTTGCAGATGCAAGTGTGCTATCAGCCCGAAACCTCCGAGGAAATGGAAGTGCGCCAGAAAGAACTTTCCGTGCAGCAGACTGTGGAACTCCCCGGAGTGGCGGAGGATGACATCTGCATGGCCTGGGGACAGGTAATGGCTGCTACACTCACGGCAACGGAGAACAACGGCGAGGCCGGTTTGAATATCACCTGGAAGCTTCATCTGGAAGTGTGGCACAAAACTGCCAGAACCGTGGTAGCAGATGCCTACTCAACGGTATGTCATACGCAAACAGTACAAACTTCCTGCAAATTGCTGAATCCGATGGCATCACTGGCCGGACATGTCAATGTGGCTTTGGAAGACGATCTTCCAGACCCGGACGTAACGGTGAAGGGATGTCTTGTCACGCTGGGAGCCGCCATTCCTACGCAGGAAGAAAGCGGCAAAAGTGGTGGTATCTCTTTGATCGGCAAGGGGACTGCCCATGTGTTTTGCGCCGACGAACGCGGGGAACTTACTTGCTACGACAAGCCGTTCTTGTGGCGGCCGGAAGGGAACTGGGCGGGAACTACGGCAGATACCTGTGCCTGTATGGGAGCGTCAGTTGTGCGTGTAGTCAGCGGAAAAAGCGGTACCAGACTGCGCGTGGAGCTGGAGATAGAAACTGCCGGAATGTTGCTGCAGGCTACATCCAGTGAAGCCCTCTGCGAAGTGGAACTGGGAGAAGAGTACGCGGACGGGAACGACGGCCCTGCATTGTATCTTTACTATGCACAGGAAGGGGAACGAGTGTTTGATATTGCCAAGCGCTATCACGCACGTGCCAAGGACCTTGTGGCAGCCAATCGTATGGAGTGTGATGGAAAATCTCCGCAGGACCTTGCAACAGAAACGGTTTGCCTGTTGATTCCGGCGGCGCTGTAAAGGAGGGACGACCGTGACTCAGGAACAGATTTATCAGAACATCGCGCAGCGCACCGGTGGGGATATCTACCTCGGCGTAGTAGGGCCGGTGCGCAGCGGCAAGAGCACGTTCATCAAACGTTTTTCCGAACTGATGCTGCTGCCGCATATCCAGAATGAGGCATACCGGGCACGGGCCAACGACGAATTGCCACAGTCTGCTGCCGGTCGCACGATTATGACGACGGAGCCAAAGTTCATCCCGGAAAAAGCAGTCCATATCGACCTGTCAGGCGGGGGCAGTTTTCGTGCCCGACTGATCGACTGCGTAGGATACATGGTGGAGGGGGCATTGGGGCACGAAGAAAATGATGCGCCCCGCCTGGTCAAAAGCCCCTGGTACGATCATGAAGTTCCTTTTGATCTGGCTGCGGAAACCGGGACCCGCCGTGTGATCCAGGAACACGCCACTGTCGGTGTGGTGGTCACCACGGACGGCTCCGTGGCAGACTTGCCGCGGGATGCGTATCATGATGCCGAACAACGCATTGTGGCGGAACTGGATGCAATCGGCAAACCGTATATCATTCTGCTCAACTGCGCGGAACCGGAATCCGACGAAGCGCAGCAGCTGGTTGCCCAAATGGCAGAGATCTATCAGCACGCAGTCTTTCCCATCAACTGCGTCACCATGACAGCTGAAACCGTAGATCGTCTGCTCCAGACACTGCTTTATGAATTTCCCGTGCGGGAAATCGCAGTCCACATGCCCAGCTGGGTGACAATGCTGGAACCTGGCCACTGGCTGCAAAACGCTGTGTATACAGCGATGCTGGAATATGCTGCGACCATTCGCAAGATGGCCGACGTGGCCGGCAAACGTCCGCAGATGAACTGCGAATACATTGCCGGCACGGCGCTCACCGGGATGGATCTTGCAACAGGAACGGTCCGCATTACGGCAAATATCTCGTCCGACATCTTTTACAAGATCCTTGGGGAACAGACGGGTCTTGCCATTGTGGATGAGGCAAGCCTGCTGCCTTGTGTAGTCAGCCTGGCACGTGCCAAGCGCGCTTACGATAAAATCAAATCTGCCCTTGATCAGGTGGAGGCCACCGGATACGGTATCGTGATGCCCGGCATCGATGAGCTGACACTGGAAGAACCGGAAATCGTGCGGCAAGGGGGGCAATATGGTGTGCGTTTGTCGGCCAGCGCACCAAGCCTTCACATCATGCGCGCCAATATCCATACGGAACTTTCCCCAACGGTTGGCAGCGAGCAACAGGGCGAAGAATTGATCAAAAGTCTGTTGGCGGACTTTGAAACGGATCCCGGAAAACTGTGGAGCACCAACATTTTCGGGAAAAGTCTCAACGAACTGGTCAGTGAAGGCGTGCAGGCAAAGCTGCTGCACATGCCTCAGGAAGCCCGCAACCGATTGCAGGTAACACTGGAACGCATCATCAACGAAGGTTGTGACGGTCTGATTTGTATTTTGCTGTAAGATGGGGGAGTAGCCCGTGTTTAAGCGAATGACCCGCCAGGAAAAAGAGCGGCGTGCCGCACAGTCAGAACTGAAGGACGCGATGCGGGAATTGCACGCCAATGAGGTGGCCTTTGAGGAGGCACAGGACCCGTTTTATATCGAACAGCTGACCTACCAGCATGCTGCGCTGATGTGCCGTTGCCGTGCTTTGCTGCGGTTGTTGAGGGCAGGAGGTGAAGATCCGTGATATCCTGGTGGATTTGGGGTGGTGCCGGCCTGTGTCTTTTGGTGGCGGGGCGCTGTGCGGCGCATCAACGGCATCCGATCCGCACCTTGTTGGGGGCCGCTGTCTGCGGCCTGGGCGCAATGGCTGTATTGGCACTGCTGGAACCCATGACCGGGGTTTCACTCCCGCTCAACCGCTTTACGGGATTTGTTGCAGTGGTACTGGGAGTCCCCGGTGTGATCACGCTTCTGCTTTTTCAGCTGTTGCTATGATACTTGCCAAGGTGGAAAAAATGTGTTATACTAAGCCGAAAACGAGTGGAACATACGGCGGCGGGACAGTTCGCAAGAACTGCCTGAGGAAAGTCCGGGCTTCACAGAGGCATAGCAACTGCTAACGGCAGCCGGGGGTGACCCCAGGGATAGTGCAACAGAAAGAAACCGCCGTACCTTGTGTGCGGTAAGGATGGAAAGGCGAGGTAAGAGCTCACCAGCGCACTGGCGACTTTGCGGCTATGTAAACCCTGCTTGAAGCAACATCCGTATGGGACATAATGCGGAGCCTCGCGCGTCCCGGTGATGGCGTGAGCCTTGCGGCGACGCAAGGCCAAGATAGATCGTCGTTTGATACAGAACCCGGCTTACGGTCCAGTCGTTTTTTATGAACGTTCCGGCACGCCCGCAGCGTCACTGCGCAGGGCGTGCCGTTTTTTTGCTATCCGGGGTGCCAAACATTGGGTTTGCATCCCGGGTACCTTTGTGTTATAATAACCGTATATGGGTGAAGAAGGAGGACGCACGAAGCCATGGAACTGCGCTATGTCGTGCCGTCCGAGGCTGAAGGCCAGCGCCTGGGATTTTTTTTGCGTACCTGCGGTGTATCTGCCGGCATGATCAAGTCGGTCAAGCATACCGGGCAGGGGTTCTTTGCCGATGGGCAGGAAATTCATACAGACCAGCGGGTCCACGCGGGACAAAGCATCAGCTTTGCACTGCCCCCGGAATCCGCTACCAGTGTGACGCCGCAGCCAATCCCATTATCTATCGTCTATGAAGATGAGTTTGCCGCTGTGCTGGATAAACCGGCCGGTCTGGCGGTTCATCCAACGTTGAATTATCCGGACCATACCCTGGCAAATGGCTGGATTTATTATTTGCAAAGCCAGGGAAAAAGTGGTGTTTTTCGGCCTGTAAACCGGATTGATAAAAACACCAGCGGCCTTGTGCTTTGCGCACAGAATGCATTTGCTGCACCGCTTTTGGCAAGTCATGTGCAAAAATGCTATCTTGCGATTGTGCAGGGGTCCCTGCCGCTGGGCCCGGGGAAGGTCGAAGCTCCGATCGGCAGACGAGGCGATTCCATTATCGGCCGTTGTGTGACGCCGCAAGGCAAATACAGTCTGACAGAGTACACGGTTCTTGCATCCGGACGGCAGCACAGTTTGCTTGCCTGCACGCCCCGAACCGGGCGTACCCATCAGATTCGGGTACATATGTCGTATATCGGCCATCCGCTGGCAGGGGATACGCTCTATGGAGGCAGTACCGAAGCCATCGGCCGACATGCATTGCATTGTGCCGTGCTGCATTTTGTCCAACCGGTCACACACGACAACATCAGAGTGACCAGTCCTCTGCCTCCTGATATGCAATTGCTTTTGCAGGCAGAAAGACTGCTCAACGGATGGACACTGAACGACTTTTGATTTTTTCGCGGCGGGAATGCCGCCTTGTCTTGACCACGTTGTTGCGCGGAAAGGAGACCCCGTACCTTGAATTCCACCCAGACTGATAAACAACCGAATCAGAAAAAGAAAAGCAGCCTGTCGCAGCGTCTGGACGACTGGCGCTGCAAACGCACGGTTCGTGCATGGCACCGCAAGAAAAAGAGGGAGAACCGTCGCCGGCGTTTTTCCGGTGTTTTTGCCAAAATTCCTTACAGCTATGTGATCGGCAACTTCCTGTACATGGTCGGCTTTTGGGTCGAGTATGCCGCCGTCTGCGCCTGGCGCAAGGCGAAGGTAATCGTTGGGGCGATTGCTGCTACCGTTGGCAATCTGCTGCTGATGATTGTCCGGCCTTTTGTACTGGGGATCATGACACTGGTTGAAGATCTTACCAGCCCCTTTATTCGCATGGCTTCGGGTATCCGGCATATCCAGGAACTGCCAGACGTGCTGGAAGAAGAAACTGCGAGCCAGATTCGCGCGGCCAAGCTGCGATATTTCGGCCGAGGAGTCAAAAAATATTACCCCATTGTCTGGAACGCTATTACCTACTTTTTGCCTGCGCTTGCCGCAGCGGCCCTTGTTGTTATTGTGCGGAATGGCCTGAATCTCCGTTTTGTGCTTGATGTTCAGGTAAATGGAGAGAGCGTGGGCTATGTTGCCAACGAACAGGTATTTGAAAACGCCCGTGACGATGTGCAGTCCCGTATCAACACAGCCAAAAGTATGCTCATTGAGAGCGGTGCCAGCGTACCGGATACACAGTGGGACGTTTCTCCGACCTACACGCTGGCGGTTTCCGGTCAGACTATGACCGAAAGCGAAATCGCCAACGCCATTCTGCGTACGGCCAGCGATGAGATCATAGACGCAACGGCCGTCTACATCGATGGCGAACTTCGCTTTGTCACCACCGAAGGCGATCATCTGCGTACATACCTGGAAAGCATCAAGGAACCTTACGAAGATACTACAGACCCCTCGGTGTACACTGCTTTTGCCCATGAAATCCGTTTGCTGGACGGAGTGTATCTCAACGAATCCATCAGTTCCTACAGTGATATTATCAACGAGCTGAACGCGGGAGCCGGCATCAAAACGTACACTGCGGTGGAAGGGGACACTGTCCAGAGTATCGTAGATACAACGGGCGTTGCCTTTGACTCTCTTGCACAGATGAATCCCGAACTGCTTACCCTGGACCAGGAGGTTGACGCCGGCACCGAATTGATTACGGGTGTCGGATCGGCCGAACTTCTGAAAGTCAAGGTCGTGCGCCAGGAAACGGAAACCGTGGCCATTCCTTTTGAAACGCAGAACTCTGAATCGTCGGAGTATGATTTCGGTAAGACAATTACACTGCAGGAAGGGGAAGACGGCTCGGAGGATGTTACGTATGAGGTGACCATGATCGACGGTGTGGTAACGGACCGTCAGGCCATTTCCTATACGGTAACCAAAGCCGCTGTGCCGGAAATTACGGTAACAGGCACCAGACTGAAGAGCGGTATGGTAGCGCAGGTTGGTTCCGGCAACTTTATTTGGCCGGTTCCCAATTACACTTACGTCAGCCGCTGGATGAGCAGTGGCCACCGCGGTGCGGATATTTGTGCGCCGTACGGTACTTATATCTACGCCTCCGATTCCGGCACTGTCATTGCGGCAGGTTGGCATTATTCGTATGGCAACTATGTCGAGATCGATCACGGAAATGGCTATAAGACTTTGTATGCACATATGTCTGCCATTTCGGTGACCCAGGGACAGGCAGTCGGCCAAGGGGACAAGATCGGCGAAGTGGGATCGACCGGCAACTCTACCGGTAACCACTGCCACTTTGAAATGTACTACAACGGCAGCCTGTTCAGTGCCCAGACTTTGTTCCCCAATATGTAAGCCCGCTTAAAAAAGTGGCTGTACACCGTCAAACACTGGTACTTTTTCACAAAGTTTTTGCATTTATGATGTGGAATGCTTTTCAAACACAGTGCAATGGTGTATAATTAAGCAAAGTGCGCAAAGTTGCTCTGATAAGGTTGAGGGATCTTGCACAGAGTACCGCGCAAAGGAGAGCTACATTTGGAAAAATTTGTGATCCGCGGGGGAACCCCGCTGCATGGCGATGTGAACATTGGCGGCGCCAAAAACGCTGCTGTGGCCATTTTGCCTGCCACGATTTTAGCTGCTGATAAATGTCTGATTGAAAACCTGCCCTGCATCAGTGATGTAATGGCGTCGCTCCAGATTCTCAGTGAATTGGGGGCGAACATCCGGATGGTCAGTCGCAACACCTATGAAATCGATACAACGCATCTGGATTGTACCGAAGTTTCCAACGAACTGTCCCGTCAGATGCGCGCCAGTTATTATTTCCTGGGAGCATTGCTTGGCCGCTTCGGTTCCGGCCAGGTCGCTATGCCTGGCGGCTGCAATCTGGGGCCGCGCCCCATCGATCAGCATCTGAAAGCGTTCACTGCTTTCGGTGCGGAAGACTCCGTGGAGTATGGCCAGATTCACGTAAAGGCGGATAAGCTGGTGGGAGCCCATGTCTTTTTTGATACGGTTTCCGTGGGTGCGACCATGAACGCCATGTTGGCGGCGGTTCTGGCGGAAGGCACGACTATCCTGGAAAATGTTGCGCGTGAACCTCACATCGTAGATTTGGCGAACTTCCTCAATATGATGGGTGCCGATGTGCATGGAGCCGGCACGGATGTTATAAAAATCCATGGTGTCCAAAAACTGCATGGGTGCAATTATGCCATTATCCCGGACCAGATCGAAGCGGGCAGTTACATGGTGGCAGCCGCCATCACCAAAGGGGATGTGATGCTGCACAACATCATTCCCAAACACCTTGAACCGATCACGGCCAAGTTGCGTGCGGCAGGCTGCACGATACAAGAATATGATGATGCTTTGCGCATCACACGGACCGGGGCGCTAAAGCCTTTGAAGGTCAAAACGATGCCGCACCCCGGTTTTCCCACCGATATGCAGCCGTTGATGACGGCCTTGCTTACACTGGCAGAGGGAACGTCTATCATCACCGAGGGAATCTGGGAAAACCGCTTCCGCTATGTGGATGAGCTCATTCACATGGGAGCCAACATCCAGGTGGATGGCCAGGTTGCTGTAATCGAAGGCGTGAAAGAGTTGCGCCCCGCACCGTTGCGTGCCACCGATCTTCGTGCCGGTGCCGCCATGGTAGTGGCAGCGTTGGCTGCAGATGGCGTAAGCGAGATTGACGAAACCATTCACATTGAACGTGGCTATGAAAATATTGTAGAAAAACTGCAGTTGCTGGGAGCGGATATCCGCCGCGTAGAAATTCCGGCGAATGCTGTTACTCGTGCGATTTAAAAGACACACTCTGTGGGCCGCCCAACGGCGGCCCACTTTTTATGGATTTTAAGCGAAAAGGAAAAGGTATATGGCGCTATTTACCACCTTGTATTCGGGATCATCCGGGAATTGCGGTCTTGTACTGCAGAACGGAAAGTACTTGCTGGTTGACATGGGGAAGAGCTGTCGTACAACGCTTACGGCGCTGCGAAAATTGGATCTCGCTATCAGTGATTGTGAGGGCATTTTAATTACCCATGAGCATTCCGACCATGTAGCCGGACTGGATACCTTTTTGAAAAAGCATCCGATTCCGGTGTATGCGAGAGCTGATACCCTGGAAGCTCTGGATTCCCGTGGTACCTTGCCTCCGGCAGTGGATGCTGTGGCAGTGGACGGCGGCCAGGCTCTGGATGTGGGATCGTTTTCCGTGACAGCGTTTCCCACCAGTCATGACGTTCCTTGCTGTGGGTATCGCATTGTGACACCAGATCAACACCGCATGGCGATTGCGACTGACCTGGGTGTGTTGACACCGATTGTGGAAGATAATCTTATGGGATGCGATCTGGTCGCACTGGAAGCCAATTATGATGCTTTCAGCCTCCACGGCGGGCCATACCCCTATTACCTGAAAAAACGCATTGCCAGCGATAGGGGACACCTTGACAATAAGGCATGTGCAGCCGCTATTTTGGATTTGATTCAAGAAGGCTGCAAGAAATTTGCTTTATGCCATCTGAGCCAGACAAACAATTCACCGGAGTTGGCATTGACAACCGTTTACAGTGTGCTGCTTGCCGCCGGTATTCAGCCTGGCCGGGATGTGACGATCCAGGCACAAACGCGCAATGACATCAGCCCGTATCTGGAATTTTAAAGCGGAGATTGGTTATGCAGAATGTGGATTTGATTTGCGTTGGCAAACTCAACGCGAGTTACTTTGCGGCAGGTGTGGCAGAGTATCAGAAACGGCTGGGCGGTTTCTGCAACTTCCGGATTATAGAGTTGCCGGAAGTAACCATCGCCGACAAAAATGCCAGCGATAAGCAGATTGAGAAAGCGCTGCAAAAAGAGGGAGAAGCCATCCTGCACGCTGTGCGGAAAGGCGCTTATCTTGTGGCGCTTTGTGTGGAGGGTAAGCAAATTTCCAGTGAGGAACTGGCTTCACTGTTGGCCCAGCGTGCCGGCAGCGGCGCAGGCGACGTAGCTTTTGTGATCGGGTCTTCTCATGGATTGGATGACAGTGTAAAGCGGGCCGCGCAGGCACGGATCAGTCTGGGGCGGATTACTTTGCCGCATCAATTGGCACGGCTGGTTCTTGCCGAACAGCTCTACCGCGCATGTACAATCAATGCCGGTATGAAATATCATAAGTAAGAAAATAATATAATAAAAAATGTACCCCGCACGAAAATCGTGCGGGGCACATTTTTTATTCAGAGATTAGTATTTGAGCAGGCCGATGGAGTCTTTGTACGGAGTTTCCGTGGCGTTCTTCATCTTGGCTTCGTTCTTGTACTTGTTCAGCATAGCAGCGCTCTTGGCAGGATCCGCCAGGGTGCCGGCACCGGCGATACAGCCACCGGGGCAAGCCATGCCTTCCAGCAGGTAACCGTTGTACTTGCCGGCTTTGGCCATGGTCATCATCTTACGGCAATCTGCCAGACCCTGAGCGCTGGCCACCTTGACTTCGCGATCGGGATCGATCTTCTTGATGGCGTTGACGACGGCCTGTGCAACACCACCAGATGCAGCAAAGCCACGGGCGTCTGCGCTGGCGCTCTCGAAAGCGTCCTCGGGGTTATCCGGCAGGGAGCTGAAGTCGACTTCCTTCGCCTCGAACAGACCCATCAGTTCCTCGAAGGTCAACACAAAGTCAACTTCGCTGCGTACCGAGCGACGGCTGGCTTCCAACTTCTTGGCCGAGCAGGGACCGACGAAGCAAATGCGGGAATCCGGATGGTCTTTCTTGATCAGACGAGCAGTCAGAACCATGGGAGTCATCGTCATGCTGATGCAGTCGGCATATTCAGGGAAGAGCTTCTTGGCCATAACACTCCATGCCGGGCAGCAGGAGGTACCCATGAAGGGATGCTTGGAGGGAACTTCCTCCATGAAGTCCTTGGCCTCGTCGATGGTGCACAGGTCAGCACCGATGGCGACTTCCTCTACGTCAGAGAAGCCCAGCTTGCGCATACCTTCCTTCAGTTTGGCGGGAGTCATGCCGGGGAACTGGTTGATAAAGGCCGGAGCCACAATCGCGATGACCTTGTCGCCGCGCTTGATCGACTGAACCAGCTGGAAAATCTGGCCCTTATCGACGATGGCGCCGAAGGGACAGTTGACAAGGCACATGCCGCAGGATACACACTTGTCGTAATCGATATCGGCACGACCGTACTGGTCAGAGTGGATGGCACCCATGCCGCAGGCAGCCGCGCAAGGACGCTCGGTTTTTACGATGGCGCTGTAGGGGCAGCTGTTGACACAGCGGCCACACTTAACGCAAAGGCTCTGGTCGATGTGGCTCTTGCCGTTGCGGAAGCTGATTGCGTGCTTGGGGCAAACTTCCTGGCAGGGATGCGCCAGGCAGCCCTGGCACATGGCCGTGACCTTGATGATCTTTTCCGGGCAGCGGTTGCAGGCAAACTTGATGACGTTGATCAGCGGCGGTTCATAGTACTTGTCCGCGATAACGCTGTGTTCCAGACCTTCGCTGGCAGGGACACTCTCGTCCAGAGGACGCAGAGAAAGGCCCATGGCCAGACGAATGCGCTCCGAAATGATTGCTCTCTCCAGGAAGATGCTGCTGCGCAGAGAACCTTCCTCGCCGGGAATGATCTTGTAGGGCAGCTCACGCATCAGGTTGGCATAGTCAGACATCTCGTTGACTTCGTACGCCATACGCGCAACTTCGGTGAACACCTTGCGACGGATATCCGTAACGGGGGTGTAAATACCTCTCATTGTGATTGCTCCTTCTTTTTGCTCCGATTTCTCCAAAAAATATGGGTTGGGCGGGGTACAACCGCTCCTGTTAAAATTTTACCAAAAAGACTCTGGTTTGGCAAGGGGGCAGGCAACAAAAAACAGGGAAAATAAAAATTATTTTCCCTGTTTGTGTACTATTTTTCTGTGTAGAGGTCAGAGTCGGTTATTGAATCCGTTCGGCACGGCTGCGTTTTCCGTCCCAGGCGCCTAAAACCACCTTGACGATATCGCCGGTCTTGCAGCTGGGAGCGTTGACCAGTACAGGCAGATATTGCTTTGTGTACCCGGTAAAAAGGGTGGCGGAAAGGGGCGTTTCCAGCAGCACATCCGCCATACGTCCCTGCATCTTTACGGCTTCCTCTGCACGGACAGATTCCACAGCAGCCGTCATACGGTGGCTGCGCTCTTCCTTTTCGTGTTCCGGTATCTGGTCCGGGAAATCATAAGCAGCGGTGCCTTCACGGCGGGAGTAGGGGAAAACGTGTACTTTGAGAAACCGTTGCTCCGTGACGAACTTCATGCTGGCTTCAAAATCCTCCTCGGTTTCCCCGGGGAATCCCACGATAACATCGGTGGTGAAGCTGACGTTTTCGGGACCAAAGGCTTTGCGCAGCTTATCGGCAATTTCCGCGAATTGCGCCGTAGTGTAAGGGCGGCGCATGGCGCGCAGTGTTTTGTCGCAGCCGCTTTGCAGGCTGAGATGAAACTGAGGGCACAGCTTTTTCACCCGGGAAAGGCGAAGAATATCATCGTCGTGCAGCATATCAGGATCAAGGCTTCCCAGGCGGAGGCGTTCTACGCCGGGAACAGCCGCAGCTTTTTCTACCAGTTCCACCAGACTGGTATCGCTGTCGGTACCGTAGCTGGGCAGGCTGATGGCAGTAAGCACTATTTCTTTGTAGCCAGATTCTGTTAGACGGTGCAATTCCTGCAGAATACTTGCTTCGTCGCGGCTGCGCACGGGGCCCCGGGCTCTCGGGATAACGCAGTACGCACAACGGCGGTTACAGCCGTCCTCCACCTTAACGAAAGCGCGGGTGTGTTCGGCGAATTTGTCCATGGGAAGTTCTTCGAAGCGTTCGCCCTTTTCGTGCGGGCGAATGTCGACTACACGCTCGGATTCACCGTTCAGCACCTTCTGTACATCCTGCAGGATAGCACGACGATTGCCGGAGCCTGTCACCACATCGGCTTCGGCAATTGCGGCAGCTTCTTCGGGAAACGCCTGCGGGTAGCAGCCGGTCAGCACGGTAACGGCGCCGGGATTTTCCCGTTTGGCGCGGCGCAGCCATTTGCGACTTTTCTGATCACCGAAATTTGTCACCGTGCAGCTGTTCACCACATAAACATCGGCGCCTTCTTCATTGGAAACGACTGTATAGCCGCTTTCTTCAAACAGTTGCGCCAAAGCACCGGTTTCGTTCTGATTTACCTTGCAACCCAAGGTGTAAAATGTCACCCGCATGGTTTTGATTCCTTTACAATAAAAAGTGTTCAATAGCGACCTTTATTATAATGGAAAAGGCATAAAAGCGCAATACTAAAACCCGGCCTCCCCGCATAGGCTTAAACAAAGTGAATTTGCGGCGGGGGTGTTGTTTCAATGAAAAAACGTGCCGTAACCATTGTGCTGTGTTTGGCGCTGGTGCTTTTTTCGCTTTTGCGAACCTACGCGGAGGCGGAAGTTCCGGCAGCCGATCCCGCAGAAGTGCAGGACACGCCGCAGGGGATTGTGGCCGCAGGTGTGAACAATTTTGATCTTCCCTGTGCGGCTGCCATCCTCATTGATGAAGATTCCGGTACGGTGTTGTATGAAAAAAATGCGGATGAACAGCGACCGATTGCCTCCATTACCAAGGTTATGACACTGTTGTTGACCTTCCAGGCGCTGGAAGCAGGGAAAATCTCTCTGGATGATTACGTCCCGGTCAGTACACACGCCTACAGCATGGGCGGCAGCCAGATCTGGCTGGAGCCGGGGGAGCAGATGACGTTGAACGATATGCTTAAAGCCATCTGCGTTTCCAGTGCCAACGATGCTGCAGTTGCCGTAGCGGAGTATGTGGGAGGCAGCGAACCGGTCTTTGTGCAGATGATGAATGACATGGCGGCACAGCTGGGAATGACCGCCACTCATTTTGAAAACGCCTGCGGGCTGGACCAGGAAGGGCATCTGTCCAGTGCGCGGGATGTGGCGACCATGAGCCGGGAAATGCTCCTCAACCACACCGAAGCGAGGGATTACTGTTCCATCTGGACCGACACGCTGCGGCAGGGAGCTACTCAACTGGTCAATACCAACAAGTTGCTGAAGAGTTACACGGGCATTACCGGGCTGAAAACCGGTACGACCAGTAAGGCGGGCGTCTGTATTTCGGCCAGCGCGGAACGGGACGGTCTTCGGTTGATTGCAGTGGTGCTGGGAGCGGCATCCGGTAAAGAACGCTTTGAAGCAGCTACCACGCTGCTGGATTACGGATTTGCCAATTATAAGAATGTGACGGCCGAACTTCCTTCCGATGCCCCGCAGACGCTTGCGGTACATCGAGGAACCCAGGACGCTGTTGCGCTGCAATACGATGCGCCGCAAAAGTGCCTGATGCCAAAAGACGAAGCGGATACGCTGCAGGTTACGGTAGAACTGCCGGAGATGGTAGAAGCACCCGTTACAGAAGGAATGCAGGTGGGAACTGTCCGTCTTGCCAACGGAGAACGGGAACTGCAAACATTTTCCATCACGGCAGCACAGAACGTAGACGCGTTGAGTTTTGGGTATTGCTTCGGACTTTTGGTACAGAGTCTTGTTTTATGCGACGGATAATTTGTGCAATGTTCATGAAAAAGTCGAAAAAAATACCGGACATTTGCTTGACAATACCGACACAAAACGGTATCATGAAAACAACCAAAACATAAAGGAGGGGCATAAAGATGGCTGTTAAATATAACGGCAAGCATCTTGCAAAATTCATCCGTCCTGAAGAATATGAGGCAATCTATCCGCAGGTTGAGTTGGCCCATAAACAACTGGAAACCAAGACCGGTTTCGGTAATGATTTCCTGGGCTGGCTTGACCTGCCTGTTACTTATGACAAGGAAGAGTTTGCCCGCATCAAGGAAGCGGCCAAGAAGATCCGTTCCGACTCTGATGTGCTGCTGGTGGCCGGCATCGGTGGTTCCTACCTCGGCGCCCGCGCTGTGGTGGAGGCTGTCCGCGGCTTGTACCATAACGAGCTGGACGACGGCCTGAAGATTTATTTCTGCGGCAACACCATTTCTCCGACGGCGCTCAACGATATTATCAAGCTGACGAAGGGCAAGCGTTTCTCGATCAACGTCATCTCCAAGTCCGGCACCACTACGGAAACTGCACTGGCGTTCCGTGTGCTGCGCAAACTGCTGGAAGATTCCGTCGGTCCCGAAGAAGCCAACAAGCGCATCTATGCGACGACCGACCGTGCCAAGGGTACGCTCAAGCAGCTGGCCAACGAACAGGGCTGGCCTACTTTCGTGGTTCCCGATGATGTCGGCGGCCGCTATTCTGTGCTGACGGCCGTGGGCCTGCTGCCCATTGCCTGCGCCGGTATTGATATCGACGAACTCATGCAGGGTGCCGCGGATGGCCGGGAAAAGTTCGGCAAGTGCAGCATGGACAACGACGCTTATCGTTATGCCATGACCCGCAATATTCTGTACCGCAAAGGTAAGAGCGTCGAAACGCTGGCCTGCTTCGAGCCTGACTTTACCATGATGAACGAATGGTATAAGCAGCTCTTCGGCGAAAGTGAAGGCAAGGACCAGAAGGGCCTGATGCCTACTTCCTGCATCTTCTCTACGGATCTGCACTCTATGGGTCAGTTCCTGCAGGATGGCAGCCGTGTGATGTTTGAAACCTACGTGGATGTGAAGAACACCCGCGAGGACTTCTACATTGAATCGCTGGAAGGCAATTTTGACGGTCTGAACTTCCTGGCCGAGCAAAACATGAGCATTGTCAACCGCAAGGCGATGGAAGGCACGATTCTGGCCCATACGGATGGCGGCGTGCCGCTGGGCATCATCGAAGTGGACCAGCTCAATGCTCACGATATCGGCGAGTTGATTTACTTCTTCTGGAAGGCTTGCGCAGTATCCGGGTATCTGCTTTCCGTCAACCCGTTTGACCAGCCCGGTGTCGAGAGCTATAAGAAGAATATGTTTGCGTTGCTTGGCAAGCCCGGCTACGAGGACCGCAAAGCGGAACTGGAAGCGAAGCTGCAGGACTGACGGAAACTTGCGCCGCAAGGCGCCTACGAATAAAGGAGGTACCCCCTTATGCTGAAACTGATTGTTGGAACCAAAGGCTCTGGCAAGACCAAGACCATGATTGACATGATCGACAAGGCGACCAAGACCACTTCCGGCAACATTGTTGTGATTGAGAAGTGCATGAAGCTCACCACCGAGATCAACCATGCCGCCCGTCTGGTTGATGTGGACGAGTACGGCGTTGTCGGTGCAGATATGCTGTACGGCTTCGTTGCTGGCGTACTGGCTGGTAACTACGATATTACCGAACTGTTCATCGACGGTATTCTGCGCATCATCGATCACGACCTTGAAGCTGCCGACAAGGTTCTCAAGGCCATCGACAAGATTACACAGAACATCGAAGTCGTGGTCACGGTTTCCGCTAATGCGGAGGAGCTGCCCGAGGATCTGAAAAAGTACGTGATCTGAGCATAAAGGACCATCCGGTAAACACGGCAGGGCGGGAAACAGGCTTTCCCGCCCTGTTTTTTGCGAAAAAAGCGAAAAAAATCGCAACTTTTTGCACTTTTCTGGTTGACAAGCCCTGGTCACTTGTGTATACTATTTAAGCAACCTTTTGAGGTGTACTATGCAATTTGATCTGCGATCCTTTCTGGAAAATGCCAGAGTGCCCTATATAGCACATTTTCTGGTCGACCTTTCACAGGCAGATTTTGGCGGCTTTCATTTGGCCACCCCGGCAGAATGTGATTTCACGGCAACGCCCACCGCTGATGGCGCGGCGTTGCTCTTGTGTGTAAAGGCACAAGTAGATGCCGAGTGTGCCCGCTGTCTGGAGCCGATTCACACGGGATATGATTTCCAGCGGGAATATCTGGTTCGTATGCGCGATGTGGAAGATCCTGATTTTGAATTGCCCTGCAATGAAAAAGGCTGTCTCGATCTTGACGAACTGGTATATCAGGAAGTGATTTTCGAGGTCCCTGCGGTGCTGCTATGCAGTCCCGATTGTCAAGGCCTATGCCCCATCTGCGGCAAGAAGAAGGCGGCTGGATGTACCTGCCAACCGGCAGATTCTGCTGCCCCTGCAGATGCGCGGCTTAGCATATTAAAACAACTGCTCAGTTGAATTTCACCAAGGAGGTGTCCGATTATGGCTATCGTACCCAAGAGAAAGCATTCTCAAGCCCGCCGCGACAAACGTCGCTCTAATGTCTGGAAACTGGAGGCGCCGACGCTGGTGAAGTGCCCGCAGTGTGGCGAACTGAAGGTTCCCCATAAGGTTTGCGGCAAGTGTGGCTACTACAAAGGCCAGGAAGTCATCAAGAAGGAAGCGTAAGTTTCTTGCTAGGGGAGGGCAATGCCTTCCCCATTTTTGTTACTCTCTGTTTTGCAGGAAAGGAGGGCCGGAAGCATGGCCTTGTATGTAACTTCGGTCGATACTGAATCTCCGGCCCAGAAACTGGGGATTCAAGAAGGCAGCGCACTGCTCGCCATTGACGGGCATCCCTTGGGCGACGCGCTGGACTACCAGTTTTATACTACCCCGGCTCGCTTTTTGCTGGAAATCTGCCAGAATGAACAGCATCGTACTCTGACCGTGGAAAAAGGTGAGTATGAGCCGCTGGGCTGTAATTTTAAAACCTACCTGGGCGATGAAAAACACAGTTGCGCGAATCATTGCATGTTCTGCTTCATCGACCAGTTGCCCCCCGGAATGCGAGAACCGTTGTACTTTAAAGACGATGATGAACGGCTTTCGTTTTTATTTGGCAACTATATCACCCTGACAAATCTCACTGAGCGGGAAATCGACCGAATCATTGAGATGCACATCAGCCCGATTTTTGTTTCGGTGCATACTACCAACCCGCAGCTCCGGATTCGGATGCTGGCCAACAAACGGGGCGGGGAAGTACTGCAGTACCTTCCTAAACTGGCTGCGGGTGGCATTGAATTGAATTGTCAGTTGGTCTTGTGCCGTGGAATCAACGACGGAAACGAACTCCGCCGCACCCTGGATGATTTGCTGGCTTTGCGGCCCCAGGTGGGGAGCATTGCGGTGGTTCCGGCCGGTGTGACGGATTATCGCAAGGGACTGTATAAGCTGCAGCCCTATGATCCGGAATCCGCAGCCGAAACACTGGCAATCCTGGAAGAATACAGCCACCGCTGTCGCAAGGAATATGGGCGTAGCATCGTGTATCCCAGCGACGAGTGGTATCTGACTTCGGGAAAGGACCTTCCTCCTGCAGAATTCTACGATGAATTTGCCCAGCTGGAGGATGGCGTCGGGATGTGGCGCCTTTATCACGATACATTCCTGGAAGAATTGGAGAACTACCGGGGACTGGTATTACCCCATAGCATGGATGTTGTCACCGGTACACTGGCGGGGCCGCTGATTGAGCAGTCGGCCCGGGCGCTTATGCAAAAGTACCCACAGGTCAAAATCACGGTGCATCAGATCCGCAACGATTATTTTGGCGGTAACGTCAGCGTGGCAGGTCTTGTGACTGGCACCGATATCATCAAACAATGTAAAGGCAGGCTCCAGAGTGATTTGCTGGCGATCCCGGAGGTCATGCTTCGGGATGAGAAAGACCGCTTTTTGGATGACATTACGCTGCCGCAGCTTTCTGAAGCATTGGGCTGCCGGACGATGGCGATTCCGACGGATGGCGGCGGATGCTGCAAAGCCTGCCTGAGCGCGCACAAGCGCATACGAAGAATCAAAAAAGGACCTAACTAAGGAGGGGTGGACATGGCAAAACCGATCGTTGCCATCGTAGGACGGCCCAATGTGGGCAAATCTACGATTTTCAATAAGTTGACCGGCCAGCGCCTTGCCATCGTGGAGGATACGCCCGGCGTGACTCGCGATCGCATTTTTTGCGACTGTGAATGGTGCGGCAACAAGTTTCTGCTCGTTGATACCGGTGGTATCGAACCGCGGATCGATGACGGTCTGCTGGCGCATATGCGGGAACAGGCTCAGATTGCCATTGACTCGGCAGACTGTATCATTATGGTCACGGAACTGACCAACGGGGTCACGCCCCAGGATCAGGATATTGCCGGAATGCTGATGCGCAGCGGCAAACCCGTTGTATTGGCTGTAAATAAATGCGATAAGATCGGCGAACCGCCGATGGAACTCTACGATTTTTATTCGCTGGGGCTGGGGGAGATCATTCCGGTTTCCGGTGTGCATGGCCATGGTACCGGCGACTTGCTGGACGCCGTGTGTGCCCACTTGGATTTTACCCAGGAGGACGAAGATAGCGATGATCGCATTACTGTTGCGGTCATCGGCCGCCCCAACGTGGGAAAATCCAGCCTGATCAATCATATTCTCGGCGAAAACCGTTTGATTGTGGCTAATGAGGCCGGCACAACCCGTGATGCGATTGACACCCTGGTAGAGAACAAGTACGGAAAATTCGTCTTTACCGATACGGCCGGTCTGCGCAAGCGTGGAAAGGTCGAAAGCGGTGTTGAACGATACAGCGTGCTGCGCAGCCTTGCGGCGGTGGAGCGTAGCCGTGTTTGTGTCATCATGATCGATGCCACTGTCGGGTTCACGGAGCAGGACTCCAAAGTGGCAGGCTACGCCCACGAACAGGGGAAAGCCTGCATTATTGCGGTAAACAAGTGGGATGCCGTCGAGAAGGACAGCTACACGATGGATTCCATGCGTAAGCAGCTGGAAGAAGATTTCAGCTATATGTCGTATGCTCCCATCGTGTTCATCAGCGCCAAAACCGGGCAGCGAGTAGATAAGTTGTTTGAAACGATTCACTTCGTTGATATCCAGAATGGCACCCGCGTACCGACCGGTGCCCTCAACGAAATGCTGGCCCGTGCCACTGCCAAGGTACAGCCGCCCTCTGATAAGGGCAAGCGGCTGAAAGTCTTTTATATCACACAGACTTCCACCCGCCCACCGACATTTGTCTGTTTTGTGAATCAGAAAGCACTGTTCCATTTTTCGTATCAGCGATATCTTGAAAATCAGATTCGCGAAACATTCGGCCTGACAGGAACTCCCATCCGTATGATTACGCGGGAACATGGCGACGGTGCGGTAAAAGCAGGAAAGGTGTAAAGGGATCATGGTACTTCATGTTATTGCGGCTTGTGTGCTGACGGCTCTGGCCGGATACCTGCTGGGCAGTATTTTGTTCGGTGTGCTTATTTCCAAAGCCATGTTTAATGAAGACGTGCGTACCCACGGAAGCGGCAACGCGGGTATGACAAACGTTCTGCGTACCTATGGCAAGCTGCCCGCAGTCCTTACCATTCTTGGCGATGTGGGCAAAAGTGTAGCTGCGGCGAATCTGGGACGGATCCTGTTTTCTGCACTTATTGGTACGGATGCCCTTCTGGCCCCGGTTTGTGGTGCATACCTGGCAGCAATCTTTTGCATGATCGGGCATAGCCGCCCGCTGTACTTCGGTTTTAAGGGCGGAAAGTGTGTGCTGGTGGGGGCCGGTGCGGCGCTGTCCATCAGCCCGGTTGTTTGCGGAATCCTGTTGCTGGTGTTTCTGATCCAGTTTGCTTTTTCACGCATTGTTTCGTTGGGGAGCATTATCGTGGCAGCTTTGTTCCCGATCGTTACGTTGATTTACTGGATTGTTCTGGGCGCTAATATGCCCACTATCGTTTTTAATACGCTGTGCTGTGTTATTATGGCAACCATGGTGATATGGCTGCACCGCTCCAATATTGAGCGCTTGAAAAACGGAACGGAATACCGTTTCGGAAGCAAAAAGTAATCAGATAATCATGGAAAAAGGCAGGAAAGCCGAAAGAGGTTTCCCTGCCTTTTTGTATTTTTGTGGCAGGAAAGAAAATATCCAAATATTGGAATATTTCCCATACAATAGAAATTTTACAATCACAATATCATAGAAATAATATAGGAATAAAATGAAATACTTTACATTCTACGGTTCAATAATGAAACCAACAGAGTTTTACTCAATCCGGAGTTCTACGACCGGGTTGTAGCAAAAATGAACAAAAATTATCATACACACAAAAAAGAAACTGTTGAAGAATCAAGTGCTCTGGTGTATACTATAGCCATTGAGCGGCAATTGGTACGCGTGGAGGTACCGTGAAAGATTTGTATGAGATAACCCGGCATTTGGTGTGGCTGACACAGTTCGGACTTTCCGTTTGTGTACCACCGATTTTATTTGTCGGCGCTGCTGTATGGCTGCGGCAAGCCTTTTCACTGGGGGGCTGGATCCTAGCCATCGGTGTAATTTTGGGCATACTGGGAGCAGTGAGCAGTTTGCGCTACTCTCTCAAAGCGATTGAACGGCAAGGACGGGGAGATTCTCAAAAAACTCCGCCGCCGGTTTCGTTCAATCGACATGGATAAGGAAAGGAGTACCCATCCATGCAAAAACACAGGGAGATTTTGCGCCAGGTCTGCCGTCTGATGGTTGCGCTGGCGGTCTGTGTTGCCATTATGCTGGGGGTTTATGCGTTATTGGGCGCCTTTACATCTTCTGTTGTGGTGGGCGCTATTCTCGGCTTCGTTTTGGCTGTGGGTAATTTTGTGTCATTGAGTATTACCGTTTCCAATGCAATGGATCGCGCTGCGCGGGACAAAGACCCGCAGCGTGCACAGCTTTCGATTCAGGCTTCCGGCGTGATTCGGTTGCTGGTGTTGGCAGCCATTTATATTTTACTGTTCCGTGCCAAAGTTTGTGATCCGGTGGCAGCACTGCTGCCATTGCTTATGGCCCAGGCGGTACTGAAACTTGTGGAGTTTTTCCGCAAAGATGACGAAGGCGGTGATGCGACCGTATGAATGGCCCCAAAATCTTTTTTACAATTCCCTTGTTTGGTGGAATTCCCATCACGCAAACTACAGTATCTTCTTTTGTGGTAATGATTTGTCTTTGCCTGGCAGGCGTCTTGCTTGGGCGAAATCTGCAAAAGCGCCCCTCACGCAGACAGGTGCTGGTAGAAAAAGGTGTATCCATGCTGTACGGCATGGTGGAAGATACGATGGGTAAGCACAACGCCTACTGGACACCTTATATTGGCGCGCTGTTTCTCTCGTCGATCTGCGGTTCCTATATCGGAATGACCGGTGTTTTCCGGTCTGCTACCGCAGATCTCTCAACTACAGTGACGTGGGCGTTGATGACCAGTTTTCTGTGCTGGGGCTGCTCCATCAAGGCGAACGGTTTCCTGGGATGGCTCAAAGGCTTTACAGAACCAATCGTAGTGATGACACCTATGAATTTGGTTTCTGAGATTGCCCAGCCCATCTCAATGGCTTTCCGTCATTTTGGCAACATTGCCGGCGGCAGTGTACTGACAAGTCTTGTCTATTCTGCTTTGGCAACGGTTTCCGCTGCTTTGTTGGGTTTGGTAGGCAAAAGCGTTCTTGTTTCTGCCTTGGTCCTGCTTATTGGCGTAGCACTGTTGGTCAGCGGGATTCGCGGCAAAAAGATGGCAAGAAAGATTTTTGGCATCGTATTTGTTGCTACAGGACTTTTGGCACTGCTCGGACTCAGCGGTGTGCCTTATCTGGAAGTCGGTATTCCCGGCATTCTGAGTCTGTATTTTGATGTTTTTTCTGGCGGGGTACAAGCCCTTGTCTTTAGTTTGCTGACGATGGTCTATGTGGGCAATGCCTGCCCGCCGCCGGAAGAAGCCTGATTTTGTATTTTATTATAGGAGGAACCCCTATGGAAGCTGCAATCGTAAAAGCCGCCTGCGCAATCGGTGCTGGTATCGCAATCGGATTCGGAGCCATTGGCCCGGCTATCGGTGAAGGCAATGCCGTTGGCAAAGCGCTGGAAGGTATGTCTCGCCAGCCCGAAATGACAAACGTTCTGCGTACCAATATGATCCTTGGCTGCGCCATTACCGAGTCTACCGGTATTTATTCTCTGGTCATTTCTCTGCTTTTGCTCTTCGTTTTCTGATTTGGCAGGCGAAGAACACGAAAGGAGGGATGACTTTTGACGGGATTTGAAAGCTTCGTCGGCGTCAACCCGTGGACTGCGCTTTTCACCTTCTGCAATATGCTCATCACCTTTGCGGTGCTGCGCCATTTTCTGTTCAAACCGGTCAAACAAATGATCGATGACCGTCAGCAGGAAATTGATAAGATGTATGCGGATGCCGCACAGGCCAAGCAAAAAGCGGCCCAGCTGGAAGAAGAGTACCAGCAGCATCTGAAAGACATCAAGGCAGAACAGGATACTATGCTGCGGGAGGCCACTGCGCGGGCACAGAAACGCGAAGAAGAAATCGTCAACGCGGCCCGCACCGAGGCACAGGCACTGCGCACGGCAGCCGAAGCTGAAGTGGCGCAGGAACGCAAGAAAGCGGTCAATGATCTGAAAAATGAGATCGGTGGTATCGCAGTTGAAATCGCCAGCAAAGTAGTGGAACGCGAGATCAACAAAGCGGATCATCAGGCTCTGATCGATGAATTTATCCGGAATGTGGGGGATGCCTCATGACCGAACTGGCCAAACGCTATGGCAGCAGTCTGTACGAATTGGCGGCCGAAGAATCACTTACGGATACCATCCTGCAGGAACTGACGTTAGCCGAATCTAGCTGCAAGCAGGAACCGGAATATCTTCGTCTGCTACAGATTCCCAGCATCCCGAAACGAGAACGTTGCGGTCTGCTGGATCAGGCCTTCGAAGGGCTGCACCCCTATGTGGTCAACTTCCTGAAAATATTGTGTGAAGAAGATCTTTTAGGGGAACTTTCCGGTTGTCTGGCCGCCTATAAAGAGCGCTATAATGCAGATCATGGTATCCTGGAAGCAGTTGTGACATCGGCAGTACCATTGTCGGCCAATGCGCGCGATAAGTTGATTGCCAAGCTCCAGGATAAGACCGGTAAAACGATTCAACTGACAGAAAAGGTGGATTCGTCTGTTTTGGGCGGCTTGCGTCTGGACCTTGCCGGTGAACGTCTGGATGGTACCGTGCAACGTCGGCTGGAACTTTTGCGTGACGATATTGCCAATGTCGTACTATAAACAAGCGCACCTCATTTTATAGATTGAGTGGTGAACCAAACTGTGCAACTGAAACCCGAACAAATCTCCCGTATCATTCGCTCACAGATCAAATATTACCAGAATGCTATTGAACAGTCTGAAACCGGTACTGTTACGATGGTAGGCGACGGTATTGCCCGCGCTTCCGGGCTGGATAATTGCATGGCCGGCGAATTGGTGCAGTTTGACAGCGGCACCTACGGCATGGCCCAGAATTTGGAAGAGAATAGCGTTTCCATTGTTCTGCTGGGTGATGATAGCGGTATCAAGGAGGGCGGCGGCATCCGCCGTACCGGTAAGGTAGTTTCTGTACCGGTTGGCGAAGGAATGATCGGCCGTGTTGTTAATGCACTGGGACAGCCTATTGACGGCAAAGGACCCATTGAGGCTGCTGATTACCGTGCCATTGAATCGCCGGCCCCCGGCATCATTGACCGCCAGCCCGTAAAGCAGCCGCTGCAAACCGGCATCAAAGCCATCGACTCCATGATTCCCATTGGCCGCGGGCAGCGTGAATTGATCATTGGTGACCGTCAGACAGGTAAAACGGTCATCGCAACCGATACTATCATCAATCAAAAGGGCAAGGATGTCCTTTGCATTTATGTGGCTATTGGCCAGAAACGCTCTACAGTGGCTTCGCTTGTGGAGAATCTGGAAAAGAATGGCGCCATGGCCTATACGACCGTGGTCTGTGCAACGGCATCAGAACTTTCTCCGCTGCAGTATATTGCACCGTATGCCGGCTGTGCTATGGGTGAGTATTTCATGCAGCAGGGCAAACATGTGCTGATCATCTATGATGATTTGTCCAAGCATGCGGTCGCTTACCGTGCGCTTTCTCTGCTGATTCGGCGTCCACCCGGACGTGAAGCCTATCCTGGCGACGTATTCTATCTGCATAGCCGTTTGCTGGAACGTGCGGCTAAGCTCAGCGATGAAAAGGGCGGCGGATCACTGACCGCTTTGCCGATCATTGAAACTCAGGCTGGTGACGTGGCGGCATATATTCCCACCAATGTCATTTCCATCACCGATGGACAGATTTTCCTGGAAACAGAGCTGTTCCACGCTGGCGTCCGTCCGGCAGTAAACCCCGGCATCTCGGTGTCCCGCGTTGGCGGCAATGCCCAGATCAAAGCGATGAAGAAAGTGGCCGGCACTCTGAAACTGGTTTATTCCCAGTACAGAGAACTGCAAGGTTTTGCTCAGTTTGGCTCTGATTTGGATGCCGATACCAAAGCGCGTCTGGCGCAGGGCGAGCGCATTGTGGAAGTGCTGAAACAGGATCGTAATAGCCCTGTCCCTGTGGAAAAACAGGTGGCCATTCTGTATGCTACTGTGCACGATTATCTCAAAGAAATCGAAGTGCCGTCCATTGCTTCTTATGAGCGGGAATTGTACCAGTATCTGGACGACAATGCCGAAGCGGCAGATGTTATGGAGCAGATTCGTACCACAGGGGATTTGAAGGGCGATACTGAAGAAAAGCTCAAATCCGTTCTGGAAGCGTTTACTGCAAAATTTCAGAAACAAAACTAAGTCGTAAAGGGGGTGCCGTTGGTGGCTGGCTCCATGAAAGAAATCAAGCTGCGCATCAAAAGCGTTGAGAGTACCATGCAGATCACCAAGGCCATGGAACTGGTGGCATCCAGCAAACTGCGACGTGCCAAAGAGCGGGTAGAACACAGCCGCCCGTATTTCGAAACACTCTATGCGACTTTGTTTGATATTGCTGCAACCCAAGACCACTTTGACAGCCCATATCTCACCAAGAGAGAAACGCATCGCAGACTTTATATCGTAATTGCGGGTGACCGTGGTTTGGCTGGTGGCTACAACGCCAACATCCTGAAAGCGGTCCAGGCCGACGCCGAGGGACAAGACTATACGGTTTTACCGATCGGTAAAAAAGCCGTTGAATATTTTGTCCGCCATCAGGTGCCGATTGTTACACAGGCCTTTGCAGAAGCCGGAGATTTGTCGGTCAGCGATAGCTTTGAAATCGCGCGAATCGTCTGCCAGAAGTTTCTGGCGGGGGAGTTTGATGAGATTCGGCTGTGTTTTACGCAGTTTGTGTCAATGTTGACCCAGACCGCCACCATTTTGCCGGTTTTGCCCTTTGAGGCACCGAAAAATGCCAGAAAGCGGCAAAGCCTGATGCTCTATGAGCCGGATGCCGCTACTGTGTTTGATACGATCATTCCGGAATATTTGGCAGGCGTTGTTTACGGCGCATTGTGTGAAAGTGTTGCCAGTGAGCAAGGAGCCCGGCGTACCGCTATGGATGCAGCAACCAAGAATGCCGGTGAAATGATCGAGCACTTGAATTTGTATTACAACCGCGCTCGCCAGGCAGCGATCACTCAGGAAATCACCGAGATCGTAGCTGGCGCTGACGCAGAATCTTAAAGCTCACAAAGGAGTGTGTGCTATGCCAGAGAAACACATCGGTAAGGTTGTGCAGGTTACCGGTCCCGTTTTGGACATTCGGTTTGCCGACGGTGAACTGCCCGCCTTGCTGAATGCGGTGGAACTTCAGAATCACGGCAAAACGTTGGTTGTGGAAGTTGCACAGCATATTGGCGATAATGTGGCCCGGTGTATTGCCATGGCGGCTACCGACGGTTTGGTTCGCGGCACAGAGGCCGTGGATACCGGTGGTCCTATTACGGTTCCGATAGGCGATGAATGTCTGGGGCGTGTTTTTAATCTGTTGGGTGAACCGGTAGACGAGCAACCCGCTCCAGAGAATATGGAGCGTTGGCCGATTCATCGCCCCGCGCCCACTTTTGATGAGCAGGAATCTTCTACGGAAATTCTCGAAACCGGCATTAAAGTAGTTGACTTGATTTGTCCTTATGCAAAAGGCGGCAAAATCGGTCTGTTCGGCGGTGCCGGTGTCGGCAAAACGGTTTTGATCCAGGAACTGATTTACAATATCGCTACGGCACATAACGGCTATTCGGTCTTTACCGGCGTAGGGGAGCGTACTCGTGAAGGAAACGACCTTTACGGTGAGATGCGCGAGAGCGGTGTTATCAATAAGACTGCTTTGGTTTACGGCCAGATGAACGAACCCCCGGGAGCACGTATGCGTGTGGCGCTGTCTGGATTGACAATGGCTGAATATTTCCGCGACGTCAAGCACCAGGACGTGCTTCTCTTTATCGATAATATCTTCCGCTTTACCCAGGCGGGTTCTGAGGTTTCTGCTCTGCTGGGACGTATGCCGTCTGCTGTTGGCTATCAGCCCACTCTGGCAACTGAAATGGGTGCACTGCAGGAGCGTATTACCTCTACTCGTAAGGGTTCCATCACTTCTGTGCAGGCGGTCTATGTTCCTGCCGATGACTTGACGGACCCTGCGCCTGCCACAACCTTTACCCACTTGGATGCCACAACAGTTTTGAGCCGTGATATTGCGTCTCAGGGTATTTACCCTGCCGTAGACCCGCTGGATTCTACTTCCCGTATTCTTTCACCGGAAGTGGTCGGTCAGGAACATTACCAGACTGCCCGTGCGGTACAGCAGGTACTGCAGCGCTACAAAGATCTGCAGGATATCATTGCCATTATGGGCATGGATGAACTGTCTGAAGATGATAAGGTTACAGTAAACCGTGCTCGCAAGGTGCAGCGTTTTCTGTCTCAGTCTTTCCATGTGGCAGAGCAGTTCACCGGTATGCCTGGTCAGTATGTACCGTTGAAGGAAACCTTGCGCGGATTTAACATGATCTTGAATGGTGAGTGTGACGATATTCCGGAAAGTGCATTCCTCTTTGCGGGTACCATTGATGACGTGCTGGCTAAAGCCGGAAAGCAGTAAGGGGGCGAGCCTATGGCAAGTTTCCCGCTGAAAATTGTGACGCCTGATGGCATAGCATTTGACGGGGAAGTCAAGTCGTTGTCCTGTCGAACTATTTGTGGTCAGGTAGAACTTATGGCACGGCACATTGATTATTGCACAGCTGTTGGCATGGGCGAAGCCCATATCACGTCAGAAGACGGAACTGTACGCCGAGCCGCTTGTATGGGCGGTATGCTCAGCATGATTGGCGGACAGTGCCGCTTGCTGGCCACGACCTTTGAGTGGGCAGACTCCATTGACCGGGAACGTGCAGAACGAAGTAAAGCCCGTGCAGAGGCAGTACTGGCCCAGAAGGGCGCAGACAAGCACGAGCTGGAATTGGCCGAAGCCAGACTTAAGCGTGCGCTGGTTCGCAGCAGTGTAGCCAGCCGGCAGAACCTATAATTATAGGCCCTGAAAAAAGTTTAAAAAAATGCAAAAAAGGTGTTGACATTTTTTGCAAAAGGGCATATAATAAACAAGCTGATTCGAGACAGCCCAGTTCTGACCGGGTGTAGCGCAGTTTGGTAGCGCGCTTGAATGGGGTTCAAGAGGCCGTGAGTTCGACTCTCGCCACTCGGACCAAACAAGGG
>ERZ1090867.167-NODE-167-length-32225-cov-17.081753_pt1 | contig 32225 bp, 29 predicted proteins | sample MGYA00478476_ERZ1090867 | MGnify/ENA primary metagenome ERZ1090867 (study PRJEB33644, sample SAMEA5815742) | chicken gut metagenome | biome: Chicken; feature: Gastrointestinal Tract; material: Caecum | place: Ireland | collected 2019-01-01 | study: A study of the... | reverse complement strand
CCCCTGCGAGGGTCTTTTTTGTTATCTTTTAATAGAACCCGAAACTGGGCAGGCATTCCAATGCTTCCGCCCACCAGGCAGGAATCGGCAGGCCGGACAACGCCGGATAGTAACACACAAACAATACCAGCGAAACCACACACAATCCCGCACCGATACGCCGGGCCAGCGCTTCCCTGCGAATGTGGGAAAGCACCAGCGCAATGGCTGCCAGGCAGAACATGGAACTGGGGAAATAGTGATACAGGAAGGTGCACCGGGTCACAAGCATCCAGGGGATCAGCTGGGTACCGTAGAGAATCAGCACCCCAGCCCCCGCGCGGCTGCCGCGGTTGCTGACCTGATGCCACAACAAGGCTACCAGGCAGCCAAGTCCTGCCAGCCAGATGACCGGGCCGCCCAGACCGGCGATACTGGCTTTGAGCCCTTCGGGCAGATGGGTGTTCTGGTAGTACCAGACCGGGCGCAGCCCCACCAGCCAGGTATACCAGCGGCTTTCAAAGGGATGGGTAGCCTCCAGATTGGAATGGTATTCGTACATGGAAACCTGGCACTGCCACCAGTCGGCAAGGCTGAAGCTGGCATCCCGCCACCAGTACGGCAGATAGGAGGCAATATATGTGCACAGGGGCAGCAATACATAGAACAGCACTCCGCCGACCGCCGCCAGGCGGAATTCCTGCCAGAAGCCGGGCTTTTTCTGCCGCCAGCGCGCATACAGCACGCCCAGATACAGAATCGCCAGCCCCGCACCGGCATAAATGCCGGTCCATTTGGCCGCACAGCCCAGTCCGAAGGCAACGCCGCCCAGCGCCATGGGCAGCAGCGAGCCACCCACACCCTTTTGCAGCACACTCTGGCAATACCACAGCATGAAGTAGGCGCCCAGCAGGATAAAGAACGTGCCGTAAATATCAATCGTCGCAATACGGCTTTGGGCAAAACGCATAAAGTCCAGCGCCAGCAGCACACCGGCCACCGCGCCGATCCAGCGCTTGCGGGTCAGGCGGCGGGCAAAGCACCAGGCCAGCGGTACCAGCAGCACACCAAACAGTGTACCGGAAAAGCGCCATCCGAAACCGGTCATGCCAAAGAGGGCAATGCCAACCATGATCAGGTCTTTGCCCAACGGCGGATGGGTCGTTTCGTATACCGGCAGCTTGTGCAGCTGCTCATACCCGGTGCGGCCGTGGTAGATTTCATCAAAGTACATACTGTTGAGCTGACTGATGGTTTCCGGAACTTCGGCCTGTTCATCGAACAGCGCTCCGCCGCCGGTGACCGCCACCGGGTTGCCGTCCCCGTCCCGGAACGACATTTCAAACAGCTGGGCATTCTCTACCGTGACGGTCAACGTCTGCCCGGCCGAAACCGGCAAACGGTTTTCGCTCCAGCTGAAGCAGGTGCTGTATCCCAGTTCCTGTGTCAACAGAACATTCCCCTGCTCATCGGCCACCGTAAGGCTGCCGCCGAAAGAAATACCCGGATAGACCCAGAGATTTACCGCCATACCTTCCACGGTGACAGTTTCAGAAAGTACTGTGCCGGTGGCATCCAGCGGGTTCTGGGGGGCGGTTGTGTCCCCCAGATAGCTGAAACTCAGCACCGCAGTGGCCAGTGTGAGGCCCAGCATCGCCAGCCCCTCCCACCGCAGCCAGCGGGGTTGTTCCGCAGGGACAGAGTCCTCGGATCGGGCACGTTCCGGCAAGGCCAGCGCATGACCGTGCAAGGCAATGTCCCACACCGCAAACAGCAGCATCACGAAACAGACTGTTTCGGCCAGCCCTACCAGGATTGCCACAGTGGAGCTGGTGGCACTGCTCACCCACTCATCCTCGGTACCGGCCAGGGAATAGACCGTTGCCAGATTGATGAATCCGGTCAGCGACATACCGAAGCCCGCCGCATACAGGCGGATATCGTTCCAGCGGACCGCCGCCAACAAGGCAAGCAGCACGCCGGGTACCATGTAGCGCTCGTGCATACAATGGCCGAAGGTAAACACGCCCAGCCCATAGTAGGCCGCCAGCAGCAGCGGCGAAAAATGCCCGCTGCGCACACTGCGGACCGCAAAAAACACCAGTCCGCCGGTGACCACCAGAATCAGGAACCAGCCCAGCGTGTGCCAGCTGACTCCGAAGGGAGCCGTATCCGTCAGGGGTTTCCAGTTGCCGCCCAGTGCCGTAAGCCAGTTGAATGCGTTGATGGAGGCGTACGGATACCCCGACATTGTACCCACATACTTTTCCAGCAGCGACGGGATCAGATCCTTGAACCCGTAGAACGGGATTCCTGCCGCCAGAGGCGCCACCAGCGCCACCGCCGCGCCGCCGAAGCAGCGCCCAAAGGCGCGGAAGCGGTTTTCCTCCTGCACAATGGCCGCCAAAAAGCAGGCTGCCAGCACCGGGCCGAAGAGCAGCGCCTGGGGCTTGATGGCAAGTGCCACCCCGTACCAGAACGCCGCCGGCAGATAGCGCCGCCGTTCCAACCGCCAGAAGCACCCCAGCAGCGGCAGGGCAAAAGCCCCGTCGATCTGTTTCCATACACCGGTATCAAACAGCAGCAATGGATTGAAGGCGGTAAATGCGGCCAGCAACAGCGGGATGCGGCTGCCGGGACGCAGCTCCTCCCCCACGTGCCAGGCCAGCCAGGCCGCCGCGCAGTCGCAAAGGCTTGGCACCAGCGCCAGCAGCAGGTAGGTCAGCGGCGACTCATAGGGAATGGAAAAAACGCCCCGGATCAGGCCCACCAGCCCCAGCACAAAAAGGTAGCCGGGCGGGTAATCAGCAAAATAGCCTTCGCTGTAAAAGGCAGCGGGTCCCTGGGCAGCCAGTTTATCCCCCCAGGCCACAAAGCAGCTCATGTCATAGGGATAACCTTCCGTCACCAGGGCCAGCACCAGCCGCAACAGCAGTGCGGCGCCCAGCAGCATCCAAAGTGTACGAGGTATCGATTGTCGTTTCTGTGTCATCATCTGTTTCAAAAAAGCGGGGCAGGCCCGCGTGCTTCTGCCGGTTTTCCCACAGGCAGGCACGCAGGCATGCCCCTGCGTTGTGTCTTTACAGTTTCGCGATTTTGGGGCCCTGGGCGGTGTCGGTCACGCTCCAGCCCATCTCGGTGAGCTGTGCGCGGATGGCATCGGCCTTGGCCCAGTCCTTGGCCTTCTTGGCAGCAGCACGCTCCTGTACAAGGGCGGTCACCTCGGCCGGGACTTCATCCTTTTTGCGGTTGTAGAGCAGCCCCAGCACGCCGGTCAGCTCGTCAAAGGTCTTGGCGGCCAGTTCCAGCGTCGCTTTGTCGGATGCATCAGAGAGGGTGTTGATATCCTTGACGAAATCAAACACCGCCGCCAGTGCATCGGGGGTATTCAGGTCATCGTCCATAGCTGCCTTGAACTTGGCACGGGCTTCCTCACACTTGGCGGCCAGCGCCGTTTCGGTGCCGTGGGCATGCTCAATGGCAAAATCCAGGTTGTCGCGGCAGGTGTACAGCCGCTCCAGGCTGTTCTTGCAGCTCTCGATGAGCTCCACGGTATAGTTCAGCGGCATACGGTAACCCGCCGTCAGCATGAAGTAGCGGATGGGCTCATAGCCGTACTTTTCGGCAATTTCCCGCACCGTAAAGAAGTTGCCTGCGCTCTTGGACATCTTCTCGTTGTTGATGTTCAGGAAGCCGTTGTGCATCCAGTAACGGCTGAAAGTGCAGCCGTTGGCGCACTCGCTCTGGGCAATCTCGTTTTCATGATGGGGGAAGATCAGGTCCTGACCGCCGGCATGCAGGTCGATGGTCTGCCCCAGGTGTTTGCGAGCCATGGCGCTGCACTCGATATGCCAGCCGGGACGGCCGTGGCCCCAGGGGCTTTCCCAATAGGGTTCGCCGGGCTTGGCCGCTTTCCAGACGGCAAAATCCGCGGGGTCTTCTTTCAGATCATCGTCCATCTGGCTGCGCAGGGTGCGGTTGCCGCTCTCCAGATCATCGAGGTTCAGATGGCTCAGTTTGCCGTAGCCGGCATCGGACTTGACGCGGAAATACACGTCGCCGTTGCGGGCCACGTAGGCATGGCCGGAGTCCACCAGATCCTTGACGATCTTGATGATCTCGCCGATGTGCTCGGTAGCGCGGGGACGCACAGTGGGTTCCTCCACGTTCAGACCCTCGGAATCCTTGATGTATTCCGCCTCGAACTTGCGGGCCACCTCCTGCATGGAGATGCCCTCCTGCTGGCCTTTCTGGATCAGCTTATCGTCAATATCGGTGATGTTGGAAACATAATAGACTTTGTTGCCGCAATATTCCAGATACCGGCGCAGCGTGTCAAACACGATCATCGGACGCGCGTTGCCGATGTGAATATAGTTATAGACCGTCGGACCGCAGACGTAGATGCGGTACTCGCCCTCTTTCTGCGGGACGAATTCCTCTTTCTGGCGGGTCATGGTGTTAAAAATCTGCATGGTGGCACAATCCTTTCCCAATTCAATGGTCTCCGATGGTTTCTATTATAGCCGCCGCCGGCCGCGGTTGCAAGCCTTCAGCCGTTATTTGCAAAAGCCGTTTCCAGCTGGTCCCACACTGCGCTGAAATTGTAGGGGAACTGGGCATCCTCCTCGGCCAGCCAGCGGCGGTAGGTGTCCAGTTCCTCCACCGTCGGCGCCTTCACCCGGCGATAGGCCGTGATGGTGTAACCGTTGCCCATATCAAAGGTGGCGGCCACCTCAAAGGGCTGGTAGGTTTCCTGGTTTTCCAGGAAAGCGTTGTTGATCTTCTCGGTATGATTGCTGGGATCAAAGGGCGTGCAGGTCAGTACCGCCTGGGCCGTGAACAGTTCCTTGGGGAAGGCGTCATTCCCGGGGTTCACCGCGCCGTAGGCCAGAATCGTCCGGATGCTCTCATCCGGCAAGGCAGCCGCACGGAAAACATCGGCGCTGTACACAACACCGTGGCAGATCATATAGGCGGAGTTTTCGCCGCTGCAGTTTTCCCGCAGCCAGTCGTTGACCTGAGCGATGCCGTCCATATCCTCCCGGACGTTATCCACATAAAAATACAGACCGCTGTACACTTCGGTGGGGATATAACGTGGCGGCAGCAACTGGCTGCAAGCCCCGAAGTTGAGCACGCACATACCGCCCAACACCGCCGAAGGAACCGCCTGCATCCAGCGGCGCGGCAAATTTGCCACCGCCAGCGCACAGAGGAAAAATCCCAGCAGATAAAACGGCGCTACCGCCAGCGACTGGTGATCATCCATGTTCTGCACCCGGGTCACCAACAGGATCGTCACAAGGGAGCCTGCAGCAGAGAGTACAGAGAGGAATCTCGTTCCATTTTTATACAATCCGTACAAAACCCCGAGAATCAGCACCACCAGCAGGAAGTACCCCAGATACACCCGCTGGTTGCTCAGTTCCGACAGAAAGCCGCCGGTCTGATAGGTGGCATAACGGTCGCTGTAGTCGGCCCGCACAATGCGCCAGAACATGGGCGCCAAGGGCAGTCCCACACAGAGCAGTGACGCAACGGCAAACTGCACAAAGCGCACCAGTGCACCCCGGTTGCGGCCGCGCAGCGCCCGTACCAGCACATAAATTCCGTAAAACAGAAAGATCGTGACTACGGTAAACATATAACTGCGGCGGGTCAGGATCAGCAGACCGGTAAAGGTCGTCAGGCTGACCAGCCGTGCCGGGGCCGGTGCCTCAAAGTGATACCCGGTGAGCAGTGCCATGAGCATAAAGGCAAAGGCCACCCCCAGCAGGTCCGGCATACCACGGTACAGCGCCACATGCAGCAGCGGCATCAGCAGCACAAAAATCATCCCCAGCGCCGTGAACAATCGCGGGGACTTAGGGGCCAGCTGGCGGCGCAGTACCCCCAGCAGCACCAGGGCGCTGAAATAGACCAGGGACGGAATCAGCAACGCACAGAGAATGGCAAAGGTATTGGCCGTGCGCGCAGTGAACATAAAGAAAGGTTCCAGCAGGATGTTAATGACAAAGGGCGCATAGTCATTGAACCAGGTCTTATAAATGGTAGACCCGACGCCCATGAACACGCCATCGGCAAAATTGGATTCCAGCCGAACCTGCAGATTGTAATAGGTGGCGTTGTCCCAGAGATAAAGGCTCTGACGGCCCAGCATGGCGTGCAGATAAAAAGCCGCACTGAGCACGCAGCAAATTCCCAGCACTGCACCGTCAAACCGGGTCAGGCGCATTCCCACCGCACGCAGGGCGCGGCGGTAAAGGCAGAAAGTACCCAGCACCGCCGTGCAGCAGAGCAGCAGCAGCCAGACATCCACCGGATGGCGACCGCTGCCCAGCATATCCACCGTTTGCAGCACCGGCAGAAAGCGGGCCACCGTACTGAAAAGAAACTTTACGGCAAAAATACACAGCAAAACCAGAACGGCCCGCTCGGCGCGGGTCATTCTGGCAAAATACTGCTGTACTTTTGCACGGGGTGTAAATTTCGGCAAAGCAGTAGACCCCCGTTGTTATTTAGCCTGCATGAAGCAAGCGCGGTTCTGCCACAGGTAGATGCAGCCGGAAAGTACCGTAGCCGCAGCCACCAGCCAGCACAGTACCTGGGTGATGACCCCCACGCCCATCGCATCGGAAGGAGCGCCCAGCGCTGCTGCAAAATAGTAGAACAGGATCGTGAGCATCTGGAGCACGGTCTTGACCTTGCCCCACATATTGGCGGCAATGACCGTACCGGATTCGGCGGCGATCATCCGCACACCGGCCACCGCGAATTCCCGGAACAGGATGACGGCCAGCACCACCGGGGAGCAGAGTCCGTCCACGACCATGTACACAAACGCAGCGGTGGTCAGGCATTTATCGGCCAGCGGGTCCATAAATTTGCCAAAATTGGTGACCAGGTGATATTTACGGGCCAGGTAGCCATCCAGGAAGTCGGTAAAGCTGGCAACCGCAAACACAATGCCTGCCACCAGCATAAAAGTGGGGTTATACTCTGCTGTGCCGTAGTTGCTGAGCGCAGCAAATACCATAAATACGGGTACCAGAATTACGCGCAGAAGCGTCAGTTTGTTCGGCAGATTCATGGCTCAGTCCTCCAGTTTTTCTTCCGCATAACCGTAGAGGTCATAGGTATCGGCATCGGTGACAGTCACATTATAGAACGCACCGGTTTCCAGCGGGGTGTCCGCCGGGGTCAGCACATTGCCGTCGATTTCGGGGCAGTCGGCCTTGGAGCGCAGCAGATACATCCCGGTTTCATCATCCACACCGTCGCAGATACATTCCAGCGTCTGGCCGACCTTTTCTTTTTCACGGTCAGCGCTGACTTCCGCCTGCAGTTCCATGATGTGGTCGGCACGGCGCTGCTTGGTTTCCTCGTCCAGCTGGCCTTCCATTCTGGCAGCCACGGTGTTTTCCTCCGCCGAATAGGCAAAGCAGCCCAGGCGGTCGAACCGCATCGTCTTGACGAAGTCACACAACTCGGCGTACTGTTCCTCCGTTTCGCCGGGGAACCCGGCAATCAGGGTGGTGCGCAGCGTGATGCCGGGAATGGCCGCCCGCAGCCGGTTCACCGCATCCTCGATGTCGGCACGGCCGCCGCGGCGGTTCATCGCTTTCAACACCACGTCATCACAGTGCTGAATGGGCAGGTCCAGATAGGGCACCACCTTGGTGTTGCGCACCATCGCCGCAATGAATTCGTCGCTGATGCGTTCCGGGTAGGCGTAAAGAATCCGGATCCAGCGGATGCCGTCGATCTCCTGCAAACGGTCCAGCAGTTCGCAGACTGCGCCGGGTTTGCCCCAGTCCTCGCCGTAGGCGGTGGGGTCCTGGGCCACCAGGATCAGTTCCCGGACCCCCTCCCCTGCCAGCCAGCGGGCTTCGGCTACACAGTCCTCCAGCGGACGGCTGCGCAGCGGGCCGCGGATCAGCGGAATGGCGCAGTAGTGACAGCGGTTGTTGCAGCCTTCAGCAATTTTCAGGTAAGCGTAGTGCCGCGGCGTGGAAATGACACGGGCGCCACCCAGGGGCATATCGCTCTTGGGGCCGTAGCTTTCCACCTGACCGGCCCCTGCCGCGCAGACCCGGGCCACAATGGCCGGCAGCGCCGCGTTGGAACCGATGCCCACCACAGCATCCACTTCGGGAATTTCCTGTACGATCTGCTGCTTGTAGCGTTCGGCCAGACAGCCGGTAACAATGACCTTGAGGTCGGGATTCTGCTGTTTGTACTGGCAGGCCATGAGGATGTTCTCAATGGCTTCGGCCTTGGCGGACTCGATAAAACCGCAGGTGTTGATGATGATGACATCTGCTTCGGCCGGGTCAGCCACCGTAGTGTGGCCCTCCTTGATCAGCGCATGGCAGAAGACATCGGCATCCACCTGGTTTTTCGGGCAGCCGAGAGAAATGATGGCAATATTCATAGGTACGTCCTTATGGTAATGGTTGTGTGCGTCTGCCGGGCGGCAGGCGTTTTCGGTTCAGTCGTCATCCCCCGCCAGCACTGTGCGGATGATGGCATGGGAAAACCCTCTGCGGGCCAATGCTGCGGCTACCTGGTCCCGTTTGCCGGCAGCCAGTTTGGCGGCATACTGCCGTTCCACCAGGGCGCGGGCGGCGGCTTCCTCCGGATCTTCCCCGTCCTCGCCGCTGTCGTACAGGGCTTCCACCGCCTGGGCAGCGGTATCCCGGTCGATGCCCTTGGCCGCCAGATCCCGCAGAATTTCCCGCCGGGACTTGCGCTTGCGCAGCAGTTCAGCGGCACGGCGGCGGGCAAAGCCTGCATCATCCAGCAGGCCCAGTTCCCCGGCCCGGGCCACCGCGTAGGCGGCACTGTGCTCATCGAATTTGCGGCAGAGTTTTTGGTAGAGTTCCCCCGCGGCGTGATCCCGCAGCGACAGATAATCCATCGCCTTGTCCAGCGCACGGCGGGTGTCGCTCTGCTTGCGCAGTTCCTCCACCTGCCAGGGTTCCAGGTCATCGCCCTCGTGCAGGCTGGCCCCCGCAAAAGTATCTTCATCCAGAGAAAAGACGAACTCGCCGTCCAGAAACAGGGCGAGCCGTCCTTTTTTGGTTTCTTTGATTTGGGTCAGACGCGGCATTATTCGTCAACCATAATGTCCAGGTCCACGTCGCTGCCGGTGGTCTTGACTGCCGGTGCTGCGGCTGCAGGGCCTTCGCCGGGCGCCACGGGCTTGACCAGTTCACTGGGGTCCAGCGGCTTGACGGTGCCCTTCTTGCCGGCTGCCAGCAGGCGATCGGCGTTGGCGCGGACGATCTTCTCGATCTCGTCGGAAACCTCCGGGTGCTCTTTCAGGAACTGCTTGGCATTGTCACGGCCCTGGCCCAGGCGCATCTCCCCGTAGTTGAACCAGGCACCACTCTTCTGGACAACGCCCAGTTTGACGCCGAGATCCAGAATTTCACCGATTTTGGAAATACCCTCGCCGAACATAATGTCGAACTCCGCCTCACGGAAGGGCGGCGCCACCTTGTTCTTGACGATCTTGGCCCGGGTGCGGTTGCCGATAAAGGCGCCGGTGGAGTCCTTCAGGCCCTCGATGCGGCGCACATCAATACGCACGCTGGAATAGTACTTCAGGGCTCGGCCGCCGGTGGTGACTTCGGGGTTGCCGTAGACGATACCCACCTTCTCACGCAGCTGGTTGATGAAGATACACACGGTGTTGGTTTTGCCGATCACACCGGTCAGTTTGCGCAGGGCCTGGCTCATCAGGCGGGCCTGCAGACCCACGTGGCTGTCGCCCATCTCGCCTTCGATTTCGGCACGGGGCACCATGGCGGCAACGGAGTCCACGACCACTGCGTCGATGGCACCGGAGCGCACCAGCGCTTCACAGATTTCCATGGCCTGTTCACCGGTGTCCGGCTGGCTGACCAGCAGGCTGTCAATGTCCACACCCAAGGCACTGGCGTAGGCCGGGTCCAGGGCGTGTTCAACGTCGATGAAGGCCACCTCGCCGCCCATCTTCTGGGCTTCGGCCAGCACCTGCAGGGCCAGCGTGGTTTTACCGGAAGATTCGGGGCCATACACTTCGATGATACGGCCGCGGGGCAAACCGCCAATGCCCAGGGCCAGGTCCAGGCCCAGGCTGCCGGTGGGGATCGCATCCACCTGCATGGTGACGTTGGCGCCCAGTTTCATGACGGCGCCCTTGCCGAACTGCTTTTCGATCTGTGCCAGGGCGGTTTCCAGCGCGGCTTTCTTATCGGTGGCCGGGCCGGTGCTCTTGGGCGTTGTATCTTTTTTAGCTGCCATCTTGTGTTTCTCCTTTGTCTATTACAATCGCTGTTATCGTTTGCGTTTAGGTCTATTATATACGATTTCTCAGAGAATTACAACCTTATGTTGTGCTTTTGCCATCCCATAAAGCGGATTTTCAACCACTTTTTTGAGGCTTCTGCAATACGATCACCCGATCGTTGCCGCCGTAGTCCTTACGGCAGCGGCCATTCTGCCAGCCGTATTGCCGCCCCAGTGCCAGCACACTGGCCGCCTGGGCACAGCCGATTTCCAGCACCAGCCAGCCCCCCGGGCGCAATACACCGCCGTAATGGGAACACAGAAGCCGGTAAAAGTCCAGCCCGTCGGCGCCGCCATTCAGGGCCAGTGCCGGCTCGTGGGCTGTTTCCGGCATAAGGACCCGCATTTCCGCCGCTGTCAGATAGGGCGGATTGGAAATGATCAGATCCACGCTTTCCGGGGCCAGCACCCGGTACCAGCCAAAGACATCGGCCTGCACGGCCTGCACCCCGGTGCCCGCTGTATTGGCGGTAAGGTACGGCCAGGCGCTGTCGCTTTTTTCAACACAGGTCACTTGGGCCGCCGGGTAAGCCCGGGCGATGCCCAGCCCCAGACAGCCGGTACCGGCACAGAGGTCCAGCACCACCGGCGCTTCCTCCGCCCGCAGCAGTTCAATGGCGGTTTCGCAGACCACCTCGCTGTCTGCCCGCGGGCACAGCACCCCCGGCCCTACTTTGAGGGTAAAGTCCAGAAAATCCCATTCCCCCAGCAGGTACTGCAGGGGCTCCCGGTTGGCCCGCCGGGCCGCCAGCACGTCCAGCCGCGCGGTTTCCGCTTCGCTGGGGCCGTTGTCCAGGCGGGGGTCCCGCCCTGTTACAAAGCGGTAGAGTTGGGCTGCGTCAAACCGGGCATCCGGTACACCGGCATTTTGCAGCCGGGTGCACAGGTCCTGAAATGCAGCATTCACCAGCGACCATCCTCCCGATTTTCAGGCAGAACGGGGGTGACGGCAGCAATGGCGACCTCGATCATGGAGTCATCCGGCTCAAAAGTCGTCAACCGCTGCATCCACAGTCCCGGCTGCGATACAAGGTGGGAAAGCAGGCTGTCGGAACGGCCGGCCCACTTGAGCACTTCGTAGGAAATCCCCACCAGCAGCGGGAACATACACAGCTTATATACCACCCGCAGGCCGGTACTCGTCCAGGGCAGCACGGCATACAAAAAGATGCTGATGATAATGACCAGGATCATAAAACTGGTGCCGCAGCGGGGATGGAACCGGCTTTGCTTGCGGATGTTTTCCACGGTCAGGGGCAGGCCCGCCTCGTAGCAGGCGATGGTCTTGTGCTCGGCACCGTGATACTCAAACACCCGGTGCAGTTCCTTGTAACGGGTACAAAGGAACATATACCCCAGGAAAATCACCATCTTGAGCACGCCTTCCAGGATGACCCTTGGCCAACGGCCCATGGGCAGCACCCGGGCGATCTGCCCGGTGAGGAAAGTGGGCAAAAAAGTAAACAGAAACAGCGCCAGCACCACGCCGGCAAAGGCCGCCACACCCATCAGTACATTTTGCACCGCGGGGCTCATGTGGGCTTCCAGCCACTTGTCCAGTTTGGATTCGGCCGGTTCGGTTTCGCCCTCCATAGCAATATCGGCGGCGCGCATAAGATACTGGTACCCTTTGTAAAGATTTTCCGCCATATTGCAGACGCCGCGCACCAGCGGCACTTTGTTGTACCAGTGGGTGCGCACCGTGTCGTAACTCAGGTCAATGGTGCCGTCAGGACGGCGCACAGCGCAGCAGATTTTCTCCGGGCCGCGCATCATAATGCCTTCCATCAGGGCCTGCCCGCCGACGGAGGTGCGGAATTCCTTGGACATACGATCTCCTTTTTGATTGAAAACAAATATATCAGATTTTTTCGTGCAGATGTTCCTGCCCGGAATGGTACACCGGCAGCGTGATGCTGACCGTAGTTCCCTGCCCCAGTGTGGATGCAATATCCACCCGGCCGCCCAGGGCCCCAACGATTTCGTCCACCACCGCCAGGCCAATGCCCGACCCGCGCACCGAGTTTTTGGCCTTGAAGAACTTCTGCTTGACCTTGTCCAGGTCATCGGGGGCAATGCCCCGGCCCTGGTCCCGCACTGCCGCCGTGACGGTATCCGGCGTACGGGTGATGGTCAGGAAGATGGTGCCGCCGGCATCGGAATACTTGATGGCGTTATCAAACACATTGACAAAGACCTGCCGCAGCCGGGCCGGGTCGGCCCAGACAGGATAGGGTTCCGGTGGTTCCTCATAAACAAAGTGCAGCCCTTCCTGCTGGATACGCGCTTCCACAAAGAGCGCGGCATCGGTCGCTTCCGCCACCAGGTCCAGCACCTCGCAGTTGAGTTTGATGCCATTCTGCAGCCGGGAAAAATCCAGCAGTTCCTCCACCATGGTATACAGGCGGTCGGTTTCGGTGCCGATGATGGAAAGGCCCCGGCGATAATTCTCGTTGCTGGGATCATCAATGGTTTTGATGGTTTCCACCCAGCCTTTGATGGAGGTCAGCGGAGTGCGCAGTTCGTGGCTGACCGAGGAGATGAACTCATTTTTCAGGCGGTCGGTTTCGGCCAGGTCCTCGGCCATCTGGTTGATGGTGCCGCACAGCCGGCCGATCTCATCGTTGTATTTGGTATCGGGAAGGCGGACCTTCAAATCGCCGCGGGCAATGCGGGTGGCTGTAGCCTCCACTTCCCCCAGCGGACGTACGATGGAGCGCACAAAAAACAGACCACTCCACAGCATGAGCAGAAACGCCAGCACGCCGATGCCCGCCGACGCCGCCACTGCGCGGTTCCACTGGCGGTCCACCAGTGTCAGGCTGGTGACCATCCGCATGGCGGCAATGTTCCCCGCCGCATAGGGCACCAGCGAGGTAACGGCCATCACCCGCTCCCCCTGCGGGGTGGTAAAGATGGACCGCCCGATACCGCTGGCGGAACTGAGCGCCTGAACAAAGTCGGCACCGTTGGTCAGGTCCTGGGTCATGGTACCGCTGCTGGTGGCCAGGATCACCCCTTGCGCATCCAGCAGCATGAATTCAAACTTGTCTTTTTCGTCGAACTGTTCCACCGTGCGCCGCAGCGCCTGGCCGCGGCTTTCGGCGGTTTCCAGACTGTCCCCCGCCGTACCGGTGGCCTGCAGACGGCCCGCAATGGTAGAAAAACGGTTTTCAATGGCATGCTGTACGCCGCCGTACAATTCCCGGTAGCTGTTGTAGAGGAAAATCGCTTCGGCCGCGAACAGCACCAGCACCATGATGAGCAGACTGCCCTTGATCCAGCGCTGGATGATGCTGGTCTTTGCCATCGCCCGTTCCCCTTTCCGGCACCGCGGTGCCCGTTCTGCCTGCTGTTTGTTTCTCAGGCGTTCCAGCGGTATCCGTAGCCCCATACCGTCAGGATGTGCTGCGGATTGCTGGGTTCATCCTCGATCTTCATGCGAAGACGGCGGATGTTGACGTCCACGATTTTGACGTCACCGAAATAGTTCTTGCCCCAGACCCCTTCCAGAATTTTTTCCCGCACCAGGGCCGTGGCCGGATTGCGGAAAAACAGTTCCATGATCTGGAACTCCACCTGGGTCAGGTCGATGGGTTTGCCGGCCTTGTAGAGCACACGGCTCTTTTCGTCCAGCACAAAGGGCCCGCTGACCAGCTGTTCCGGTTCCTCGGCGGTTTTGGCCGAAGCCCCCCGCTTGACGCGGCGGGTCAGGGCTTCCAGACGGGCCACCAGTTCGGATACCGAGAAGGGTTTGGTGATATAGTCATCGGCGCCGATGGAAAGACCGCGGATCTTGTCGCTCTCCTGCCCTTTGGCCGATACAATGATGATGCCGATGTCGTTGTCGTCCCGGCGGATGGTTTCGCACAGGCTCAGGCCGTCCATGCCCGGCAGCATGATGTCCAGCAGCGCCGCATCACAGGGTTCGCTCTGGTGCATCAGTTCCAGGGCGCGCTCGGCACTGGGGGCTTCCAGCACTTCCCAACCCGCCATCTTCAGGTTCAGGGCCACCATCTCCCGGATGCTGGCCTCGTCTTCCACGACCAAAACTCGTTTCATACTGTGCTCCCTTTCGTCATTCCAACCCCAGCAGCACTGTGCCGCTGATGATTGAGTCGATACTGAGTCCGTAATAGGGTGTCACGATGCGTGCCTGCAGCTGCTGGCTGCCGATGTTGGCAATGCGCTCGTACACGGCCGTTTCGCTCTCCGCTTCTTCGGCCGGGTCCACCACCCGCATCTCGCAATAGACGGTGTTGCCGTCACTGCTGCAGATCATCCAGCCGCTGCTGTCCCCGTTGGCGCGGATGGATATGCTGCCATGCATGGATTCCGGCAAAGACATATAAAAATTGTTTTTGCTGTCATACACGCCGAAATGGCTGTGCCCGCCCCCGGCCGTGGCGTAGTCTTTCCACAAAAGGAAAACCAGGCTCTTGTCCATGGGCGACTGCAATTCGCCGCCATCGTCGATCTCCACGGGGATGTCCACCGTGCCATTGCCGTCGATGTCCCGGCTGAGCAGTTCGGTGTGATACCGCAAGGTACTGCGCTGGGGGTCGCTGAGCCCCGGCGGATGGTAGGGCTGCAAGAATCCGGTTTCGCCGTCATACAGGATAATGTCCGACACAAGGCTGTTGTTGCCGGACCAGGCATCCATAACCAGATACATGGCATCATCCCGGCCCTGCCCGGCGCTGAGTGCCGCACAGCCGCTGTACGCTCCTTCCCCCAGATCCAGTGTCTGGTAGGAGCGGAATTCCCCCTCCACGTTGGTCAGCAGCTGCAGCGTTACACCGCCGTACTCCGTATCGGTGGGCAAGGCCAGCACCAGATCCTGGGTATCCCCTTTGCCGGTGAAATCACCCAGCACCATCTCGCTGTAGCGGTTGCTGATAATCGTGGAAAGTTCACTGCCATCATACTCATACACCACAAGGTAGCGGTCGCCCTGGGCACTGCCGTATCCCGCCAGGATCTGCTGGCTCTGGGCATCCCGCAGGTGGGCCGCCGAAAAGGTTTCCACCTCGCTGGAAAGGCCCTCGATGGTTTTGCTCACATGCCAGCTGTCCGCCCCGCTGGATTCCAGCACCGCCAGAAACACGTTGGAACCGGTGGTATCGGCGGTATAGAGCACAGCGGCTTCCTGCGCGCCGTCGCCGTCCCAGTCACCAAAAGCAAAGGGAGAAAGGAAATCACCGCTGGCCGGATATTTCAGGGTTGCGCTGCCGCCCAGGTAGCTGTTGAGGGCCTTCTGGACTGCGGCACTTTCACCGGAAAGCTGGGGCGCGCGCAGCAGGGTTTCCACATCGGTGGAAGCGCTGCATCCTGTCAGCAAAAGTGCCGCCAGGGCAAAGGGTATGATCCTGCTCTGCATAGCGCTTTCCTCCCTGTATTTTTCAACATTGATACAGGGTATAGTATAACACATTCAGGGCAAAGCCGCAATGCCCAGCAGCATCACAAGCACCCCCGCGGCTATCCCCAACAGGCCCGTTTTCCGGTGGGGGCAGGCCCATGCCGACGGCAGCAGCTGGGCCAGCGCCACCCACAGCATAACACCCGCCACCAGAACCACTGTACCGTTGAGAAAGCCCGGTGTAAACCACCGGCGCAAAAACAGCATGGCCAGCAAAGCCCCGGCCGGTTCCGCCAGCCCCGAGGCCAGCGCTGCCAGGGCACCGCCCAGGCGGCTGCGCAGGGCAAAGGCAAAGGGCACCGCCACCGCCAGACCTTCGGGAATGTTGTGCAGGGCGATGGCCAGCGTAGTGCGCAGCCCCAGGGAAGGATCGGCAGTGCCTGCAAAATAGGTCAGCACCCCTTCGGGGAAATTGTGCAGCAGCAGCGCCATACCGGTAAACAGCGCCGTGCGCAAAGCCGCTGTGCGGGCTGCATCCCCGGCCACGCGGTCGGCCAGTTCCGCTTCCTCGGGCAGCAAATGTCCCAGCAGCGCCGCCAGCAGCATACCCGCCGCCAACAGCAGAACCACCGCCCCGCCACAACCCAGGGGCGGCAGATACCCCCGATAGAACCGCAGCGCTCCGGGCACAAGGTCCGTCAGAGAGGCAGCCAGCATGACGCCGCCCGCAAAGCCGGCACTGACGGCCAGCAGCCGCCGGGTGGGGCGGTACACAACGGCCAGCAGGCCGCCCAATCCCGTAGAAAGTCCGGCCAGCGTCGTAAGCAGCAGCGGATGCATAAAAAGCCCCCTTGGATGTTTTTTCCAACCTTATGCAAGGGGGACCGGCACTATACAAAAAAGCGCCCGCCATCTGGCGGACGCTGAGCGTGTGTTGGGAATTAGTAGCCGCTGCCGGACTCGCCGGTGGTCAGCAGCTTGACGGCGCGGGAAGTACCCAGGCGGTCGGCGCCCAGGTCCAGGAATTTTTCGATATCCTCCACGGTGGAAATGCCGCCCGCCGCCTTGATCTTGCAGCGGCCCTTGACGTGCTCGGCAAAGAGTTCCACGTCATGGAAGGTGGCACCGCCGGTGGAGAAGCCGGTGGAGGTCTTGATGAAGTCGGCACCGGCCTCGGGCACGATGTCGCACATCTTGATCTTTTCCTCCTCGGTGAGCAGGCAGGTTTCGATGATGACCTTGAGCACCTTGTCCCCCACCGCTGCCTTGACGGCGGCAATGTCGGCGCGGACATCGTCGTACTGCTTGTTCTTCAGCCAGCCGATGTTGATGACCATATCCACTTCGGACGCGCCGTTTTCCACGGCGGTCTTGGCCTCAAAGGCCTTGCTGCGAGTGTCCATGGCGCCCAGAGGGAAGCCGACGACGCAGCAAACCGGCACGCGGCCGTCCATATACTCCACAGCCTGCTTGACATAGCAGGTGTTGATGCAGACCGACGCGCAATGGTTGGCGATGGCTTCATCGCACAGGGTCTGGATCTGGGGCCAGGTAGCTTCCGGTTTGAGCAGGGTATGGTCCACCTTGCTCAGCATAAATTCCTTGGTGTATTTCAACGGAAGTTATCTCCTTTCACACAGTGTTTGCACAGGCGTGCCTGGTGCAGGCCCAGCGCCGAAAAGACGATGGCCGTGATGCTGACCGTGGCACCGACGATGCCCAGGATCAGCCCGACAAGACGAAAACCGTGACCGCGGACTTTCTTTTTCATAAGGGTTGCCTCCTTTTGGGATCACAAAATCGTACAAACCGGCTGTTCCTGCGGGGAACAGCGGTTGAAGCCTTGCGGTGCGGCCGCTGTACAGCGGCGCTCATTTCTTTTTGAAGATGAACAGTTTGCTGAAAACGTAGTTGGACAGGATAACGATGACCTGGCTGAACAGCTTGACCCCCATGGCCCACAGTTCGCCGTTGGTCACGGCAAACGCCACGTGGGGACCGATCAGCGAAACGCCCAGCCAGATGATGCACTGGTCCATGACCATGGTGGCGATGCGGCAGGAAACAAACTGCCCGAACTCCGCCAGGGCCGCTTTGCCCTTGTTCTCGCTGCGGAAAACAAAGGTATGGTTGGTCCAGTAGGCAAAGAGGATGCAGATAATGTTGTCGATAATATTGCCGATACCGGCAGCGAAGGCGGTGCCGAACGCTGCCTGGAACGCCGCGAACAGCACCAGGTTCAGCAGGGTGGCCACTCCGCCAAAGAACAGGTAGGCCAGGCCCTCGTAATATTTTACGATGAAATCTTTGATTTTTTGCATGTTACCACTTTTGAATCAACAAAAAGGGCCTGCCTGTACTGACAGGCAGGCCCCCTTACGGTTGCGAAGAAAAATTATTCGGCGCTCTCGTCCTCGTTCAGGCAAGCCTTCATGGACAGGCTGATGCGCTTGCGGTCGAAATCGACGTTGGTCAGCTTGACGCGGACTTCGTCGCCCACTTTCAGCACGTCGGAAACCTTGTTGACGCGCTCGTTGCTGATCTCGCTGATGTGAACAAGACCATCGATGCCCGGCATGATGCGGACAAAGGCGCCAAACTTGGTGATGGAAACAACGGGAGCGGTGAACTCAGTACCAACGGGCACTTCGTTCTCCAGCTTGACCCAGGGGTTGTCCTCTTCCTTCTTGTAGCCGAGGGAAACCTTCTGGTTCTCGGGATCGTAGCTCTTGACGTAGACTTCGATCTCGTCGCCGACGTTGACAACCTCAGAGGGATGCTTGATGTTGGACCAGCTCAGCTCGCTGATGTGGCACAGGCCGTCCACACCGCCGATGTCCACGAAAGCGCCGTAAGAGGTCAGGCTCTTGACAACGCCGGTGTACTTCTTGCCAACCTCAACATTGGCCCAGAACTCCTCGCGCTTGGCCTTGTTGGCTTCGGCGGTCACCTTGTTGATGCTGCCGACGATCTTGCGGCCGGCGCACTCGGTGATGACCAGCTGCACGTGCTGACCCACCAGCTTGGTGTAGTCCTCGTCACGGCGCATGGTGGCCTGAGAGCGGGGCACGAACACGCGCACGCCCTTGACGTTGACAACAACGCCGCCCTTGTTGGCTTCCATGACGTCGCCTTCCATAACGGTGCCATTCTCGGCAGCCTCGGAAACGTCCTTCATGCCCTTCTGGGCCTCGAAACGGACACGGGAAAGGGTATCCACGCCTTCCTGGTCGTTGGTCTTGACAACCACCAGATCCAGCTCGTCATCTACCTTAACAAGGTCTTCCATCTTGGCGTTGGGGTCATGGCTCATCTCACGCAGCGTCACAACGCCGGTGTGCTTGGAGCCATCGATGCCGACGACACATTCCGTCGGGGAAACGCTGATGACCTTGGCTTTTACGATCTTACCTGCATACAGGGGTTTTGCTTCGGATGCGGCGAGCATCTCCTCAAAACTCATGTCGTCACGGATCTCTTCACTCATACTGTTAAGTACCTCCTCAATTATAGACGAAGGCGTTGAAGCCCCGGCTGTCACGCCCACCGTTTCGGCACCGGCCAGCCATGCTGGGTCGAGTTCATCAGCAGTCTCGACGTTGATGGCCGTGGTATGCCTGGCAGCGACCTGTAACAGCTTTTGGGTATTGGAAGAATGATGACCACCAATGACGACCATACGGTCACATTTTTGGCTGAGGTCTTCCGCTTCCTGTTGCCTCGCCCACGTTGCGTTACATATTGTATCAAAAATTTCGGCTTTTGTACACTCTTTTTTTAAAAAAGCTTTGCAGCTTTCCCAACTTTCTACACGAAATGTCGTTTGCGCCACCACGTGAATGGATTCTTGTTGCAAAAGCTCCGGCAGCAAAATTTGCAGCTCTTCCTGGTTGGCAAACACCCGCACCGGACCCGTTGCATGGCCCACAATTCCCTGTACTTCGGGGTGATTCGCGTCCCCCGCCACCAGCAGAAGCGCACCTTTTTTGCCCGCTTCTGCGGCCAATTTATGGATTTTTGCAACAAACGGACACGTGGCATCATGATACGCCAGGCCGCGTGTGCTTATTTTTTCATACACATTCCGGGGAACCCCATGGCTGCGGATGATGACTTCGTACCCATCGGGCACCGCATCCACATCATCGCAGGTAAGGGCCCCCTTGGTTTCCAGGTCCTGCACCACCTGAGGATTGTGGATCAGCGGCCCCAGTGTGGCCACGCGGCGGCCTTCCGCCAGCAGATCATAGGTCAGTTTCACGGCACGGTCCACGCCGAAGCAGAAACCGGCCGTCTTGGCACGGATGACTTTCATAAAAACAGGCTCCTTGTTTCGGGGTTACGGGTTGGCCGGTCCCTGGGCATCAGGTACCGGCGGCTGGACGGCGGCTTGCGGTTGGGACGCCTCCGGCTGGGGCTGCCGTCCCGCAAAAGCATTTTCTTCCAGCAGGGTTTCCAGGGCCGTTTTCAGACGGCTTTTCATGTGGCGCAGCGCCGTGACCTTATGCGTGGCATCGGTGATCTGCAATTCTGCAGCGGGAATGGCCGGTCCAAACACCACACGGATGCGGCAGAACGGATGCAGCTTGCCGTCCTTGGTATCGTAGATGATCCGGCAGGGCAGCATATCCGCCCCCGCCGAAGCTGCGATCACGAAGGCTCCGCTCTTAAGAATGCCCAGTTTGCCGTTCTTGGTGCGGGTACCTTCGGGGAAGATCAGCACGCCGATGCCTTTGCGGCAGGCGTTGGTGACCTTTTCCACCGTGGCGGTATCTCCCTTGCCGCGCTCGATGGAAACCGCCCCCATGCAGCGCAGGAACCAGCCAGCAAAGGGATTTTTGAACAATTCCTCTTTGGCCAGCACACACATACGCCGCCAGTCCATAACGGCAATGGCGATGAAAACCGGGTCAAGGTTGGCAATATGGTTGGACGCAATGACGTAGGCACGGCCGTCGCGCACGGCCTTATAGTGTTCGAGGCCGATGACCTCGATGCGCCAGACAAGCCGCGCAAGCACCCAGACGATGGGCAGAATAATCCAATACAGCAGCATGTGCGCCCTCCATTTTAGATGTGTTCCAGGATCGTGCGCTTCAGCACGGCAAAACTCTGGTCAAAGTCAATGTCGCTGGTGTCCACCAGAATGGCATCATCGGCCTGTTTCAGCGGGGCAACCTCCCGGTGGGTGTCCTGGTAATCCCGCTGGCGGATATCCGCCAGAACCGTTTCCAGTTCGGCAGGCTGACCTTTTTCCTGCAGTTCCTTGCAGCGGCGCTGGGCACGGGCCTCGGCGCTGGCCGTCAGGAAGATCTTGACCGTGGCCTGGGGCAGCACCACCGTGCCGATGTCCCGGCCATCCATGAGCACATTCTGGTTGGCTGCCAGACCGCGCTGGGTTTCCAGCAGAAACGCCCGGACCTGGGGATGGGCCGACACCGCCGAAGCCGCCATGCCGATCTCCTCGGCGCGGATGGCTTCGCTCACATCTTCCCCGTTGAGGTAGACGTGCTGTGCCCCCTCCACCAGACGGATGTCCAGCTGAATTCCGGGCAGAAGCGCCGCCACTGCGTCGGCATCGTGCAGGTCAACTCCCTGGCGCACCGCATACAGGCCGATGGAACGGTACATCGCACCGGTATCCACGTACACATAGCCCAGATCCGCCGCCAGCCGTTTGGCCAGGCTGGACTTACCGGCCCCGGAAGGACCGTCGATTGCAACAGAAATCATGCAAAACACCTCATATCCTATTCTTGACGGGCCCTGTGCCCGGTACATCACACCATTTGTCCGGCAATAGCCCGGACAGCCGCCTGGGCCGTGGACCAGGCAATCTGCAGATTGTAACCGCCGGTGCGGGCATCCACGTCCAGCACTTCCCCGGCAAAATACAGTCCCTCACAGCACTTGCTGGCCATGGTTTTGGGGTCTACTTCCCGCACATCCACGCCACCCGCCGTGACCACCGCGTGTTCGCGGTCGCCCAACGCTGTGACCGGTACCGCCCAGTGTTTGCACAGCTGTACCAGCGCCTGCTTCTGTTCCCGGGTGATCTGCGCCGCCCGGGTCGCGGGGTCCACGCCCCATTTTTCCACCGCCACCGGGCGCATGGAGTGAGGCAGCAGTTTTTCCAGTGCGCCCTGGGCACTGTGACCGCCCAACGCGGTAAAATCCCGGGTCAGCCGGTCGTACAGCGTCTTTTCGTCCAGGGCGGGTTTGAGGTCAAACTCGCACACATATTGATGACGGGCCAGGTCCTCGATGTAGGTGCTGGCGGACAGCACCAGCGGCCCCGAAAGACCGAAATGGGTGAACAGTGCTTCCCCCTGCTCCGAGAACAGCGGTTTGCCATCACAAAGCAATGTCAGCTTCACGTTGCGCAGCGAAAGGCCCATCATCCGGCGGCAAGCCGGGTCGGGGCTGACCAGACTGCACAGGCTGGGCTGGGGCGGCACGATGGTATGCCCGGCCTGTTTGGCCAGCGTATAGCCGCTGCCGTCGCTGCCGGTGACCGGATAGCTGATGCCGCCGGTGGCAATCAGCGTAGCGGTTGCCCGCAGCGTCTGGCCCCGGTCGGTAACAACACCTGTGCAGGCGCCGTTTTCCAGCAGCAGCTTTTTGGCGCTGCCGCGCACAAATTCCGCATCCTGCCCGTAGGCGCACAATGCCGCGAGAACATCCGCGGCACGGTCGCTTTGGGGGAACACCCGGCGCCCGCGCTCGGTTTTCAGCGGTACCCCCAGGGATTCAAACAGTTCCATGGCCGCCGACGGCGGGAAAGCATACAGGCTGGAGTACAGGAACCGCCCGTTGTGGCGCACGTAGGGCAGAAACTCCCGCACATCGCTGTCGCTGGTGACGTTGCAGCGTCCCTTGCCGGTGATGAGCAGTTTCTGCCCCGGGCCCTTGGGATTGTGTTCCAGCACCGTGACCCGCAGGCCCCGGGCACAGGCAGCGCCCGCCGCCATCAGGCCTGCGGCGCCACCGCCCACAATCAGAAGATCGGTCATGCAGCGTTCTCCTTTCGCTTTTTCGGTGCGCCGAACGCCGCCACCGATACAAATGCATAGAGTGAAAACAGCGGATGCACCGTAGCCAGGTACATCGTGCTGGTGCCGATGCCGAAGCTGGATACCTCCACAAAAGCGATCATGGCACAGCGCAGCAGCGCAATGCCCAGGATGCCGAAGAGCAGCAGCCAGGGTACCACGGTATCGGCGGCGGGGCGGCGCAGCATTCGCGGCAGTGCCGCAACATGGCAGACAAGGCCCGCCAGCAATCCCAGCCACAGAAGAGCGCGGTAGACCCAGGCGATGGCTTCCATCCCAGCGAACACCAGCTTCTGGTAAGGGCTGTAGTAAGGCGTATCCTTCCCCGCTTCCGCCGCATTGTTAAAGCCGCAGCCAAGGTAGTCCGACCACGCGGCAATATCCTCCTCCGTTCCGATGGAGCGCAGCGTTTCATAGGGTGCACAGTCGGCAAAAGTTACCACGTGGACTACACCGCGCACCGTTTCGGCCAGCGTGGGGGCCACATAGGACGCCTTGATCGGCTGGCTGGTAGCCGCCCGTTTTCCGGTGCGGCTGGGCAGGGTGCCGTCCTCGCAGGCCGCATTGATGGCATCGGCCACCTGCTGCCAGTAGGCATCGGCTTTCTGGGGGGTATCGTAGATTCCTTCAAACTGAGCTGCGCGGCGGATGGCCCAATAAAAACTGCCCGCCCGGTAATCGTCCAGTTCCGGGTCGCGGAAGTCGTTCTGCATCTGGGCGTCCTCCTCCAGCCAGTAGGCCAGAGGTTCCAGTTCCGGGACCGCTTCGTAGATTTTCTCCCGGGCGTCGGCGGGCACCGAGAGCAGCGGCTCCTCGCTGGCGGTATCTACCCGCATCATAGCGCCCATAGCCGCGGCAAAAGAGCCTTCGGAAAAATCCGACAGAGCAAACACGCCATAGTGGCTGTAGTTCAGACTGCAGAACACCAGCACCGCTGCAGCCAGCACACCGTAGGGCAATACCTGGGCGGCGCAGCTGCGCCAGCGTCGGGCGCGTACCAGCACCACCAGCATGACAATCGTTGCCACGGCCGCAAAGGGCAGCAGGAACAGCCCGGCGTCCTCACGGTCGAGATAGCCGCAGCCCAAACCGATACCGGCAGCCAGCAGCCAGGGCCAGATCCGCTTTTCTCCGGCGGGATACCGCACCAAACGCAAAGCCGCGCCCGCCATGCCCGCAAAGAACAGCAGGCAGAGTGCCGGGAAGATGTTGTCCCGGTAGACCCGCAACGTGTACGCCGCCCAGCTGGACGGTAGAAACGCCAGCAGCGCAAACAGCCCCAGTGTGTAAACCCGGGCACGGGCTGCTTCTTTTTGCCGCCACAACGGCGAAAAGGCAAAAGCCGCCAACAGCGACACCCCACACCACAGCGCCGCCCCCGCCACCAGATAGGGCAGGTGCAGTGCATGGAGCAGCGCGAGCCAGACCGGGAAGAACATGGCCTTGGAGAGGGTCAGGTAGTCGTAGGCCCCCAGCCACTGCCCGGCCGATATGGCATTGGCCGCGCGGAACATCAGTTCATCGTCCAGCGGTGCGCCGCCCACCCAAGTATATGCCTGCTGAAAACCGGTCAGCGCACAACGCAAACAGACCAGCAGCGCAACACACAGCCAGAAAGCGCGGGGGCTCAGTTGTAGGCGGATTTTTTTCATTTCTGCAATTTCTCGATGCTTTCCACAAGATATTTCTGCTGCTTGAAGGTCAGGTCCAGCAACAGGGACAGGTATTTGACCACGATGGTCAGCACGGCAAACAGACCGGCAAAGCCAACGGTGATGACGAACATGGTAGTCGTCCAGCCCGCCACCGGATGTCCCGTGAAGAAAATGACAACGGTATAGAGCAGTTCCACCAGCGCCAGCACCAGCATGCAGAGGGTGATGCCCATGCTGACCTTGAAGCCGGCGTCGGTATACAGCGCCAGGCTGTCCACCGCCAGGTTGAAGCGGCCCGCCTGCTTTTCGGTCATGCGGCCGTCAAAAACCAGATCCGCCATCTTCAGACCGCAGGCCGCATACGCCGCTTTACGGTAGGGCAGATGCGCGCTGGAAGCGTGCACCCGGTTGATGGCCCGCCGGGTGACCAGCCGGAAGGCATCGGTGCGCAGCCGGTAGGGCGAGTGGGAGTTGGCGTTGAAAATCTTATAGAACAGTTCGCTGGCGCTGCTGCGCGTGGTGCGCGGACAGACCGAAACAATGTCATTGCCCTGCAGCGCCGTCTGGTAGGCTTTGAAGATGCAGTTGGTCGGGTAAGCCAGCTGCGTGGAATCAAATTCGTAGACATAGTCGCCGATGGCTGCATCCAAACCGGCGTTCATGGCGTTTTCCAGGCCATGATACAGGCTCATGTGCAGGATCGTCAGCGGCGCACTCTGTTCCTTGCCCCAGGCACGCAGACTTTCCACCGTATCGTCGGTGCAGGCATCATCCACCGCCACCAGTTCGTACTGGGCAAAGTGCGCGTTCAGTTCGGCGGCAACGGCGCGGCAGAACTCCGCAGCCCGGGCGCCGTCGTTGTGCAGATAGACGACGGCGGAGATAAAATTCTTCTCTTTGGTATTCACAGTTCCAGCACCTCATCCAAATCATACACGGTGTTGATTTTGCCGGACAGCACACTGACCAGTTTGGGTTCCTCACACATAACGCGAATCACGGTAGGCCGCGAGTCGTCGATCTCGCTGGCTTTCAGGATCGGTTTCATGCTGAACAGACTGCTGTGATAGGCAAAACCATACTCTTCTTTCAGGTATTTGCGGGCCAGGCGGCTCATATAAGGCCAGGCACTGACCGGCTTGGCCGGGCACTCGTTGCAATTGTACAGGCTGCCCGGCGCGCAGCGGCCGCCGCTCTCCTGCTGGCAGGGGAAGGTGGCCACGCTGTCGTAGCTGGTTTCGTGGGGGGTAAAGGTCACGCTGGTCAGGCTGTGCAGTCCGGTCTGGCCAAAGGGCATCAGGCTGAAGAAGGGCCCGTCCATCACGGTGATGCCGGTATTTTTCAGCCGTTCATCTACCGTGCAGAGGATGATCTCACACTTTTCGTACTTGATCTGGAACGGCGGCAGCCCCAGCAGCGCGTGCACATCGTTGACACCCGCATAGGTGGCGTTGAGCAGATAAGGCGTTTCAGCGGTGATCTCCCCTGCCGTCACCCGCCAGGCGTTCCCCGCCCGTTCGATGCGTTCCGGTTTATGGTTGTACTGCACCGTCACATTGGGCAGCTTTGCCAGCTGTTCCAGGAACCACTTTTTGAGCACCTGGGCATCGTACGTGTACTCGGTGGTCAGAAAAGCACCGTCGCAAAGACCCGGGTTGAAATACTTGCCCGGGGCCACATCGTCACACCGGATGCCGGCAGCCGCGCAAAAGCGGCGGAATTCCGCTGCGTTGGTCCAGGAAAAATGGGCACTGGTGGCATACACCTGATCAAATTCGGTGTGCAGGCAGAAGCCGTAATCCCGGCAGAAGCGCTCGAAATAATGAGCGCTCTTGATGGCCGTGGAATAACTGCGGGGATAATGGTATCCCATGTGGACCCGCGCCTGGTTGATATAGGTGGCCCGCATGAACGGCGCGGGGTCCCGTTCCAGCACCAGTACCCGCTGACCTGCCGCGCCGCATTTTTGCGCCGCATACAGGCCATAGAGCCCGGCCCCCAGGATGATTTTGTCGTAATTCATCGTTTTTCCTCTCCCACACGGAACAGCCACTGTACCAGCATACCCATACAGATAAAGAAGTACGGCAGCACTGTGATCATCGTGCGCATATATTCCCCGCAGGTAATGAGGTAGGTGGGGAACGTGGTGCACATCAGGATGGCAAACAACGCCATGTGCAGCCACGGCGGCTGTTTCTGGCGCACCCAGACCCACACCATCACAACGCCTTCCGCCAATGCCACGACCAGCGCCTGGAAAATCGTGATGTTGCGCAGGAAGAAGAACAGAACGTTGAAACGGTTGGATACCTCCGCGGTAAAGGCATACAGCGGGCCGTCCGTTTTTTCGGGAGGCTGGTTGCCGTACCCGTAGAAGGTGGCGGTGCTGTCTTTCCACAGAAGTTCCGCCGTATCAGCCAGATAGGCACCCAGGTGGCTGCGGAAATACCCGTTTACCTGTTCCGTGATCTTCTGGTTGCCGAAGGCATCATGCACTTCAATGGTGGCATCCCACAGGGAATCGGGATGGTTGGCCCTGGCTTCCTCGATGGCGTCGATAAAATCCTGGTCCGTAAACTCTGTATAATATCCGCGCTCCAGGCAGACATACAGGTTCTGGCGGGGTGTGGCATCGGACACCGAGAACACCCCGAACTGAAGATAGAACAGCCCACAGTACACAAGAATCCCCGCGGTCGCCACGCCCCAGACAGTGAGCAGCTTGCGCAGCTGCTGCTTTTCGCTTTTATCGCCAGCGCAGAAATACCGCCAGACAAAAAATACCAGCAGCATGGCAAGATAGGTCAGGAACTGCGGGCGCAGGAAGATGAGCACCACCGTCAGCACAAGGGCGACAACACCGTCGCACATCCGCTTTTCCTGGATATAGCGCAGGATATAGTAGAAGAACATCACCGTCCCCGACAGCGTGAACGATTCGGTCAGGATGCAGTTGTCCCACTCATAGATGCCGGGCGTCAGACCGTACAGCAGCAGCACAATGCCGCTCCAGCCGGTATTCAGTCCCACGCGGCGCAGGATGCCCAGAAAGAACGGCAGCGCCGCCAGGGAGCAGAGTTTTTGCAGCAGCGTCACGATTTCGAGGTAGTGATCCCCCAAAAAATGCAGAAGATACAAAAGGCAGCCATAGGCCGGCGGCCGCCCGTTGACGGCATGCAGCCGCAGGGTGGCCACCAGATTGAAGTTCATATAGCTGTAGCTGTCCCCTACCAGCCAGGTGGCCGTGTGAGAATAAGACCAGCACAGGCGGAAAAATACCACGATCAGGAAAATTACACCCAGATAGATACATTCCCTGCGCGTGTAACCGCAAAACGTATTTTTCCCGTTGTCTGCAGACACGGATTTCACCCTGTCATGCCTCCTCTTTGTGTTGTTACGGATTGTACTTGCCCGCCATGGCGGCCAGCAGCACCTTGAGCAGATCGCTGTTGCCCTTGAAGCCGGTGATCTTGGTGGGCGTCTTGCCGGTGGCCGGGTAGGCACGGGTGACGGGCACCTCGCAGGCGCGCAGCCCCAGCTGGGTGGCGCGGATGCTCAGGTAGGCCAGCAGTTCGTATCCCTGGAAAACATCCCGCAGCGGGCGCACATCGGGGTGGGTCAGATACTCCCGGCTGTAGGCACGGTAGGCATTGGTGGTATCGGTGAACCACTGGTGGGCCGCCAGACTGACCAGCGGGGCGTGCACAAGGCGCACCGCCGCATAGCGAATGGGCGGTGTGTTGATGGCACGGCCGCCCCGGCGGAAGCGGCTGCCCTGCACAAGGTCATACCCGGCCTGCAGCTTTTCGATAAAGCGGGGCACATCCTCAATAGAATCCTTGTTGTTGCCGTCGATGGTAAGAACGCCTTTGTAACCGCGGTTCAGCGCAAAGTAAATGCCCATGCGCAGCTGCGCCCCCTGCTTGCCGGGACCGGTTTTGATGAGCAGCGTATTGACACCGTACAGTTTGAGGGTATCGGCGTTCATGCTGCCGTCGGTGGAGCCGCCGTCACAGATCACAATATCACACAGCTTATCCACCCCGGCACGCTGGGCGCGGCCCAGTTCGGTCAGGATGCGGGCGCCTTCGTTGATGACGGGGATCAGCAGGCAGTAATCACTCTGCTTTGCTTCCAGCTCGGCGGCGCGGTAGTCCGGCACACCGGAAAGGTCGTGGCGCTCATATTCGATCATGCAAACACCTCCGCAACGTAGTCCAGCGTGCGCCGGATGGTTTCCAGGTCGGTACTGGCCATTTCCACCGAAACATAGCCCTGATACCCCACAGCCCCCAGCAGCAGCGCCAGTTCCTTATGTTCGGGGCGCTTCTGGATGGGTGCCAGGCCCGGCTCGCTGATATGCACATGGCTGACATACTTGATGTCATCCACAAAGTTCTGCAGTTTTTCGCCCTGGGCCAGCATGGTGGAAAGGTCCAGGTTCACGGCAAGGCCGGGATTATCCAGCCGCTTGACGAGGGCAAACGCCTCGGCGGTGCCGTTGAGATAGTTGGTGTATACCGGCGGGTTGGCCTCGATGGCCAGGCGCACGCCGTAGCGCGCCGCCAGGTTGCCCGCCTGCATGAAGAAAGATTCCGCCAGGGCATCATCGGCCCCCAGCGGGCGCATCCGGTTTTTGGGGCAGCCGAACACCAGCGACGGGCAGTTCAGGCTGTGGGCAAACTGGAAAGCACCGGCCGTATAGTCCAGCAGTTCCTCACTCTGGGCGGCATCAAAAATATTGCCTTTTTGCCCGTACCAGATACTTTGCAGACTGGGCACCTCAAAGCCCCAGCGGTTTTTCAGGTAGCCGCCAAACAGCGCGGCGGAGGTCAGGTTCTCGTAGGGGTCCGCCGGGAAAATGCGGGTAGGCGCGATCTCCAGGCCGGTGAATCCGGCCTGCTGCATCGCGGTATATACCGCTTCATCGTCATTTTTATGCCATGCAATGTTGGAGATGGCCAGTTTACATACGGGCATCGTCCCGCTCCTTCCCCGGCTGCAAAAAGTGCCGTATATCGTTCAGTTCTTCCTGTTCGGTGCAAAGGTAAGCCCCGCTGCCGCCCAGCAGCGCCGCATATTTGCTGCGCAGGTCATAGTCAAAGGGGGCTTTGGGCAGTTCGTTGTGCCAGTCGGTCTTGCCGGTCACTGCCGTATAGACGGTTTCGGCTGAGATCGGCGGCGTGCAGAGATGCAAAAGGTGCAGCCCCGCCGCCCGTGCGGCACAGATGTCGTCCCACAGGCGGCCCAGGTTGTAGAACTGGTACCGGCTGCGGGAATCGGTGAAGGCCAGCGCGTTGAAATCGTTGCCGGCAAAGAAGTCCCGCAGCGCGGCGGCATCCACCTCACCGTTGAGTTTATAGAAGCCGTTGTCGGCCAGCGTGTAGCCGTCCCGCACCAGCGTCGATTTCTGCGAAAGTTCGCTGTATTTTTCCGGTTTGAGCATCGACGGCGTGATGGTGCGCAGGTCGTACAGGAAGTTCTTCTTCAGACCCTCGCCGTAGAGCGCGGGCAACCGCACAATGAGGGCATCGGGGAAATCCTCCCGCACCCAGTGCTCCAGCTGCAGACGGTTACGGCCATAGGCCGAAAGATTTTCGGTGTCGGGTTCATCGTCCTCGTTCTTGCCGCGGCTGTCGGCATACACCGCGATGCTGGAAATCAGCACCACCGCCTTGGGCGCGATACGGCGCAGATTTTCCCGGGCCGACCGCATAACCGCCAGGTCCGCTTCGGGGTCGGCGTTGGCCAAAAACATCGCCGCCGGTACCCCCGCATAGACGCACAGGTCGGGGCGGGTGCCGTACTGTGCCGCCACATCCTTGCTGTGACAGACCGCGGTGAAATCGTGTTTGGCCATCAGATTGCCGCCCACAAACCCGGTAGAACCTACCAGAAGATCGTTATACACACACTTCGCCCCATTTCTACATATTCATACAGGGTACATTATATCCGATTGCCCTGTAAAAAGCAACGCCCCGCGTCGGCCAGGACGCGGGGCGAAGGCTTATTTTTGACAAATGTTTATAAATTGACTGAGGATCGACAGCCCCACCGGGCCGGATTTTTCGGGGTGGAACTGGCAGCCCACCACGGACCCATGGGCAGCGACCGCACAGACGCTGCGCCCGCCGTAGCGGGTATCGGCCAGGCGGTCCGCCTCATTGGCGGGCTTGGCCTCATAGCTGTGGATGAAGTAGCACTCCTGGCCGGGGGCCACTTTTTCCAGCACCGTGCCGGTGAAATCCGCCCGCCCCCCTGCGGGGAACAGGGGGTCCCAGCGGATGTGGGGCACCTTCTGGGGGTTGCCCTGCCCGTCGGTATCGGGAATTTTTACCACCCGGCCGGGAATCAGCCCCAGCCCGGGGCAGGTACCGAATTCCTCGGATTCACCAAAGAGCATCTGCATCCCCAGGCAGATGCCCAGCAAAGGGGTTCCCTCCGCGGCCTTTTGCCGGATGACCTCCACCAGGCCCAGCCGTTCCAGACCGGCCATGCCGTCCCGGAACGCGCCCACGCCCGGCAGTACCAGCGCTTCGGCGGCTCGCACATCCGCCGGGCTGTTGGTAAGCTCCACCTCGGCCCCACAATGGGTCAAGGCGTTCTGCACACTGCGCAGGTTGGACAGGCCATAGTCGATTACTGTGACTTTCATACGCTGCGCACCTCCACGCCCCCGGCCCGGATCTCCTCTTTCAGTTCCGGGACCGTTTCTTTTTCATAATGCAATACCGCCGCACACGCTACCGCATCGGCCCCCGCACGGGCCGCCTCCACGATGTCATCGCCGCAGCCCGCACCGCCGCCGCAGATCACCGGGATATGCACCGCGCTGGTCACTGCCTGGATGAGTTCCAGGTCCATGCCGCGCTGGAGTCCTTCATTATCCACGCTCATGAGCAGGATCTCCCCTGCCCCCAGGGCTTCGCCCCGCTTGGCCCACTCCACCACGTCATACCCCGAATGGGCACGGCCGTTGTCGTAGTAGGCTTCCCATTTACCGGGCCAGGTCCGGCTGCGCTTGGCCTGGATAGACAACACCATACACTGGCTGCCGAAGGCTTCAGCGATCTCGGTGATGAGCTCCGGCCGTTTGATGGCCGCCGTGTTTACCGCCACCTTGTCGGCGCCCATGGCCAACAGGTGACGCACATCCTCCACGCTGCGCACACCGCCGCCCACACAAACCGGGATGAACACATCCTCCACGGTTTTGCGCACGATGTCGCTGAGGTTGTTGCGGTTGTACAGGCTGGCCACGATGTCGATGTAGAGCAGCTCGTCGATGCCCTGCTCATAGTAGCGTTTGGCGAACTGGTTGGGGTCGCCCAGTTTGCGCAGCCCCTCCATCTGAATGCCCTTGACGAGGTTGGTGTCCTTGACGTCCAGCCGCGCGATCAGGCGTATTTTGTCTGCCATGTGTTTGCCTCCGATCAAACGGGATCAGATTTCGTGATGGGTGCCCTTGGGGTCGCCCCAAAGCACCTCGCTGTCGCCCTCATAGGGGGTGTGGCGCAGCTTCCACATATTGTCCTCCCACTTCCACAGGTGAGGAGAGCGGAACCGGTCGGCCAGGTGCATGAAGTATTCCCGGTCCATCTTGGGCTGCTCGAAGCACTGGTAGGCGTGGGGGAAGTGCTGCTTGTCGATGGAGAGATACTGCATGATCTCTTTCTCGAAACGGTCGGGGTACTCGCCGTCGAACTTCTTGCACAGCGCCTTGGCCTCGTCCAGGGTGATTTCCTCGTTGCGGATCTCCTGGGCGGCATCGTAGGTGGTGCGGCCGATGCCGTACTTGATGTAGGTGGTGTAGTAGAAGAAATCGTCGAT
>ERZ1090867.166-NODE-166-length-32248-cov-14.956015_pt1 | contig 32248 bp, 29 predicted proteins | sample MGYA00478476_ERZ1090867 | MGnify/ENA primary metagenome ERZ1090867 (study PRJEB33644, sample SAMEA5815742) | chicken gut metagenome | biome: Chicken; feature: Gastrointestinal Tract; material: Caecum | place: Ireland | collected 2019-01-01 | study: A study of the... | reverse complement strand
TGGCAGGGGTAGAAGGATTCGAACCCTCGGCACGCGGTTTTGGAGACCGCTGCTCTACCAACTGAGCTATGCCCCTATATAAAATGCCCACAGTGCAAGGTTGCGCTGTGGGCATCGCGCTGGAGCTGCTAAGCAGATTTGAACTGCTGACCTCATCCTTACCAAGGATGCGCTCTACCAACTGAGCTATAGCAGCAAATGGCGACCCGAATCAGGCTCGAACTGACGACCTCTAGCGTGACAGGCTAGCGTTCTAACCAACTGAACTACCGGGCCATACCCAGCTTGTTGACCGCCGTTTTGTTTGCCGTGGCGGCTGCAACGTCAATTATTATAGCCAAACTTATGCCAACTGTCAAGGCTTTTTTTGAATTTTTTTCAGATTTTTTCAAGTTTTTTATATTTCAACTTTCCTTCGTTGTTTTTCTTTCGAGATTGCAATATTTTCCTGCCGGTGGTATGATAATATCATTCTATTTTAAGGGGATTTTTCTTTTTTCTCGTATCTGACCGGAAGAAATTCTTTCCGGTACTGCCACATCAAAACAAGAGCAATTCCCACCGTGCCAAACCCGCTTTGTGTGCCGAATTGCAGAAACGCAACAACCACAGCAAGACCTCCGGCCAGAACTATGCCAAGCGCGCGGTGCCGCATACCGATAGCAGCTACAGCTCCCGCCAGGCAGCACAATGCTCCTGTCACAGGGAAATAGATAATGGCCCAGGTACACGCCACCGCCGTGATGCAGCCGCCGTGGCCGCCGCGCCACAGGGGCCATGCGTGCCCCAGTACCACGCCCATGCCGCCATACAGTACGGCGATGTGTTCCAGTTCCGGTGCGGCCAGCCGATAGCAAAACCAACAGGCCAGAATCGTTTTCAGCACATCCCCGGCAATCACGGCAATTCCTGCCGGCTTCCCCAAATGTCCGGCAATATTGGCTGCGCTGGGGCTTCCTGTCCCGATGGAACCTGTCCCCACCCCCGCAAGGCAGCGGGCCACAATCTCCGCCGTAAGGAAGCACCCGAAGGCGTAGCCGGCCAACAGGCACAATCCTTTCAGCAAAAAGCCTTGCTCCATTGACACATTATCGCCCCCACTTATATTTTGATGAAGAGGTGCTTTCCCCATGGATCTGGAAACATTACAGAAGGAATGTCTTGAATGCCGGCGCTGCGGGTTATGCGAATCCCGCACCCATGTGGTATTCGGGCAAGGCGTTGCCGGTGCGGAAGTTCTTTTTGTAGGTGAAGGCCCCGGTGCCAGCGAAGATGAGCAGGGGCTGCCTTTTGTAGGGCGCAGCGGTCAGCTCCTGGACCATTATCTGGAAGCCGTAGACCTGAGCCGTGAGAAGAACATCTACATTGCAAACATTGTCAAATGCCGTCCGCCGCAGAACCGCGATCCTCTTCCGGAGGAATCTGCCGCCTGTCTGCCCTGGCTGCGGCAGCAATTCCAGTTGCTGCGTCCCAAAATCATCGTATGCCTGGGCCGTATCGCCGCCCAGCAGTTGATTGATCCCGGCTTTTCCGTATCACGGGATCACGGAAAATTCTTTGATAAACACGGCACCCTGTTTATGGCCACCTACCACCCCGCCGCACTGCTTCGCTATCCTGTAAACAAGCCTGCCGTGTTTGGAGATTTTGTAGCCCTGCGGGAAAAAATCACCCAGATCTGCGACCACACATATTGAGTAATATCCAAAACAAAAGGAGTTGACCACCATGCAGCCGGAATCTCTGGCAGTGACTTTGCCGATCCGACAGCTGGTGGAATTTTTATTGCGTTCCGGCAGCATAGACAGCCGTTTTACCGGATTTGACCGCGCCAACGAAGGCGCACGCCTGCACCGAAAACTGCAGCGAGCCGCCGTGAAGGAATTCACCGACTACAAGGCGGAGGTTGCCCTTACCCAAAAGTATGGCTGCTGTGACGTGGAATATACCTTGGAAGGCCGCGCCGACGGGATTTTTACCGATACAGACGGCACGGTTACAGTTGATGAAATCAAAACAACGATGCTTCCCGCTGCCCAGATCACCGGGGATCAGTCCCCGGAACATTGGGCGCAGGCCAAAATTTATGCCGCCATCTATGCCCGGCAGCAACAGCTCTCAAATATGCGCGTCCGTTTGACCTATTACCAGGTTGAGGAAGAGAAAATCTATCATTTTGCAAAAGACTTCCTGGCGGAGGAACTGAACGCCTTTGTTCTTGACTTACTGGCTCAGTACGCCCCTTGGGCCAAACGCGCAGCACAGTGGCGGCAAGACCGCCGGGAAAGTTTACAGGCGCTCCGCTTTCCTTTTACGGAATACCGAACCGGTCAGCGCGCCATGATCAGCGCCGTGTACGAAACCTGCCGCGAGGGCGGCCAGCTGTTATGTCAGGCGCCGACCGGAATCGGCAAAACGATGAGCGTGCTTTTTCCTGCACTGAAAGCAATGGAAGACGGCGGCCCTGTATTTTACCTGACTGCACGGGGAACCACCCGTGCTGCCGCCGAAGGAGCGCTTTCGATTTTGCGCGAGCACACCCCTTCACTGAAACTTCGCAGCGTCACCCTGACTGCCAAGGACAAAATCTGTCTGCAGGATACCCGTGAATGCACCCCGGAAGCCTGCCCCTACGCCAACGGCTATTATGATCGCATCAAAACCGCCCTTTGGAATGCATTGGATATTCCAGCGCTGACTGCCGATACATTGCAGACCCTGGCCCGAAACCATCAGGTTTGTCCGTTTGAGCTGGGATTGGACTTGAGCCTTTGGTGCGATGTGGTTATCGGGGATTACAACTATCTGTTTGACCCCGTCGTTCATCTGGTGCGCTTTTTTGAAAGTCGCGGAGATTACCTGTTCCTGATCGACGAAGCCCACAACCTGCCCTCCCGCGCCCGGGATATGCACAGTGCCTCCCTTTGCAAAAGTGCCTTTCTTGACGCTAAAAAGCGATTGGGGCCGGGGAAAAGCAACTTGAAAAATGCACTGAACAAGGTCAACGAGTTGTTTCTTGTCTGGCGCCACCGTTGCGAAGAGGAATGCAAGGACGCCCGCTTCGGCAAAACATTTTTTGAGAAAGAACGCGCCGACACGTTGGACCGGGCGCTGACGCGGCTTTGTGAGCCATTGGAGATCTGGCTGGACGAACATCGCGACCCGGGAGAAACCCACGATGCTCTTTTGCAGCTCTATTTTGATACGCGTGCCTGGCTGCGCATTGCAGATACCTTTGACGATCACTTCGTTCTTCAGGTTTCTGCCTATGGAAGTGAAGTAAGAGCCTCCATGCTCTGCCTGGACCCCAGTGCTTTTCTTGCCGATGACTTTTCCAAAGGCCGCGCCGCCGTATTGTTCAGCGCCACGCTGGCACCCGCCGGGTATTACAAGGACCTTTGCGGAGTCCCCGAAGCACGTGCCGTTGCACTGCGCAGTCCCTTCCCTACCGAGAATTTGGGTCTGTGGTGTGCCCGGCACGTCAGCACCCGCTACAAGGACCGTGCGGACAGTTTCGCGCCAATCGCTGATTTAATTGCTTGTATGGCCGGTGCAAAGTGCGGGAATTATCTGGTTTTCTTTCCGAGCTACAGCTATATGCAGTCCGTTCAGGAGGAGTTTTCTGCCCGTTATCCCGACTTTGCTATTCTTTGCCAGGAGAGCAGCATGGATGAGGCACAGCGCACCGCGTTTCTGGAACAGTTCGTTCCGGAACCTACTCATACCCTCGTCGGTTTTGCCGTGCTGGGAGGGGTATTTGGCGAGGGTGTAGACCTCACCGGAGATCGTTTGATCGGAGTCGCTGTGGTAGGGCCCGGCCTGCCGCAGGTAGGCTCCCGGCAGGAGCAGCTTCGACAGCATTTTGAAGAAACCCGCGGCTGCGGTTTCGATTACGCTTACCGTTACCCCGGCATGAACAAGGTGCTGCAGGCAGCCGGACGGGTGATCCGCACGCCGCAGGACAAGGGCGTCGTTCTTTTGATAGACGACCGCTTTATCAGTCCCGATACACGCCGCCTGATGCCCCCGCACTGGGATCATCTGCGCACCGTTGGAAGCTGCGAACAGCTTCGCGAAGAGCTTGCTTCTTTCTGGTGTGAATAAGTTTTGAAACAGCACAACAGCCCCGCAGAGGCATCTCTGCGGGGCTGTTTGTATTATACGGTTTCTTCCTTCTTCTGCATACGCAGCAAGCTGTAAGGCATCAAAGGCGTCTTGCAGGGAATGGTATAGTGCATCATCGGATGCGGTGTTGCATCCACACGCTCCCCTGCCTCATTTTCGATCCACTCCGGCGCCAGCGTCACGACGCTGCCGTCCGGCTGCAGGATCTCCAGGGAATCCCCCACCGAGAATTTACCGCGCTGGGTACAATGGGCCACGCCCTCTTCCCAGGAATCCACCGTGCCGATAAAGTCCCATTCCCGCACATAGGTATGGCTGGGTGTCTGCAGGGCCTTTTCTTTACCGAAATAGAATCCCGGGGAGTAGTGACGGTGACTGGTGCGGTTCAACTCCGCAATCACGTCATCGGGAAGTTCATAGTTATCGTTAAAGGGATCTTTGAGATACAGGTCCAGCGCCCGGCGATAAGCACTGGTAACCGAGGCCACATAATAGAAGGTCTTGGCACGGCCTTCGATCTTCAGGGAATCCACGCCGGCCTTACAAATCAGATCCAAAAACGGTGCGGTGCACAGGTCGTTGGCATTGAGGATATAGCTTCCGTTTTCGCTTTCCCCGATCTCCATATACTGACCGGGACGATGTTCTTCCACAAGGGCATATTTCCAGCGGCAGGGCTGCGCACATTCCCCGCGGTTGCCGCTGCGTCCCGTCATATAACTGGACAGCAAACACCGCCCGGAAACACTCATACACATGGCACCATGTACAAAGGCTTCCAGTTCAAGGTCCCGGGGGCAATTGTCCCGGATCTGAGCAATTTCCGTCAAGGGCAGTTCCCGCGCCAGTACAACGCGCTTTGCCCCCAGTTCGTATGCGACGTTGGCCGCCTCGTAGTTGGTGATGCCCGCCTGGGTGGAAACATGGCGTTCCACATAAGGGGCATACTTTTTGGCCAGCGCCAACACCCCGAGGTCCGCAATGATGAACGCATCCACACCGGCTTCTGCCGCATCCTGAATATACTGTGGCAGTTTTTTCAGTTCCTCGTTGGTGGGCAGCGTATTCAATGTCAGATAGACTTTTTTACCGCGGGCATGGGCGAAAATGCAGCCCTCGTGCAATTCCCCCACCGTAAGATTCACCGGGGCTGCGCGCATACCAAATTCCGGCAGAGCGCAATAGACGGCATCCGCACCGTACAAAACGGCATATTTCAAAGTTTCCAGGCTGCCCGCAGGGGCCAGCAGTTCCGGCTGTTGCAGCATACAATGTTCCTCCTGTAAAAAAGCGCCCGGACGCGCCGGGCGCTTTTATCGTGTGTTGTATCAGATCAATAGGCCCAACCCGCTTTTTCCACGTTGACCTGGTGTTCATCCGCCGTCTTGGCGTAGAAATACTGGCCTGCCACATCGGTATCGGGATGGCCTGTAACAAAGAAGAAGTAGCCTTCGTCGATAAATTGCTGGTCGGGATTCAGCGCTGCCTCAATGGCTGCATACCCAGGGCAGGAAATGGGGCCTGCCGGCAGGCCGCTGATGCGGTAGGTGTCGTAGGCGTTCAGCACTTCCTCGGGGATGGCACCGGCCTCGGGCCAGCCGTAATATTCCGCTGTCGGAGAGTTCCACAGGTAGTTGTTCTCCACATCCTGGGTGATATAGCTGCAGGCATTGGACTCCAGCTTATGCTCAGCCCACAGGGGATCGTCGGATTCCAGACGGTTGTGGAAGCAGGCGCTGACCTTGGCATCCTCCGCTTCCACACCGGCCTCTTCCTGAATGAAGCTGGCCAGCTTGACCACATCATCCAGCGTTGTGCCTTTTTCATTGATGGTATCAGTCAGGCCTTCGGTCTTGGCGGCAAACTCACTGTAAAGGGTGTCCACATAATAGTAGACATCTTCATCCGCGTAGACATTGTAGGTATCCGGGAACAGATAGCCTTCGCATTTCATCAGACGGCCGTTGTCCGGAATCTGCGTCCAGAAGCTGTACTGGCTGAAATCCGATCCATCGGTACCATTGGCGCAATTGAGGAAGGTGTCCACATCCTCCACCAGGCCGGCGTCCACAAAAATCTGGGCCACACCAACCGCCGTGGTTCCCTCGGGAATCGTGATGTTGGTCGTGGGGCGGCGGACCTCCTGCGAGATGGTCTGGATGATGCTGTTATAATCCATGCCGGAGCGCAGCGTAAAGTCACCGTACTGAATGCCGCCGGCCTTACCACTGTATTTGACATACTGTTTAAACAGCCAGTCATATTCAATAATACCGGCATCTTTCAGCTGCGTAGCAATATTCCCCACCGAAGATCCCTGTTCGATGGTGATGGTCTGTTCCTCACCCAGTTCCGTACCGCCGTCAATCTCGCCATAGAACTTCATGACCTGATAGCCGCCAAACGCCACCAGCGCCAGCACGATCAGTACGATCAGGCAGCCAACCGGAAAGCGCCGCCCGGTATGCTCGTCAGCCTCTTTTTCCTTTTTGGCCTTGTTCTTGCGCGGCTTCTGTTTGGGCGCCGGAGCCTTTTCCTTTGTAACGGGTTCCTTCGGCTCTGCCGGAGCCTTTTTCTCCGGTGCCGCCGGAGTCGGCTGTGCCTGTGGTGCACCGTTCGGCGCACCGCTGTCATTGCGATTGATCCTCATCGGAGTTCTCCTTACTTTTCCTCAAGCGGCCATCCATGCCGCTTTTCATCCAAGCCGCTCACAGCAGCATCCTGAAATACACATCCGTAACCGGGAATTCCCCGCGCAAAAACGCGATCATTCCATAGCCGCAGCGCCGCCCGGCACCAAGATACAACGTCTGGTTTTCTGCCAGCAGAATCCGGGCTTTTTCGGCCCCGGTCTTTTCCCGGGCAGCCTGCAGCAAAGTATCGGCACAATAATCATTATCGGCCTGCAGCTCCAAAAACTGCAGCTCATTGCCATTGGTAAAATACAATCCATAACCGCGGCGATTGGAAACCACGGTCAGCCCACGCCGGTACAGCTGGGTCATTACCTCATTCATCGCAGGTTCCGGAAGGGCAATGCATCCTGGCTGGCACCGCATACGCATTTCCAGCAGGTGCCGCACCGTCAGGCTGTCAAACTCCGCCTGCGCCAGCAAATTACGCTGAATCGGCTTTTGCAGAACACGCATCGGCAGCAGATTGCGGAACCCCAGTGCTTCCAGCGACTGAGCCTCCTGCGCATTTTCCGGGGCCAAAACCGCGAAGTCGTATTCCTTTGCGCCAAAGGCACGCAGGCACCCGCTGAGCAGCTTGGGAAGCAGATTTCCCATGGACACGCCTTGCGCGGCGGCGCCGCCGCAAAACCAGACCCCCTGCCTGTGACTGTAACGCACCGGCACAGCTGCCAGCATGGCCGCCGGAGCCTGGCCAGGTTGCTGCAACACCAGAATATGCTCCAGCCCCGCCACATTCTGCAGCCAGCCGGCGGCATCCGCGGGGGAATCCCCATAGCGGGCACAGCGCAGTTCTACCAAGGCTTCCAGATCGTCAGTGTCTGCCGTTCGTACCATAGACACGTCCCCTTTCAGCCCACCTCATTTTACAGGATAAGTTGTATTTTCGCAAGTATCTCGGCATTGATATCCTCCACCGAGCGGATCGTTTTTACATCCTCACCGCCGGTACATTCGATACGGTGCCAGCCGCACATTTTAGCACAGTATTCTGCTGCTGCCCGGCTGCGCGCAATATATTCCCGGTCTTTTTCCTGAATATCCTTTTTGCTTTCGTCCCCGTGGTAGCGTTCCTTCAGCAGCCGCTGTGACACTTCCGGATCAACCGCCAGATACACCACCGCATCCGGTGCCGGGATCCCGATTTTTTTGTACTCGAAATCAAACAACCAGTTGAGGAAGCCATCCCAGTGCATCGGCGGCAGTTTGGCGCACTGATGCACCGCGTTGGAAGTTGTATACCGATCCGAAAGGATCAACCCGCCCGCCTGGTAGAATTCGCCCCAGTCCGTTTTATAGCTGGCAAAGCGGTCTACCGCATAAAAGCTGGATGCCGCATAGGCGTTCACATCATCCGGTTTGTCGCCAAACTGTCCCGACAAATACATTTTCACAAGGGCAGAGGAATCACTGGCATAGTTGGGGAAGGTAATCTGGCGAAGTTCCACACCGCGCGCCTTCAGTTTCTGCGCCGTAAGGGCCGTCTGGGTCCCCTTTCCGGAACCATCCAGCCCTTCGAAAATAATCAGCTTACCCATGGCAAACCGCCTCCTGTTTGAGTTGGGCGTACTTTGCGCGCACCTGTGCCTGCTGACCGCAGCACATCCTTCCTTCCGGACAGGGACCGGTCAGGCAACGCGGCCCGGCCGACGCAAAGATATGCGGAGCCAGCGGCAAGACCAGCCGCAGCATTTCATCGGCTACGGCACGAATTTCCCACTGGGCACGGTTGCAGCAGCGAAGATTGAAGAAGTTCTGCAGGCTGCGGCAGTTCATCGTCATAACCATTTTGGTTTCGCAGGCATTGGGAAGCACAAAACGTGCATCCTCGTTGGCCTGCTTGGACGCTTTGGCGCGGGCCGCCTTCTCGTCCAGGCCTTCGGCCATCAGGCGCTTGGTATGGGCCTGTTCCAGGGACTGTACAAGATCCAGGTATTTCTGTGCATCGGCGTTCATCGCGTCGATGAACTGGGCCTTAGCCTCCGGGATTGCTTCGATCTCCGGAGGGATCACATAGCGAAAATCTTCCAGCCGCACATAGCGCTGGCTCTGGACGCTGAAACTGGCAATGCGGTGCCGCGTCACCTGTGCCAGGAAGGTGCGGGAAACTCCCTCGATGCCAAACGTAAAACTGGCATGTTCGATCGGGCTGGCATGGCCCAGGTCCGTCAACTTTTGCAAAAAGGCTGCTGTTTTCTCCGGCGTCAAACCGTCGAGTAGCGTTTCGATATGGGCATCCGAATAGCACAGTTTGGCGGCCGCCGCCACTGTTTTTTCCGGATCATTGGTATGTGCGATCAGTTGGACCAGCATGTAAACGCCTCCCTTTCATCATTCCTCGGTGAGTTTTTTCAGCGGCGCATAATTGGCCATTGTCTTTTTGACGCCAACCCGGTCAAACTGGATCTCTACGATGCAGTCGCCCGCAATCGGAGTCGCCTTAAGCACTTTACCTCGGCCGAACACCCGGTGCTCCACCAGGTCCCCCGCCGCATATTGTACGGTCTGCTTCTTGGGTGCGGTATTCTGCATACCGGTCAGGGTGGAAGTTCCCGCTCCCGCCGGAGCTGTCGCTGCGCCGCTGTGATGATTGGTACGGCTGCCGTATCCCGCGCCAAAGCCGCCGCTTTGAACCGTGTGACGACCGCCGTTGAAGTTCGGACTTTCGTGCCCGCCACTGGCAAAGCCACTGCTGTACCCGGCACCAAAGCCGCCCCGGGGACGAGCGTTGTAGTCGCTGTTGAGATAGCCGCGGGATGCGCCAGAATAGCCGCTGCGCCCGCCGGGCACGCTGGTGCTGTAGCTGCCGTACCCCGCCCCGAAACCACCGGCGGAATACGCCAGTTCCGGACTTTGGGTTTCATCCAGCAGACCGGGGTCGATCTCGCTCAGGAAGCAGGACGGCGGGTTACGCCGGGTCTGGCCGAAGATCAACCGGCTGCGGGAAGTGGAAAGATACAGTTCTTTCTTGGCCCGGGTGATGGCCACATAACAAAGACGACGTTCTTCCTCCATGTCCTCCTCATTGTAACGGGCCATATCGCCGGGGAAGATGCCATCCTCCATACCCACAACGAACACATAGGGGAATTCCAGGCCTTTTGCGGAGTGAATCGTCATCATCGTGACGCTGTCGGCATCCTGGTCATAGCTGTCCAGGTCCGAGATCAGGGCCACTTCCTCCAGGAATCCGGAAAGCGTTGCGTCTTCCCCGTTCTGATCCGCGTAGGTCTTCACCGAGCTGACCAGCTGGCCCAGGTTTTCCAGGCGGGTTTCCCCCTCCTCTTTCTGGGCTTTCAGCATCGCCTCATAGCCGGTCTTTTTGATGACTTCCCCGGCAAATTCATCCAGCGGCATCGAAACAGAAAGATCGCACAGTTCCCGGTACATATCATAGAACTTTTCCAGTGCGGATGCCGCCCGCATCAGTTCCGGATACTGCCTTACATCGGCAATGATCTGCAGCATCGGCACACCGGCCCGGGCCGCCAGTTCGCCCACCTTATCCACCGTGGAGGCACCGATCTTGCGGGCGGGTTCATTGATGATCCGCCGCAGACGCACATCGTCCCGCGGGTTGACGATCACCGCCAGATAGGAGTTGATGTCCTTGACTTCCTTGCGGTCAAAGAAGCGCTGACCGCCCACAATGCGGTACGGGATACCCGCACGGGCGAAATAGGTTTCGATCGGGTTGGACTGTGCGTTCATGCGATACAAAACCGCATGATCCCGCAGATGAGCGCCTTCCCGCAAGTGTTCCCCGATCACATCGGCAATGTGACTGGCTTCATCCTGTTCACTGGATGCCGTGTAGTGGTGCACCTTATCGCCATCACCGTTCTGGGTCCATAACGTTTTGCCTTTGCGGCCGGTATTGTTCTTGATGACGCTGTTGGCCGCGTTGAGGATGTTGGAAGTGGAACGATAGTTCTGCTCCAGGCGGATGGTCTTGGCACCGGTAAACACCTGCTCGAAATTCAGAATATTTTCGATGGTGGCCCCCCGGAACTTGTAGATGGACTGGTCATCGTCGCCGACCACGCACACATTGTTGGTGCCACCCGCCAGCAGCCGGACCAAATGGAACTGTGCCACACTGGTATCCTGGTATTCGTCTACCACCACATACCGGAACTTGTTCTGATAGTATTCCCGTGCCTCTGCATCCTTCTGCAGCAAGCGGACCGTATGGAAGATCAGATCATCAAAGTCCATTGCCCCTGCGGTTTTCAGGCGACCCGCATAGGTGGTATAAATCTTGGAAATCAATGCCGCCTTGGTATCCCGCGGAGCTTCCGCGGCCACATCCTCAGCCGACATGAGCTTATCTTTATAAGAACTGATCTGGGCAATAGCCGACTTGATTGGAAGGAACTTGTCGTCGATCATTTTGTCCTTATAGATCTGTTTGAGTACCCGCTGCTGATCATCCGAGTCATAGATGGTAAAACTTTTGGGGAAGCCGATACGCTCGGCATCCCGGCGCAGAATCCGCACACAGGCCGAGTGGAAGGTGGATGCATTGACATCGCCGCCCATGGTTTCCCCCAGCATGGCGCGCAGACGTTCTTTGAGTTCCCCCGCCGCCTTGTTGGTGAAAGTAATGGCCAGCACATTCCAGGGCCGGGCCGGGCGAACGGCCAGATAGGCAGTTTCCCGCGGCAGGTCCCGGCCGGATGCCACGGCGGCCCGCAGGTCTTCCAGGTCCTGCTGGGTTACGGTGCGGGGCAGTTCCCGGCTGCCGTGTGCCGAGCCAAAACGAATGATGTTGGCGATACGGTTGACCAGGACCGTGGTTTTTCCGGAACCGGCGCCCGCCAGAATCAGAAGCGGGCCCTCGGTGGTGAATACCGCCTGCCGCTGAACCGGGTTCAGGCGGGTGAATTTGCTTTCGATATACTGATCGCGCAGTGCGATATATTCCTGGGTAAGCTCAGGCATGACTCGTTTTCCCTTCTCAAAAGTTACAGATTTCCTACCCTTTCTATGCCGGTCAGTCGGCCGCAAAGGGATCGCGTATATTTTGCAGCGTCTTTTTCCACGCTTTCGGGGTGGCATCCCGGAAACCGGCCGTCAGATATTTGCCTTCACTCAGGCTGATGGCCGTTCCCCGCGCCACACAGTTGATCGGGTCGGGCGCGATGGCAACATCCACGTGCAGCTCCCCGGCCATATAACTGGCCAGGCCACGCAGCAGGGAGCCGCCCCCCGTGAGCAATACGCCGGTAGAGGATACATCCGCTGCCAGTTCCGGGGGCGTACTTTCCAGCACGGCACGGGCCGCTGCCACAATGCGCGTCGCCAGTTCCTGGACGGGTTCGTAGAGATCGTGGGTATAAATCAGGCGACGGGCCGGAAGATTGGTTTCCCACGAATGACCGCGTACTTCCATGACCCCTTCAAACTCACTTTTGGTACAGCAGGCCACCTGTTTTTTCAGGGTTTCTGCCGTCAGCGGGCCAATGGCAATCTGATATTTTTCCTGCACAAACTGTGCAATGCAACGGTCGAAGGCGTTGCCCGCCACCGGCACACTGGCCGCACGCACACGCCCCCCCATGCTGATGACGGCAATGTCGGTGGAACCACCGCCGATATCCACGACCATGCAGCCGTGGGGCTGGCGGATCTGCAATCCCGCCCCCAGCGCTGCCGCCACCGGCTCGTCCACCAGGTACACCTGCCTGGCGCCGGCGGCCATGACCGATTCCACTACCGCATCCGCTTCCACACCGGTGATGGCCGCCGGTACGCAAACGGAAATGCGCGGCTTAAAGAAACGGGAACGGCACACCTCGTTGACGAAGCGTACAATCAGTTCATTGGTCATACGGTGGTCCTGGATCACACCGTCACGCAGTGGCCGGACCAGGTCAATATGCGCCGGGGCACGCCCCACCATGCGCAGGGCTTCGTCCCCTACCGCCAGAATGGTATTGTTACGGGTATCCACCGCCCCAATGGTAGGCTGGCTGAACACGACTCCCTGTTTTTCGGTTGCTATAATGATCGAGGTCGTCCCCAGATCAATGCCGATATCCTGTTGATTCATTTGCACTTCTCCGTAGAGGTTCGTTTATCTTTCGGCAATTCTTCGCTTGCTGCCACCGCCGCTGCGGTCACTTCCACAGCACCGGCTTTGAGCAACAGCATAGCGCAGGCGGAAACAGTTGCGCCGGTGGTGATGATATCATCCACCAGCAGAACCCGTTTGCCGCCAAAGTCCGCATCGGTCCGGCAGGCGTATGCTTTCCGGGCATTCTGCATTCGCTGCTGGCGGGTCAGGTCTTTTTGCACCGCTGTACCGCGCACTGCATACAACGGCGTTTCCACCGGTATCCCCAGTAGTATGCCCAGCCGCCTGGCAAGCAACAACGGCAGTCCCGGTACACCGGGCAACGGCTGATGCGGCGGTACCGGCACAATACACTGGTAGAGGGGCATATCCCGGAACAGCTCATTTTTGGGGCGCCGCCCCGGCCTGTCCGGCGGCGTTGCACCCCAGATCCGCACCGCCATACGGTCGGCCAGTTCTCTGGCATACCAGGGATGGAATCCGCGTTTGCAAAGCAGAATGGCTTCCTGCACTTTGCCGCTGTAGTAATAAGCCGCCAGCCCGCTGTTCAGTGCATAAAAGGTATGCTCGGTACCGGGCAGACGCGGCGGATTGTGTGTCAGTCGTTCTTCCTCTTCCACGCACTGAGGGCAGACACTCCCCTGAACCGCGTCTGTGCCCAGCACAGCGCCGCAAAACGGGCATCGGCGGGGATAAAGCCACGCTGCCGCCTGTTCTGCCGCATAGCGCCAGTCCGGCGCTCTCATGAAGTTTTGGAAACCGGCGTGACGGCTTCCACCAGCATATAACGCAAACAGCTGTAGCGCAGATTCTGGCGCACATTTTGCACCATCTGCTCCACTGTGCGATGGTTCCCTGTAAGGATACAGAGTTTCCGGGCACGGGTCACGCCGGTATACAAAAGGTTACGATACCGCAGCCGCGCCGGGACCTCTGCCACCGGAACAATGACCGCCGGAAATTCCGATCCCTGACTTTTATGAATGGTAACCGCATAGGCGGGCTCCAACTCGCCAAGCTGGTCCCCCGAGTAGACGTATTTTCTGTCATCCATCATGACGGTGACCGAACGTGCGTCCTCGTCAACGGCTGTGATGATGCCCATATCCCCGTTGTATGCACCCGCACCGGCTTCCGCTCCGTCACGTTCAAAGGTGATATCGTAATCATTCTTGATCTGCATGACTTTGTCGCCCAGTCGCAGGATTTTGCTTCCGTTTTCTCCGCCCAGCTGCGGTTTGCCCCAGGCCGGCGGATTCAGCACTTCCTGCAAACGGCGGTTGAGTTCCATGCTGCCGGTTGCCCCCATTTTGGTCGGGCAGAGGACCTGAATGTCCCGCACCGGATCAAATCCATAGGCGCGGGGCAGGCGCACGCTGACAAGGTCGCAAACCAGCTGCTGGCACTCGAATCCGCTCTTTTCCATCATGAAAAAATCATCCTGCGCCGCGCCCTTTTGGGGCATCTGCCCCTGCACGATACGGTGGGCGTTCTGGACGATCAGGCTCTTTTGCGCCTGACGGAAAATCTCAGTCAAACGCACGGTAGGCACCACCTGCGTTGCAAGAATTTCCCCCAGAATGTTACCGGGGCCAACACTGGGCAGCTGGTCAACGTCCCCCACCATGATGATGCGGCAATGGTACCGGGCAGCCGCCAGCAACGCCTGAAACAGTTTGACGTCCACCATACTCATTTCATCCAGAATGATGACATCATATTTCAAAAGATTTTTTTCGTTATGGATGAAGCGCACCGTTCCGGTACTATAGTCCACCTCCAGCAGGCGGTGGATGGTGGAGGCATTGTGATGGGTCAGTTCGCTCAGGCGTTTGGCCGCCCGCCCCGTAGGGGCGCACAGCGCCACGCGGTCATACATAGCCTCGTACAGACTTAAGATTGCATTGACCGTAGTGGTTTTGCCGGTACCGGGACCGCCGGTGAGCACCATCACGCGGTTGGACAGTGCCATCCGGATGGCTTCTTTTTGCAGCGGTGCATAGGCAAACCCCTGCACGATTTCAAGGGCGCGAAGATCGCTTTCCAGCGTTTTGGGTGGTTCCGTGGGAAACGTGGAAATCTGCCCCAATCGCGCTGCAATGTCCTGTTCGGCTGAAAAAAGATCCGGCAGATAAATATACTCGGTTTCACCGTACGGGTACGCCCGCAGTTCCCCGGACTGCAGCAGTTCGTCCAGTTCGTCCTCCACGCTTTCCCGGGTGAGTTTCAGATAAGAAGCCGTACTTTCCGTAAGTTTGCCCCGGGGCAGGCAGGTGTGGCCGTTACCCGCATTGCGGCGCAGCAGATACAGCAGCCCCGCCGTAATGCGCATCGGATTTCCCATCTCAAACTGCAGCCTGAGCGCAATGGGGTCTACCTTTTCCACTGTCAGTTTCAGCGGTTCGCCACACAGCAGATAGGGATTTTGCTGCAGCGCTTCCATGGTGTGAGGGCCAAAGGCCTGGTAAGCGGTCACCGCACTTTGGGCCGGCAGATCGAACCGGGCGAACCAATCGATCACTTCCCGTACACCATACAGCCGCCGGAACTCATTGGAGATGGTCGCTGCCTTTTCAGGGGTGATCCCCTTGATCTCGCAAAGGCGCTGCGGGGTTTCGGAAATTACGGTCAAGGCTTCTTCCCCGAAGGCTTTGACGATTTTTTTGGCCGTGGAGGGGCCGATATAGGGCAACACCCCGCTGGAAAGGTAACTGAGCAGGCCGGTGGTATCCTGGGGCAGACTGGTTTCACAGGCGGTGGCGCGGAACTGTTCCCCGTAATGGGGATGTTTTTCCAGGTGGCCATAGGCTGTGACGTGCATTCCGTTGTCTACGCTGCCGACCTTGCCCACGACTTCGATGTCCTGGTCCCCTACATTGACCTCAAAAACAATGTACCCTGTTTCGGTATTTTCAAAGATTACGCGCTCCACAACACCTTCCAGTTTTTGCAGGCCCTGTACTTCGTTTTCCACATCCCCACCCCCTTTGGCACACTTCCACAATATCCTTTACATTATACCCCAACCGTCCCCATTTGGCAAACCAAAAAAGCGCAGGGTCACCCCTGCGCTTTTGTTGTTTTTGGAGATTTCGGAATCTGCCGTTCCGTGCTGAACTTGTTAGTTCAAGGCTGCCTTCAGTGCGTCCACACGGTCGGTATTCTCCCACTTGACACCCAGGTCCTCACGGCCCATGTGACCGTAAGCAGCCAGCTGGCGGTAGATGGGTTTGCGCAGATCCAGGTCGCGGATGATCGCAGCCGGACGCAGATCAAACACCTTCTTGACGGCCTCTTCGATCTTGTTGTCAGCCACCGTACCGGTACCGAAGGTATCGACCATGATGGAAACAGGCTGCGCCACGCCGATGGCGTAGGCAAGTTCCACCTCACACTTTTTGGCCAGACCGGCAGCCACGATGTTCTTGGCAACCCAGCGTGCAGCGTACGCGGCGGAACGGTCCACCTTGCTGGGGTCCTTGCCGCTGAAAGCGCCGCCGCCATGACGGGCATAACCGCCATAGGTATCCACGATGATCTTACGGCCGGTCAGGCCGGTATCGCCCTGCGGACCGCCGACCACAAAACGGCCGGTGGGGTTGATGAAGTACTTGGTGTTTTCGTCCAGCATCTCTGCCGGGATCACCTTTTCGATAACTTCCCGCTTGATGTCTTCATGAAGCTGCTCCTGGCTGACTTCCGGGCTGTGCTGGCTGGAAATAACAACCGCGTCCACGCGCACCGGCTTGCCGTCATCGTACTCCACGGTCACCTGGCTCTTGCCGTCCGGACGCAGGTAATCCAGCAGACCGCTCTTGCGCACCTCAGTCAGGCGCTTGGCCAGCTTGTGCGCCAGGCTGATGGGCAGCGGCATCAGTTCCGGCGTTTCGTCGCAGGCGTAGCCGAACATCATGCCCTGGTCGCCCGCACCGGCCACCTCATCATTGGTACCCAGCGCAATATCGGGGCTCTGGCCGTCGATGTTCACGATGACACCGCAGGTATCACAGTCGAAACCGTACTTGGCACGGTCGTAGCCGATGGAACGAATCACATCGCGCGCGGTTTCTGCGATATCCACATAGCAGCTGGTGGTGATTTCGCCCATGATGTGCACCAGACCCGTGGAGCAGGTGGTTTCGCAGGCCACACGGGCGTCGGCATCCTGGGTCAGGATGGCGTCAAGGATCGCATCCGAGATCTGATCGCAGATTTTGTCGGGATGCCCTTCGGTCACCGACTCGGAAGTAAAAAGAACTTTGGACATTGTAAAATTGCCTCCCTTATGAATGTAAGCAGAAGCGCAACTGACGAGAACAAAAAAGCGCGCAGCCAAAAGACCGCGCGCTGACGCTTATCTTTCGGTTCCCCGCAGGAATTGGCACCTTGCACATTTGTGTAGGTTGTCGGGCTTCACAGGGCCTGTTCCCTCTGCCACTCTTGATAAGTTGCTATTCTGTTGTATGTCGCATTATAGCACAATGTCCCGATCTCGTCAATAGGGTTTCCCATCGGTTCTGCGTTCTTTTTTACATCTATCTTCTCAGTGACGGCCGTGCAGAATGGGAGAAAGGGGTTTGTAGATCAGGAAGCAGAGCACCGCATCGATCAAACCTTTGACAAAAGTAAACGGCATATTGAATACCAGCAGGCATTCCAGCAGGCCATCGGTGCCGGGGCGAAGCTCCTGGTATGCGGCAATGATGCTGTCGATGCCGCCGAACATGGCTGCGTAGACAGGATAGCTGAGGAAGTAGTTGACCGGAACGCTGACCAGCGCCATCACCACCGCACCGATCAGACAGGCAGCCACCGCACCCTTCCGCGTTTTGTGAAAACGATAGATCACACCCGAAGTTCCCACAAAGAAGGCACCCAGCAGGAAATTGCACAGTTCTCCGATGCCGCCGGTAGAACTATGGAAGATGAGATTGAAAAGGTTCTTGAGAAGACAGACAGCAACGCCATAGACAGGCCCCAGACTGAAAGAAGCCAACAACGCCGGAAGTTCCGAAATATCCATCTGGACGAAGCTGGGAATGAGCATCGGCAGGCTGAAGTCCATGAACATCAGCAGTGTGGCAATGGCGGCCAGCATAGCGGTCACCGTCAGTTCACGTACATGGTTGTGGGTTTTGGTCATGAGAAAATTCCTCCCGTAAAATGATTTGCGAAAGCCGGTTTGTATGTGATAAAAATGCGGGAGGCTGGTTATGCTTGCTGCCGGCAAACAAAACGCCCTGTTGCCGCATGATGACAGCAACAGGGCGAAAAAAAGCATAGCAAACAGCTTTCCGTTTCTTTCATCCGGACTATACCGTCGGCCCCGGATTCACACCGGATCAGCGGCTGCCTTGGCAGCCGGTCGCGGGCTTACGGCCTTATGGCCGATTACCGCCGGTGGGGAGTTGCACCCCGCCCTGAAACAGACTTTCTACCTGCTTAGTATACCACAGGTTTTACAAAATGCAAGAGGCTATGGTATAATGTTTTATCCGAACACCTGTGATTGATGGAGTACGCCTATGCAAGTATTTACTATAACCCTGTTGCTGGACCTGCTGCCCACTGTTCTGCTGGCCCTGGGCTCTTTGGTCCTTCCCATTTTGTACACGCGCATCATCCGCCGCATTCTGGACGGCTTGCACAGCCATCTGACCGAATGGCTGTATATCCTGTTTGACAGCTATGTACAGCCTACCGCCCTGATCCTGCGCTCGGTACTGCTGTATCTGGCTCTGGTGGTCGTACCGTTCAGTTTCAACAGTGCCACCTATCTTACCGTGCTGCGGTTGCTGTTTGACCTGGCGCTCACCTTCCTGATTGGCCTGGGCGCCTGGCGTTCCGCGCCGATGTGCCGCCTGCTGCTGCGCAGCGCGCAGAACAAGTTGGACCTTACCACCAACAACACCATGGGGCGCTTTTTTGAAAACATCTTCCGGGCACTGGTCACGGTCTTTACCGGCATCGCCATGCTGGACCGCCTGGGGGTTCCTGTAGCCGGGTTGCTGACCGGCGCCGGTGTTGCCGGCCTTGCCATTTCTCTGGCCGCACAGTCCACCCTGTCCAACCTGATTGCCGGCATCACGCTGGTGCTGGAACACCCCTTCGGTATCGGGGATTATGTGATCCTGGGTTCTTCCGAAGGTACCGTGGAGGATATTTCCTTCCGTTCCACCCGCATCCGCACAACGGACAACGTTGCCGTCACGATCGAAAATTCCAAAGTCTGTTCGGAATATATCCAGAACTGCAACCAGCGCAGCAGCCGCCTGTGGCAATTCACCCTGGGGCTGACCTATGATACTACCCGTGAGCAACTGAGCCAGATTTGCCACGATCTGTCCGAAATGCTCAAGGCACAGCCTTCTGTGCAGGCGGACACCGTTACAGTCACCGTGGACAAATTCAACGATTACAGCATCGACATTCTGGCGCGCCTGTACGTAACGACCCTGCCTTACGGCGAATTTCTGCAGGAAAAAAGCCGTCTGAACCTGGAAATCATGCAATTGGTCGCCAACGCCGGCTGCAGCTTCGCCTTCCCCACCACCACACTGGATATGCCTGCCGCCAAAAACTGATTTACACATACCAAAGCCCCCGACGGGATTTTCCGCCGGGGGCTTTCTGTTGTATTATTCTGCGGTATCGGTAAGGCCATCCCGCTCACAGGTAATGATCATTGTATCGGTACCATCCGGCGTTGTAATCACAAACTCAAAGTTGTATACCGTATCCAGCCGATACTGCAGACCACCGTCTGCCGTTTCTGTTTTTATGTAGTCCAGATCCTGCTGGGGCATTACCCTGTCGTAATACAAATACAGCGTGTCGATATTTTCCACATAGCGAAGTTCCACTTCATCCTCTGTAACGCCCCAAAGCGTCACGACCGGCACGCCCTTGGTCTGCAGTGCCGGTTTTTCCCTCCACTTTTCGGTGCTGTCCCGGTCCAGCGTATAATATACCGGTTCCTCCCCCAAGAGTTCGCAGTTGCTCAGTTCCATCTGTACGCCGGTTTCCGGCAGTTGCTCCGACCACACCGGGGTCGTATCCACCGGTGCCGATGCACACCCGCCCAGCACCAGCAGGCACAGCGGTACAATACAATAGGGTTTCTTCATAGATGGTTCCTTTCCTCAGCGATAGGGGTCGTAAGGCGGGCGCGGGAATTCATCGCCCGGTTCCAGCGTCCGCGGGCACAGTCCGATTTCCGACACCACAAATCCCATCAGCATACCCAGATGCAGATGCAGGTGCCGGTACTGCGACAATATCAAAGTAAACCGTGTCCATTCACAGTTTTCCGGCCGCTGCAGAAGATCCTCGTCGTGCAGAGAGGTCAGATACAACGACAGCTTTGCCTTGATCGTATAAAAATATGCGTCGATTTGTCTGCGGTCCAAGTGGGTCGCCGGGTAGATGTCGAGGTCCTGCAGGTCAGGGGTATGGATCGGCGGTTCCACAAAGTCATTGGCCCGGGGATTGATAAACCACTGATCCAGGCTGTGCAGCATATGATACAGATGCTGCCACAGGGGCGAGCCGCCATAGAGTTTGTCCCACATTTCGTCCGGAATGCAGTCGATGACGTTCTGTGTTTCCCACAGGGCGCGCACCGTCATCTCGGTAATCACAGCATGATAAGATGTTTCCCGCACGCAGCCACGCCCCCTTGTTTTTGGGTTAGTATGCCTGATCTGCTGCGCGTTTATTCAGCCACCAACAGCGTCGGCAGCGTTTTTTCACTGTACTGGCTGGAGATGATGGGACTCAGCGAAACGCGGGAATAAATTCCCTGTGCCACGCCGTCGTAAACATACACACCGGTCAGGTTGTAATAGCGGTTTCGGCCGAATTTTCCGTCGGGACCAATACCGAAATTTTCCGTCACGTACGGGCGATAAAATTCCTGCAGCAAATAGCCTGTCAGTGGTGTGGAGCGGACGATTTTTTCCCACTCCTCCGGGGTAGATTCCACGCCGGCATGCACGCCGCGGGACGCGTAGGAATCCAGCGGTTTGAGAATCCAGGCATCTTTATCAGCCAGGGCGCGGGGAATATCCGCAGCTTCAAACGTTTTGGTCAGCGGCACATGAGCCAGCACAAAAGCCTGTTCCTCCGGCTTCAGCAGCTTCTGCGTCTGGGGTTCATGCAAAATCCGGAAAATGGTTTTGTTGTGCACAAGCTGGGTATGGAAATCCCCTACCAGCAACACCGCATCGTCCCGTACCGCAGCCAGCAACGGACCGCATTCCTCGTACCGTTCCAGAATATCACTGGTGACCGCACGGCGGTAAATGGCATCGATTTTATGCCCGCCGGGGCCATACAGCACCTTTTTGGCTTCATCATACCGCAGACTGCGCAAATCGCAAACTTCCGCCGGAACACCGTTCTGAACAAAATATCCCTGGAACACTTCAAATTCATTGACCGTTCCGCAGTCCATAAAATCCACAATAGCCACATACGGCGTTTGCTGCGTATGACGTGCCCGGTGATAAACTTCACACAGTGTTTTGACCCAACTGTTGAACAGTTCACAGGTCCGTGTGCTGTGCGCCGCCCGGAATTCGCGATATACCGTGGACAATTCCTGGGCCTTGTTCAGTTCCCGGTCCTCATTCATGGCACTGGTTCCGTCTGTATTGAATTCGCAATATTTATAAGCGCCGGTCTGTTCGTTGTAAAAGAAGTCAATTCTCGCCATGGGCAGCAACGAAACAGACGGATCAGCGCGGAGTATCAGTTCTTCCGTCGTACGGTCAAAGCCGAACAGCTTCCGGTAAGCAGGATCCCGGTAATAGGCCCGCATCACTTTGGCAAGGATTCCGTACAGCGTTTGGATGTCTGCTGAAAAGCCTGCAAAAATTTTTTCGGTAAACAGTTTGGGCATATAGCAGGTACGTACATATTCCCCATGGTGGATGGCCGTGGATGCCTTCATGTATTCCGTAATGGCATCAAATTCTTCCGCCAAACGGTTCGGGTCGGCAGCAGCTGCTGCCAGATAGGACTCATTTATCGCTTGCAGTTCAGTCATTTTCGGATTCTTCTTCCCGTATGGTTTTCTTGGTGACGATCAGCTTGGCCAGCGGTTCCAGCAGTGCACGTTCCTCCTGCGAGGGGGTGCGGCTGCGGGCCTGCAGCAAAAGCCAGGCCAGTTCTTTGCCGATGGGGCGGCCATAAACCCAGGCATTATAGCCATCCTTGCAAACCGCCATTTTTGCATTGGCGATGTCGCCGGTGGTAACGCCCTCGTAGTGGCGCAGCACATTTTGCAGCGCCGCCTGACTGCCGAAAATCGTCTTTACCAGCTGTGCATAGGCGGCGATAAACTTAGGCGGCATACAGTCCGCCCCACGGATCTCCAGATAGGTTTTCAGCCGCACATCAAAGAAGAACATGGACAAAACGTGTTCCACTTCTTTTTTCAGCAGATGGCTGCCGTAAATTTCCTGGGCGCTTTTACGGCCTACCGCTTTGGTACGGTTACCCCGCAGCGCCACGATCAGCGGCCGTGTCAGGATCGTTTCGGCATACCGTTCAAACCCGAAATCCGGGTCCATCAGATGGGGCGGCACGCCGCACCGCTCGGAGTCCACATCCTGCCAGATGCGGGTACGCACACTGTAGGCATTGTTGCGGTTTGCCTGATAACGCACCGCATTGTCACTGAGCAGCGCAAAGAAAGGCGTCAGCAAACACGCGGCCCGCATCTTTTGAACAAAATCCCGCTCGTTGAAATAGTCTATGGACAGCTGCGTGGAGGTCGTGGCACGCATCATCTGGATACCGCAGGAACCGGTATTTTTAAAATAGCGGTCCATGGCTTCGTATCGTTGTTTCGGGATCAGGGGCAGTTCCTCGGCGCGGCGGGTGGGATGGTAGCTTACCGTCCAAGCCCGGAGCCCCCGGGCCGCCAACGTCATGCTCAGCTGCAGGTAAAACTGGTTATAGATATCCATGATCCGCGGCACACTGCTCTGCGGCATGATACTGATTTCCACCTGGCAGGCAGGCTCCAGCGAAATACCGTAGGATTCCGTCATATAGCCCATGTATTCCCCATCAATCATAACGGGGGTATCGTAAGGCTGCTGCATCTGCCGCATGACACTTTGTATCTCTGCAAAAGTAACAGGCTCGCCGCCTGCATGTGTGACAAAATGCTCCACTTCCAGCCCCAGCGTGAGCTTGCCTTCCGGCTTGCATCCTTGCTGAAAGTATTCGATCAAGACCCGTTTTTGTTCGTCCAGTTTTGCCATATTCCAGAACTCCCGGCAGATGAAAATTCGCACCGTTTTCGGTTTTCCTATTATACCCCGAAAGTTCCGGCAAGGCAACGGCCCCACCAAAAAGTTCCCGCCGTAAAACGGCGGGAACTTCCATTTTTTACAAATTTACAGATCACAGGCTGCCGGAAAGCCGTATGCAGACTTTGCAGCCTGCACGGCGCGAAGAATAGCTGTTGCCATGACCTGCGCCCCCAACGCTCCCACAACATCCTGGTCGGCTGCCACCGTGCCAAGGGATACCGCATAGATGCTGTCCCCATCTGCGGTAGTGTGCACCGGGCGAATGGCCCGGGCATAGCCATCATGAGCCATACCCGCGATCTTGCACAGGCGCGTCTTGTCAAAGGCCGCATTGGTGAGAATCACGCCCAACGTCGTATTACCGACGAATTTGTTCTCCACCACCTCGGTTTTCCGGAGCATTACCTGTTCGGCATCCAAAAAAGTCTTGTGATCTTCCGCAAGAAGGCCCGCCGCCTTACGGCCGGTTTGCCAGTCATAGATATCCCCCAATGCATTGACAGCCACAATCGCACCGACTTTCAGTTCCCCGGTCTGAATGGCGTAGCTGCCAATACCGGATTTCATGCAATGGTCCATACCCAGCAGTTTGCCTACCGTGGCACCGGTACCGGCGCCAAAGTTGCCGTCCCGATAGTTGCCTTGCTCGGCATTCTGGCAGGCACGATAGGCCATTGCCGCATCCGGGCGCGTGGAGGCATCGGCCACTGTCAGATCAAACAGGCAGGACTGGCAGACCAGCGGCACCTTTGTAACACCCACATCAAAACCGATATTCCGCTCTTCCAGATAGCGCATCACGCCCCCGGCAGCATCCAGGCCGAAAGCGCTGCCGCCGGACAGCAGAATGGCATGGATGACCCCCGCTGCGGCCGTCGGTTTCAGCAATTCGCTTTCTCGGGAAGCCGGGCCGCCGCCCTGCACATCCAGCCCCGCCGGGGCGCCTTCCTTGCCAAGCAGCAAAACCGTACATCCGGTACCTGCCTGAACATTTTCTGCCTGACCGATTTTCAGGTTTTCAAATTCCGTGATTGCAATTTCCTTCATAGTCCTTCTCCTGCAAAATGTAAAGTGTTTTTGCTTTTCACGTTTTCATTTAGGGGTCATACAGGGTCCGGATATCAATGCCCTCGTATTCCAAAAGACGTTTTTTCAACGCCAGACCACCGCCGTATCCCACCAGGTTGCCATTTGCACCGATTACCCGGTGGCAAGGAATTATGATGCTGATGGGATTATGTCCCACGGCACCGCCCACCGCCTGGGCTGACATTTTATGCCCATCCGCTTCGGCTATCTCACCGGCAAGTTGGCCGTAAGTAACCAGCTGCCCATAGGGGATTTCGCAAAGTCGTTTCCAAACCCTCTGGCGGAACGGCGTGCCTCGGGGTGCCAAAGGGAGTTCCTGCGGTACCGGGCACGCCCCGTGAAAGTAACGTTCCAGCCACGCACAGCCAGCAACCAAAAGCGGAGCCTGGTCCCACCGCTGCGCCTGCGCCAGAAGTTTTTGATCCACTGCTTGCCCGGGAAGCCAGACCCCGGCAAGTGCATCCTCTGTAGCCAGAAGCAAAATTTCACCCAGAGGGGATGGATAGTTTGTATAGTACAGCATACCGGTAGTCCCCCTGTCCTCTTGTATGGCTACATTGTAGCAGATTCTGCCGCAAAATTCCACTGGATCAGCTCCGGTTTGCAGGTACGGGGTACGAACAGATACGCTTTTATTCTTCCTGTTCCAGAGTCGTTTCTTCCGCCAAAAGGAGCAGCCGGCGAAAAGTTTCCCGCTCTTCGTCGGTCATGCGTTGCGTCATGCGCTGAAAGCACCGCTCCACTTCCTCTTTTACTACCGGGTATGCTTCCCAGGCTTTTTCTGCGGCGCATATATCATAGGTGCGTTTATCGCGGGCATTGGTTTGACGCAGCAAAAATCCCGTTTCCAAAAGTTTATTCACCGTTTTGGCGATGACACTTTTATCCAGAGAAAGACGCTTGGTGATTTCATCCTGGGTAAGCATTTTAAAATCACACACGATCAAAATCACCAACGCCTGTGCCGCCGTAAGGTCATACCGGGCACACCCGCTGTTGAGCCAGATGTGAGATTTTCTGTATAAAATCGAGATGGACTTGAACTGGCTGTCTGTTGTGTAGGCCATCGTGCTCCCCCCCTTTTGATTGTCATTATATCTTCTTTTGGTGGCATTTGCAACCAGTATTGACGCCACACAAGATTCGTGCTATTTTAATATAGTGGCAATTGCCACTATATTTTTTTGCATTTTTACCGTTTACAAAAGGAGCTTATGCTATGGAACAAAATCAAAAAATCTGGAATCGAAGATTTATCCTTCTTTTCCTTACAAACCTGTTGGTGCTGGCTGCCTTTTATGCATCCATCCCCATTATCCCTATCTACTTCCAGGAGATTGGCATTACCGGTTCCTGGGTGGGCATCGTCCTGACGGCTATGTCGGTAGCCACCATTCTGTTCCGTCCGGTGGCCGGGTATCTGCTGGATAACTTTAACCGCTATCGGGTTTATCTGCTGTTTCTGGCCCTGTTCTGCCTTTCCTTCCCGGCGTTCATTGCCTTCCCCCTGTTCGGCGCTTTGATCGTGATTCGATTGTACATGGGCGCCGTTTATTCCGTATGTGGTTCGGCAACCATGACACTGGCCGGAGATGTACTGCCTCCCACCAAAATCACCGAAGGCATCAGCCGCTTTGCTTTTACCGTTTCCATCGGTATGGCGGTAGGACCCTATGTGGGTCTGCAGGTCCATAGCCACATGAGCAGTAAGGCTTCCTTCCTGACAATCTTCGGCATCACCGTACTGGCATTTATCTGTGTTTCCTGCTGCCGCATCAAATATCCGAAAGTGCAGCGCAAAAAGTTTTCTCTCCGGGATTCCATCTATGGACCTGCCCTGCCGTTTATGTTCAACATGATGTTTTTGATGATTCCCTATGGCGCTGTGATTGCCTACTCTTCCATCCTGGCACAGGAAAAATCACTTTCCGCCTATCTGCCCTATTTTTACATCTGCCTCGTGGTGGGGATGCTGGTTTCCAAGCTGTCCACACAGAAGATGATCGATGCAGGTCATCATCGGGTACTCGTCTATCTCAGCCTGGTAATTCTGATTCTGACAATGATCAGCTATCTGTTCCTGTCTACCGGCGTACATCTGCTGGCCGCCGGCTTCTTTTTCGGGTTGGGGTATGGAATTCTGCGGCCGTTGTTCCAGTCCTTTGTCACCGGCACCACTCCCGCACCCAAGCGGGGTGTGGCCAACGCCACTTATATGCTCTCTTATGATGTGGGCATTGGCATCGGTTCGCTGCTTATGGGCTTTATGCAGGAATCCCTGGGTCTTCCTGTCGGCTTTGCTTTGACTGCTATTGCCTATGGAATCGGTGCCATCGTATACGTTGTATATGTTGACCACTACTACCGCAAACTGCGGCTGGCTTAAACGCCATCCCCCTCTCAATCAAACATCTGTCCATCCATAAAGCAAAGTATCCCGGGAGCCTTGCGCAGCAAGGCCCCCGGGATTTTTTGCTGTTTTGTGCACGCTTACTCTACCCGCAGCCGTTCCACCACCGAGTAGCGCTGGGTGACCCGGCAAGTCACCACCGGAATCCCGATCCCCAACACCGCAAACAGCGGCAGGACCACTGCGATGGGCCAGAGGGTAAAATGATAGGTGAAGAACCAAAACATTCCGTTAAGACCGGGCCCCACAATGGGCGCCGTAACCAGAACCAGAACAAGGGCCAGCAGGGCAGACCCCAGGGTATAAAGCAGCCCCTCCAGCGCCAGCATCGCGCGCAGCTGCCGGGTGGTCATGCCAATGGACTGAAGCACTGCCAGTTCCCGGCGGCGGGCGGTAATGCCGGTAAGAATGGCATTGAAGAAGTTGAGTACCCCTACCAGCCCCACAATGAAGCTAAGGGCCCCGCCCAGCAAAAGAAACATACTTCGGATACTCTCAAATTCTGCGGCATAAATGGCTTTGCTCTCATAGTCGAACTGGGGGTTCACATTTTCCGTATAGTCTTTGAGGAAGGCTTCCATAGCCGCATTGGACGCCTTGGTGGTATCAAAAGCGTAGTACATCACAGAATCTGTGCCGGTATCCCGGATAAACGTTTCTGCCCCCAGAACGAACTCGTCCCTGCCGTAGTAACGGTAACTCAATGCAGACGGCACGGCTACCAGGGCCGCCACGGTATACTTTACCTCACGGTATTTCACGGCCCGTTCAGCGTAAACTGCCCCCTCGGGCACATTTTCCCGGGGGCCGTAGACCTCACCGGTGGCAGGGTCATAATATTCAAACTCTTCCACATAGCGGATGGTCACGGTATCGCCCAGCCGGGCCCAATGACTCCCCATGACCGGGTCACCGTAGTCATCGGTGCTGTACACGGCGGCAATATAGTTGCCTTCGGGGTCGTTGAGTTGGGAAAGATCCCCTTCCAGCACTGTCAGGTGGTCCAGGGCAAAGGGTTCCATACCGTAGAGTTGCACTCCATCTGCCAGCAGACCATCGGCCGTTCGGTCCATGAAGGCCACCATGCTGTCCAGCTGCTCGGGGGTGTTCCACCGGCTCCACATAGAGCGGTAGTATTCCTCGGTGACAAACTCCTGGGCCGGCGCTGTCTTACCATAGACGCGGCCGCTGTCCGTGATGCCGCCCTGGGCGTTCACGGCATCGATAACTTCGGCCGGCACGCCCATCTCATCGTTAAAGACCTCCCCGCCGGTCTGAAACTGCCCTGCATCTGCCAGGATAAAGTCGCTGGCCGTGAAGTTGGACACATATTTGTCCATATCAAAACCGCCGGCAAAGGTGACGGTGAAGGTCAGCAGCACCACCGCCAATGTGAGGGACAGCACCGTGAGGGAGGTTTTGCCCCGGCTGCGGCCCAGATTGGCCCAGGCCATGGACAGCAAAGACACTCCTTTTCTGTTTCGTTTTTCTTTCCGGTGCAAGGCTTTTCCCTCGGTATAGCGCAACGCTTCTACCGGAGAAACCTTACCTGCCAGACGTCCGGGGCGGCGGCAGGAGATAAGCACTGTTGCCAGGGCGAAAACAGCCGCCCCCACAAAGAGCAGTGGGCTGACCGAAACCACCGTCGTCACCCCGTCGAGCCGTGCGGTGATCACCGGAGTGAGCACGCCGCCCAGAAACCACCCCAGCAGCAGGCCCACGGGGATGCCCACCGAAGAAAGCAACAACGCCTGAATGAGGATGATCCGCCGCAGCTGGCGGGGCGTGGTGCCGATGGTTTTCAGCTGACCGTAAAAACGGATATCCCCCGCCACCGAAATCTGGAACACATTGTAGATGATGAGATAACCGGTAAACAGAATTAGGGCCAGCATCCCCACAATAATAGCCACCACGGTAGGATCCAGTTTGTCTGAGAGCTGCGCCCCGGTGTACCCCCAGTTGACACCGATGGAGATATAGTTTTCCCCCGCGGTTTCAGACTGGTAACCGTGATTTGCCAGGATTTCCTCCATATCCGCGGCAATGGACCGGGCACCGTGCCGAAGCATCACGTCCAGGTTCCAGCTTCCGGTCATACCGTCGCTGCCCGGCGGGGTCACCCCTACTTCCGCTAAAACGGTATTCACCCGGCTTTCGGGGATAAGGATATGGTTGGCTACAACAGCCTCGTCATATTCCCACCAACCGCACAGGGTAAAGGTCTGGGTAGTTTCGCGGCCGTCCACCTCAAAGGTGACGGTAAATTCCGCGCCGATCTCCGGCTCCACGCCCAGCAATTCCAGCACATGGGTGTCGGTAGCCGCTTCGTTGGTGCCTTCCTGGGGGAGGCGGCCCTCTACGGGAACGCAGTAGCCCCAGCGGGCCTCGTTGGCGTCGGAGTAACCGATCTCCACATGGGACTTGTTGAAGGGCGCCGCCGTGGGCATCCCCAGAAAGCGGCGGATACCATACGCTTGAATGAGAGGATCGGTTTTCAGTTCCTCACACTGTTCTTCCGTCAAGTATTTGAAACTGCCGTGGGAACAGCCCCCGGCCTGGCGGAAATTGTTCTGCTGGATACCCTCGTTGATGGACAGGGCGATGGTAAAGAGCGACGTAAACAATACCGCCGTAAGGGCAATAGCCAGCACCGCCACAATATTGCGGGTACGGTTGGCCAGCAGGGCCCGTACGCTCAACCGGCGGATGCAGCTGCCGTTGGATACTTTCATGCCTGTCGCCCCCTTTACCGTTCCACGATCCGCCCGTCCTCGATGCGCACGATGCGGTCGGCCATCTGGGCAATCTCTTCATTATGGGTGATCATCACCATGGTCTGGCCAAATTTCTGCCCCGTCACCTTCATAAGGCTGAGCACATCCTGACTGGTCTTGCTGTCCAGGTTGCCTGTGGGCTCATCGGCCAAAAGGATGGCAGGTTTGGTGGCCAGCGCCCGGGCAATGGCCACCCGCTGCTGCTGCCCGCCGGAAAGTTGGTTGGGCAGACTGCGCAGCTTCGGTTCCAGACCCAGGGCGGAAACAACAGCTCCCACAAAGTCCGCATCCACCTTGTTGCCGTCCAGCTGGATGGGCAGAACGATATTCTCCCATACGCTCAAAACCGGCACCAGGTTGTAAGCCTGGAACACAAAGCCGATTTTCCGGCGACGGAAGATCGTCAGGGCTTCATCTTTCAGTCCGAAAATGTCCTTACCGTCCACGGTAACGGTACCGGCGGTGGGGCGGTCCAGCCCGCCCAACATGTGCAGCAGGGTGGATTTACCGGACCCCGAAGTGCCCACAATAGCCACAAATTCCCCCTGCTCAATGCGGAGGTCCACACCGTCCAGCGCCTTTACCCGAGTATCTCCGGTACCGTAATATTTTTTCAGGCCGCTGGTCTGCAAGATGGTCATATTCTTTTCCTCCCAACGAAAAAGTCTGTATCGTCTTCTGACAATACAGACTTTATCACACAAATCTGTCCTGGCACTTTCGAGAATGTGACAGTTCTGACAGAATTCTCCTACGGGCGGGGCAGAAACAGAGAAAAGGTACTTCCCTGCCCCGGCACGCTCTCCACCTTCACATAGCCGCCCTGCTTTTCGGCAATCTGGCGGGTGAGGTAAAGCCCGATGCCTACACCTTCCTGGTAATAATTCCCGGCACTGCGGTAAAACCGGCCAAAAATTCTGGCCTGCTCCCCTTCCGGGATGCCCGGGCCGGTGTCGGTGACCTGCAGGGCGGAAAACATTTCATAATGTTTCACCGCTACCGTCACCGTCCCGCCGGAAGGCGTGTACTTCACGGCATTGTCCAGAAGGTTGCACAGAGCTTCTTCCGTCCATTTCGGGTCAAAAACAGCTGTGCCGGCTGCCGGCAGTGCCGTTAGGGTAAGGCCTTTTTCGCGGGCTTTGGGCAGATACTGAGCCGCCGCACGCTCCATCACAGCGGAAAGCTCCGACGGTTCCGGGTGTACCGCCAGAATTCCATTTTCCAGCCGGGAAGTTTTGACCAGTACTTCGATGAGGGTCTGGAGTTTGTCTGCCTGGGCGGAAATCGCCCGGGCACACTCGGTCCCCTGGGGCGTAAGAGGCTGCTCCGCCAGTAGTTGCGTATAAAGCTGCAGGTTGGCCACCGGGGTTTTGGTCTGGTGGGATATATCCGAAATCAGGGTGCTGATCTGGTCCTTTTGCTCCTGCACTTTTCGTGCGGACAGCGCACTGGCTGTCAGATACCGGGCCATCCGGCTTTCCAGGGCAGAGAGGCGGCTCTCGTCAAAGGTTTCCTCCGTAAAACGTCCCTTGATGGCAGCCTCCAACATCCTGTCCAGGCGCTTTACCGTGCATACCGTCCGCCAGCGATCAATCACCACGATCACCAGCGCCGCCGCCAGGGCTAGTCCCGCCACAATATACCCGGTCATGGCTGCACCGCCCAGGTATAGCCGATGCCGTACACCGTTTTGAGATATTCCGGCTTGGCAGAGTCCTTCTCCAGTTTGGCGCGCAGACGCTTCACGGTCACCGAAAGGGCGTTTTCCTCCACAAATTCCGCTCCGTCCGTCCACACTCGGTCCACCAGCGTAGCCCGCGGTACAGCATGGCCCCGATTTTCTACCAGCACCCGCAGCAGTTTCTGCTCAGTCTTGGAAAGTTCTACCGTAATGCCATCCCTGCAGAAATACATCTGCTCAAAGTCAAAAAGAAATGGCCCTGTTTCCATCCGGGCAGAGGGCTGCGCCGTCCTGCGGCGAAGCTGTGCATTCACCCGGGCCCGCAGCACCGCCAGGGAGAAAGGCTTGGTGATGTAATCGTCTGCCCCCGCCTCCAGGCCGGTGACCTCGTCCAATTCCAGGTCGTTGGCCGTAAGCAGAATCGCAGGCGTAGCATCCCCCCGGGAACGCAGAGCTCGCAAAAGGTCTAAACCGCTGCCGTCCGGGAGATTGATGTCCAGCAGCAGCAGATCGAACTGCGTTTGCGCCAGCTTTTGCCGCGCCTGCTCGACACAATCTGCCAAAACCACCGTCCGCTCAGGCCCGCAAAGAGCCATACAAATGCCGCGGCCCAATGTAGCGTCATCCTCCAGAAGAAAAATCCGTTCCATCTTCCCTACTCCTTGGAAATGAAAGCAAAATTCTTGCCTTGCCTTTTTCGGTCACAAGCCATGTATCCCTTTGATTATATCAGCACAGGCCATTTTTGCAAACACAAGAATTGTGGACGGGAAAGCCATCAGGCACTTTACCGGCCGCAGCACATTCTGCTCCAGATTTTGCTGCATAATGAATTCCTTACAACCAGCTGTTTTACCAGGGAAGCCGCATCCAACAAAAACGGAGTCAACTGCTTTTACCGATCAGTTGACTCCGTTTATAAATTAAGCTAATGCTATCAAATTGCTGTCAGAAAGCATTTTTGTATCTATATTTTCCATAGAAACGCAATTTTGACAGACTGAAATTATTCGAACTCAATGGTTGCCGGCGGTTTGGTGGTGTAGTCAAACAGCACACGGTTGATGTT
>ERZ1090867.165-NODE-165-length-32378-cov-15.772206_pt1 | contig 32378 bp, 28 predicted proteins | sample MGYA00478476_ERZ1090867 | MGnify/ENA primary metagenome ERZ1090867 (study PRJEB33644, sample SAMEA5815742) | chicken gut metagenome | biome: Chicken; feature: Gastrointestinal Tract; material: Caecum | place: Ireland | collected 2019-01-01 | study: A study of the... | reverse complement strand
GGTACATGAACACCGTGATGAAGGGGGCCTGGCCGTTGGTGGTCATCAGGGTGACGACCTGATACTGGATGGTCTGCACGCCGCGCTTGATTTCTTCCCGCAGGCGGGCTTCCACGATCTCGGAGATCTTCTGTTCACCGGGATCAATGCCCAGTTCTTTCATTTCAGCTTCCACATCGCGACGGATCTTCTTGCGGCTCACATCCACGAAGGGGGCCAGGTGGGTCAGGCTGATGCTCTGGCCGCCGTACTGGCTGGACGCCACCTGGGCGATGATCTGGGTGGCAATGTTGCAGGCGGTGGAGAAGGAATGAGGCTTCTCGATGAGGGTGCCGCTGATGACGGTGCCGTTCTGCAGCATATCGTCCAGGTTGACCAGGTCGCAGTTGTGCATGTGCTGGGCGTAGTAGTCGGCATCGTGGAAGTGGATGATGCCTTCCTCGTGGGCCTTGACGACCTCCGGAGGCAGCAGCATACGCATAGTCAGGTCCTTGCTGACCTCACCGGCCATATAGTCGCGCTGGACGCTGTTGACGGTGGGGTTTTTGTTGGAGTTCTCCTGCTTGACTTCCTCGTTGTTGCACTCGATCAGCGACAGGATGCGGTCGTCGGTGGTGTTGTGGGTGCGCTTGAGGCTCTGCACATAACGGTAGGTGATGTATTTGCGGGCGACTTCGTAAGCGCCGGTGGCCATGATGGCATCCTCGACGATGTCCTGGATCTCCTCCACGTTCATGGCGTGGCCGCGGCTCAGGCAGGTGGCCTGGACCTTATCGGAAATTTCGATGATCTGGTGATTCGTCAGGCGCTGGCTCTCGGCCACAACGTTGTTGGCCTTGGTGATCGCCGCAATGATTTTTGTGATGTCGAAAACGGCTTCACTGCCGTTGCGCTTGATGATCTTCATGCTGGTTCTCCTCAATGTATGATGCTGTGTGGCTTATAACAGAACGTATAATCTATATATTGTATTCCGCAATGTATAAGACTCATTGGCGAGCACAATTATCTTATCGCAGAGGGCGCAAAAAGTCAAGAGTAAAAACCACAAGATATAGTGGTTTTGGAACAAGATTAAACAAAATATTCCGTTTTTATCGTGGTATCGTTCAAAAAATTAGTGACGAAAATACCCCGCTTTTTTTGGTAAATTTGAGCGGATGTATACAAAATGACGATTTTACGATAAAAAATAGAGTGTCCCCGGCTATGCGGGGCTTGCGGGCGAGCCCTGAAGCTGGTATACTGTGGGTGCCCATAGGGCGAGAATTGCCAGACACCACAAGATATAGGGGTGCTGTGAATTATAGAAGGAGAATGCCAGCATGAATTATGCAACCATCAAATACTGCGACATCGCCAACGGTGAGGGAGTGCGCACAAGCCTGTTTGTATCGGGCTGCCGCCGGCATTGCCCCAACTGTTTCAATGCGGTGGCGTGGGATTTCCAGTACGGTGCACCGTTCACCAAGGAGGTGCGCAACAAGATTCTGGAAAGCCTGGAACCGGAGTACATCAACGGCTTGTCGCTGCTGGGGGGCGAGCCCTTCGAGCCGGAAAACCAGCGGGAATTGCTGCCCTTTATAAAAAATGTAAAGGTATTGTTCCCGAACAAGACAATATGGTGCTACACCGGCAACCATTATGAGAGCGAGATTTTGCAGCCGGGTCCCGGACGCTGCGAAGTGACCGACGAATTCTTGCAGTACCTGGATGTGCTGGTGGACGGGGATTTCGTGCAGGACAAGTACGATATCAGCCTGCGGTTCCGCGGTTCCAGCAATCAGCGCATCATTGACCTGAACAAGACCCGCGCCGAGGGAAAGGTCGTGCTGTGGCAGGATGACCCCCTTTTTGCCGATCACACCATGTGAATTTTTGCAAAGGAAAAAGGCCGCCGAAAGGCGGCCTTTTTTTGTGGCGGGCGGTTTGTACCGCACCGATTTTGCTGTGAAAATTACAGGCTGAAGTAACGCTTGGCGTTGTAGTAGCTGATGCCTTCCACGATCTTCTTCAGCGCCTTTTCGTCGTTGGGGTACTGGCCGTTCTCCACCCAGTTGCCGATGAGGTTGCACATCAGGCGGCGGAACAGTTCGTGGCGGGTGTAGCTCAGGAAGCTGCGGCTGTCGGTGAGCATGCCGATGAAGTTGCCCAGCAGGCCCAGACGAGCCAGCGTCTTCATCTGCTGGTACATTCCGTCGTCGGTATCGCAGAACCACCAGGCAGAACCCAGCTGGATCTTGCCGGGGATCTCGTCATCCTGGAACGCGCCCATCAGGGTGCCCAGCATATCGAAGTCGGCGGGATTCAGGCTGTACAGAATAACCTTCGGGCATTCGCCGGCGGCGGTCAGGCTGCTCAGCAGGCTGCTGATGGAAGCGCTGCCGTCGGTCACGGCGATCATGTCAAAACCGGTGTCGGGACCGAGCTTTTTGTACATCTTATCGTTGACATTGCGCAGGCAGCTGTAGTGAATCTGCATGACAACGTTGTATTTCTTGTACAGACGGCCCAGGGCCAGCAGCACATAGGTGGTGTAGGCATCGCCCTCTTCCTTGGTCAGGGCCTCGCCGGCCATCGCCTTTTTAAAGGCTGCAGTAGCCTTGTCGGCGTCGGTTTCCACAAAGGGCACATAGTCCAGGCCCTGGTCGGCGGCGCGGCAGCCCATCTCCACAAAGAACTTCAGCCGCTCTTCCAGCGCGCTGATCACGCAGCCCACGCACTTGAACTCGCGGCCCACGACCTTCTCCAGCTGGTGGATGTAGTCGGCAAAACCGGGCTTGAGGATGTTGGTGGCTTTGTCGGGGCGGAAGGAAGGCGCCACCACTACATTGATGCTGGGATCTTCCTTGATCTTCTTGTGCCATTCCAGAGAATCGATGGGATCGTCGGTGGTGCCGACCATGGCGACGTTGCTCTGCTCAATGAGGCCGCGGACCGTCAGCTTGGGATCGTTCTGCAGCTTCTCGTTGCACAGGTTCCACACTTCTTCAGCGGTATCGCCATTGAGAACCCCTTCGTAGCCGAAGTACTTTTTCAGTTCCAGATGGCACCAGGTGTACATGGGGTTGCCGATGGCCATTTCCAGCGATTCAGCGAACTTCTGGAAGCGCTCGCGGTCGGGCTTGTCGCCGGTGATGTACTCTTCGGGCACACCGTTGGAGCGCATCACGCGCCACTTGTAGTGGTCACCGAAGTAGTAGTCAGAACCGTCGGCCAGTACCTGGTGGCCGCCCAGCCAGACCTGGGCAATGTTTTCAAAACGGCGGTTTTCGTAGATTTCCTGCGGGGGAATGTGGCAGTGATAGTCGATGATGGGCAGATTGGCGGAATAATCGTGGTACAGATGCCGGGCGGTAGGGGTTTCCAGCAAAAAGTCTTTGTCCATAAATGCTTTCATGTACAGACGCTCCTTAAATAATGTTGATAAGTGGTACCGGTGCGGGACGGGGCTGCGTCCGGCAGGTGCACAGCACATGGTTTGCACTGCTGCAGCGGTCGAAAAACGCATACTCTGGTACTATTATACATAATCGGAACAGGCGCAACAAGTTGTAAAAATTGCTGGATAATAGAAAAAATCAACAAAAAAACTATACCCGTCTTGTACAAGATGTGAAAACTTTAAAATTCCCAAGAATGTGCGCAAAATATGTGCGTTTGGTCGGGATGCTGCCTTGACGAAAAAAGACCGAAAGAATTACAATGTTCAGGTAAAGAGCGCTCACACAAACAGAACCTCTGTGGCCTGGCCACCATGGAGGGGTAAGGGAGAAGGAACCTGTATGGAAACGCTGAAATATGAAGTTTTGGAAAAATCCGGTTATAAAGGTTACATTTTGAAGGATGCGCCGGAAAAGGTCCTGCAATTTGGCGAGGGCAACTTTTTGCGCGCTTTTGTGGATTACTGGTTCGACCTGGCCAACGAAAAGGCAGGCTGGAACGGCAAGTGCGTGCTGGTGCAGCCCATTGCCCCGGGTCTGGCCAAGATGATCAACGAGCAGGAGGGCCTGTATACGCTGTACCTGCGCGGCAGCGAGAATGGCCAAAAAGTGGATGACAGACGGGTGATCTCCAGTGTGTCCCGCTGCCTGAACCCTTATGAAAAAGAAGATTACGAAAAGATGATGGCCGTGGCAGCCAGCGATGATCTGGAAATCATCGTTTCCAACACCACCGAGGCCGGTATCGTCTACGACCCGGCCTGCCAGCAGACGGACTGCCCGCCGGCCAGCTTCCCGGCCAAACTGACGCAGGTGCTCTATCACCGCTACCAGGCGGGCAAGAAGGGGATCCTGATGCTGGCCTGTGAACTGATCGACAACAACGGCAAGGAACTGCTCAAGTGTGTCAATCAGTACATTGATCAGTGGGGTCTGGAGGACGGCTTCAGAAAGTACGTCAATGAGGACTGCACCTTCTGCGGCTCTCTGGTAGACCGCATCGTACCGGGCCGCATCCGCGACCCCCAGGAGGTAGCCGAACTGGAACAGAAGCACGGCTACGCCGACCCGCTGCTGGACGTGGGCGAAGTGTTCGGCGTCTGGGTCATCGAGGGCGCTCCTGAACTCAACGATGTGCTGCCCTTCCGCAAGGCCGGCCTGGAGGACAAAGTCTTTGTCACGCCTGACATGAGCCCCTACAAAAAGCGTAAGGTGCGCATCCTCAACGGTGCCCATACCGGCTTTGTGCTGGGCGCCTACCTGGCGGGATTTGACATCGTGCGGGACTGCATGCACGATGATACCATCCTCCGATTCATGAACAAGATGCTGCTGGAGGAAGTGGTGCCCATTCTGCCCCTGGACCAGGAGGACTGCAAGCAGTTTGCCGCCGCGGTGCAGGACCGCTTCAACAATCCTTTTGTCAACCACGAGCTCATGAGCATCAGCCTGAACTCTACCTCCAAGTGGCGTGCCCGCAATATGCCCTCTCTGCTGGAATATGTGCAGAAGAAGGGCACCCTGCCCACCTGCCTGGCTATGGGTCTGGCAGCCTATATCGCTTTCTACAGCAGCGACGTGCAGGAACTGACCGATGCGGGGCTGGTCTGCAAGCGGCCCAAGGGCAACACCTACACCGTCAGCGATGACCGCTGGGTGCTGGAGTTCTATTACGCCCATAAGGACGACGACATCCCCACCCTGGTCCATGCGGTCATGACCAACGAGCAGATGTGGGGGCAGGACCTGACCCAGGTGCCCGGCTTTGAGGAAACCACCGTCAACAACCTGACGATGATCCGGGAGCAGGGGGCGCTGGCTGCCTACGCCGCCTGCCTGTAAAACAAAACCCTTTCCGGGGACCGGAGCCAGTCCTCCGGTCCCGTTTTCATTTTACCCAGCAAAGGAGAAGATTCCATGCCCCTTGCCATCAAGATTCATCCCGGTGATAACGTGGTGGTTGCCCTGCATCCCATTGCCAAGGGTACCGCCGTTCCGGTGGGGGATGCCACCATCACCGCCGTGGAGGACATTCCCCAGGGCCACAAAATGGCGATTGCGCCCATCCGGACAGGGGAAAACATCATCAAATATGGTTTCCCCATCGGTCATGCCACCGCCGACGCCGTACCCGGCACCTGGATGCACACCCACAACGTGCGCACCAACCTTTCCGGCGAGATGGAGTACAGCTACCATCCCAATGTACATCCCCTGACCCCGGCGGAACCGGAAACCTTTATGGGGTATCGCCGCCGGGACGGCCGGGCGGCCATCCGCAACGAGATCTGGATCATCCCCACGGTGGGCTGCGTCAACGACTGTGCCAAGGCCCTGGTGCGGGAAAATCAGGACCTGGTCACCGGCTCCATCGACGGGCTGTACACCTTCACCCATCCCTTCGGCTGCTCCCAGACCGGCCATGACCACGCCCAGACCCGCAAACTGCTGGCGGCGCTGGTGCGTCATCCCAATGCGGGGGCGGTGCTGGTATTGTCCCTGGGATGCGAGAACCTGACCCACGACCAGTTTGTGGCCGAACTGGGGGACTATGACCCGGACCGGGTGAAATTCCTCACCTGCCAGGAGGTGGAGGATGAGCTGGCCGCCGGCCGCGACCTCCTGAAAGAACTGGCTGCCTACGCCGGACAGTTCCGGCGGGAACCCATTCCCGTCAGTGAACTGGTCGTGGGCATGAAGTGCGGCGGCTCCGATGGGCTTTCCGGCATCACAGCCAACCCCACCATCGGCCGGTTCAGCGACAGACTCTGTGCCCGGGGCGGTTCCACGGTGCTCACCGAAGTGCCCGAGATGTTCGGCGCCGAAGGCTTCCTGATGGACCGCTGCCGGAATGAGGAAGTGTTTGACAAAGCCGTCCGGATGATCAACGGCTTCAAGGAATATTTCATCAGCCATAACGAGGTGGTCTACGATAACCCCAGCCCCGGCAACAAGCAGGGCGGCATCACCACTTTGGAAGACAAGTCCTGCGGTTGCGTGCAGAAAGGCGGCAGTGCCCCCATTGCGGATGTCATCGGTTACGGTGACCCGGTGGTGACGAAGGGGCTGAATATGCTCTACGGCCCCGGCAATGACCTGGTTTCGGCCACGGCCCTGACCGCCGCCGGTGCCCATCTGGTGCTGTTCTCCACCGGCCGCGGTACGCCCTTCGGTGCGCCGGCCCCTACCCTGAAGATCGCCACCAACAGCCAGCTGGCCGCCAGAAAAAAGAACTGGATCGACTTCAACGCCGGTGTGGTGGCCGATGGCGAGCGCACCCTGGACCAGGCAGGGGAGGACCTGTACCGTCTGGTGCTGGAGGTGGCCGGCGGCAAAAAGACCTGTGCCGAGGAAAAAGGCTTCCGGGAAATTTCCATCTTCAAAGACGGGGTCGTCTTGTGATATACTGAAAGAGCCGGGGATTTTTGCCCCTGATTTTCAAAACGAGGTGTTTGCATGTCTACCATTCAGAACGGAACCTACGAAAAATACGGTGTGCGTTACGCCACCCTTACGCTGACCGACGGCGACTATGCCCTGACCGTTACCCCCGAAAAGGGCGGTATGGCCACTTCCTTTACCAAAAACGGCGAAGAATATCTCTGGCTGCGGGACAAAAATTTCGAGTCCACCGACCGTCCCCGCTGCGGTATTCCCATTCTGTTCCCCAGCTGCAGCAAGCCGGATAACGGCGTGCATATCTTTGACGGCGCGGCTTACCCCATGGAGGTCCATGGTTTTGCCGATCTGCTGCCCTGGCAGGTCAAGACGGCGGCGGATGATGCCATCGAACTGACTCTGGCACCCAACGGCCTGACCAAGTTTGTCTATCCCTTTGATTTCCTGCTGACCATGCGCTACACTCTGGCCGGCCCCACCGCCACCCTGGCGTTGACGGTAGCCAACACCGGCAGCAAGGACCTGCCCTTCAGCGTGGGCTTCCATCCCTATTTTGCGGCCAGCGCGCTGGAAAATGTCCATTTTGACATTCAGGCAGCGACTTATTCCGAAGACCCCAAGGGGGAGCAGCCCGCCGCGCCGGAAACCATCACGCTGCCCCGCAAGCCGGGCAGTGCCGATTCCTGCCGCCTGCTCACCGGTGTCAAGAGCCCCATGGTGCTCACCGATGCGGGCAACGGCCACAAGGTCACCGTAGCTTTCGACGAAGCGAATTTCGGCAAGGGCGTACTGTGGCAGCAGGATGCCGAGAACTTTGTTTGCATGGAGCCCTGGAACGGCTGGGCTAACTCGGTCAACGAGGAGGGCAAGCACGAGGTTCTGGTGCCCGGTGCCGAAAAGACCTTTACCTGGTCGGTCACCATCGGCTGATCGAACCTTTCCCCAACAATACAAAACGGACGCTCCGCCCACTGCGGAACGTCCGTTTTTTGTTTGCCATCTCAATGGCGCAGGGTCCACCACAGAAACTTGGTGTTGGTCACAAAATAGCGCTTGAACAGCCGTTTGGGGTCCTGCAGCAGGCGATAAAGCCATTCCAGGCTGCAGCGCTGCATCCACTGGGGGGCCCGGCGGATGTTGCCGGCCTCGTAGTCGAAGGCGGCGCCCACGCCCAGCATCAGCGCCTGCACACGGCCCTGATGGGCGGCCATCCAGCGTTCCTGTTTGGGGGCGCCCAGGCCCACCCAGACAAAATCCGGTCGGGCGGCATTGATGCGTGCTACCGCTTCGGCGTCCTCCTCGGGGGTCAGGGCGCGGAAAGGCGGGGACTCCATCCCGGCAATGACGGCGCCGGGATAGGATTCCTCCAGCTTTTGGCGCAGCAACGCCAGGGTTTCCGGGGTAGAACCGTAGAAGTAGTGGCGATAGTGCTTTTCGGCACTTTCCCGCAGCAGCCGTTTCATCAGGTCGGGACCGGTCACCCGGGCTGCTTCTGCAAACCCCTTGCGGCGGCTGTACTGGGAAAGGGGGCCGCCGTCGGGCAGAGCCAGCACGGCACCGTTCTGCACGGCGCGGTAAGCCGGGTCTTCATAGGCGGTCACCGTGGTGTGCACGTTGGCCACGCAGATATACTCCCCGCGCCAGGCATCCAGGTGCTCCTCAAGGCAGCGGACGGTTTTTTCCATATCGGTGACGGCGATCTGAACGCCCATGATCTCACAGACGGGCATCGGCCGTTTTTCCTTTTCCATGCTGGGACCCTCCCGGTTCCAAAAAATCGTACCGCTCTATCATACCATTCCCGGGGCCGGGATTCAACACCGGGGGCAAAATCAGCGGGCTGCCACCGCCTTGGTGGCGATCACATCCACGCCGGTGCCCGCAGCGTCGGCCAGGATGACCTGACCGAGGGAAACCGGGGCATCCACAGTCACCGTTTTCAGTGCCCGCACACAGTCAAAAATTTTGCCCTTGGGGATTTCCCCGGCAGTTTTTACACTGACGGCGGCCAGCACGCCGCCGCGCACCGGCACCGTCGTGGTGACCACACGGCTGGGAGCGGTGACTTCCTTGCGGGCGTAAGCGTCACCCCGGGGGCAGGTGTTGCCGGTGACCGAAACCACGGCACCGTTCTCCATCGTTACCACCAGCGGACAGCCCAGGGGACAGCCGATGCAGGTCAGTTCACGTTTTTCCATGGCGTCACACCTCCTCCAGCGTCACAGTCAGACCGCCGCAGCCGGGCAGTTTGTCCAGCGCGGCGCCTTTGATGACGATGGTTTCCATCTCGCCGGGGGCCAGTACCGGCCGTTTGCGCCGCCAGAGGCAGTCCTGCCCGGCATAGACCGCCAGGGTCTTGTTCCGGTAAACGTTGTCCACCCGCAGCCGCAGTGTCAGGCTGCCGTCCAGTCGGGCGGGGTGTACGGTGGCAGGTACTGTGTAGCGCACGCCGTGGCGGGCGGTCACCGGCAGGACTTCGTCCTCGCCCTGGGCGGTTCCGCCCAGAATACAGGCAGCGGCGTGCCGCCCGGCGGCAGCGGCTTCCTCCGAAACATAGTCCACCAGATCGTGCACGTGCAGCACGTTGCCAGCGGCAAACACCCCGGGCAGACTGGTCTGCAGACTTTCGTCCACCAGGGGACCGCCCGTCACGGGGCTTAAGGCCACCCCGGCGCTGCGGCTCAGTTCGTTTTCCGGCAAAAGCCCGCAGGAGAGCAGCAGCGTGTCGCAGTCGAAATGCTCCTCGGTGCCGGGGACAGGTTTGCCCTTTTCCACCCGGGCAATGGTTACGCCGGTCACCCGTTCCTTGCCCTCGATGTCCACCACCGTGTGGCTGAGTTTCAGCGGGATGCCGAAGTCATCCAGGCACTGCACGATGTTGCGTTTGAGTCCGCCGGAGTAGGGCATCAGTTCCGCCACGCAGAGTACCTTGGCCCCTTCCAGCGTCATGCGGCGGGCCATGATGAGGCCGATGTCCCCGGACCCCAGTATGACCACCCGACGCCCCGGCAAAAAGCCTTCCATATTCACCAGCCGCTGGGCAGTGCCGGCGGTGTAGATGCCGGCGGGCCGGGTGCCGGGAATGTTCAGTGCGCCCCGGGGGCGTTCCCGGCAGCCCATAGCCAGTACCACGGCCTTGGCCTTAAGCTGGAACATCCCGTCGGTGCGGTTGACCGCGGTGACCACCCGGTCGGCCGAAAGGTCCAGCACCATGGTGTTGAGTTTGCAGGGAATTCCCAGGGCCAGTGCCTCATCGGCAAAGCGGGCCGCGTACTCCGGGCCGGTAAGCTCTTCTTTGAATGTATGCAGGCCGAACCCGCTGTGGATGCACTGGTTCAGGATGCCGCCCAGTTCCCGGTCGCGTTCCAGAATGATCAGGTCCTGTATGCCGGCCTTGCGGGCGGCGATGGCAGCGGCCAGACCCGCCGGCCCGCCGCCCAGAATCACAAGATCCATGGATTTCATCTCTCCACCCCCTTACAGACTGTCCTTGTTGGCGCCCACAATGAGCCGGGACCGACCGCCGCATTTGGTGATCTCCTCCTGGGGCACGCCCAGTTCCCGGGCCAGGATTTCCAGCACGCGGGGACTGCAGAAGCCCGCCTGGCAGCGGCCCATGCCTGCCCGGGTGCGGCGCTTGACGCCGTCCAGGCTGCGGGCGCCGGGCACCCGGTGGATGGCATCCACGATTTCGCCCTCGGTCACCGTTTCGCAGCGGCAGATGATCTGCCCGTAGGCGGGATTTTCTTGAATCAGGGCGGCCCGTTCCGCAAAGGGGAGGGCCTTGGGGTCCAGAATCCCCTGGCGGCGGGGGTCAAAATCGGGATTTTCCTCAAGATGCAGAATGTTCTGTACCAGTCGGGCCACTTCCACGCCGATGGCGGGGCTGGCCGAAAGTCCCGGCGATTCGATGCCCGCGCAGTCCACAAACCCGGGGGCTGTTTCCTGAATGAAAAACTCGTGCCGCAGTTCGTGGGCCCGCAGTCCCGCAAAGCTGGTAATGGTCTGCCGCAGGGGCAGGTCCTTTACCGCCAATCCGGCCTTGGCGCGCACCTCGTCCAGTTCGGCGTCGGTGGTGGCGGTATCTTCCTTGTCGTCAATGTCGTTGGCCGTGGGGCCGATGAGCAGATTGCCGTGCACGGTGGGGGTCACCAGCACGCCCTTGCCGTACTTGCCCGGCAGCTGAAAGATCGTGTGATGTACGTGTTCGCCCGCTGCATGGTCCAGCAAAAAGTAGTCGCCCCGCCGCGGCACAATGGTCATGGTGTCGGCGCTGACCTGGTTGTGCAGTTCGTCGGCATGCACCCCTGCCGCGTTGACGACACAGCGCGCTTCCAGCGGACCGCGGTTGGTCCAAAGGCGCCAGCCGCCGTCTATGCGCTCGATGCGCTGTACCTCAGTGTCAAACTGGAATTGCACACCGTTTTTGGCGGCGTTTTCGGCAAAGGCATAGGTCAGGCCGAAGGGGCAGACGATGCCGCCGGTGGGCGCCCACAGCGCCGCCACCGCTTCGTCGGCAATGTTCGGCTCCAGGGCGCGCAGTTCCTCCCGCCCGATGATGCGCAGTCCTTCCACGCCGTTGGCGCGGCCGTTTTCCAGCAGTTTTTCCAGCGCCGGGCGGTCCTCCTCGCTCAGGCAGACCACCAGGCTGCCGCACTGCCGGTAGGCAAAATCCAGCTCTTTGGCAAGGTCCGGCATCATCCTGCTGCCCGCCACGTTGAGGGCGGACATCCGGCTGCCGGCGGGGGCGTCAAATCCTGCATGGACAATGGCGCTGTTGGCCTTGCTGGTGCCGCAGCAGACGTCCTCCTCCTTATCGATCACCAGAATGTTGCCCTTGTATCGGCTCAGTTCCCGGGCCGCTGCGCAGCCCGACACCCCGCCGCCGATGATGATGACATCCATCATACGTCTTCCTCCTCATCCCGGGCCCAACCGTAGGCGCAGCGCACAGCCTTGTTCCAGCCGCGAATACGCCGGGCGCGGTCCTCCGCACTGATCTGGGCCGTAAAGACCCGGTCCACGGCCCGGTTCTGCAGTACTTCCGCAGGACTGTTCCAGTATCCCACAGCCAGCCCGGCCAGATACGCCGCGCCCAGGGCCGTGGTTTCCACACAGCAGGGGCGTTCCACCGGCGCGCCGCTGATGTCGGCCTGAGCCTGCAGCAGATAGTTGTTGGCCGAAGCGCCGCCGTCCACTTTCAGCATGGCCAGCTGGATGCCCGCGTCCGCTTCCATGGCTTTCAGCACGTCGTTGACCTGGTAGCACAGGCTGTCCAGCGTGGCGCGGATGATGTGATTTTTGTTGCAGCCACGGGTCAGGCCCACAATGGCACCCCGGGCGTACTGGTCCCAGTGGGGGGCGCCCAACCCCGTAAAGGCCGGTACCACATAACAGCCGTTGGTATCGGGCACTTTCAGGGCCATATATTCGGAATCCCGGGACTCCTCCAGGATTTTCAGTTCGTCCCGCAGCCACTGGATGGCGGCCCCGGCTACGAAGATGGAACCTTCCAGCGCGTAGGTTACCTTGCCGTCCAGGCCCCAGGCGATGGTGGTCACCAGTCCGTTGTGGCTCAATACCGGCCGCTCGCCGGTGTTCATCAGCAAAAAGCCGCCGGTGCCGTAGGTGTTTTTGGCATCCCCCGCCGTAAAACAGGTCTGCCCGAAGAGGGCCGCCTGCTGGTCGCCCGCTGCCCCGGCAATCTTGATCTCGCCGCCAAAGTGCATGGGGTCCGCGTACTCATAAAAGGCGCTGTTGGGCACCGGTTTGGGCAGCATACACCGGGGAATGTTCAGAATCTCCAGGATTTCATCGTCCCAGTCCAGCGTGTGGATGTTGAACAGCATCGTCCGGCTGGCGTTGGAGTAGTCGGTCACGTGGATCTTGCCGCAGGTCAGCTTCCAGATCAGCCAGGTTTCCACGGTGCCGAACAACAGCTCCCCGGCTTCAGCCTTTTGGCGGGCCCCCTCCACGTTATCCAGAATCCACTGCAGCTTGGTGGCGGAAAAATAGGCGTCGATCACAAGGCCGGTTTTCTCCCGGAACAGGTCGGTCAGGCCCCGGGCTTTCAGTTTGTCGCAGATCTCGCTGGTGCGGCGGCACTGCCACACAATGGCACGGTAGACCGGCTCGCCGGTGTTGCGGTCCCAGACAATGGTGGTTTCCCGCTGGTTGGTGATGCCGATGGCTGCAATATCGGCGGCCGAGGCCCCGATGCGGTTCATGGCCGACAGCGCCACGCCCAGCTGGGTGGTCCAGATCTCATTGGCATCGTGTTCCACCCAGCCCGGTTTGGGAAAGTACTGGGTAAACTCTTTTTGTGCCACACTGCACATGTGGCCCTGCTTGTCGAACAGGATGCAGCGGTTGGAGGTGGTCCCGGCATCCAGTGCCATAATGTATTGTCCCATAGCGGTGCTCCTTTTCCTCGGAATTTTTGCAAAGCCGCGCAATTTGTATAAAAATATTGTAGCATACCACCCCGAAACTGCAACAAAATGCCCGGTACACCCTGGCAAAATCTACGAATCCCACAAAGGGGAACGGCGGTTTTTGGATATTCTGCGGAAAACAAAAAGGCCGCACCCGGCGAAAGGTGCGGCGGAAAAATCATTCAATTTTCATCATGCGGTAGCCCACGCCGATGTGGGTCTGGATGTACTGGGGGGACCCGGGGGCGGATTCCAGCTTTTTGCGCAGCGTCGCCATGAACACCCGCAGGGAAGCCACGTCGTTCTCCCAGGAAGTACCCCATACCTTTTGGGTGATGTAGGTGTGGGTCAGCACCTTGCCGCAGTTGCGGGCCATCAGGCAGAGCAGCTTGTACTCGATGGGGGTCAGGTGCAGTTCCTGCCCGGCCAGGTAGGCGCACCCGGCGGCAAAGTCGATGGTCAGCTGCCCGTTGGTGAATACCGGGCTGCCGCTGGTGTGCATGGCGGCCAGCCGCCGCTGGGTCACCCGCAGGCGGGCCAGCAGTTCCTCCACCGAAAAAGGCTTCGTCAGGTAGTCATCGGCACCGGAATCCAATGCCTCGATCTTGTCGGCGTCCTCGCTGCGGGCACTGATAACGATGATGGGCATATCCGACCAGCTGCGCACCCGGCGGATGACTTCCACGCCGTCCAGATCGGGCAGCCCCAGGTCCAGCAGCATGATGTCGGGGGCGCTGGTGGCAGCTTCCCGCAAAGCAGCTTCGCCGCAGTCCGCCACGGTGTAGCGGTAATCATGGGTCTTTAAGGTGGTGGTGATCAGGTTGCGGATGGGTGCATCGTCCTCCACCACCAGAATCAGCGGTTTATTCATGCAGTGTTACCTCCCCCCGTGGCACCGTAAAGGTGAAATTGCACCCGTGCGGCGGATTGTCTGTGAGTGTGATGGTGCCCCCGTGGGCATCCACGACGGTCTTGCACAGCGCCAGCCCCAGCCCCAGGCTGCGGCGGCTGTCGGCGACTTTGTGCTCGCCGGTGTAGAACATTTCAAAAATATGGGGCCGGATATCCGGTGCAATGCCCGGCCCGTCGTCCAGTACCGAGATGGCGGCAAACCCATCCTGTGCCCGGGCTGTCACCGTGATGGTGGACCCGGCAGGGGTGTATTTTACGGCGTTGTCCACCAGATTGATGAGCACCTGTACGATGAGCCGCGCGTCCATGCGGGCCAGCAGCAGTTCATCGGGCAGATCCATCCGGATGGTGTGTTCACTGCCCTTGCGGTGGGTGTGGCGCAGGGCCTCTTCAATGACCTCGCTGACCAGCTCGGTGGAAAGGCGCAGGTTCATCCGTCCGTCCTCAATGCGGGTGATGGACAGAAGATTCTCTACCAGGTTGATCAACCACATCGAATCATCGTAAATGTCCAGAAAAATCTGGTGCCGGGCATCCTCGTCCAGTTTGGCATCGTTGGCCAGCAGATTGGCGGCATTGCCGGAAATGGAGGTCAGCGGTGTGCGCAGATCGTGGGAGATGGCCCGCAGCAGGTCGGCCCGGAGCTGTTCGTTTTTCGCCCGCAGGGCGGCGCGCTCCTTTTCCTCGATGTTGCGGATGTTCTGGATGGCCAGTGTCACCGTGATGATGGACACGATGAGCATGATGGCGATGGTGAAGGGATAGCCCTTCTCGTAAGCGTGCAGGGTCAGGCGCGGTTCGGTGAAAAAGAAGTTGAAGAGCAGCACACTGGCCACCGAGCTGAGCACCCCGCAGAAATAGCTTTTGGTGAACAGGGAAGTGAGCAGTGCGCCCAATACGTAGATGGAGATGATGTTTGCCTTGGTGAAGGCAAATTGCCAGAAAATATTGCCGATCACGGTGCCCGCCGTCAGAATCAGCAGGGTCACCAGCAGGTCCTGCCACCGGGGCACCATCTGTGCCCGCAGGTCATGGGGCTGTTCTTGCCGCGTCATAGTGCTACCGCCTCCTGTCTGGTATCATACCACAGAAGGCCGGTCAGCGCCAGAGCCGGTTCACGCATCGTGGCCCGGCTGGTTGTCCTCCCGGTGCTTTTTCCGCGCTTTGCGGTATTTGTCCATGAAGCCATCCAGATTCCGGCAGAGAAACCAGCCGAACAGGCCCGCCGCCAGCACCACGGCGGCCAGCAGCAATTCTTTCACAAAAACCGCCCTCTTTCCGTTTACAGGTGGAAGCAGCGCTTGATGGAACGGTATTCGCCCAGCACCAGCAGATGCCCGTCGGCAGGCAGCACGGTGTCCGAGGAGATGTTCACATCGATGGTACCGTTGCGCTTGATGCCCAGCAGGTTGATGCCGTACTTTTTGCGGATGTCAATGTCACCCACAGTCTGCCCCGCCCAGGATTCCAGCGCGGGCACTTCCATGATGGCGTTGTTGGCGTCCAGCTCCACGTAGTCCACCAGATGGCTGGACCCGTAGCGCACGGCAGCCCACTTGGCCAGCTGCTTTTCGGGGTAGAGGATTTCGTCGGCACCGTTGCGCAGCAGGAACTTGGCCTGCACGTCCCGCTCCGCGCGGGAAACCACCAGCTGGGCGCCCAGTTCTTTCAGCAGGGAAGTGGTTTCCAGCGAACTCTGGAAATCGCCGCTGATGGCCACAATGCAGACGTCAAAGTTGCGCACGCCCAGGGCTTTCAGGAACTCCGCGTTGGTGCTGTCGCCGATCTGGGCGTTGGTCACAATGTCCAGCACGTCGTTGACCCGGTCCTCGTTTTCGTCCACGGCCATGATCTGGTGGCCCTGTTCGTTGAGCTGCATGGCAATGTGCCGGCCAAAACGGCCCAGGCCGATGAGCAAGAATGATTTCATGGTGTACTTCCTTTCCCGTCAGCCGACGGTGATACGTTCCTGCGGCAAACGGCTGCCGGCCTTGGAAAAACCGGACAGTGCCGCATAGATCAGGGTAAGGCCGCCTACACGGCCGATAAACATCAAAGCGATCAGAATGGCCTGGGAAAGCAGCCCCAGTGTGGGGGTCAGGCCCAGGGACAGGCCCACGGTGCCCACGGCGGAGGCCGTTTCAAACAGGCAGTCGGACAAAGGCAGCCCTTCCACCGCGCTGATAATAAACCCGCCGCCCAGGAAGAGCGTCAGGTACAGCATACCGATGGTGGCGGCGCTGTTGACCACCTTGTTGTCGATGCGCCGCCCAAAGAAGTGCGGTTCCGACTGGCGGCGGAACACCGCCAGGGCGTTGGCAAACAGCACGGCAAAGGTGGTGGTTTTCATACCGCCGGCGGTAGAACCCGGCGAACCGCCGATAAGCATGAGCAGGATCGTCAGGCCCTGGCCCACGCCGGTGAGGGCGGTGAGGTCGGCGGTGTTGAAGCCCGCGGTGCGGGGGGTCACCGACTGGAACAGTGAAGCCAGTACCCGTTCCCCGGCGGGCAGGGTGGAAAATTCCCCGAAGAAGAACCACACGGCGGGCAGCAGGATGAGCAGTGCCGTGGTGGACAAAATGACTTTGCTCTGCATCCGGTACCGGTGGAACCGCAGTTTGTTGGTGCGGATGTCGTCCCAGGTCAGGAAGCCGATGCCGCCCACCACGATAAGCGCCATGATCGTCAGGTTGACGATGGGATCGGCGCGGTAAGAAGTCAGGGAAGCGTACTTGGCATCCGGGGTGCCCAGCAGGTCAAAACCGGCGTTGCAGAAGGCCGATACCGAGTGGAACACGGCCATCCAGATTCCGCGCAAACCATAGTCCCGGACGAACACCGGCAGCATACAGACGGCCCCCAGCGCTTCGATGCACAGCGACGCTTTGATGATGAAGCCGGTCAGCCGCACGATGCCGCCCACTTTGGGGGCGGCGATGGCTTCCTGCATGGTACCGCGCTGCATCAGGGAGATTTTGCGCCCCGACAGCAGCGAGAAAAACGCCGCCACCGTGATAACGCCCATGCCGCCGATCTGAATCAGGGAGAGGATCACGGCCTGGCCGAACCAGGACCAGTGGGTGGCGGTATCCTGCACCACAAGCCCCGTCACACACACAGCGGAGGTGGCGGTGAACAGCGCCTGGTTGAAGGGGGTCACGGTGCCGCTCCGGGCAGAGAACGGCAGCATCAGCAGCAGACTGCCGCCGAGAATAACGGCGGCGAACAACAGAATGATGGTTTGAAAGGTTGTCAAACGCGGCGGGCGGAACCCAGCCATGAAAACGCCTCCCATTTTATACAAATTTCATCCTCTCATTATAGGTCGGCCCTGGTTAAGAGGGCATAAATATCCGGCGTATGGTATTAAGACGGCGTTAAGATACCAAACGGCAGGGCACCGTCTGACGGTGCCCTGCCGGGTAAAGGTATGCAAATGTCAGCGGTCCACCACCGGAACGGGTTCGTCGCTGCGTTTCTCCAGATCGTTGATATACAGGTTGGTTTCCCGCGCCACCACGCCGGACAACAGCAGCACGGCGATGAGGTTGGGAATGGCCATCAGGGCGTTGAGGGTATCGGCTACGGTCCATACCAGGTTCAGGGCCACCACGGGGGAGATGGCCGCCACCGCCACATAGACGATGCGGTAGAACACCTGGCCTTTGCTGCCCACCAGATATTCCAGGCAGCGCTCCCCGTAGTAGGACCAGCCCAGCACGGTGGAAAAGGCAAAGGAGATGATGCCCACCACCAGGATGACGGGCCCCAGCACGGGGATCTGGTCGAAGGCCAGGGTCGTCAGGATGCCGCCGTCCGAGATGGAGCCCATGTCGATGGCGGGATTTTTCATAATGCTGGAAACCAGCACCAGGCCGGTCATCAGGCAGACTACGACGGTATCCCAGAAGGTGCCGCTGGCGGAAACCAGGGCCTGGCGCACGGGGTTGCGGGTCTGGGCAGCGGCTGCCACAATGGGGGCCGAGCCCATGCCGGATTCGTTGGAGAACAGGCCCCGGGCGATGCCGTAGCGCATGGCCAGCATGATGCCGCCGCCGGTCAGGCCGCCGGCCGCTGCGCCGGGGGTAAAGGCCAGCCGCAGAATGGTGGTCACGGCGGCCCACAGGTAATCATGGTTGTATGCAAGGATGCCCAGGCAGCCCAGAATGTAGAAGGCTGCCATAAAGGGCACCAGCTTTTCACAGACGTTGGCGATGGTCCGGATGCCGCCGAAGATGACCAGCGCCGTCAGTACAGCCACCACGGCGCCCACCAGCCATTCGGGGATTCCCAGGTTGGCCTGGCAGACCGTGGCAATGGCGTTGACCTGGGTGGCACAGCCGATGCCGAAGGATGCCAGCGTGCCGAACAGGGCAAACAAGACCCCCAGCCATTTCAGGTGCAGGCCCCGTTCCAGGGCGTACATGGCACCGCCCTGCATCCGGCCATCCTTGGTCTTGACGCGGTATTTCACGGCGATCAGGGATTCAGCGTACTTGGTGGCAATGCCGAAGATGCCGGTGATCCAGCACCAGAACACCGCACCGGGTCCACCCAGGGCGATGGAGGTACCCACGCCGATGATGTTGCCGGTGCCGATGGTGGAGGCCAGCGCCGTGGTCAAAGTGGCAAACTGGGAAACTTCTCCCTCGGCGTCAGGGTCCTTGGTGACCGAAAGGCGGATGGCCGTAAGCAGTTTGCGCTGGATGCCCCGGGTACGCAGGGTCATGAACAGGTGGGTGCCCAGCAACAGCAGCATGGTGGGCCAGGCCCAGACCCACTGGTTGGTCACGTTGATAAAATTGACGATGGCGTCCATCATAAGCGGTATCTCTCTTCCTTGGCGGTGGCGGGCGGACAAAAAACAGCGGCGTGCCCGCGCAGTACATCCTGTGCGAACACGCCCTTGTGCCTTGCTACTATCTGTATGATACAACCTTTGACGTTAGTCCGTCAAGTATGGGCCTTTTGCACAGGGGGCTGCTTTGTGGTACAATGGCGGCGGAAGATCTGCAAAAAAAGGAGATACCCACCATGACCCGCAACGCTGTGTTTGTCATCACCGGCGCACCCTGCACCGGCAAATCCACGCTGGCTGCCTGGCTCTGCCGCCGCCTGCCCCAGCCGGTGGCGGGGCTTCGCACCCTGTGCACCGGCCGGTGTGAAGCCGGGGCGCTGTTTTCGCTGCAGAATCTTGCGGACGGCACCGTCACACCGGTCACACAGCGGGAAGCGGGGCAGGTCACTACCTTATATACTGTATGGGACAGCAACGGGGCCGGCGTACTGCAGGCGGCCCTGCAGGGGGAATCCGGGACGATCCTGGTGGACGAAGCCCTGCCGCCGAACCCCCACTGCCCGGCCTGGAACGAGGCTTTGGCGGCGGTGCTGGCGGGGGAGCGCTCCGTGGTGCTGACAACCGCCAAAGAAACCTTGCCGGCCTTGCTGGCCCTGTGCGGTGACCGGGCGGTGCAGTGCATGGACCTGGACGAACCCGGCCCCGAGAATCTGCGTGCTGCCCTGGCCGATACCCTGCCGGTGCCGCTGCACGCGGGGGTCAGTGTGCGGCTGTTCCGGGAAGAAAAGTGTTTCGGCACCGGTCCCATGCAGCTGCTGGAACTGGTGGGCCGTACCGGTTCGCTGCACAAAGCGGCGGCGGCCATGGGCATGGCCTACTCCAAGGCCTGGAAGATGCTGGGGGAACTGGAGCGCCAGTGGGGCTTTGCCATGCTGGAACGCCGCCCCGGCGGCACCGGCGGGGGCGGTTCGCTGCTGACGCCCCGGGCCTGGGAACTGCTGCGCCGCTACCGCGCCCTGCAGTGGGAAACCGAGCACGCTGCCCGGCAGGCTTTCACCCGATGGTTCGGGGATTTCTGACGGGGAACCCCTGCCTCAAAAGTATAACAAATCGTATTATTTCGCAAAATACTACAAAACAAGACGAGATAAGTATGACTTTTATCTGGCGGCGTGGTACAGAAGGTGCAAAAGCCGCCCTGTTCAGCGGGGATTTTGTCGGGTTTGCCGTATTTTGCCGCCCCACTCCGGCTGATATTGACAGTGCGCATCCTTTTATTGCTATAATAAAGGGATGTTTTTTGTTTTTGCGGCGTATTTTTTGGGGAAACCATGCCCGGAAACGGAACAAAGTGTCGGAAGAAAGGCGGCAAGGAAATGAAAGAGGAAATCCAACAGAAAGAAGCGCAGGGTTATGTGACCCCTTACGAGTTTAAGGGCAAACTGCCGCTGCGCCAGGCGATCCCCCTGGGCCTGCAGCACGTGCTGGCCATGTTCGTGGGCAACCTGACTCCTATTTTGATCATCACCAGCGCTTGTGCAGCAGGCGGCGGGGCGGAGGAATTCGCCCAGATCCAGGTGGCGCTGCTCCAGAACGCCATGCTGGTGGCCGGTATCGTCACGCTGGTGCAGCTGTTCTCGGTGGGCCCTATCGGCGGCCAGGTGCCCATCATCATGGGTACCAGCTCCGGTTTCATCGGCGTATTCCAGAGCGTCAACCAGATCATGGGCGGCGGTATTCTCAGCTATGGTGCCATCATGGGCGCCTCCATCGTGGGCGGTCTGTTTGAAACGGTGCTGGGCGCCTTCCTCAAACCCCTGCGCCGCTTCTTCCCGGCGGTGGTCACCGGTACCGTGGTTATGTCCATCGGCCTGTCCCTGATCAGTGTCGGCGTGGGCTCCTTCGGCGGCGGTACCTCCGCCAAGGACTACGGCTCCCTGGAAAACCTGCTCATTGCTCTCGTCGTTATGGTCATTATCCTGATCTTCAAGCACGGTGCCAAGGGTATGGCCAGCTCCTCCTGCATTCTCATCGGTATTGTCTGCGGCTACATCATCTGCGCCATCCTGCCGCTGTTCCTCTCCACCACCGGCGTCACCGCCGACGGTGTGGAGTACACCAAGGCCTGGGTGCTCAACTGGAACAAGGTGGCCGAGGCTCCCTGGTTCGCAGTGCCCCAGCTCATGCCCGTCAAGCCGGTGTTTGATCTGCGCGCCATCCTGCCGGTGGCGGTTATGTTCATCGTCACCGCGGTGGAAACCGTGGGCGATATCTCCGGCGTGACCGAGGGCGGCATGGACCGTGAAGCCACCGACAAGGAACTGTCCGGCGGCATCATCTGTGACGGTCTGGGCTCCACCTTTGCGGCCTTCTTCGGCGTGCTGCCCAACACCAGCTTCAGCCAGAACGTGGGCCTTGTTACCATGACCAAGATCGTCAACCGCACCGCACTGGCCTTCGGTGCCGTGTTCCTGGTGCTCTGCGGCCTGCTGCCCAAGCTGGCGGCCCTGGTTTCCATCATGCCCCAGAGCGTGCTCGGCGGCGCTGCGGTCATCATGTTCTCCTCCATCGTTATGAGCGGTATCCAGCTCATCACCAGCGATAAGCTCACCCCCCGCAACATGACCATCGTGTCGGTGGCGCTGGGCCTGGGCTACGGCATGGGCTCCAACACCGCCGTTCTGGCCGGTCTGCCCCAGCTGGTGCAGCTGATCTTCGGCGGTTCCGGCATCGTGCCCGCTGCCTTCGTGGCCATCCTGCTCAATGTGCTTCTGCCCAAAGATAAGCCGGTGGAAGCCGTGCAAACTGCCGAAAAATAAAAAAACGGCGTAATTTGTCGCCCCGCCGCCCCGGCGGGGCTTTTTCTTTGCCTGTTTCCATGGTATACTGAATCTAAGCGAACTTTTGTGAGGAGGTACCCACCTTGCTGACGATCAAGCGATATGTCCGCGCCCAAAGCCTGGACGAAGCCTATACCCTGTGCCAGAAGCGCTCCAACGTGGTGCTGGGCGGTATGCTGTGGCTCAAGACCCAGAACCGCACCGTGGACACCGCCATTGACCTGAGCGATCTGAAACTGGATACGATAGAAGAAACCCCCGATGCCTTCCGCATCGGGGCAATGGTGCCGCTGCGTGCCCTGGAACAGCACCCGGGCCTGGATGCCCTGACCCGGGGCGCCATGGCTGAAAGTGTGCGCCATATTGTAGGCGTGCAGTTCCGCAATCTGGCCACCGTGGGGGGCAGCATTTACGGCCGGTTCGGATTTTCCGATGTGCTGACGCTGTTCCTGGCCCTGGATGCCGTGGTGGAACTGCACCATGGCGGCGCCGTGCCCCTGGCGGACTATGCCGCCCGCCCCTATGAACGGGACATCCTGACCCATGTGGTCATCCCCAAACAGCCGGGGAAGGTGGCGTACCTGGCCCAGCGCAACATCTCCACCGACTTCCCGGTGCTCACCTGCGCCGTGGCGGTGCGGGCGGACGGCGTGCGCTGCGCCATCGGTGCCCGCCCCATGAAAGCCCAACTGTATACCGGTGACCCCGCGCTGCTGGCAGGGGGCATCACACCGGAAAGCGCTGCCGCTTTTGGCGAGAGCATTGCGGCGGAGGTGGCTTTCAGCAGCAACCTGCGCGCCGGGGCGGACTACCGCCGTGCCGTCTGCCCGGTGCTGGTACGCCGGGCCCTGCTGGCCTGTAAGGAGGAAGCATAATGGAGATCCAACTCAAACTCAACGGCCGCCCGGTGCGGGGCAGCATCGACGCCGACACGCTGCTTATCGACTTTGTGCGGGCCCATGGCTGCGCCAGCGTCAAGCGCGGGTGCGAAACCTCCAACTGCGGGCTGTGCACCGTGTTGCTGGACGGCAAACCGGTGCTTTCCTGCTCAGTGCTGGCAGCCCGGGCCGATGGCCATGAGGTCCAGACCCTGGAAGGTCTGCAGGCCGAAGCGGAGGAATTTGTCAGCTTCATTGCCGACCAGGGCGCCGAGCAGTGCGGTTTCTGCAATCCCGGTTATGTGATGAACACCATCGCCCTGCTGCGGGAAAATCCCGACCCCACCGACGATGTGATCCGCGCCTATCTGGCAGGCAATCTCTGCCGCTGTTCCGGGTACGAGGGCCAGCTGCGGGGCATCCGGGCCTTTTTGAACGCCCGCAACGCAAAGGAGGGAACGGACCGTGGCTGAACTGAAAACCGTCGGTAAGCCCATGCGCAAAAAGGACGCCATGAACCTGCTGCTGGGCAAACCTGCCTTTGTGGAGGACGTGACCCCCCGGGACTGCCTGGTGGTCAAGGTCCTGCGCAGCCCCCATGCCCATGCGCTGATCCGCGCCATCAACACCGATATAGCCATGAAAGTCCCCGGCATGGTGGCGATCTATACCTATAAGGATGTGCCCAACAAGCGGTTCACCACCGCGGGCCAGACCTACCCCGAACCCTCCCCCCATGACCGGCTGATCCTGGACCAGCGGGTGCGTTTTGTGGGGGATGCCGTGGCGATCCTGGCCGGCGAAAACGAAAAAGCCGTGGAAAAGGCCATGAAGCTCATCAAGGTGGACTATGAGGTGCTGCCTGCGGTGCTGGACCCCCATACCGCCAAGGATAACCCCATTCTCGTCCATCCCGAGGAGAACTGGGAAGCCCTCTGCCCGGTGGGTGCCGACAATAAGCGCAACCTCTGCGCCACCGAAACCTGCGGGGAAGGGGACGTGGACCAGGTGCTGGCGGACTGCGATGTGGTCATCGACCATGTATGGCACACCAAACCCTGCCAGCAGGCCATGATGGAAACCTTCCGCACCTATACAGAGATCGACCCCTACGGGCGGCTCCACGTCATCAGCTCCACCCAGATCGTCTTCCATGTGCGGCGCATCCTGGCCCTGGCGCTGGACATCCCCAAATCCAAGATCCATGTGGAAAAACCGCGCATCGGCGGCGGTTTCGGCGCCAAGCAGAGCGTGGTAGCCGAAATTTACCCGGCGTTCGTCACCTGGAAGACCGGCCGCGCCGCGCGCCTGATCTACACCCGGCAGGAATGTCAGACCGCCGGCAGCCCCCGGCATGAGATGGAAGTGCACGTCCGCCTGGGCGCCGACAACAATGGCAAGATCCGGGCCATGGATGTGTATACCCTGTCCAACACCGGCGCGTACAGTGAGCACGGTCCCACCACCGTGGGCCTGTCGGGCCACAAGTCCATCCCGCTGTACACCGGCAGTCTGGAAGCCTTCCGCTTTGCCTACGATGTGGTCTATACCAACGTGCAGGCCGCCGGTGCCTACCGGGGCTACGGTGCCACCCAGGGCATCTTTGCGGTGGAAAGCGCCGTCAATGAACTGGCCGACCGGCTGGGCATCGACCCGGTCAAGCTGCGGGAGCAGAACATGGTCCGCGAAGGCATGACCATGCCTGCTTACTATAATGAACCCGCCAACGCCTGCGCCCTGGACCGCTGCCTGGCCCGCTGCAAGGAGATCTTCCACTGGGACGAAAAATTCCCCGTGCGGGATATGGGCAACGGCAAGGTCCGTGCCGCCGGTGTGGCCATGGCCATGCAGGGGTCCGGCATCTCCGGCGTGGACGTAGGCTCCGCCACGGTCAAACTCAGTGATGATGGCTTCTATAACCTGACCATCGGTGCTGCCGATATGGGTACCGGCTGTGATACCATCCTGGCCCAGATGGTGGCCGAGTGCATGGACTGCGATCTGGATAACGTGGCAGTGTTCGGTGCCGATTCCGACGCTTCCCCCTACGATTCCGGTTCCTACGCTTCCTCCACCACCTACGTCACCGGCAAAGCCGTGGAAAAGGCTTGTGCACAGCTGAAAGAGCAGCTGTGCAAACTGGCCGCCGAAACCCTGGGCTGTCAGCCCGGGGATGTGGAATTCACCGGCAAATCGGTGCGCCGCTGCGACGGCACTGCCGAGATGACCCTGGCCGAACTGGCCACCCGGTCCCAGTGCTCCAACACCACAGCGGTGCAGGCCACTGCCACCCATTCCTCGCCGGTTTCGCCGCCGCCCTTCATGGTGGGCATGGCCGAAATCGAACTGGACAAGGAAACCGGCAGTGTCACGGTGCTGGACTACAAGGCTGTGGTGGACTGCGGCACGCCCATCAACCCCAATCTGGCCCGCGTTCAGACTGAGGGCGGCATTGTCCAGGGCATTGGCATGGCGCTGTTTGAGGATGTGACCTACAGCGATAAGGGCCGTATTCTGGAAGATTCCCTCATGCAGTACAAGATCCCCACCCGCCTGGATATGGGGCATCTGCAGGTGGAATTTGAGTCCAGCTATGAGCCTACCGGTCCCTTCGGCGCCAAGTCCATCGGCGAAATCGTCATCAATACGCCGTCCCCCGCCATTGCCCAGGCAGTCTACCGTGCCACCGGCCTGTGGTTCCGGGAACTGCCCATCACCCCCGAAAAAATCCTCATGGGGATGCGGGCTAAACAGGCATGACCCACCTGATTTACCTGGCGGCGGGAGCTTCCCGCCGCTTTGGTGCCGACAAACTGCTGGCAGACTATAACGGCAAACCGTTGTTTCTGCAGGGTTTGCAGACCCTGGCGGCAGCCTGCGCCGGGCGTTCGGACGCCGACCTGACGGTGGTGACCAACACCCCGGCCATTGCCGAAGCAGCCCGTAACCTGGGGGCCCGGGCCGTACCCAGCCCCCACAGTTTGCAGGGGCAGAGTTACAGTATCCGTGCCGGGTTGGATGCCGTCGGCACGTTGGAAGCAGAAGATTTTCTGCTCTTTGCGGTGGCGGACCAGCCCTGGCTGCGCGGCGGAACCGTAAGGCGCTTTCTGGACCTGGCACGGCCCGGCACCTGGGCAGCCACCGCCGCCTGCGGGGACCAGGTAGGCAACCCGGGGCTGTTCTGCGCCGCGCTGGTGCCTGCCCTGCAGGACCTGCAGGGGGACAGGGGAGGGCGTGCCGTGCTGAACCGGTGCCCCGAACGGCTGTTGCGGGTGGCATGTGAACCGCAGGAACTGCGGGACATCGATACCCCCGCCGACCTGCCGTAACAGACAAACAAAACCGCCCCGCGCCGTGATCTCACGGTGCGGGGCGGTATTTTTTATGCGGTCAAATACAGTTTAGCGGGGGCTGCCCAGGAAGAAGAGGGCTACGGTGCCGGGGCCGCTGTGGGCGCCGATGACGGGGCCGATGTCCCCGATGCAGACGCGCTTGACGCCGTATTCTTTGATCTTGTCCACCACGTACTGGCAGTCTTCCAGGCAGTCGCCATGGCTCACAAAAACCGTCATCTCGCTGTAGTTTTTGTCGGCGCTGTTGGCAAAATGCTTCACCAGGGCATCCAGGCTGGCCCGGCGGCCGCGGACTTTTTCCATGGCGATCAGGTGGCCTTCGGGATCCACGTGCAGCACCGGTTTGATGCCCAGCAGCGTGCCCGCCACGGCAGCGGCACCGCTCAGGCGGCCGCCGCGCTTGAGGAACATCAGGTCATTGACGGTGAACCAGGCGCAGAAGCGCTGGACGTTTTCGCTGGCAAAGGCCGCTGCCTCGTCCAGGGTGGCGCCGTTTTTCCGCAGTTCCGCCACGGTGTAAACGAACAGACCTTCGCCCATGCTGGCCTGCAGGCTGTCAATGCTGATGATCTTGCGGCCGGGGAACTTCTCCAGCAACTCTTCAATGGCAACTTTGCTGGCCTGGTAGGTGCCGGAAAGGCCGCTGGAAAAAGCCAGGTACAAAATGTCCATGCCCTTTTCCAGATAGGGGGTGAAGGCTGCCTCATAGTCCGAGATGGCTACCTGGCTGGTGGTGGACATACTGCCGCCGCGCAGCTTGTCGTAGAAGGTCTTGGGGCTCATTTCGCGGTTGTCAGGGAAGTTGCGGTAGCTCTGGCCGTCAACGGTGAAGGTCATGGGCAGTACCTGTATATCCATTTCCTGCACGAGTTCGGGGGTCAGGTCGCAGGTCGATTCGGTGAACAGAACGTAGTTTTCCATCACAAAACTCCTTCTTCTGGGCTGGCGGGGCAGAACCCGCCGCATTCCCTATTATAATACCGTGTTTTTGCGGCAAAATCAATACAGCGCCGGCTGCCAATTCTGCCAAACAGAAAAAACGCACGCTTTATGCGAGGTCGTGCGTTTGGCAAAACTCAGTTCAGGCAGGCCTTTTCAAAGGCAGCCATGGGTTTGGTCAGCTGCTTGGTCAGCTGGCCCACCAGCACAGCGGCGGCTACGGTGCCTTCCCGCACGCCGTCCAGATGCCCCAGGAAGGTAAAGGACAGGATGATGGACAGCGCCACCAGCGTCAGGTCAAAGGTCATCTTCATGTTGCCGAATTTGACGGGGGCCACCTGGCAGATGGCCAGTACGATGCCCTCACCCGCCGTGGTGATGAGCCGGGCTGTCACTTCCACGCTGACACCCAGCGCCACCAGGAAGATGCCCATCAGGCAGACAATCCATTTTTGCCAGTATGCGGTGGGGGTCAGGCCGTCGATCATCCAACCGGCCACGTCAATGGCCATGCCGAACAGTACGGCGGCGGGCAGCTGCAGCAGCTGTACCCACTGGTACTGGCGGCGCAGAATCAGAATCTGGATAAGGACGAACAGTGTGTTCATGATGATGGTGGTGGTACCCACGCTCAGGCCGGAAATGGCGCCGGTAACGTAGGGCACGCTGGAGATGGGGGAAGTGCCCAGGGCGGCTTTGATGGAAAAGGCCACGCCGAAAGCCATGATGATCAGGCCCAGACAGAGAAAAACAGTGCGCTTGATGAGGGACGGGATGGAAAAGGAAACGGTTTCAGTCATGATTACTCCTTCTTTGTATCAGATTGCAGGGCGTCACACAGTTTGCTCAAAAGGCTTTGCAGCAGTTCGGTTTCCTGGGCCGAAAGCCCCCGTGTGGCGTCGGCCTCAAAACCATGGAAGATGCGTTCCACCCGGGCTGCGGCCTCCAGCCCTTTGTCGGTAAGGGAAACGTACAGCGAACGCCGGTTGCCTGCCTTCTGCCGCCGCAAGATCAGCCCGTTCTCTTCCATCCGCAGCAGGATACTGCCCACGGTGGCCGGTTCGATCTCACAGTGGGCGGCAATGGTTTTCTGGTCAGCCTCTCCGGCCTCCAGCAAAAACTCCAGCACCTTGGGCTGACCGGGAGTCAGGCCGTTTTTGGCGGCTTCCCCCAGCACCCGCTTGGAAAACAGGGAATGGGATTTCATCAGCAGATAATGCAGACTTTCCATGGTAAGACCTCTTATAATAAGAATACTTATTGTTTCTTTCCTTATTTTACGCAAAAGGCAAAAAGTGTCAAGAAATCTGCCCGCAAAACTACGCAAGATACAAAAAGAGCTGCCTTTCGGCAGCTTCTTTTGTTATTCGTGGTCGGTGTTTCCGGCAGTGGCTGCGGCAGCCGTCAGCTGTTTGCGGAACAGGTTGCGGAAGATCAGACGGGTCAGCGGACCGGCGAACAGCAGCTGCCAGATCAGCGCCATGGGCATATTGCAGCCCCAGGTCTGCACCCAGGTGCCAAAGCTGGGCTCTTTGAACAGCAGGGTGGCGATCAGGCTCATGGTGGGGCACATCAGGCAGACGATCATTGTCGAGATGGCATAGGTGATGAACTGGGGCCGGTCGGTGGGCCGCATGACGGTGAAGGCCAGCTTGGTGGCCAGCTTTTCCACAATAAAGAACTCCAGAATGATGGCGATGGGCACCATGATGGGCATTTCGTGCAGGGCCATGGCGAAGGTGGCGTTGGTCACGCCGCCGGTGTTCAGCGCCACGTTGTAGACGATCATGCCGTAGACCATGATGATGGCCATGATGATGGTGTAGATGATGTTCTGGAATTTGGTTTGGGGCATACGATTCTCTTCTCCTTTATAAAAACAACTTTCTTACCGGCACACAAAAAAAGAGAAGCAGCGGACAACCTTTTGTCCGCTGCTTCTCTTCAGGCGACTACCAGTAATTGGTAATATCATAACAAAAAAACGATATTTTGTCAAGAAAAAAGGAAGGCATCAAATCGCGTGGCGCTTGCCATAAACCCGGGGGAGTACAAACTTAATACCGCGTAGCAGTCAACTCTTCAGAGGTGGTATCGAAATTCACACGATCTATAATGGATTTCTGCTCGTTGTCATAAATGACAAAATTTAAACCAGTGCGTATTCCACTGCAGTCGGCACCGTCGATTGTCATTTTATAGGTTTTGCTGGTCATGTTGGCAGTGTCTACCACGAACGAATAGGAAGTTAATCCGTTTCGAATAGCGCCGGAAAATTGAAGATCTTCCTCGGTAAGCTGTTCTATAGTACTACTGGAATCTTTTACTGCACAGTAGTGGGTTCCGTCACGGACTTCACGCAACTCAGTGGCAAATCCTAAAGAGAACAGCGTATTCATAAGATTTTCATCAATACAGGCGCTAAAAGCCGTAGGAGCAAAAATGAAGATACTGTACCGGTCCTGGCTCAGTAAAGGAAGATATTGATATATATCGGTGGTGGCAGCCAGATGAAGGTTTTCCAATTTATGTTGGTACAATTGCCGGCTTGCGTCATAGGAGGCATCCTCTCGTGGAGCGATACCGTATTCTTCGGAAAGAAGCTTTCCGATATACAAAGAGATTTTTTCGGCGCCATGATAGTTGGGGTGAGAAAGCAAATCTTCTGATGCGTTGTACCCGATTTCATAATACAGAGAAGCTTCATTAAAGTCATAATAGGGAACGCCGTAAGAATCGGCAAAATCCTTTGTGGAGCGATACCTCTCAATGGATTCGGCGCAAGGAATGTTGATGAGGATAACTTGAATTCCTTTTTCACGGCAAAGATCGATGGTCTTGCCTAAAAATGTTTTGGAGGGTTCCATCATAATATCCGGATTTACATTTGCAGCATCTTCGTCATAAAACGGTGTATATTCCAAATTCGGATCGGAACCGTCCATGACCGTGAAGCCTTTGATGCCACCGTGGTCTACCATCGAAGCTTGTGTAAAATCGTCTTCTCCTAAGGACGTCCATCGAGAGTGATATCGAATGTTTGGAAAAATATAACTCAGACTGTCTTGCGTAGGATCCGTTTTTGCAATGGTTTGGGCAGCTTCCCATTTCAAGGGAGAAAGGCGCATATTGTCCATTGCTTTGCGGACAGCAGCTTCGCTGCAGTTCATGTCATTATAAACGTAGGCATCCGAAAATTTATGGATCATGTAGGTATCTATAACAACTGCTTTTGGGGACTGGTATTTTAATGCCTCCCGAAGCCAGTAATAGGTTACCACAAGGCTTTGTTGTTCGGAACCCAGATTATAACTGGTTATTCCGTAAGTATCGTAAATGACCTGTGGATTCAATGAAGAAACGGCATGAGAACTGCCAAAAAATAAAACGTCTACTGAATTCTTCTCCAGCTTATAAAAGTCTTTGAAAGTGTTTGTGGAGGGCCACACATCGTTATAATAATATTTGGGTTTGAGCCATTCATTAACAACACTTACGCACAGGCAGGTGACCAACACAAACGAGATAAATTTTATAAAGAGTTTTGCTTTTGCTTGCATCTTGCTCAAAATCCTCCGTAAATAAAGGCTTGTGCATTAAAACCGTAGCCATACGTGCCAAAAAGCATAATGAACAATATGGTGCCGATGTAGATGGCCCATCGGATAATCAGGTGAGCCTGAAGAACCTTCTCCCGAATCGCGATACCTTTTTCCTGCAAAACACTAACAGACAAAAGAACCAGGAAACAGAAAATCAACATTACAAATTCTTTCCACTCAAGTCCCAAATTGAACAGGGCATCGTTGGTCAGAATCCAAAGGTTGGGAACGGTAAAAATGGACAAGATCATGGATAGTCCGGTGCTCAAGTGATCGGCACGGAAAATGATCCAAGCAAGCGTTACCAGGGCAAAGGTGAAAAGACGCTGACAGGCAGCTTTGCAATGGGGATGGTCGTGCAGATGGAGTTTCTTGCTAAAAAATTGTGTGATAGGCAGCATTAGTTCGCCTATGATTTGATACACGCCATGTATAAGTCCCCAGAAAATAAACTTGTATCCGGCACCGTGCCAGATGCCACTTACAGCAAAAGTAAGCAACAAGTTCAGATATTTGCGAAGAGTTCCTTTTTTGTTGCCGCCCAAGGGAATATAGACGTAATCTTTCAACCAGGAACTAAGAGAAATGTGCCAGCGACGCCAAAACTCCTTGACAGACTTGGAAAAATACGGTCGCTGAAAGTTGTTGATGAGTTCGATTCCTACTAACTCGGCTGTACCTTGAGCGAAGGACGTACAGGCCAGAAAATCTGCGTACAGCTGGAAGCTGTACAAGATACCGGCGACCAGAACGTAAGTCCCCTGATATGTGGGAAATTGATCGAATACAGCATTTACAATAACGGCAGCCTTATCAGCAATGCACAATTTCAGGAAGAAGCCCCAGAGAATGAGCATGAATCCTTTAACGAATTTCTTTTCGTCAAAGCGATGCCCGGTTACCAGTTGTGGTGCGAGTTGATTATATCGGGGAATAGGACCCTGGATGATTTGAGGGAAAAAACTTACAAAAAGCAAAAATTTGGCAAAATTACTTTCTGGAGTGGCCTTTTTATGGTATATATCCACTGTATAAGCAATCAGCTGCATGGAGTAAAAGGAAAAGCCGATAGGAGCAATCAGCCATTCCGGAACTGTGGCATTGCTTCTGGAAAAGAAGAAGGGAGCTTCCTTTATAAGAAGGAGAGGCAAAGCGTTGGTGGCGAGAGCAAGAAAAAACCAAATATTTTTCCTTTTATAATCTTTTCTCTGTAAATTTGCAAAAAGCCAACACAAAAATGCAGACAAAACAAGAATGGATAGCTTAAACGTCGAATATGCAGAGATATAAAAATAGAAAAAAAGACTGCCTAATAAAAGTGTAGTCCAGCGCAGTTTTTGCGGAACTAAATAATACGCGAATACTATGACTGACAGAAAGATGTAAAAATTAAAAGAAACAAATGTCATAGAAGATTCTCCCCAATCTTACGTAAGAAACACGGACAAATAAGCGGAAGAAAGTTTTAATAAAATCTTTAGAAAATTGGAAAAAGATCTTAAAGAAACGTTAAAATTCTAATTAAATTTACTAAAAGTTGCGATGTTTGTCAAGGAGGAACAAGTGATATAGGGGCTGAAGAAAGACTGTTTTGTGATTGTGATATAGATGAATTCTTGTGTAGACTTACAAAAAAATAAAAGCGATAGAGCGTTGAAACTCTATCGCTTGTTGGCTGCCCCAGTCCGACTTGAACGGACGACACCCTGATTAACAGTCAGGTGCTCTAACCAACTGAGCTATGGGGCAATATCTTTTGTTTTGTTTACTGACCTCGCGT
>ERZ1090867.164-NODE-164-length-32420-cov-7.649313_pt1 | contig 32420 bp, 30 predicted proteins | sample MGYA00478476_ERZ1090867 | MGnify/ENA primary metagenome ERZ1090867 (study PRJEB33644, sample SAMEA5815742) | chicken gut metagenome | biome: Chicken; feature: Gastrointestinal Tract; material: Caecum | place: Ireland | collected 2019-01-01 | study: A study of the... | reverse complement strand
CCTTCAGTGATGGAGCCATCCTTTCATACATGGCTTTCCTCGTCTTGCTCCACATAAGATTCCCTCCTTAATACTTGCTTCTCTGTCTTTCGTTATAGGCTTTCTTTTTATTGATTGTCCTTACTTTTGCCCTGGGTTCATACTTACCACAATGCTGGCAGTAAGTCCTGTGGCACGCATTTCGTCCTTTGCTGCACTCTCCCAGTGCGAGATAATACCTGCATGGTACTTCCCTGTATTTCGCCATATTCGGCTTCTCCTTTCTTTCGTGGCACTGCTCAGGCGTTGTCAGTCCTGTGCTTTATAGTTATAGACTGGTTTCAAAACCTTCTCCACGGCAACAGTATCCGTAACTGCTCCCAGGATATCCTGGATCCCACGGTAAGCAAACGGCGCTTCCTCTAACGTCTCTTTACTGATGCAGGAACTATAGATTCCTTTCATTTCTTTCCGGTAAGCTGACACGGTATACTGTTCCTTTACCTGGTCCCTTCTCAGGATACGTCCGGAACCATGAGGGGCAGAACAGTTCCATTCCCGGTTTCCAAGCCCACGGCAGACCAGAAGCCCATCCCTCATGTTCATGGGAATCAGCACCGTTTCATCCTTATGGGCTGAAACAGCACCTTTTCTCAGTATCCCGTCTCTTTGATCCACATAATTATGGACGGAACTGCTTTTTTCTGTGACTTTCCATTTCATTCCTTTCACCAGTTCATCGAGAATTGCTTTTCGGTTATCCGCTGCATACTCCTGGACAATCTGCAGGTCATGGAGATAATCCTCCATCAGTTTTCCCTCCAGATAAGTCAGTTCATAGGGAACAGAAATCCCTTGTTCTTTCAAGTGCTCCTGCCCCTTTGACAGATAAAATTCTGTGACTTCTTTCCCAAGATGCCGGCTCCCTGTATGGATCACCACATACAGATTCCCCTGTTCGTCCTGATCCAATTCGATGAAATGGTTTCCGCCACCTAACGTTCCAAGTCCTGCACATACACGGCTCATCTGGATGGAGCGAAAACATCTTAATTCCTCCAGATTCAAATTCTCCGCAAACCTGTGCGGTGTTCTGCGGCTTCTGGAGCCTGCAGGGATATTTTCCCGGATGACTGTATCCAGCTTCTGAAATTCCACTTTCTTCTGCTTCAGCTTTGCCATAGTAATGCCGCATCCAATATCGATCCCCACGATATTTGGCAATATCTTCTCACCGATCGTGGAAGTGAATCCGATCACACTGACTTTTCCAGGATGTACATCGGGCATGACCCTGATGTTACAGTCTTGAAAAGCTTCATGGTCGCAGCACTGTTTGATCTGTGCCAGTGCATATTCCTCCACATGGTCGGTAAAGACCAGGGCTGTTGTATAAGTTCCTTTTACTGTTTTCATGATTTTTCCTTTCTTTCCGGTGCCTTTCCCCTAAAAAAGGGCGCAAAAAAGCACCTCCCGTTTTGGAGATGCAGAAAAATCCCTTGCATATAGAGCCAATCATGCAAAAGTCAAACATAGGATATATTCTAAACCCTGCACTTATGCCATGCTCCTGCACGGTTCAAGGGCAATCTGTTCTCCGGTGTATATTCTGATTGTAACTGGTTTGATAAATTTCTTGCTGTCATGATTACCCTCCTTTCTGTGCCTGTGAAGCACTTGCATGTATCGTTTCATTGGTTTCTCCCTCAGTATACGCATGAAGCATGTCGTTGTCAAGGGAAAATCCTTGTCTATCTCCTGAACCTCTCGAAATCCATCCCAACAAAAAACGAACAAGGCAGTCCCTCACAAGGACTGCCTCCGCCATACGATACTGACTTTTCATCCATAACCGGTTCTATCTAGCAGGACTTACACTGCCGGATAACCATTCCCGCACCAGCTGTACACTGACTTTTAATACTTTTGCTATATCTTCTATCGTCATTCCTATCTCAGCAAGACTTTTCGCTGTCTCTTTCTGAGACTCCAATTTTCCTTCTGCTTTTCCTTCTGCTTTTCCTTCTGCACGTCCTTCTGCACGTCCTTTTGCTTTTCCTTCTTCGATACCTTCTCTATAAATTCTTTCAGATACTTCACACATCTCTTGACAACCTCCTTCTTCGCATTTCAAAAAATGTATGCTTTTCGAAAGATCACCATGTGTCATGTCATTGGAATCTGCAATTTTAAAATATGACGTATACGTCCGGCAGCTCCCCTGCCGGGGTTTCACTTTGCAATTCATATTCTCACCACCTCGGATGCACCAGCGGACAGGCACGCACACGGACGGCTGCCCGCAGTTCCACATAACATCCGCAGATCCGGCACATACCGGACAACAGCTGGTCGCACATCTTGCACTGTTCCAGCCGTTCCCGGTAAACAGCCTCTTCTGTCCGTTCCTCATCCGGTATCTGTTCTATGTATCTGCGCAGATCTGCATAGACTGCTTCTTCATCCATCTCTTCCAACAAACATTTCCGGCAAATTCTGATTCCTTCCTGCATCTTTTTCCTCCTGTTGTCTCTATTTACTCTGTCACGGACGGAAGCTGCGTGCCAAAGCCCTGGCTGTATTCCTGGATCCTCCCAAGGATTCTCTGTGCCTCCTCTCCTTCTGCAGGCGTCGGCTGATAATTGTTGTAGTCATCTTCCGAGGAAATGCGGCAGGGAATAATATTGATCGCATCATCCTCCACAACCTCACCGTTCTCCAGCGTAAAGGTCTGCTGAAAAATCATGGTGTCTTTATCCGATGGATTTTTATTGCCCCCGAAGCAAAAATTTCCCAGACTGTACACGATATATTTTCCCTGGTATTTCTCGATTCCCTGAAGCACATGGGGATGGTGTCCCAGTACAAGATCCGCTCCCTGATCGATGGCTGCATGCGCCAGCGCCTGCTGTGTCTCGTCCGGATAGTTTTCTTTCTCGACACCCCAGTGGAAGCTGACGATCACAAGATCCGCACCGGCGTCTTTCAGCGACTGGATAGCCGCCGTCATATCGTCCTGACAGTCCATACCTTCCGCCAGCTCATAGACTCCCGCCAGTCCTACCTTCACGCCGTTTGTTTCCCAGATCGCTGTCCTCTCGTAACCGAACGTTTTGATACCGGCAGCCTCCACATTGGCGATGGTATCTTCATATCCCTGAATTCCATAGTCCTTACTGTGATTATTTGCCAGATTGCAGGCTTCCACAGATCCGTTGGTGAGAATCTCCGTGTAGGAAGGATCTCCCTTAAAGGAAAACTGCTTGTCCGCCCGTTCTTCCGATGTCGTCAAGGGTCCCTCCAGATTAACGATCGTCAGATCATCCGACGCGAAAATATCTTTTACATTCTGAAGAAAATATCCCGGATCCTGGACTTCTTCATACCGTGCCGGAAGACTTGTGCTGTAATCAAAGTTTTCATCGGTTCCCAGCGTAAAATCTCCGGCTGCTGAGATGGTTACCTGTGCGCTGACCCCCATGTCTTCTTCCTCCACCGGTACCGTGTCCAGCGTCTCTTCATCCTGATTTTCCTGCGCCTTCTGGCTCTTCTCTGTTTCCGGTTCTTTCGCCGCTGCCTCCTGATTTTGCTTTTCTCTGGCCGCCTGCTCCTCCGCGCGCAGATCCAGGATTCCCCTCGCGATCACCACGATCAACACCAGGCAGACGATCCCCGCCGCTCCAAAGAAAACTGCCTGCTTTCTTCTTCTGGCTTTTTGTCTTTTTTTCCTTAGTTCTTCCTTGTTCGCCATCTTCTTTGTTCCTTTCAAATCCACTTTACCGCTGATTTATCCATGGTACGTCCCGGTACCTGTTCAGCTGTCTGAATTGTTGCAAGTCTGGTATTATTTTATCATATGACAATTGAATTTTCACCTGAAATATGGTACTATCTTCTGTATACAGGTCAGAACGTATTTGAAAATTCATTCTTAAAAGTTTCAAACACATTCAGATGAAAGGAGACACGTCTCATGATGAAAATACAGGAATCTGCCGAAAACTATCTGGAAACCATTCTTCGTCTGAGCGAAAGGCTTCCTCACGTTCGTTCTATCGATATCGTAAATGAACTGGATTTCTCAAAACCCAGCGTCAGTGTCGCCATGAAAAATCTCCGCCAGAACGGATATATCCTTATGGATTCTGACGGATACATCACTTTGACAGATGCGGGAATGGAAATCGCCTCCAAGATTTATGAACGTCATAAAATTCTAACCAGCGTTCTGACCCAGCTGGGCGTAGACCCGGAAGTTGCCGCACAGGACGCCTGCAAAATGGAACACGTGATCAGCGAAACCAGTTTTCAGGCGATCAAAAAACACATCAAAGAAAATGAGGGCAAATCTCTTCTGTGAAAGTATTTTTCACAAAAGAGGCTTGCCCTCTTCTTTTTTTCTTTATCAAATCACAACAGCCTTTCCCATCGTCATCGCATTCATTTTGCAGGTACTGCAGTCCTTCTCAACGCATTCCTGATGAGGCGTCTTGTAAAACAGATAGTTGATATCATCTCCGTACAGCGTCTCCGCCCGTTCCTGCATGTAATCTGTAGTTTCTTTCTCATCGTTGATAAATAAAACCGCTTTTCCGTCTTCCTTCAATATCATGCTCTGTCCCTGAGGAGTCTGATACATTTCCTGTACTTTTCCTGTAAAGATCTGAATACTCATATCGATTTGCATGGTTTCATCCATAAACACAATCCGTTCCAGCCACTTTTTCATCGCATCGGTTGCGGAATACACGAACATCTTATTACATAATTCAAAGAAATGCTTTTCATAGGTAAGTCTTGGCAAATAGATCTGAGCATTCTGGTTACGTACAAGAAAGCGTTCCAGTTCCCGGATCGGATCTTCACATCCCTGCGGAAGAAGAATCGTATCGATCGCTCTGACATCGATTCCCATCTGTCCGGCATATTTCCAAAAACTGTCACTCTTTCCTGCCACAAACAAGATTCTGTGATTCTTTGTGCGGATGTACCAAGTAGGTTCATAGGTTACCATTCGCCCATATAACTTGGCCGGGCTTTCTGTAAATACCGTTACTTTCATAAACAACACCTCCTTACGTGTCCAACAGGTACTACAATTCCCGCCACAAATACTGTCCGCAGACACTCCGTATCTGAACTTTGGATTTTTTATCTTTATTTCCCGCGTTCCAAACAGAGTCTCCTGAATATTTGGACAATCACAACAGTTTCACTTTAACTGAATTATATCATTGTTTTTTAGCATTCGCAACAATACTTCCATAAACTTTCTATTAAATTCAAAACATTTTTGCTATTCTCTCTTTACCATTTATGCAATTAAGAGTATTTCTCCCTGTTTTCTTACGAAGTATAAAATACCCGTTTTCAAACGCAAACAAAAACACCGTCAGAAGCGTTATCGGAACATCGAAAATCTCTGAAGGTTCCAATACCTCTTCTGACGGTGTTTTTTCAGGATCTTACTGCAGGAAATTATCGATGATCACGCTCTCCGCCTCTTCCTCGGAAAGCCCGAGAGTCCGAAGTTTCATGATCTGTTCATCGTTGATCCTTCCGATGGCTGCCTCATGGATGATCGCCGCATCCACATGCCGCGCGTCAATCTCCGGAATCGATGCCACCTGTGCATGTTCCATGATAATGGAATCGCATTGGATATGTGCATGGCAGGCTGCATTTCCGATGGCTCTCGGATGGAAATTCTGCCGGGAAGTGCCTTTTGCCACGGATCGCGAAATAATCTGGGCGTTGGTGCCGGAACCATTCATTTCCACATCAATATCGGAAACGGCGGTCTGCGCGTCGTGAGTCATCAGACGTTCCGTCACATTCAGACGGGAATTCTCTTTCATCCGTACATAGGTCTTGCGCACGGTGGAATCCACACCGCGGATCTGGGCGGTATCCAGTGTAAACACCGCTCCTTCTTCCAGTTCAATTTCTGTCACCGGGTTCAGGATCTTCTCTCCTGTTCCTTCGCCTTCTCCGTAGTGCTTTTCTTCATACCGGACATTGGCGTTTTTGCCCACATGGAAAGCATGAATTCCATCATGGCGTGCATTGTCACAGCCGGCATTATGGATTCCGCAGCCGGCTACGATGGTCACATCCGCTCCTTCTTCTATATAAAAATCATTGTACACAATATCCGTCATTCCCGGAACTGCCAGGACAACAGGGATATGTACCTGTTCTCCCTGAGCCTCTTTGCTGATATATACATCGATTCCCTGACGGTCCGTCTTTCTCTTGATCTTGATATGCTCGCTGTCTCCGTGGCACAGGGAAGTTCCATTGTAGCGCAGGTTGTACGCGCCTTCCTTCCCGAAACTCTCCGTATCAATCTGGGCGAGTACCTGACGGGTAATCGCGTCCAGTTCTTCCATATCCCATTCCATCAGTGCACACTCCTTTCTTTCATGCAGACACAGGACGGCTGATCCTCAAAAAGCACGGGCAGCATATCCTCTCTCTTTCCGCACCGATCAACCTCCGCGTCATTGATGATCAGAATTCTGTCCGCCATCTGTATGATCCTTTCCTGATGGGAGATCAGGATCAGGCTCTGATCCTTCGCCTCGTGAATCTGTTCAAACTGTTTCACCAGCATGGAAAAGCTCCAAAGGTCAATTCCTGCCTCCGGCTCATCAAAGATACAGATCTTATGCTGCTTTGCCAGCACCGTGGCAATCTCGATCCGCTTGCGCTCGCCGCCGGAAAGGGTGGCATCCACCTCCCGTTTCAGGTACTCTCTGGCACACAGTCCAACGTTGCTGAGCAATGTGCAGCACACCTCCTCAGGCAGTTCCCTGCCCGCCGCCAGATTCAAAAGACGTTCCACCGTCATTCCCTTAAAAACCGGAGGCTGCTGGAACGCATAGCCGATCCCCGCCTTTGCTCTTTCATCCGGAGTCATCTGTGTCAGATCCACCCCATCCAGTATGATCTTTCCGCTGCTGGCAGGAACGATCCCCATCAGTACCTTTGCAAGCGTAGATTTTCCTCCGCCGTTGGGTCCTGTGATCACCAACATTTCTCCGTCCTGTACATCAAAACTCACATCCCGGAGAAGTGTCACTTCTTTTCCGTTTTCCATGACTTTATAAGTCAGATTTTCTACCTGAAGCATCTTATCATCATCCTTTTTCTGTGATTCCTTTATCGTCCGGCGCCATATACCCTATACCCGTATATGGATTGCCTGATAAATCTAATGCTATCACATTTCGTACCGGATTTCAACGGTTGCCAAGGCTTTTCTGCGGAACCGTTATCCTGCCAGCACCTTCCACCGGCAGGTTTCCGGCTGAAACAACAGCGTGACCAGTCTCTGCTGGTTCCGAAAGACAATCCTGCATTTATATTCCCATGCAACACTTCCGGCATAATATTTTTTCTCACAGCTCGTCACAAAGATCTCATCCACAGAAAAAATTTCTCCATCCTGATCCTGTAGCTTCATCGAAAGCGGGATCGCACGGCCAGAGGCGGTAAACCAACATTTTACCGCCGCCTCCTGCGGTCTCCGCCGAATGGTTTCTGTACCAGGCATCTGCTGTTTTTCTATTGTTCCCCACGTCATTTTACCACTTCCCATTCTTATGGCTTAAGCAGAACATACGTTCTGCTTAAATTATACAAACATTTGTTCGCTATTTCAAGTGGAAGTTTTTGTAATCGTGTAACAGTTCAGCCAGCTGAACTGTTACGTAATCGTTCCTCTTCAAACACTCCAGCCGTGACTTTTTGTGCTCTGCTATGATATGATAGATACATCAGAGCGTATTAGAGCGTGTTTGAAAAGGAGGAGAAAAATGATTCGAATGTTTGATGCCTGCGATCTTGACCAGGTCATGGAGCTCTGGCTTAACGGCAATATCGAAGCCCATGATTTTATCCCAAGGAATTACTGGGAGTCAAATGCTCCGATGGTCCGGGAACAGCTCTTACAGGCAGAAATTTATGTATATGAAACCGATGGGAAGATCCTTGGATTTGTCGGACTGCAGGGAGACTATCTGGCAGGAATTTTTGTGGACAGACATGCGCGCCATGGAATTTTACCTGAGAGAAGGATTTTCTGTCCTTTCCGAAGATATCGATGAAGCTACCGGGGAAACAGATATTGTTCTGTCATGGAAATTTGAAGAAAGGAACCGCCTCTGATTCTGACAGAGGCGGTTCCTGCATCCATTTCATTCTCTTCTTTTACTCCGGCAGTTGTTTCAGTCTCCGACACCGAAGTCTGTCTTCTCATACAGCACTTCCACGGTCGGGTCGTCCAGAAGCCATGCATATTTTTCCATAAACCAGTCTACAAGCTCCTGGTCGCGTTTGACATCCGTGGAATTATCGGTAAATACGTTGACCGTTCCCAGTTCGAAGTGCTCCTTCAGCATACGGATATCGTAATCGATCATCTCTTTTGTCTGCCCTTTGATTCCAACCATCAGGCACGGGGAGTCAAAGTATCGGCGCACCTCTTCCGGTGAATGGAAATCCGCATGCTTGTTCAGGTATCCCTCACGAAATTCCTCATCGAATGTCTCGACGCCGATCTTAAATGTGATCGGAATTCTCATAAACTCCCTCATCTGCTGAAGCCGGTTTCGGTACATCCAGTGCGCCTCAAAGAAGAGACGGTGTATGTGCTTTTCCCGGACCATCGTGCGGATCAGCTCCAGCGTCTCATCCGGCAGCTCAAAGCAGCTTCCGGAATTGATCACTTCCAGAACGCCGAATTCACCTGTGACATTGGAGAGCACCTCAGCGTTCAGCGCAAGCATCTCTTCCCTGTCCCTGGAATTGTCGTCGATGTAGTCACAAAAGCGGCACTTGCCCCATGCGCAGGGGCGGCTTTTGAGAAGAACGATCTCTCTTTGATTTTTATTCGTGATACGGTTATAACGCTCCACGATGTTTTCCTCCGTTTTTCTTTATCATTCTGAACGGTGCGGGAAGTGCCCGCACCAGAACTGCCGCCAGCGCCAGGCAGGCGAAGCGGTCCAGGTAATCGGTCAGTGTCTGAACGGCGCACACGCTTACCGTCAGATTCCATCCAAGTCCATGGAGAAACTGCACGAGAATCGTGGAGCCTGAGGACGTGATGCCGCCGAATAAAAACGCGGTCACGGAAGCGCTCACCACAGTTCCCGGAAGGGATACCAGGATCGCGGCAGGGAAGAGGCGCGGAAGGCGAAGCTGCCTGTCCTGCACAATTCTGATTTTCTGAAATACAACTCCCGCAAGTGCTCCTGTGATGAGCTGCACCGGCAGGTAGTAAAGCGCATAGGGGTCTGTGGTGACGCCGTTCAGGAGCGCGCTCGCCGCTCCGGTCACCGCGCCCCAAAGCGGTCCGAACAGCGCCCCTGCCGCCATTGTCCCGATGGAATCCAGATACAGCGGAAGCCTGAGCATCAGCGCCAGATTTGCTCCGATGATATTTACGACAGCAAGCACCGCAAGTGCGCAGAGCTGCACAGATGGAAGTTTCTTCATCGCAGCACCCTCCCCATCAGTTCCTCCAGCACCTGTTCCTCACACTCGCCGATGACACGCGTGAAGAAAAATTTCATAAACCGCAGCGCATCGGTCTTTGTCAGAATATGGCTGTTCTTCTCACGTTTCCAGAAGTCATGGTCATCCACTACCGTCTGTCCCAGGCAGATGCCCTCGGTCTCCACCTCAGTGTGTGCCGCAAAACCGCTGCACATGGTACGATCGATAAAGTATGCCACTGCCAGCGGATCGTTGATCACACAGCCAATGATCCCCTCCTGCTTCCAGTGGAAATCAAAATAAAACCGCGTGATTCTTCGAATAAAATCTCCTCTCTCAGGATTCAGGCAGCACATATATTCCAACAGGTTCGGCGTCAGCACGATCTCGCGGGTGACGTCAAGACCGATCATGTGAATTCTTTTCCCGCGCAAAACAGGAAGCGCGGCAAATCCTGCGTAGACTTCCCCTGCCGCATGGGGATCGCACCAGTAATTGTATTCCGCCACCGGCGAACAGTTTCCATGGCTCTTATAGCTTCCGCCCATAGACACCAATTCTCCAAGTCCGGCAAGGCTCTCTGGATACTGCCGCATCAAACGCGCCAGATTCGTCATCGGTCCCAGAGCAATAATGGAAATCTTTGCCTCCTCGGGAGCCTTTGCCGCCTGTTCCAGCATCCGGGCAAGAAATTGTACTGCCCCTGTCCTGGGGCGCATTTTTGTAACTTCGGGGTAATGGGATTCTCCGAGCCCGTCCTCCCCATGAGTGTCCATGGCATCCACATACGTGCGGACAAGAGGGCTCTCCTCTCCGATATAGACTGGTATGTCCATTCTGCCCATCTGTTTTAAAATCTTCAGGGCATTCTCGGCGCCCATACGCGCCGGGACGTTACCGCAGACGACCGTGATGCCCAGGATTTCCAGTTCCGGCGACGCGAGCGCCAACATCAGCGCCAGGGCGTCGTCAATCCCCGGGTCACAGTCTATAATGACTTTCTTTGCTGCATTCATTCTCCAATCTCCTTTTCTTTTTCTGTTTCCGCCGTGCGGCGGTACGAGATACTTGGTTTTTTATACTGGGAAGTTCACGAACCAGTCCGAAGCTGCGTATACGCGGCTTCGATTATATAAATGCAACAGTGAGTATATCACAGATTTTTCCAAAAAGAAACCTTTGAAAGTATCTTTTCCTGCTTTCGTAAACAGAATTGAAAAAAGCACCCTGATCTACAGAGTGCTTTTCATTGACCTGCAATCCTGCAGGCATTATCCGTGCGTTAGAAGATTCGAACTCCCGACCTTTTGGTCCGTAGCCAAACGCTCTATCCAGCTGAGCTAAACGCACATATCTGTTGAACTCGTCAACAAAATATAATATATCCTATTTGACACAATTTGTCAACAGATTTTTTGATTTTTTCAAAGAAAAAAAATTCTTGCCATATGGTTTCAAAAACTATATAATGTAGCTAGTGAGGTGATAACAGATGCATATTGACACAACTGAAATGATTGACGAATTACTTGAATCTCTTTCCAAAGTAGACGGTATTCATCCGGAAGATGTTCCGAATATTGATTTATATATGGATCAGGTAACCACTTTTATGGATGCACACCTGGAATCCTCCAAACGTTACCAGGAAGACAAGATTCTGACCAAAACCATGATCAACAATTATGCAAAAAATCATCTTCTCCCTCCGCCGGAGAAGAAAAAGTATTCCAAAGAGCATATGCTGATCCTGATCTTTATTTATTATTTGAAAAGTATTCTTTCCATCAACGATATTCAGACACTTCTCGAACCGATCACAGACAAATATTTTCATTCAGAAGAAGGGTTCTCGATCACGGATCTGTATCAGGGTGTTTTCGTTTTGGAGGGTTCCGAAATCGAAGCGGTACGGGAAGATCTTCTCAAAACTTTCGAAATGGCAAAGACCTCTTTCCCGGACGCACCGGAGGAAGAAAAGGATTTTCTCCAGATGTTTTCTTTTGTCTGCATGCTCAGTTTCGACGTCTATCTGAAAAAACAGATGATTGAAGAACTGATTGACAGAATGCCTCCAAAAAAAGCAAAATAAAAAATAGCAGAAAAAATCCGGATTCCATGCTTCTGAACTGCTCCTGCAGTCAGACAGACCATGGAATCCGGATTTTTTCATGGAATACAGGCGTTCTTTATTCCTCCGGTGTCTCTTCTGCTGCCATCCGTTCAAAAACCATCTCATATCCATCATTCCCATAACTGAGGGAACGGTTGACACGGCTGATCGTCGCAGTGGAAGCACCTGTCTTTTCTGAAATTTCCAGATATGTCTTCTTCTCCCGAAGCATTTTCGCCACTTCAAAGCGCTGGGAAAGAGAAAGAAGCTCATTGATCGTACATACATCCTCAAAAAACGTATAACACTCGTCCCTGTTGCGCAGGCTCAGGATTGCATCAAACAACTGATCTACTGCTTCTGTATGAATCTTTTTGTTCATATTTTAAAAACCTCCCGATAAGCCCATTTTCTGTGGGTACATTTCTCAGCAAGCACAATAGTATTTTAGCACACTAAAGTTTTAAATACAAGCAAAATTTTCAGGCTCAAAACGAGCTGTAACCGCCCGCCTCTTCACGTCTGTGAAGAAACGGGCGGTTACAGAGGGACGTACAGGAAGGTTATCTTTTTCCAAGATGATAACAATTCACATAGGTTTTAAATTTTTCCAGATTCGTATTCAAGATCAATTCTTCCGGAAATTCCAGTTGTTTGACCAGCGCCCATGCATGTTCGTGGCTTCCCACTTTCGTGTCCGTATGGGCATCTGAATTCAACACCACCGGCACCTGATATTTCATACACCAGCGGAGCATTTCCGTATCATTTTCCACCGCATTCTGCCTGTTCCCTGTGCCATCCAGGGAATGGTCATTGATCTCCAGCACAACGCCGCAGTCTTTTGCACCGCGCACCAGTTCCTGGTAATCTACCGGAAACCGCCCGTCATCCGGGTGGCCGATGATATTCACCAGCGGATTTTCCATTACCTTCCGATAAGCCCTCGTAATCTCAGCTTTTGTACCTTTCGGCATGCAGGGAACATGCATGCTTGCAATGGTCACATCCATCTTTTCCAGCAGCGACGGTTTCATATCCACCGTTCCCTCAAAATCCATAATATTCAGCTCCACACCAAACAGCAGTTCCACGCCGAACCGATGACGGAGCTGTGCCCGGTCGATCATCGGTGAATTCTCGAAATAGTACAGCGGTGTTGTTCCCTTCATACCGCTTCCGTGGTCCGTCACGCCAAGCAGAGACAGCCCCTTTTGCGCCGCCGCAGCCAGCATTTCATTGAGGGTATTGTATGCATGGCCGCTGGCCGTAGTGTGTGTATGTGTATCCAGATAATCTCTTCTCATTCTTCTGTTCCTATCCTGATTACTCCTTTTACGATATCCGCTTTGTTCTTCACACAGGAATCCAACGCTTTTTTGATATCATCCAGTTCAAAATAGTTGGTTACAACATCCTTGATATTGATCTTGCCCTGTGCAACTGCCTCGATGGCGATCGGATAAATATTGCGGTAACGGAATACCGTCTTAAAGGTCAGTTCTTTGTCCAGAGACATTCCGATCGGCAGTGTCATCTCTCCGCTTGCACTGTATCCGACAAATACGATGGTAGCGCCTTTCTTCGCGCCGCGGATCAGCTGGGACGCGGTGATCTGGTTTCCTGCCGTCTCTATTCCCAGGTCAAATCCTTTTCCATCCGTCAATTCTTTGATGCGTGCCACAGTGTCTTCTTCTTTTCCGTTGATCACCGCATCCGCACCCAGCTCCAATGCTTTCTGCAGCCGTTTTTCCATAACATCCACAACAATGACTTTCGTCACGCCCATAGCTTTTAAAGAAAGGAGGGTAACCAGGCCGATGCATCCTGCACCGGTTACCACTGCGGTCTGTCCCAGCTTTGCCTCGCCCTGGCGTGCCGCATGCATACCTACAGCCAGCGGCTCGATCAGCGCGCCTTCCAGTGTGCTCACATTGTCCGGAAGTTTGAAACACAGTCCTGCCTCATGCGCCACGTATTCCTGAAATACTCCGTCTACCGGCGGAGTTGCAAAAAATACAACGTCTTCACAGAGATTGTATTTTCCGGATTTGCAGAACTCACACTGTCCACAGGTCTTTCCCGGTTCCATAGCGACACGGTCGCCGACCTTCAGGTTCTTTACGTTCGCTCCGACTTCCACTACAGTACCGCCTGCCTCATGTCCCAGAACGAACGGCGGTTTTACAACAAAATCACCGATGCGTCCGGACTCGTAATAGTGCAGATCGGAACCGCAGATTCCCACATATTCTACTTTTACCAGTACCTCGTCATCCTTTGGCTGCGGGATCGGACGCTCCTGAATCTCTGCTTGCATGATGTCCGTCATTACCGCTGTCTTCATTGTTCCTTCCATCTCAATATCCTCCTTCTCTGTTTATCAAATTTTTATTTTACCCGGAAACTTTCCTCCGGTCCAAGATAGGACTGCTTCGGTTCCTGCCGGTACAGGAGCAGCCGTTCCAGAACCAGCGGAGCGTCTGCGGCATAAATACGCAGGCTGTTCAGCCCCTCATTCAGACGTACCTTCACTCTGCATCGATGCACCTGATTCAGTACACCCTGACACCAGTATTCACAGGTCGGATCTCCCGCATGATAACCGGCCGGAATCGTGTCGATCCGCCGAATCTCTTCCTCATTCAGAGCATAAGCCAGCTTCAGACCCTTTCCCTCATCCACAGGATTTCCAGGCGCACTCTGTATCTCCAGTATATATTCTCCCGGCGTTTCTGTAAAGAGACGATACTCCAAAAACGGCGCCTTTTCCGCAGCGGAAAACTCCGCAGTCACAGGAAATACTTTCATACCTGAGCCATATCTTCCATAGTCTTCCAGCTGTATATAACCTGCAGGAACACCTTTCCACTCACCATCCTCTTTTCCCACAAAATGGGCAGGATCAATGACGAAGCCATCCGGCCCTTCCAGACAGGTTCCCGACGGAATCCCCTGCGTCTTCCACGCTTTGGCAAAGATCAGAATCCTCACTTTTTCTTTCTCTGTACATACAAACAGTTCGCATGGACTGTCTTCGTTCTCCGGCGCAGAATATTTTTCCGGAAGAAATTTCAGTGTGAACGTGTCCTGTGTCTCTGTCCGCCCGCTGTCCATAGAGGTCTCCAGCCAGCTGCAGCCGCCTTCAAGATGCCAGGAAATCTCTCCGGCACCTCCATTGGCAACCTGAATCTGAACGCTGGTACAGCCCGGGTACATGAAATCACGCACCAGAACATCGTCGCCGAAATAGTCATTGGTATGCACTTCCGTCTCATCTGCGCGGCTGACCAGAAGATAGGATTCCGGTTTTTCCTCCACAAAGCAGCGCACCGGATATTTCCAGTTTTCACTGTTCCACTTGGTAAAGCCGATGTGCTCTGCCATCTCCATTCCGCTCCATTTTCCGTCCAGGATCCGGGCAAAATGTTCTGCCAGACGGCGGTCTTTTTCGATGCATTCTTTTATCTTCGCCCCCAACTCATTTGCCGCTGTCTTTCCCTGCTCCGCATAGAGATGATTCATTCCTGCGTAAAGATGCATCTGCAGAAGATTTGCGGTTCCTGCCGCCGGATAGTAAATCATTGACTCATAGGCATCACAGCATTCCGCCGGAAGAAGGCTGAGCACTTTCTCATTTTCCTGTTCCAGGCGGACTGCCCTCTGCAGCATCTTCCTGCCTTCCAGATAATGCGCCGGATGATAAATCCTGTCGTTCAGCGATTCCGGACGCCGAAGCCCGTTGAGCCGCACATATTCCTCGATCACACAGGCGATCCTCTCCTGCAGTGTGCTGTCCGCCTGCGGGAATATCGCCCTGACAGTTTCTCTGGTGTAACGGCCGGTCTGATTCGGCGCACTGGTTCCCCACTGCTCAAAGTCGTAAGCCAGCTTCATGAAGTAGCCCAGAAAGAATTCCTCAAACTTCAGATCACCCACATTGACGATCCACATCTGACGGACACCGTACTCCCATGCCTGGGTCATCTGCTCCCAGGTTCGGGTCAGCGGTGTGGAGCCTACCCACTCGTAGGAGATCGGACTTCCATGGTAATCCAGATGGTAATACATTCCGTATCCGCCGACACGCTCCCGGCGTTTTTCATCCGGCAGGAAACGCATATTTCCGAAATTGTCTTCGCAGAGCATAACCGTCACACCATCCAGACCATCCCAGTCTTTCAGTCCCGGGGTATCCTTGTCCCCATAGTAATAATCCTCCACTTCCTTATATACGGCAAGCAGCATCGGAACCTTGGACAGATCCGGGTTTACGTATTTCTGAATCAGTTTTTTCTGCTCACAGATAATATCCTTCAGTATCTCTATATTTTCCGCCAGAGAAGACTGACCCTCCAGGGCGCTGTCACGTTCCCCGCGCATACCGATGGTGATGAATTTCTCATGTCCTGCACTTCGTTTCAGACCGTCGGCCCAGTAATTCAGAAGGCCTTCTTTGTTTACCTTATAATTCCATGCCGTTCCATAAGGGGTATCCTCACCCTTTACCTTGTCCCACTCCTCGCTGGCACGCATACAGGGCTCATGATGAGAGTTTCCGATGATAACGCCATATGCATCTGCCAGGTCCATACTTGCCATCCCTGGACCGTCCAGGAAAAAGGAGGATGTCCACATCGCCGGCCACAGATAATTGCCTTTCATACGGAGCAGCAGCTCAAATACATGGTCATACATTTCGGCATTGAAACCGCCGAAATGACGGAACGTCCAGTTTCCAAAGCATGGCCATTCATCGTTGATGAAGAATCCACGGAATTTTACCGACGGTTCCCTGGAAGTCATCGGCAGTTCTGTGACCATTCGCGTTTTTACGGAACTTTCAGTCTGACTCTGGCCTTCTCCATCGATAAACTGAATCCTGTCATATTTCTCAGGCGCCGCATCTCCAAAATATACGAACGGCGTTACGCCAATGAGTTCAGAAAGCTGAAACAGACCATAGATCGTTCCACGTTTGTCGCTTCCCGCAACTACAAGAGCGCGTTCCACGCCTTCTGCCGGTTTCTCCACAAACTGAATGGAAAATACCTCCCATTTGCCGCGCACATCCGCAAGGTCAAGTCTGCCCTGTCGTTCCATCTCCTCCAGAAGAGAACTGTGTCCAACGGTTGCCGCAAAAATCACTGTCTCCTCTTCGCAAACAGTTTCAACGATTTCCGGCTTCGCGCCGCAGACTTTCTCAAAATCCTGAGCTACCTTTTCCGCTGTCTTTTTTACGCCCGGAAGCGCTTCCGGTTCCAGATAAAAAACGAGTTTCTTCCCTCTTTCAAACGTTATGTTTTCCATGATGTCCTTTCTCTTTGTTTTCCCGCAAAAAATTCCTATCGCTCTGCTGGAAAACAGTATTTTATATTTGTTTTTTTTCATTATAAACGGGTCCCGGCAGAGCTTCTCTGACACTTTTGCTCTTCTTCTTTCACATATTGCTCTTCGCCAAACTGCCTCAATAATGCCAGAAAAGCCTGTCCGCTTGCCGCGGACAGACTTCCCTCAATTCTGCTCAGAAACAAATTTCCGTCAGATTTTTATTACATTCCAAGAAGATCCTTGGTATTCTGGAAGATTTCGTTTGCCATATCAACGTACTCCGTCGATCCTTTGGCCTCGCACTGAGATACGTAAGAATCCCAATCGGCTTCAAGGTCAAGCTCTCCGGTAATAAACTGGAGTGCGGACTGGTTGACATAGTCCATCAGGTTGGTCTGGATCAGGCTCAGTTCTTCCTTCTCCTCCTCGTTGGACATAATCGGCGGATCAAGCTTCTGCGGCTCTGTGCTGTTCAGAACACGCTCATTCCAGTTTTTCTCACCCTCTGTAAACTTGGAGAATCTCAGCCATTCGGAACCGCCGTATGCAAACACACCGCCTCCAAATCGGCCAATTCGTCATTTCTACTTGCGCCCATTGACCAAACGCTATTTCACGAACCTGAACCAATGAAAATCGAAATTACTTCCCGGCAGGAAGACAAAACTCACATTCCAGGTACCACTGACCGGCTGCAGCGAAAATTCCTGCTCTGTCTCCTGTTCCGAATGGCAAAATTCGACAATTTGTGTAATTTCTTCCTCTTCCGAGGTAAACCGGATCTGGATCATATTCTTTTCCATCGGTGTGTAACCGCAGACCACGATGCCGGAGGCTCCCTGCTCTCCCATATCCATGTCCGTGTATTCCAACGTTACGTTATTGCCGATCTCAGTTACCCGGTCTTCCTTCCGGCAGAAGCTGTCCCCATAAAGGTGATCGCTCTCAACTGCCAAAAGCTTTTCATACGCCTTCTCCAGCCTGGTAAAAGAAAATCCTTTCAGATGGATCTTGGCATGAAGGACAAAACAGATACTGGTGATCCCTTTCAGCCGTTTTTTCAGCCGGTAGGTCTCCGGCTGATAGGTATTCCAGATTGACGGCTTCTGATAATGCAGTTCACCGATCCGTTCGCTGCCTTCTTCTCCCGGCATTCCTTCATAAACCAGGATCTCGTAATCTTCATCTGTCAGCGCGAAGATTGGAAGCTGGATCTCATCGGACCCGAAGGGACCGAAATCCAGATTGTGAAATCCTACCTGCGTCTCTCCATCCCGTGATGTTGCCACGCCATGCTCGTTTCCATTGGAGGCAGTCCCCTGTACATAGTCGTAAAGGCCTCCGGCGATGAAACCATATGGATCCAGATATGCCTCTCCAAAACCGTTGACCGAAAAATTCATCTCCGAGATAATCCGTATACCCTGTGTCCCTGACTTTGACATGCAGCGCAGACGGAACTCTCCGTCGCTGACTGCGGTGACCTTTGCGCAGTTTCCGCTGCTTTCCACTTTTGCCAGATTGGACGGAATCCCGCCATCATCCACAACGCTCCAGATCACTTCCCGGTCCAGCGCATTCTCCGGACAAATTTGTGCAGTCACTTCTGTCCATGCATTCTCCGGAGTCAGAATGGTTCCGTTGGAAGCCTGAAGCCTCAGCGCCCGTACCGGTATGTCTTCACAGTATTGTTCTGTCTCCTTCTGTGCACGGCTTTCATCGATCCTCCAGGCATCTGCTCCAATACCTTCCTCTGTCTCACAGGCTTCAGCCTGCAGGACTACCGTGGCAGGCTCCATACCGCTGGAAGAAATCTCCACCTTGATCTCCCCAGGCTCAGTGCCCGCTGCCACCACCGCCAGCAGTTTTCCGCTGAACAGACGGCGGCTTATGGTCTTATATTCTTCCCGGTCGGTACTGTCACCATTGTCCAGTCCCGCAAGATATCCATTTCCGCTCACCCGGACAAACACACGGCTGGTCGCATTTTCCACCGGATGTCCGTCCCGGTCTTCCATCGAGATTTCCAGAAACGCAAGATCTCTTCCATCCGCTTTCAGTACCGTGCGGTCCGGTTTCACCGAAATCTTTTCCGCCTCTCCGAAAGAATATCTCGTCTCGCTGGCAATCTCATTTCCATATTCATCATAAGCTTTCGCTGTGATCTCTCCCGGCTCAAAAGGCAGCTGCCAGTGCCCGGACAGTTCTTTTTCACTTCCATGTGCATGATCGATCTCAAAAGTCCCCTGGCTTCGGCCGTTCATAAACAGCTCTACCAGCGGGGCATTGGAGCAGACACGCACATCGATCAGCTGGCCCTCATTGAAATCCCAGTAAGGGAACAGATGCACCATCGGATGCTTCCGGTAATCGGTCCATTCCGCCTGATAGATATAGTAAGAATCCTTCGGAAAACCTGCTGTATCCAGCTGTCCGAAATAGGAATTCCTGGTATGATATGGAGTCGGCTCCCCAATATAATCAAATCCTGTCCAGAGGAACTGTCCGCAGGAAAACGCGTGGTCCCTCTCAGCAATCACACATGCCTCGGAAGATTTTGCCCCCCAGCTGGTCGTGGAATTGCCAAGTGCCGAACACTGCTCATCCACATCCGCCAATACGGACTGGCTGTACGGGAAACGATAGATTCCCCGGCTCTGTACCGTGGAAGCAGTCTCACTTCCATAAATGATCCAGTCCGGATGCTTCTTGTGGTGTTCGTCATAATATTTCTCCGAATAATTATAACCGGCAACTTTTACCAGATCCGCGCACTTCTGGGCGTTCTCCCACGGCATGTAATTGGAACCAATGGTGATTTCCGCATTTTTACGGGGATCGTGGATCCGTACTTCACGCATCAGATCTTTCGTAACTTCCTGTCCCCGTTCGCTGACGTGGGTATCATAAATCTCATTTCCGATGCTCCACAGGATCAGGCTGGGATGGTTCCGGTCCCGGCGCACCCAGCTCGCCACATCTTTCGGATACCATTCCGGAAAGAAACGCCCGTAATCATATGGATTTTTGGGACGCTCCCACATATCAAACGCCTCAGACACTACGAGAAATCCCATGGAATCCGCCAGTTCCATCACGTCCGGAGCAAACATATTGTGGGTAAGTCGGAGGGCATTCACGCCCATGGCTTTCAGTTTTTCCAGCTTCCGCTCCATCGCCCGGTGATTGTATGCCGCGCCGAGGCAGCCAAGGTCATGGTGTTCACATACACCGTTGAGCTTTACTTTGCTGCCGTTCAGCAGAAATCCCTGATCCGGACGGAATTCTTTTGTACAGAAACCGATCGTATCACGTTCCGCCTGTACACATTCCCCCTCCAGATAAAGCTCCGTTTTCAGATCATACAGATGCGGATGTTCCACCGACCAGCACTTTACCTTTGGAACCGCCACTGTATTGGTGATTGTCTGAATACCTTCCTGCCCCCGGGCCTCTACCACAAACTCTCCGGCTCCCTTTTCATCCAGCGGCATTGCCTTCCCGCTCTCACGTTCCGTCAGTGTATACCGGATCTCACCTTTCTGGCGGAAAATTCCCTCGGTGCTGATCTCCATCTCCCAGCTTCCGTTTCCAGCCGGTCGTACGGAGATGTAACTTCCATCCGAAACCAAATGGGTCTGTTTCACCACTTTCAACCAGACATCACGATAGATGCCGGCACCTGAGTACCAGCGGCTGTTGGGGCTCTGGAAATTTACACTCACCATGATCTCATTTTCTCCATCCTTCAACCGATCGGCCAAAGGCACTTCAAAGGTGGAATACCCATATTTCCACTCCATGGCTCTCTCTCCGTTTACATAGATCACACTGTCCATGTAAACGCCTTCAAATCTCAGAAATGCAATCTCATCTTCCCCTGGTCGGTAAACGAAACGTTTCCGATACCATCCGGTTCCGTTTTCATACAAATCTGTCCCCTGAAAGATCAGCCAGTCATGAGGAAGCCCAACCGGAACAAACACTTCCGGATGCTGCTTCACCTCCTCACAGGAAGTGAACAGCGGCTGTTTGGCAAATTCCCATCCATCGTTAAACAGATGTGTTCCTGTTCCGTAGTATCCCATACTGCGGTTTGTCTCAGTTTTCATAATATCCAGTATCTCCTATTGTTGTAATCAGTGACCCATCACCTTTTCTGTAAACGGAGCAGCAAGAAGTCCGCAGGGACTGCACAGCAGCCCCTTGTCCGGTGCGTTTCTCCAGCCGTAACGTACCTGTACCGGCCGCTGTACTTCGGAACATTTCAGTTCCACCTCAAGCCCCTGGATCGCGGCCTGTGCCGGATGCCAGACACCGTCCTCTCCTGCCAGTTCAAACTCCCCCGGAGCCATTCCATCCTGGGTCATAAGGAACTTTTCCCTTTCCCATGGATCCAGCCGAAAGCTTATCTGCACCCGAAGACTTTCACAGTTCTCAGTTCCCGGTTCTGCACCGGTACCGGCAGACGTCCGGATTTGTACCGGAACCGGTCCGCTGCATGGAACTTCTTCCTTGTATACAGTCTGAAGCGCCGCCCGGTACATCCGGTATGCCACTTCCCTCTTTCCTGTGGGATGCAGATCATTCTTCTCTCCCAGATCCAGATTGACCGTTACCGCCACATTCGGAAGCTCTTCCGCCTCTTTCTGTGCCTGTCGTATCTTCGGCCATCGGTTGTCTTCCTCCAGATCGATGGAGAATCCTGGAAGCTGGGCAACCACAAACGGCAGGTGCTCCTGGCGCCATTGGATCCGCCAGGATTGTATCATTTTTTTCAGCAGACGTCCATAGCTGTCCGGCCGCTTGTCGTTGGACTCTCCCTGATACCAAAGGATCCCTTTCACGGTATAATTCTGGCAGGGATGCAGCATCCCCTGGTAAAGTCCTGTCGCCATCCAGCTGATGAAGGTCTGTTCCGGCGCGGGAGTCTCCAGCCGGCAGCCGATCCGATATTTCCAGCTTCCCTTCAGCTCGATGTTCCCCCGTTCATTGAAAATACGGTATTCCTTGTCCGGTGTCAGACGTCCATGCCCATTTTCGCAGATCAGACGGACCGTCACTTCATTCCGTCCTTTTTTCAGAAGGCCTTCCGGAATCTCATACTTTCTCGGAGGGTACTGATATGGGGTCTGTCCGACTTTTACGCCGTTGATCCAGGTTTCATCGCTGTCCACCATGGTTCCCAGCCAAAGTTTTGCCTTCGTTCCTGCCAGTTCTTCTGTCACCTGAAATTCCCGTTTCAGCCAGATGCTTCCGACAAAATCTTCCAGCCCTCTGTCTTTGAGAAATCCGGGAAGAGAAATTTCCTTCCATCTTTCACCCGCGTGCTCTTTCGGCTCATTTTGATCATCAGCCGGAGCCATCCAGCCGCCGCCGTTTTCCGGAAGTCCTTTGTCCTGTGCCTGAAGGCTCTGCTGCCACAGATTCAGGGCGGCGGCATCTTCTCTCTGCCGCTCTTCGATCCTGCCCGGAACACGCCAGAAATCCGCTTCTTTCAGCGCTTCCGGTTCTCCTTCCAGCGCTTCCCTGCTCATCCATGCCTCAATAGGAGAACCGCCCAGGCTTACATTGATGATACCCACCGGAATCCGCAGGTGTTCCTGCAGAAACTGCGTAAAAAACAAAGAAAGAGCAGAAAAATCCCGAACACTCTCCGGACAAGCCGCCTTCCATTCTCCAGTCTGGCAGTCTTCCAGAGCTTCTTCGAAATCATAATGCTCACTCACTTGAAACATATGGATCTGTGGGTTGGCGCTGTTTTCAATGGCTCCCGGATAACGGTCCCTGACACGCTCCATCGGCAGTTCCATGTTGGACTGCCCGGAGGACAGCCAGACCTCACCCACATAAACTTCTTCCAGACGGAGGCATTCTCCGGACCCGCTCTCCACCGTCATGGAAAACGGGCCTCCGGGACGCAGATGACTCAGATACAGATCAAATCTTCCGCTCCCGTCGGCTGCCCCGCAGGCAAGACAGTCCTGCAGCCGTACAGAAACTGTCTCGCCCGGATCGGCAAATCCGAAAATCCTCGTCTTCTCCCCCTGCTGCAGGACGCAGCCGTTGCTGATCAGGCGCGGGAGTCTAAGCATACCGGTACCAGCACCTCACTGTGTGCTGCCGTAACTTTCAGACACTCCGGCTGTTTTCCTGTCAGTTCCCTGCTGCGCTCATCCGGCTGCTGGGTTCCTACATATACCAGGTAGTCTCCTTCGCCCAGAACCATATCGCCGTTTTCGTTGTGCAGCCCGAAAGATTTTGCAGAAAGGGTCAGGGTAACCTCTTTTTCCTCACCTGCCGCCAGTTCTACTTTCTTCAACGCTTTCAGCTGTGCATTCGGTGTACCTTCCCGATCCGCCTTCACATAAACCTGCACGGTCTCCGCGCCTGCCATCTTTCCGGTATTTTTCAGAACCGCTTTTACGGTGATCTCACTGTCTTTGTCCACGGTATCCTGGCTGAGCGTAATATTGCTCAATTCAAAATCCGTATAAGAAAGACCATATCCAAACGGATAAAGCGCTTTCTGTGTCATATAGCGATAGGTGCGTCCCTTCATGGAATAATCCGTGAAATCCGGAAGCTCCTCTGTTGTACGGTAGAAGGTAACCGGCAGCTTGCCTTCCGGTGAATAATCTCCAAACAGCACGCTTGCCAGCGCACGTCCGCCCTGCGCGCCCGGATACCATCCCTGGATGATTGCCGGAATATGTTCATCCGCCCAGCTGACCGCCAGAGCGCTTCCTGACAGCAGAACCAGCACCACCGGTTTTCCGCTGGCATAGATTGCCTCCAGAACCTCCTGCTGTAAGCCCGGCAGGTTCAGGTTCGGTTTGTCACCGCTGGCAAACTCGTTTCCTTCGTCTCCTTCTTCTCCTTCCAGGCTGGAATCCAGACCCATGCAGGCGATGATCACGTCGCTCATCTCGCAGACGCCTTTTACTTCCGACATACGGTCGTTCTCCTGGCCAAGTCCGCTGACCTTCGGTTTGCACAGATGGCAGCCTTCCGATACCAGAACGCGCACATCGTCGCCCACATAATCCTGGATACCCTCCGAAAGTGTGATATAACGGGAAGCAGTTCCCTCATAGTTGCCAACCAGCGCCTTGCGGTTGTCCGCGTTCGGACCGATGATTCCGATGGTCTTGATCTTGTCTTTGTTCAGCGGAAGCATACCGTTTTCATTCTTCAGAAGGACAAAGGACTTTCTGGATGCCTTGAAGTTCAATTCTCTGTGTTCTCTTGTATCGTTGTCCGCATAAGTAATGGTGCTGTAAGGAACTTTTTCCGGATCATCGAACAATCCCAGTTTCATACGGGTAGTCATCAGATTGACAACGGCATCGTTGAGACGTTCCTCGGAAACCATGCCGCGTTTTACCGCTTCTTCCAGATAGATAAACAGGTTTCCGCAGTTCAGGTCACAGCCGTTTTTCATTGCCAGTGCAACAGATTCCAGCGCGGAATTGGTCACATGATGATACTCATGAAAATCCTTGATCGCCCAGCAGTCGGAAGTCACATGACCTTCGAAGCCCCATGCATCTCTCAGGATATCCTGAAGCAATGTCTTGCTTCCGCAGCACGGCTCACCGTTAGTACGATTGTAGGCGCCCATCACCGTCTCTACCTTCGCTTCCTTTACACAGGCTTCAAACGCCGGAAGATAAGTCTCGAACATATCCTGACGGGAAGCTATCGCATTGAAAGAATGACGCTCGTCTTCCGGACCGGAGTGTACCGCGAAATGCTTTGCACATGCTGCCGCTTTCATGTAATTGTCATCGTCCCCCTGGATTCCCTCGATAAAGCGCACACCCAGACGGGAAGTAAGGTACGGGTCCTCACCGAAAGTTTCATGGCCGCGTCCCCATCTTGGATCACGGAAAATATTTACGTTGGGCGCCCAGAAGGTCAGCCCCTTGTAAATATCCGTATCATCAAATTCCTGCTGCATGTTGAATTTTGCGCGCCCCTCTGTAGACACCACATCCGCCACTTCCTGAAGCAGATCCTCATCAAAAGTAGCCGCCATTCCGATTGCCTGCGGAAAGACCGTCGCCACACCTGCCCTGGCTACTCCGTGCAGCGCTTCATTCCACCAGTTGTACGCCTTAACGCCCAGGCGCGGGATCGCCGCTGCGCTGTGAAGGGTCTGAGATACCTTCTCCTCGAGAGTCATCTGAGCCACCAGCTCTTCTGCCCGCTTCCGATACTCTTTTACTTTTTCTGCTTTCATTCCATTTACCTCGTTTTCCTTTTTCTCGTTTTCCTTTTTCTAGTTTTCCTTCTTTTCATTCTGTTGATTTTCCGTAGCCATTCAGCCCGCTGAATGGTTACGATTTCTCAGCGTTACTGTTTTGTATCTACAGCAGCTTTTCGTCGTTTTTACTCAAATCTACAGTCGTATATTCCTTAGAATATCAGTTCTGACGATTACCTGCATTACGATTCTTGCCTCGTTTGGTGCAGATATTGCGATTCGTGCAGACAAGCAACATTTTCACGGACAAATGTATCCGGAGAGTTGTTTTTTCGAATTGTTTCATTGCATGACAGAAAAAAATGTATTATGCTTATGAATATGAGGCACAAAAATTTAATGGGAGGTATCATATGAAATTCGCAATTATTTATTACAGCCAGACGGGACATACCCGTGAAATGGGTGAAGTGATCGCTGAAGGAATTTCTTCCGCAGGCGGAGAAGCGCGTCTTTTTTCCATTGAGGAAGAAATGGACATTGACTATATCAACAGCTGTGACGGCGTAATCTTTGGAACGCCCACCTGGGTGGCAAGCACCTGCTGGCAGATGAAAAAATGGTTCGATGTGGACAGCCGTCCGCTGAAGCTGGGAGGCAAGCTTGGAGGCGTTTATGCCACCGCCCACTATGCGCAGGGAGGCGCAGATATCGCGATCATGACTTTGATCGGACATCTGCTGGTAAAAGGCATGCTGGTATATTCCGGCGGAGCTTCCCTTGGAAAACCATTTATCCATCTCGGGCCTGTAGCTCTCGATGCTGTGGAAGGACACTATGAAAACTGCAAATCTGACTTCCGGATCTTCGGAGAGCGGTTTGCTGAAAAAGCGGAAGAGCTGTTCTCAGAGCATCCTGCCGCCGAAGTTTGACCCGTGCAGGAGCCATCCCGCAAATTTTCCCCAGGACATACTGGAAGACACATCTTCAGCCGAACTTTCACATTCAAGAGGACTTCTACATGAAACAGAAAACTTTTCAAAATCCGCTGAAAAGCGGTTTCTACCCTGACCCGTCCATCTGCCGTGTCGGGGACGATTATTATATGGTGACCTCTTCTTTCGTCTATTTCCCCGGGCTTCCGATCTTTCACAGCAAGGATCTGGTCCACTGGGAGCAGATTGGTCACGGAATCCATTCCCCGGAACAGCTGGATTACAAAAACTGCGAGACTTCTCTCGGTCTGTGGGCGCCGTCCATCCGTTACCATGACGGCACCTTCTATATTATCAATACTTTCATATCTGAAGGCCGTGAGGCGAGACGGGACAACTATATCATCACCGCAAAAGACCCCGCCGGACCGTGGAGCAAGGCATGCTTCGTGGAAGGTGCCGACGGCATCGATTCCAGCCTTTTTTTCGACGATGACGGAAGGATGTACTATGCCGGAAATTATATCGTCAGCGACCCGGTTTACGAAGGTCATCACGGCATCTACCTGTGTGAACTGGATCCGGAAACCTTCCAGTTCAAAGGCGAGCGGACAGTCATCTGGAACGGCCTGAAATCCCGCAGCAAATGGATCGAAGCTCCGCACATCTACAAGCACGACGGCTGGTATTACCTGATCGTCGCAGAGGGCGGCACTTTCACCAACCACAGCGTTATGATGGCGCGCTGCCGCACCATCGACGGAGATTATGAGATCTGTCCCCGGAATCCGATCGTCAGTCACCGGCATATGTCCCTGATGAGCGAGATTTCCGTGGTCGGCCATGCGGATATCGTAGAAACCCAGAGAGGCGAATGGTGGATGGTCCTGCTCGGCGTACGTCCCTACGACGGATTCGGCGGACCCCATTTCAACCTTGGCCGGGAAACCTTCATGGTTCCCGTAGTCTGGGAATCCGACGGATGGCTTCGGGTGGACAACGACAACGGAATCGTCAACTCAGAGGAACGTCTTCCCGATCTTCCTGTTTATCTGGCGGCGCCTTCTTTCTTCAGCGACAACTTTGAATCCGACCGTCTCGACATGCGCTGGAATACCATCCATCCGGCCGCTGAGCCTTTTTGGTCTCTCACCGAACGTCCCGGATGCCTGCGCCTGTTCCTGAAGGAAGAAGTCCTCCACGAAATCTGCACCCCTGCTTTCATCGGCAGGAGACAGCAGCACAAAAACTTCCGGATGCAGTTCGCAATGGACTTCCAGCCGACCAATCCCTGCGAGGAGGCAGGAGCCGCTCTGGTACAGGATGACCGCTATCACTATACGTTCACGGTCGGCCTGAAAAACGGCTCCAGAGTGCTGACTCTCACAGAAGTAAAAAATCATGTGCGCACTGTGCTGGCGGAAACACCACTGGAAAAAGACGGACGTATCTATCTCACCGTTGCCGCCACACCGGAAGGATATCATTTCTATTACGGTTACAGCGATCAGGAATTCCAGCTTCTCTGCAAAAACGTGGATCCAACCCTGCTGAGCTCTCTGGTCAATGAGGGATTTACCGGCGCTTATATCGGAATGTACGCGACCTCCAACCACAGTCCAGTGAAAAATCACGCAGACTTCGACTGGGTTCTGTACGAAGCGGAGTAAACTGCAGCATTTCAGCCAGCGGAACTGTAGCAAGAAATGTGTATCAATTCCGCCGCCTGAACCGTTACAGAAATATGATAAATTTTTATGAAAAACTTGCATTTCATCTGAACTCGTGTAAAATGTAGTTGAGACTAACAAGGAGGAAATAAACGATGAGTATTAGAATCGGTATTTTAGGATATGGCAATCTGGGAAGAGGCGTAGAATGCGCGATCAAACAGAATCCGGATATGGAACTGGTTGCAGTATTCACCCGCCGGAACCCGGAAAGCGTAAGCGTTCTCACAGAAGGAGCGAAAGTATATTCTGTAGACGAAGCAAAAAACATGACCAATGACATTGATGTTATGATCCTTTGCGGCGGCAGCGCGACAGATCTTCCGGTACAGACACCGGAATTCGCAAAAATGTTCAACACCATCGACAGCTTCGACACACATGCAAAGATTCCGGAGCACTTCGATGCCGTAGACGCTGCTGCAAAAGAAAGCAATCATGTGAGCATCATTTCCGTAGGCTGGGATCCCGGAATGTTCTCCCTCAACCGTCTGTACGCAAACGCAATCCTTCCGCAGGGCAAGGACTATACCTTCTGGGGAAAAGGCGTCAGCCAGGGACATTCTGACGCGGTGCGCCGCGTGGAAGGCGTAAAAGATGCCCGCCAGTATACCATTCCGAAGGATGAGGCGCTGAAAGCAGTCCGCGCAGGAGAAAATCCTGACCTGACCACAAGAGAGAAGCATCTCCGTGAATGCTTCGTCGTTGCTGAGGAAGGCGCTGACCTTGCGAAGATCGAAGAAAGCATCAAGACCATGCCGAACTACTTCGACGAGTACGATACGATCGTACACTTCATCAGCGAAGAAGAAATGCAGAAAAACCACAGCGGCATCCCGCACGGCGGCTTCGTGATCCGCAGCGGAAAGACCGGCTGGAACGAAGAACACAACCATCTGATCGAGTACAGCCTGAAACTGGATTCCAACCCGGAATTCACTTCTTCTGTTCTGGTTGCATATGCGAGAGCGGCTTACCGCCTGAGCAAAGAAGGACAGAGCGGATGCAAGACCGTATTTGATATTGCTCCGGCATACCTGTCCGCACAGGATGGCGCAGAGCTGAGAAAACATCTGCTGTAAAAACATAACTTAATCTTCTATATAGTGATTCAGCCGGCAAGATTATTGCCGGCTGAATTATTATCCTTTACAATACATACCAGTCCGCATTCGCCATCCGGCTGACACCCTCGCCTACCAGCAAATGATTGATCAGGTCCATTCCATTGTCTGTATCTTTCTCATCTCCACTGTCACAAATCTTTGCGACATTTTTGGAAACCACTTCCACAGCGCTTTTCTGTTCCGGCGTGCAGACAATTTTGGCACAATTGCGAAATTCCACATCGGAAAGAATCCTCTCACGGCTTACCTCCGGATCTACATACACGGAAGCACAGTTTCGAAATTGAATTCCCTCCGGTGTATCTTCCAATACCAGCAGATCCAGGGTAGCGTTCACTCTGTTTTTCAGGATTTTCCCTTTTTTCAAAATGATATTTTTATACTTCGCACGGATCTTCCGGAAGGCTTCCAGCTGTTTTTCTGTCATCAGAATGTCCTGTGTCACTTCCAGTCCTTCCAGCCGCGGCAGAAGTTCTGTACTTTCCGGCGTAAACTGTAAATCCCCGTCAATGTACAGACGGCTTCCATATCTGCAGAACAGTTCCTCTGTCAGTTCTGCGTTCCCCTGCACATAAGCATATCCAGCCGGAATTACCTGAAGATCTGTCTTTTCATTCACCAGAAGAATGGCATCTTCCAGTTTTTCCTCCGGAACAACCAGTGTCTTCGTGAGAAAATGTACGTCCTTCTCCGCTAAGCCTGCCACATCGAGCTCTGGATCTGTCAGAAGCACTTTTTCATGTGCATAATAATTCGCCCCTCTTCTGGCACGAAGTACAAAATATTTGTCCGGGACAAATACAGAGTCCAGAAGAATACTGTCGTCCGGATAACACTCCACAGCCCCGTTGGCATGAATGTTTCCCACGTAAGCCGTCATACTCTCCGGATAGCGGACGAGTCCGTTGGCAAAGATCCTGCAGTAATTCTCCATCGCGCGTTCACTTCCCGGATGAATCGTCAGCGTTCCATTGACTACCATCACCGTCTTTTTCGGCGCAGAAGCATCTCCACTGATCTCACACGCGCCGTTGCGTACCACAAACTCGGTATCCTGCTCCAATTCCATCACCTGATCGACATTATACACAATGGGCAGACGGTTCAAAGCTTCCTTGCTCCGTTCATCCACAACCAGGACGTCTCCGTTGATGATAATTTTCTCATATTCTGCCAGTGTCTCCTCGTTTACCTTTCTGGCGTCACAAATGTCACAGTTAATAATAAATGTTTTCTTTTCTTCCATGTTTCTTTCCTCCGTTTTCCTTAAAGCATGTTTGAATATTGCTTTCTTCCGGGCAATTATCTCAAAAGTTCTCTCAGATGTTTCCTTGCCGAAAGCAGCTTGGACCGTACCGTTCCCTCCGGAAGTTCAAACATCTGTCCCAGTTCTCTGGAGTTATATCCCTGAAGATACCGCATCGTAAACAGCACCCCTTCTTCCCCTGGAAGCTGTTCCAGAAGCTGTGCCCAGTCGATCTCCGCATAGACATTCCTGATCTCCGTCTGTTCCGGAACATTTTCCTGAGCCGTCTCGTAGGCGGAATGGCGTACACGGTCAAGATAGAGATTTTTCACCGTGCGGTACAGCCATGCCCGTCTCTGATTTTCCCTGAGATGTTCCAGCAACTGGGAATTTATCAGCGCACGCAGGAATGCTTCCTGCACCAGATCGTCGGCAAGGCTTGCGTTCTGCGTCATTCCGCGGCACCATGCGGTCAGCTCCTTCTGATAGCTGTGATATAATTCTTCGATCATCGGTCTCCTCCCTGTTGTCCATTGGTGTACGTTTTCTCCTGTTGTCTGCCGGCAGCAGAGTCTGCATTTCTGAACGACTGTGTTTCTGTCTGGTAACCGTTCAGCCAGCCGAACTGTTACTCTGTCTGTTCAGATTTCCGGATGTTTTATCTGCTTTCATCTATATAACGTTTGAAAACCACAAAGTGTTGAAAAAAAACATTTTTTTCCATATTCGCTTGAATCGCCCGGCAACTGACCGTTTGCCGGATATATTTTTCCTCCGACTGTACGGACGCTCCTGCTGCCGGTGACTTTCTCTCAGTCAACCCCTTATGCCGCCTGATGCCTCCGGAAGCAGATTGTAGATTCCGGAAGTTCCGTTGGGAGACAGAAACATAGGAACAAAAAGCACAGGCACGACCACCGTCAGCACAAGGTACGGGCTTTTCATCCTGGCTGACAGGAAAAGCGTCACGCCGATCATTGCGAGCAGTACCAGATAAATGACTCCCAAATTGATCAGGGTTCCTTCCAGGAAAGTAAGGGGATACGGAACCGTGGTTCCGTTGATCTGCAGGGGAAGATTCCAGCCATCAGTTCCAAATGCTGCAAGAGGCAGACCGAAGGCAAGGAGCACATGGAGTGTGAACGCCAATACTCCGAAAAAAAGCGCAGCCAGAATTTTCGCCGTGGTCAGCTTGGTCTTCCCATATTTGCCGGACAAAATCAAAGTTTTCATCCTTTTCTCTCCTTTCTCCCTGCACCTCTTCACCAAAATGGTACAGGAAAAGATCTTCCAGGCTTGGTTCCACCGCACGGGCATCCGGCGCGGGTGCAGTATCCTCTACCATGCGTAAATGAACCTGATTTCCTTCGTGGTGCAAATTGACAACGCGAAGATTCCTGCTGTATCTGTCGGCTTCCCGGTCATCCACAAGCACCTCCCATACTTTTCCCCGGATACTGTCCGTGACTTCTTCCATCGATCCCTGAAGCAAAATTTTACCCTGTTTCATCATCAGGATCGTATCCGCAATGTAAGAAACATCCGAAACGATATGGGTGGACAGGATCACGATTTTGTCCCTGGCAAAGCCGGAGATAATATTTCGAAAACGTACCCGCTCTTTCGGATCCAGTCCTGCGGCATATAACCCAAATGAGCGTAATACTGTTCTCCCAGTTCCTGCATGGTCTTTCCATTCAGCCGGATGCTGCCGGAAGTTGGCTTCAAAACGCCGCAGATCATACGCATCAACGTGGTTTTTCCCGCTCCATTGGCGCCAAGCAGACCGTACACTCCGGGCTCCAAATGGACGCTCACCTGATCCACCGCCGCCTTTGTTCCATATTGTTTACACAAACGCTGTAATTGCAGTTCCATACAAACCCTCCTGTTCCTTATGATTCGATCAAACAGAAAAATGGATGATCTATGGTTATATCATAGATCACCCATCTTAGGTCTGACTTTTCCGTATCTTAAAATAACCTTAATTTCCAGGAAGGCGGATGGTAAATTCCGTACCCTCGCCCACTCTGCTCTTCACCGCGATTTCTCCGCCATGTAAAGAAACGATCTGTTTTGCGATCGCAAGTCCCAGGCCGCTGCCCTCGGGCTTTTCTTTTGTATTTGTCCCCCGGTAATACCGGGTAAACAATTTTGCCTGCTCTTCCTCGCTGATGCCTTTGCCATCATCCCGGACCGAAATACATACGCTGTTTCCCGTATCTTCCCAGACAGATACTGTT
>ERZ1090867.161-NODE-161-length-32932-cov-8.589166_pt1 | contig 32932 bp, 36 predicted proteins | sample MGYA00478476_ERZ1090867 | MGnify/ENA primary metagenome ERZ1090867 (study PRJEB33644, sample SAMEA5815742) | chicken gut metagenome | biome: Chicken; feature: Gastrointestinal Tract; material: Caecum | place: Ireland | collected 2019-01-01 | study: A study of the... | reverse complement strand
AAGGAAAACGGCGAGCAAGCACAAACATTACCTGCCACCTATCCTGTGGGTGGCATTTATGGGCTAGGCCGGTGCCCTACATGTTTCGTCGTCTTGACATGTAGACGAGTGTTTAACTCCTCGTTAGCTCTTCGATCCTTTCGGGATCACGTGTTATTTCAGCATTTATATGCTGATCTGATCAGTCTTGTACCGTTGCTATCATTTAAGTTTGATATCTTGAAAATGTTGCACATCAATGTAGATTTCATATATTTCTTAGGCGTGCTAGTGGTATACACGTGAGTTCGATTCTCACACTGATCATAGGAGGAAAAATTAATGAAAGCTTTATCCGTACGTGGTGACTATATTATGCAGATGATAGAAGGCACCAAGAAGATTGAATACAGGACATGGCAGACAAAATATCGTGGACCATTGCTGATGTGCTCAACCACTAAGAAAGTGGCTGGTGCTGCACCAGGATATGCTGTCTGTGTAGTTAATCTAAAAAGCATTGAGTATGTAGACGTTGATGAATGCTATTACTGGAATATTGAGCTTCTGGACGTGATTAAGCCTATCCACGTAAAAGGACAGCTTAAGTTGTTCAACGTTGCTGACGAGCTTATTAAGCCTATCAGCAAAGAAGAGTTCAGCAAGGAAGTAGCACCACTAATCTACCAACCTAAGAGAAAAAAGAAACGAAAAAGAATTGACATTAATGGAGTTTTGCATTAAGCATTACTCCTTTTTATTTGGTGAGAATTATGTATAAGACAAAAAGATTCGGTTTGGTTAGTTCTAAGACAGAAAATCAGATCTTAGCAGAGTTAGAGCGCGATTTAAAGCATGAAAGGAATGACAGGCGTGAGTCTACTAGATGTAATCAAAACACAAAGCCAGATCACAGATAGTGTGCTTGTTTCTTTCAGCATGGGTAAAGACAGCATTGTAACGTTGGACTTGTGCATGAAGTATTTTAAGCATGTCCAACCGTTCTTTATGTATTTAGTACCTGGATTGCAATTTCAAGATGAGGCGTTAGCAAAGTATGAAAAGCACTATGGTGTTGAGATTATTGCAGTGCCTCATTTTGAAAACGCGGATTTCTACCGATACGGCTCTTTTAGGGATGCTGACTACAGTGTTCCTAGAGTAAAAATTAGAGCTATCTATGAAGCCCTGAGACAAGATACGGGCATTTACTGGATTGCAGGCGGTGAAAAGATCAATGATTCCATTGTAAGACGTGCAATGCTGAAGCATTCCGGTTCGATTGATGAAAAAAGAGGTCGGTTTTACCCGGTCATGTATTGGACTGATAAAGAAATCAAGCAGTACATGAAGATGAATCATTTGTTTTATCCAAAGTTCAACCAAGAATTAGGATTTAGCTTTCATAGTTTAGCTGGTAAAGAATTATCAGCAATTAAACACATTTATCCGGACGACTATCAGAGAATATTGAAATTTTTCCCTGAAGCTGAAGCCGGTGTTTTACAGTATGAGACTTATAAGAGAGGTGAAAAGTGATGGTTAGGAAATTGTTCCCAGATTTACATTCTTGGATGGTGGATACTGTTGCGGATGGTTTACATCGCTATCCTGAAGGCACAAAAGCACCAACATCCTTATCCGGTAAAAGGGCCGAACGCAGAACAGCAAGACAAATTGAACAGCGAATGAGCTATCTGAATGATCCAAAATATATCAAAGCACAAGAGCGCCATCAAAAGCAAAACGAAGCAGATGACAATGCGATGGCTAAAATGCGGGCAGCAGTAGCAAAGGAGTATCACAAAAAGCATCCTGAATTGTCCAGGATTAGAGCTAGATTGCGGTCAATTCAAACAGGTAAAGGGGCTAAAATTATGAGTCTATACAATCAGGGATGGAGTGGCACTGAAATTGCTAAAAAGCTTCGATTTAATGCAAAAAAAGGCACTTTTGGACGTTCGGGGGGGTAGTGATTGACTATGGCTGTTAATGCTGTTCAAAGAGAAATAAATGAAACATTAAAAAAACACCCAACGTGGAGCCGGATACAAGCCCTACACTGGAATCGAAAGAACAATCCTCATACTATTGCTCGACATAAAAAAGAAGCTGCTCAAAGCAAAAAGACAGAACGTGAGCAAAAGACTTTAAAAAAGGCTATGAATTTTGCAAGTAAATTAAAACCAGGGACTAAAAGATTAGTACCTGGTGCACGTATTAATGGCGGTAAAATTTTGGCTCAAAAAAATTACAGTGCACGTGTTGGAGTTACATATGCAGTGGATAAAAGTACGCTAGCATTTAAACAAACAAGTGACAAAGAGCATTTTGCTTTTGGCGATTCAAGGTTCGGATCTGAAAATAGTAATTTCAAAAGTCTTTCAAAGAAATTGTTTGGATCAAAAGGCACTAGGCATGGCTCTAGCGGAAGTAGAGGGGGCTAGTTATGTCTAAACCATTGCAGCATTTTAAATTTGGAACAGTAAAAAGATCACAAATCAAGTTTGCTGACTATAATCCTCGTATCATTGATGAATCTAATCAAAAGAAGCTAGTTAAGGCTATTCGAGAGAACGGTTTAATTGAACCGCTGGTATGGAATAAACGTACCGGTGTTTTAGTTGGTGGACATCAACGTTTAACCGCTGCTGATAAGATTTACCGTAAAAAGGATTATGAAGTACCAGTAGCAATTATTGACGTTGACGAAAAGACAGAAAAGAAGCTTAACGTACAGCTCAATAATCCAAGTATGCAAGGTGATTGGGACTTAGATGAATTAGCAAAGTTATCTAATGATGTTTCATTTGAGGATATGGGATTCAATAAAGCTGATATTGATTTCATGTTTGATGGCGATGTTGACTTTGATGGCCAATTTATCGAAGATGATAATTTTGTGGGTGAAAATAAACCATTAAGCAAAGAAACTCCATACGATGATGAAGTCGAAGATGAAAAAGACAAGATGGCTGGTTTAGCGGAGTTCAATAAAAAGAAAGCCGACTTTAGACATAAAGACAAGGACACAACCATTATCAATTTTTATACAAAAGTAGTGTTCCCGTCTAATGAAGTTAAAGAAGAGTTCTATAAAAAGGCTAATATTCCAGCTAACGAAGAATTTATTACGTTTGATCAATTGAAACGATATTTTGCTAATTGACTGTTGATAAATTAAGTTTGTGAATTTTTTTTGTGGGTGAAAGTATGGTTAGGCAATTACCTAAAGGTATTGAAATGGTACGTGGTACTAATGGGCAAATTGAGAGTACCAGTACTAGAAGAGCATGGCATGGAGCCAGAGCATCAATTGTGCATAGTCGTGGTACCAACAGCATGAAGGTATATAGCTTAAATAACAAAGGATCAACATTGCGGCGTATACAAAATAGAGCCAAAAGTATGTCAATCAGTGTTAGTTATAAAAGGAACGGACGAGATGCGTCCGTTTTTGTTTTGGGCAAAAGTAAGAAATCATCAACAGGCAGATCAAGCGGATAGAGGTGATTTAAATGGCGAGACAATTAGATTTATTCAGTGCCAGTAGAACGACAGCATATGAAAACACACATCAGCGTATTCAACGGAGATTAAGAACAACCGGTCAAGGCAATAAACGAGTTGAGCGGCTGGTAAACCGCAGAGGTATGCAAAGTATGAGGGCTAACCGTAGAGCATTAGCAAATGGTGGCAAGCATGCTGGTGTTATGAGAGCTAATTTCGGTGGTAAAACATTTAGATTGGTGAGAGGCGGTCAAAGAGCTTCTTCAGGAAGTAGGGGTGGATAAACTGTGAGGTGGATTAGATGGCTAAAGCAAAATGGGAAAAGTGGCTAAAGCCTGAAAATCTCACTTTACTTCAAGGCTGGGCTAGAGACGGTCTTACAAACGATCAGATAGCCAAAAAAATGGGTATAGTGCGTTCTACGCTTCAATCATGGATAAAGACGCATGAGGACATTTCAAACGCCCTAAAAAAGGGTAAAGAGGTCGTTGACACTGAAATTGAAAACAGTTTGATCTCAACGATGAAGAAGCACACCGTTACCACGACTACTTATAAGATGGTCAAAAAAGATGAATTCAATTTGAAAGCGGAACGCGCAAAGTTTGCTAATATCTATAAGTTAGATCACCCCGAAGCTTCAAAACAAGAAATTTTGATTGCTACAGCTGCGAACGTCGATGTCTATGAAAAGATACCGATTAGCAAAACGGTGACTGAGGTAGACCCTAACGTTTCAGCCGCTATTTTTTGGCTTAAAAATCGTAGACCTGATAAGTTTAGAGACCAAACGTTCCAGAAACTTAATGAAGCTAACGCGCGCAAAGCTATTGCTGACGCTGGTATCAGTGAAGCGCAACTTAAGTCACTTAAGGAAGAAGACAATCCAAGCAATCGCACGGTTATTGTTGATGATGTAGCAAAGATTAAGGAGCTGAGAGACCACGAAAACAGTACAGATAACGAAGGAGATTAATCCGCACTTTTATGATATGTGGACTACCGACAAGCCTTATATCGTGTGCAAGGGTGGACGTGGCTCTTTTAAGTCAAGTGTTATATCACTCAAATTAGTAACGATGATGATGAAATACATCTCACAAGGCAAGCAAGTCAATATTATTGCTATACGTGAGAATCAGCAGTATTTAAGAGATTCCGTTTATAATCAGATTCTTTGGGCTATGAGTATTCTAGGCGTTGAATCCGAGTTCCGGACTAGAGTTAGTCCTATGATTATTCAGCATATTAGAACTGGCAGCACTTTTTATTTTTACGGTGCTAACGATCCAATGAAACTGAAGTCGAACATCGTAGGAAACGTTGTAGCTGTATGGTTTGAAGAGTTTGCTAACTTAAAAAATGTCGATGTATTTGATCAATCAGTACCGACATTTATCCGGCAAAAACCCGATTTTGTAGACCAAGTAAAAATCTATATTAGTTACAATCCGCCCCGTAATCCTTATGCGTGGGTCAATGAGTGGGTAACTCAAAGAGAGACTGATCCAGATTATTTTATTGATAGTTCCACTTACTTAGATGATGAGCTAGGCTTTACTACTAAGCAGCAGCTAGACCTAATTGAGAAGTACAAACAAAATGATCCTGATTATTACAGGTGGTTGTACTTAGGTGAAGCTGTCGGGCTTGGGACGCAAGTCTATAACATGAAATTGTTTAAAGTAGTGGATCATATTCCTAATGATGAGTACATTACTGAAATCTTTTATGGAATGGATACCGGTTTTATGGTGTCTGCTACGGCTTGTGTAGCATGTGCTTTCACTAATAAGTACAACGTTTATGTTTTAGATACGTTCTATTACGATCCTACTAAGTATGAGCGTAAACTTTCAGCATCAGAACAAGCAGAACGAGTACACGACTTTATTAATCAGATCACTGATAAATATGGCGTAGTACCTTATAATCAGACAATCGATTCTGCTGACGGTGGTATTTATACACAGTACTGGCAAATGTACAACACTCAATGGAGTAAGGTTCACAAATTGGGTGAGGCTGAGATGATTGACCGCGTTCAAGACTTAGCTGCACAAGGGCGTTTACATGTTCTAAAGACACCAGGTAACGAAATATTACTTGATGAACACAAAAAATATCAGTGGGACCCAGCCACAGTTAATAGTGACAATCCACGTGTCATTAAGGAATTTGATCACAGTTGCGACGCTTTAAAGTATGGTGTATTAGATAATGAACAGTTACTAGGATTAGCAGTCTAGGTGGTGATTGCATGAACATATGGGCAAGGATTAAGAGATTTTTTCGTAAAGGAGGTGCAAAGCTAGGCATGGGAGAATATAAATCGCTGAGAGCTATCACAGATGATCCACGAATTAAGGTTCCAGCCGAAGAGTATGAGCGCATTCGCAAGGCAAAGAACTATTATCAAGATAACTTGCCCCAGGTAGATTATTATGCAATGGGGAACAAGTGCAAGCGCAAGCTTAACTCAATCAACGTGACGAAAATGGCATCAAGACGGCTTGCATCCCTCATATTTAATGAACAATGTGCAATCAAAGTTGATGATAGTCAATTGCAAGACATATTAGACACCATTCTCAAGCGTGAAAATTTCTATACCACGTTTGAAACTGAGCTAGAAAAGTGGATTGCGTTAGGCTCTGGCAGTGTCCGTCCTTATGTTGAAGATGACAAAGTAAAACTTAGTTATGCTGACGCTGACGATGTTTACCCGCTTAATTCAAACACAATCAAGGTGGATGAAATTGCATTGTCCAGGCGTATTCGCAAGATTGAAAACAACGAAGCTGTTTACTATACCTTGTTAGAGTTCCATCAGTGGGGCAGTAACAAAGAAGTAGATGATCAAGGTAATGTTTACCGACCTTACACAATCACAAACGAGCTTTATAGATCTGGTGATTCGAACAATATTGGCGAGCTAGTTCCACTAAATTCAATTGATGAATATGCTGACTTGCAACCACAATCGACTTTTCAGCATTTAGAAAAGCCTTTGTTTGCTTTTTACAGAAATGCAGGGGCTAACAACAAGAGCTTAACTAGTCCACTTGGTTTAGGTTTGTGCGATAACTACTGGCACACAGTGGATGACATCAACGCCACACATGATGGCTTTGCATGGGACGTTAAAACAGGCTATAGACGTATTACAATTCCGAGAACGTGGGTAAGACGACAGGAACAAATTAACGGCAAGCCACTACCTGAAGCCTCTCAATTGTATTGGGATCCTAAAGATGCGGTATTCGTTCCAATTAATGCACGTGCTGACGATTCTAGTTCTTTTAAAGATTTAGCAATTCAAATTAGAACGGAACAATACACAGCTTCAATGGACTTCTTTTTACATGAATTTGAGAATGAGGTCGGATTAAGCCAAGGTACGTTTACCACCAGTCCTAGCGGCGTACAAACTGCTACCGAAGTGGTAACCAATAATTCAATGACGTATCAAACTAGATCATCTTATTTGACCCAAGTTGAAAAGATGATTGATCAGCTGGTATATGCGATTGCTGAACTACTTCAAACGCCTGATGTGTGGAGTGACAGACAGGCTCGATGGTCTGGCGACATTGATAAATTAACGATTACACCTGATTTTAACGACGGTGTGTTCGTTGATCAAGAAGCACAACGTCAAAGTGATTTACAGGCCGTTCAAGCTGGTATTTTGCCTAAAAAGCAGTTCCTGATGAGAAACTACAATCTTGACGAAAATACGGCTGATCAATGGCTAAGTGAGATTCAAGACGAGCAATCGCCAGAGCCGCCAGAGCAAGAAATGTCAATGTTTCCTAGTGAGGGTGGTGTAGCAAGTGACAGATCAAGAGATAACGCAAGCCCAGATGATGGAGAAAGCAAGTAATATTGCTGACTATTATGCTTATACAGAACAACAAATGTTCTATATCTTGATTGACTCATTTAAAAAGACACGTCCAGAGCTTATGGCTGCTGAAAAAGACCCACAGAAAATAATGGAGTGGCGATTAAAGGCCCTATCTGAGTTGGGTGGACTAACTGATAAGGTGATTAACTTAATCAGCCGCTCTAGTGGCTATTCTAAGCGTGCAATTTATGACTTGATTGAAAAAGATGGGCTAAAGGTTACTAAGCAGTTCAATCGTAAACTTGCTAAAACGCTAAAAAAGCCCGTTCACGATGTTTCTTTACAGTCTAGGGCAATTATCAATAGTTACGTCAATCAAACGATGAGAGGCGTTGATAATTACGTCAATCAGACACTGTTGACTCGCAACTATGGTAAAAATGCGGCTGCTAAGACCTATCAACAAATTATCAACAAAACTGTTAATGATGTGATTGTAGGCAAGAAGACACCGCAACGAGCACTAATGGATAATATTTACCAGTGGCGCGATAAAGGTATGAGTTCAGCATTAATTGACAAAGCAGGTCATGAATGGAGCCTTGAGGGCTACACACGTACAGTGATTCAGTCAACCACTTCACGTGTTTACAATGATTTGCGTATTAATTCAATGCAAGAATTCGATTCCGTGCTTTGTGTTATGAGTTCACACCCTGCCGCACGTCCAGCATGCGCACCAATTCAAGGTCACATTGTTTGCATTGTGCCAAAATCTGATCCTAGATGTGATAACTCATATCCAAACATCTATGACTATGGTTATGGCACGCCAGCCGGAACACAAGGAATTAACTGTACTCATATGCTTGTGCCTTATATCAAAGGCGTATCTCACAATTATTTTGAGAAATACGACCCTAAAGAAGCTGTAGCAAAGATGAAAATACAGCAGAAACAACGCTATTACGAGCGTGGAGTACGTAAAAATAAGCGCAAATTAGAGTTAGCTAAGCGTGCTGGGGATGCTGACGGCATTAGCAAATATTCTGCCGGTGTGCGTGGTTATCAAGCTAAATTAAGAAAGATTGTTAAGGAGCATGACTTCTTAGCTAGACAATATTCAAGGGAACAAATAGCAAATGAAAAATAATGACTACGTGGTCCTAGAAGGACCTTCAAACGGTAAAGACGAAAAGAAAATCATGTCAAAGGCTATTAAACGTACGCAAAAGGTTAATAAGCCTATGAAGAATATTTCAAGAATCATTATCCAAACTGATGAAGAAAATCCTAAAGTGATTGCAGTTGTGACAAATGATGATTTTGAAGTTGCCGATGGCTATGCAATTAGACAAAAACCGGTTTATCCAGATAAAAAGGTTGAAGGAAGAAAAAATGAAACCAGCAGAAATTGAAATCCGAGATCTTAAAAAAGAATCAGCAGAAGTTTTAAATAAGCTAATGAATCTTGATGATTTTTTGCAGGATCATGAAGGTGGTCTTGAATATGAACAAAAAAGATTGTTAAGAGTTCAAAGAACAATACTTCGCTCATACTATGAAGTTATTGAACAAAGAATTTATGCTTTTAAAGCAGAAAAAGATTAAAAAATTGGATTATCGACCCTAGCAAGTCGTTAAAAGGCTTATTTTTTATGCTCTTATCGTGGTCGTACCACGTATAAATTAAACGTTAGGAGAAAAATATGGAACGTGAATTTTTAGAAAAACAAGGCTTGAATACTGATCAAGTAAAGGCTGTCATGGCTCAATATGGTAAAGACGTGAGTGAATTAAAAAGTAAGGCTTCTAAAGCTGATAACTTTGAAACTCAAATTGGCGATCTTAAAGACCAACTGAAAGACCGTGACAAGCAATTGACTGACCTGGGCAAGCAAGCCGGCGACAATGACGCTTTAAAAGCCCAAATTGCTGAATTGAAGGACGCTAACAAGCAAACTCAGAAGGATTATGAAGCTAAATTAGCAAAACAGAATCGTGACTTTGCTGTTTCTACTGCACTCGGTAAAGCTGGTGCAATTGAAAATAAGGCGGTCTTACCATTTATTGACATGGACAAGGTCTCTGTTGATAATAACGGCAATTTGCTAGGCTTTGAAGACCAATTGGAAGCCGCTAAAAAGGATCATTCATTCCTGTTCAAGCAGGAAGAAAAGAAAACAGAATCAAAGCCCACGCCGCATATTGTGTCTAGTGGCAACAATGATTCAGATGTTGAAAAGAAGCCATCTGAAATGAGTCTTGATGAACAAACTGCGTTATATCGCAAGGACCCTGACAGATGGTCACAATTATTTAATAGATAGGAGTTTTAAATGGTTGAAACACATTTAAAAGATATGATTATTCCCACCGTCTTCGGCAACTGGGTACAAAATCTTTCAGAAAAGACCAATAATTTTATCAAATCAGGTATTATGACCGCCGATTCAGATTTAGGTGGACGTTTAAATCAACCTGGTACCAAGATCACTATTCCATATATCAACGACTTAGACGGTAAGCCAAACAATTGGACCGACGATGATGACATTCCTGTAAACAACCTTACTTCAGGTTCACAAGTTGGTATGAAATTCTACCAAAACAAGGCTTTCGGTGAAACTGATCTTTCACGGCTTATGACCGGTGCGCCAATTCAACAACAAATCGCTTCAAGATTTGCTAATTTCTGGAATACTAGTGATCAAGTTATGCTGTTTGCAGTCCTTAAAGGCATGTTTCAAGTCGATGACATTGCTAATTCAAAGGTGCTCGACTTAACAGTGCAATCACCAACTGACGCTAATTTCAGTGCTAAGGGATTTATTGCAGCACTTTCACTCATGGGCGATCAACCAGAAAATATTTTGAGTGCTATTGCAGTTAACTCAACTACCTATGCGATGATGAAGTCACAAAATTTGATTGATACTATTCAGCCTTCAAACGGTGCTACTCCAATCAACGTCTATAATGGCAAGCAAGTAGTTATTGATGACGATATTCCTGTAAACGCTGATGGCACTTCTGTAGCATATCTGTTCGGTAACGGTGCCATTAGATACTCAACTTCAATGTATGGCACTCAAGTAGTAGATGAGCCACTTAAGCAAGGTGGACGTGAATCCGTTGTACAAAAGCGCGTCGGCTGTATTCACCCTGCTGGTATGTCAATTGAACCATCATTTGTACCAACAAAGGCAAACTTCCCAACACCTGAAGACTTTGCTAAGAAAGAAGCTTGGACAATGCCTAAGGATGTTGACGTTAAGAAGGTCCATTTGGTTGAGTACAAGTTCAAGCTTGACCCATTCTTTGTCTTAAAGCAAAAGTCTCAAAAGGCTGTTAACAAGGCAAAGCAAAATGCTGATCAAGGGGCCTAGTCAAGTAGTTAGGAGGCTAGATTATGACACCGCTGTTAGATTTTAAGACGTATCAAGACCTAGGCGGCACGGCATCAGAGGATAAATTTGCTAAGTTGGAGCGAGATGCGGAAGACCTGATTAATCCAAGAACGAATTTTTATTACTTGTCTCATTCAATTGACACTGACACAGACAAGGAAAGGGTTTGCCTATTTAGAAAAGCCCTAACTCTGCAGATTAATTACTCTAACGATGTCGGTGCGTCTACGCCTTATGAAATGTCTGATAAAGACGTTAAAAGTGTATCTGTGGACGGTACAACCGTCACGAAAGGAACCACTCCAATTAATTTCGTCACTGGTGGTGTCTATAATCTGGCTAGCGATTACTTATATAGAGCTGGCTTGCTCTATCGAGGTGTGCCTTATGATTAGACCACCTAAAGCGATGTTCCAAGATACTATCACCCTGAATCATTTAGAATCCAATAAGAGCGACCCCTACGGTGAAAGTGAAACAGTTACTCAAACTGAGATTAAAAACGTGAGATTCAGCCTTAGAACAGTGTATTCGGGTACCAACAATGATAGGCAAGTTGTAGCAAATGCAACTATTGTTGTCATGTCGACTTATTCAAAGCCTTTTTATGAATTTACTGAGGCTAATGTAGGTGACAAGGTTAGTTTTAACGGTCATGATTACACAATTACAACGATTAATCGTGATATTGAACCTTTTAGTAATGAAGTTTATCAATATAGATTGTGGGTGATTTGATGGGTGTTGAAGTTCATGTCGACTTATCAGGCTTAAATCGTAAATTAAGCGCTGAGAGCCTGAAAAAAGCGCGCAAGCTAATGGCTAACGATGCACTTCAAGCCATGGATAAATGGGTACCTTACTTAGAAGGTAATTTGAGTAAAAGTACGGCTGTTGCTACTGATGGTTCTGCTATTTGGTATTACATGCCGTATGCTAAAGCTCAGTTCTATGGCTTAGTTGGTCCAGAACCGGGCTATCCGGTACACCACTACACAACTGCAACTCACAAGTTAGCTTCAAAACGCTGGGACTTAAAGCTTAAAGGCAGTAAAGACGATATGGAAAAGGTCAAGAGTGCTTTTATCAAAGGAATTGAGTGAAATGTTAGCTAAACAACCAATTAATGACTTGCAAGAAGCGATTGCTAATTTGATTAACACTCACATCAAAGAAAACGATTTTACTTATAACAAGGACTTAATTTTTATTAAATTTTTGGATAAGTACGATCAAATTGGTTTTACACCGAGCCCCGGCTCTCACCTTGTAGATGAAGATTACAGCGGTGAACAATATTGGCAGTATAATTATGCCTTTACTGTTAAAACACAGCATAGAGGGGACGCTAAGAACAAATTATTTGAATTGAGTGAGTATCTGCAATCACTTAACAAGTCAAAAGAAAAATTAATCAGCGGCGTAAAAGATCAAGAAGAAAGAGGCAAGAAACATACTTGGACTTTTGATCATGTTGAAATTCCGAGTGCGCCCGCTGAGGTTATGGAAGATTTAAAAGGTACAGCTACGTATAACATGGACGTGGCTGTTTTTGTTTATGAATAAGGAGAATTTAAATGGCTGATTCAGCACAAACTAAATTTTTGCCAGGTACAGAAGCTAATAAGGGCGGTTTCCCTGAAAACTTTGTAAATAAGATTTTTTTGGACGTAGAACCCCAATTAGACGATGCTGGCGATGTTGATTTAAACGATGTTACGAACGGCAAGTGGGCTTGGGTAGCTTCTGGTATTAACAGTCAAACGCCAAGTGCAAACGAAACATCAACTAATGACGCTTACTATGATGGCGGTGGCTTTACCGAAACAGAGGTAACTGGTAAGCAAGTTCAAATTGCTGTTTCAGGTAACCGCAAGGTAGGCGATCCAGCACAAGACTACGTGGAAAACTTATTCTTCAAGTTCGGTACTGCTGTTAAGACACGTGTTATTTGGATTAAGAACAACACACCTATTATTTCAGCATGTACTATCTCAAACATTGTTCCTACTGGTGGTGCTGCAAACGCAAAGCAAACATTCAGCTTCAACGTGTCATTTAACGGTCGTCCAAAGATTTTCAACGGTCAATTAACGTTAACTGCTACTTCAACTAAGAAGGTTTACTCAGCAACAGTTGATACTTCTACACAACCTAAAGAAGATGGCAAGCTTTTTGACGCTAAGATCGTTGAAGAAGCAACAACCGGTGCTGGCGCAGCTAATTAATTTAGGAGGTAGCAAATGAGTGTAATTGAATTAGATGGCTTAAAGAATTTTAATAATGTACGTGAAATTAAGCTCCCTGGTATTGAAAATACTTGGAAAATTAAGTTTGACGACAATTATCGTGTCCAATCCAGCTTAATTGCAACCCAGGTAGATAAGCTTTATCAGGAACAATCATCAGATGATTATGAAGATGAATTGCTTGATTTATCACCGGCAGAACGACGTAAGCGTCTTGCTAGTGATATGAATAAATTCAAAAAGGCTTGCGTAGACGGCTTAAGTGCTTTGTTACAAGATGACGAAGCTGGCGAAGAAATCTATAAGGCGATGGGTAACTCAACCGAAATTTGTGCGCAAATTATTGGTAAGATTAACCAAACTGCGGATGAAGTGCTTAATGTTGCAAAGGATGAAGCCGCAACTGAAAAGTACGATACAGAAAGATAGTGACTGATTATGCTAAGTCTTACTCATAGTCCTACAACGCAATTCGCGTGGAATGGAAAAATTTATGACATTGACCTAGCTTTTGACACTGTTTTGCTTTATCTGCAAATGCAAGAAGACAAGGACCTTAGTCCATTTCAAAAATGGCGGCAGTCCTGCAAGCTGTTTTTCGGTAAGAATCAAGATTTACCAGATGATCCGCAATTTTACACTAAAGCATTTGATGTAATTTCAAAGATTATCACTGATCAACCTTACGGGCTAAAAGAGCCAGATGACAACGATGAAAGGGGCGTAGAAGCTACTAAGCAATTCGACTATGTGAGGGATGCTGGTGCTATCTACGCCTCTTTTTTTGATCAATATGGAATTGATCTTAATAAAGAACGTGGCAAGATGCACTGGACTACTTTTAAAGCCTTATTTGATGGCTTAGGTCCTAAGACATACTTTCAACGTATTCTTGCTATTAGACGTGAGGATCCTAGCAAGATTGAGGATCCTGCAGCTAAACAAGAACTACTTGATGCTCAAAACTATTACGCTGTTGACGGTTCTAAGACTGAAGAAGAATTAGAACGACAAGCACTTAATAGCAGTAGTTTATCAAGTATGTTCGATTCGTTATTAGATCAAGCAAAGAAAGGAGGTAACTAATGGCTGACGGTACAATCAAAATTGATATTGATATTCCTGTTAATAAAGTTAAGTCGGATACCCAAGAAATTAACCACATGGTTGAAAATATTGGCAAAAATGCCGGTAAAGACATGGACAGCTCTTTTAAGAAGAATGCTGACAGTGTGAAACGTGAAGCTAAATCAACCGGTGAAAGCATTGATAAAAGTATTGGTAGAGAGCATAAAACAAAAATCAAGGTTGATAGTTCCGAGGCTAAAACTAAAATCAATGAAACTAAGCATGATTTAGATAAAATTCCTAAAAAGCATGAAACCAAAGTAGATGCTGATGCTTCTCAATTCAACCGTAAAGTTGATGAAGCTAAGCACAAGACAAACGAATTACCAAAAAAACATAATACTGACATTGACGCTACCGACCACACCGGTGGCGTTTTTGCTAGGATTAAAAGCCATTTTGACGGGATTAATGAACGCGGTGAAAAGACACATAGTCTATTTAAGACGATCTTTTCAGCAAACGTCATTTCTAAAGCCGCTACAAGTTCCTTTGGAGCTGTTAAGGGTGCTTTAGGCGGAATGTATCAAGAGGCTAAGCAATACGCTTTAGAGCAACAAACCATGAACGCTACTTGGCTGACGCTGACCAACTCAGCTTCAAAGGGGCAAGCAATGGTTAAGCAGATCAATAACATGGCTGTTGCGGCGCAAAACAGTACTGAAATGGTCGACCAGTTATCTCAGAAGTTCTATGCGATTAATAACAACGCCAAACAAACCGGGGAGTTAACCAAGTCTATCCTTACTTTGCAGGATGCTTTTGGTCAAACTGATGCGGCTGTGGAAAACTTCGGTACGCAGTTCAGTCAAATGATGGCCAACGGTAAAGTATCAGCACAAGACATGATGTCTATCGTTAATACCTTTCCTAAATTACGGCCTATGCTGCTGGATTATGAACGGCGCATTCACCACAGCAGTCATATGACTATGCAAGAAATGAATAAGATGATGTCTGACGGGAAAATTAAGTCTCAGGACATGATTAATGTCGTTCTTGAAGCTGGCAAGAGGTTCAACAAGGCAACCGGCAACTTTACCAAGACTATTCCTGGTATGACACGTGTTGTTAAATCTCAAATGCCGGTTTTGCTTGGTGCATTTACTAAGCCACTTGCCAAAATGGAAAGTCCTGTCTATGCGGCAGTTGCTAAGTGGGTAAGTAGCAAAAAGACCAACAAGGAATTTCAAAATCTTGGTAAGACAGTTTCAACCGGCATGAATAATGTTATGAAGGCATTTTCTGGCGGTAAGACTGTTAATGTTACCAAGGCTTTGGATAGTGCCATTAACGGTATTAACAAAGGTTTAAAGGGTGTGTTTGGCTGGATTAGCGGACATGCCAAGGACCTGAAAACTATCGGTTCAAGTATTGCAAGTATCGGCGGTCAATTGGCCAAGGCTGTTTGGAAAGATTTTGCTTCAATCATCACAACCATCGGCAACATGTTTGGACTTACTGCTAAACATGGCAAGTCTTCAAGTGGTGCTATTCATGTTATTGCAGAAGCTTTAAACTCACTAGCGAAAAATAAGACAGCGATAAAAGCGATTGCTGACGCTATTGTAGCTATAGCGGTAGTTAAGGGACTTGACCGCGTAGGTGGTGGGCTCTTTGCTATCGGACAAAAAGGCTATAAGGCTTACAGAAATATCAAAGCCTTAAAAGCTGGACTCAAAGGCGTTCAAGACGTTAAGAATTTCAGCAAGACCGAACAAGGCTTCGTAAGAATTGGTAGTGCCGCTCGCAGTGCTGCTAAATGGGTTCGTGGCTTATTCAGCGCTTCAAAAGGTGGCGCTGGTAAACTTACTGGCTTGCTTCAATCTGCTCATAGCGCTGGCGGCTTTAAGAATTTAACTACTGCTGGAAAAATCGGCACTGGCTTAGCTGGCGCTGGTGTCGCTCTTGATGCTGGTTCTTCATTTTTGAATGCTTTCAAAGATCGTCATAATGCTGACAAACGCTCTCAAGACATTGGTAAAGGTATCGGTGCCGGTATTGGCGGCGGAATCGGTTTATATTTCGGTGGTCCATTAGGTGCAGCACTTGGCGCAAAAATTGGTGGCTTTATTGGTAAATGGGGCGGCGAAGGCGTTAACCAATTTACTAAAGGCTGGCAATCTCAAGGCAAGAAAGTCAAACCGCAAAACTGGGTTCAATGGCTAGGACTTCAAGCACATAATAGTTTCAGCTTCTTTACTGGTTTAGGTAAAAAGGCAATTAACGGCATTGGCAAAGGAATTAATAGTTCCAAGAAATTTATAAAAAAGAACGGTAAAGAACTCGCTCTTGCATTTGTAAATCCTTGGGCTGGTATTCCTGCACTGATTCTGAAAAACAATTCTAAGGCACGACAAGCCGTAAGTAAATTCGCTAAGGGTATACAAAATGGCTTTAAGGGCTTGGGTAAATGGCTTCATAACCTACCAGCTAACATGCACAAAGGCTGGAAACAGGGTGTTGAAAAGTCACACAAAGTGATGTCTAAATTCTGGAAAGATACCGGCAAAGGCTGGAACAATTTCTGGAAAGGTGTTAATTCTAATCGTTATGTTAAAGCTTTCAAAAAAGGCAAGTTTTTCCAAACTGCGCTAAAGGATATGAAGTCCCGCTGGAAGTCATTTAGCAAAGATTTCAGGAAGAAATGGTACTCAACCTGGAGAAGTGCTCAAAAGAAGGGTGTTAGCTTTAAGAAGAGTTTTAGTAAAACCTGGAACTCTATCTGGGAAAGTGCCAAATCTAAATGGAATAGCTTTAAAAAGTCATTTAGTAAAGCTTGGTCAAACACTTGGAAAGCTGTTAACTCTAATCGCTATGTCAAGGCATTTAAGAAAGGCAAGTTCTTTAGCACTGCTTTAAAGGATATGCGTTCACGTTGGAACTCCTTTAAGGGCTGGCTGGGCAAAAATTGGAACAATTTCTGGAAGTCTACTAACAAATGGGCCAAGTCTTCATGGAATGGGACAGTCAAAAACTGGAACTCCATGTGGAACTCAATTAATAAAGGCTGGAATAGCTTCAAAGGCACCATGAATAGTGCTTGGAAAAACTTCTGGGGTGGCCTTGCTTCAATAGTCAAAGGCTGGGGCAAGACTATCAAGGATGACTTTACTGGGACAATTAACAACGTCATCGGTGGCGTCAACGACGTTATTCATGCCTTAGGCGGCGGCAAAAAGACTATTGATTTCTTGCACTTCGCTTCAGGTACTGACTGGAAACGCAAGTACCCAATTCCTGCTGTCTTAAATGATGGTACTGATAGCCCACAAACACACAATCGTGAATCGATCATTCATGCTAATGGTTGGTGGGAATTATTACCAGATATAGCCAATCTCAAGCGCTTTTTGCTACCTGGTGATGAAGTTGTAAATGCTAGAGATACAGCTAAGCTGTTTGGTAAAGCTGTTCACCTTGCTGGTGGTTCATTGCCTTACGGAATCAGCCTACCTAGTGTCAATTACTCTCAGGTTGAAGAAAAAGCACTCAAGCGGCTTCAACATATCAATGAGGAGCATTTACAGCTAGCTAAGAAAGAAACTCGCAGAAAGCAAGCTAGGGACAACAAGAAGGACCGTCAAAAGAAGAATAGTAAAAAGAAACATTCTAAATCCGAAAACTATTCTTCAGATACTAGAAAAGTTAAAGGCTCTATTTTAGTAGATAAAGGCTTACTTTTCGGCTCTCGTAAAGAAGCAAATAAGAATACTTACGTAAACGAAAAATTATTTAAGCGGCTAATGTCTTACACTAAGGCCAAGCCAATTAAAGTAAGCAAAAACAGCCGTATCCGTTACCGTGATCTTCCTACGAGACGACAAGGTAAATATTACTTAGTTGATTCTAAATGGCTTACAGGAGCTAAGAATAATACTGGTAAGCTTGAAAAACTCGACCGTGAAAGTTATTTGAAGCTTTTGCAATTTACCAAGGCAGAACGCAAGTACAAGCTGCCTAAAAAGAAGCGCAAAACTACACGCAAACGAACTACAACTAGACGTACAACAACTAGAAGATCAACTGCTTCAAGAGTACGCTCAGCTGTTTCTACTGGTGGTTATTCGGTTGGCCGTGTTTCTAGTGCAATTAGTTCTGTTTCAGCAAGTGTTAGGGGATTAGGCAGTGTAAAGGCTTTATCTAAGGCTCTTAAAGGAATCAAGGGCAAGCATAAAGTCACAGTCACAGCTAAGGCAAGTGGTAGCAAGTCAATTACTAAGCTGGCTAAGTCAATCAAGAAAGTAACTGGTAAACATAAAGTTACGATTAAGACCAAGGGGCTTAGCTCCCTTAAATCCTTGTATAAAGCAGCAAAGAAGATAAAAGGCTCAACTCATAAAGTAAGAGTTAAAACTAGTGGTACTTCTAGCCTTAAAAAGTTAAGAAGTGCTATTTCTAAAGTTGCTGATGAATCTAAAAAGGCTACTAAGGACATCAAGGGAAAAGGCAACTTCGCTAAAGCCTTTGAAAGCTTAACCAAGACCACTGATAAAACCTTGAGTAAGTTGCGTTCAAATGCTGAAAAAGACTTCAAGTCAATGTGGAGCAATCTTAAAAAGGCAACTTCAAGTGGCGTTTCTAAGATCAATCACGACACTAGCAGCTTTAACAGCAAATTTACTAGGCAATGGCGTTCTTTGACTAGTGGTGCTGAAAAAATCTTTAATAAGTTCTGGTCAACAATGAAGTCAAGTGCTCGTTCTGGGCTTAATGACGTTATTGACGTTCTTAATTCAGCAATTGGTAAGATTGATAATGTTATTGGTCAATTTGGTGGTTCAAAGAGTGCAGTACATAAGGTAACTAGACTTGCTACAGGTACTGGTGCCCTTGGTGGCGTTAGACGGCCTATCGTAGCTCCTACATTAGCTATTTTGAACGACGGTAACGACAGTCCCGAAACTGGCAACAGGGAAGCTATTTGGGATAGAAATACCGGTAGCGTTGATGTAGTTCCTGGTAGATTTACACCTAGAATCTTAAAACCTGGTCAGGAAGTCTTCAATGCTACTGAAACAAAGATGCTTGGTTATACCTCACCACAGCATTTTGCTACAGGTACTGGTGCGCTTAAAGAGCTGTATCATATCGCTAAAAACAATTGGGAACACCCTCAAAAAACCGGACAAGCTTTGTTCAGCTCTATAAATGGATTGACTGGTGCAATTAATCAGCTAGCCCAAGGAGCTAAAAAGAAGGGTGAAGATCAAGGCGTTAAGTGGTGGTCACAACTATGGAAGATGGTTGATGATAAAGTCAATGGCGGTGATATTGAAGCTAAGGGACTACTTAAAGCAGTAGAAAAGTACGGTGAAGGTCATAAGTATGTTTGGGGTGCTGCTGGTCCAACAACATTCGACTGTTCCGGATTGGTTATGTATGCTCTTAAACACAAGTATGGCATCTCATTTCCTCACTTTTCTGGTTCACAATATGACTTAACAGATCATATTTCTAAGTCACAAGCTAAAATGGGTGACTTAGTATTCTGGGGACCAGGTGGTACCGATCACGTTGGTGTTTATGCTGGTCATAATCAGTACTTTTCTGCTCAGAGTCCTAGTCAAGGTATTCATATGAATAGCCTTAGTTCAGTAGTGGGCAAAGGGAAGCCTTTATTTGGACGTATTCGTGGATTAAAGCAGGATGTCGGTGGTAAATCTGTAAAGGCAGATAACGCTTTGCAAAAACTTATTCGTAAACAAGTTTGGAATAAGGGATTTACCCAAACCATTGAAAGAATTACTGAAAAATTCGGCGAAGAAATGGCAAACCCCGCTGGCGATGGTGTAGCAAGATGGCGTGATGCTGTTAAAAAAGCACTTGCTATGAACCACTTATCAACATCAGCTTCAATGGTTAATAAAGTTTTGCGTCAGATGACTACTGAATCACATGGTGATCCGCACGCAAGACAGCCTGGTAGCGATCCGGATGGTGATGGGTCTGGTCCAGCACTTGGTTTAATGCAAACCAAGCGAGGCACATTCGAAGCTAATAAATTCCCAGGACACGGAAACTTGTGGAATGGGTTTGATAACCTACTAGCAGCTCTTCGATATGCTAAAGCAAAGTACGGTAGTTCTTTGTATTACTTAGGGCAAGGCCATGGCTATGCACGTGGTGGAATTGTATCTAAGCCTGAACTTGCTATGGTAGGTGAAGGCAATGCACCGGAATCCATCATTCCATGGGACCCTAGTCAGAGATCTAGGGCTTACCAAATTATGCAAACAACGCTTGATAACTTCAAAGCTCAAGATGGCAATGCACAGAAATATCAGAATCAAGCTCAACAGGTTGTTGATTTAACAAAGACTAACGCTGAAATTCAGGCTATTAATGAAAAATTCGATGAAGCGTTAGCGGCTTTAGGCATTCTTACGTCACAAGATGAAGTGATTCAGGTCAATAGTTATCTTGATAAGACTAAGATAACTGAGGCTATTTATCATGTCATGAAGCGGATGAATATTAGATCTAATAGAAATTCGAGGTACAACATAAGTGGGCATTAATGATAATAGTGAGATTATTTTTCACAACCGAAGCTCAACTGACTTCGGTATTAAAGTTTTATTTCCTTTCAATCCATTGGCACCAGCGCCTAAAAAGCAACTGATGTCTATTCCAGGGCGTTCAGGTGACTGGGCTACTAACGACAGTACTTATAATTCGTCAGAAACGCCTATAAATGTGGTCATTCATTTACCTAGAAGATATGAGGACTGGGAGCAGCTGAAAAATGACATCGAAAATTGGCTATATGGTGATGAAGATTGGCTGAGATTTAGCAGAAATTCTGATTACTTATATAGAGCTCAAATAATCACTGCACCAACGTTTACACCAGTGAATTTTGAAAGGACGAATGCAACGTTTACCTTTCATTTTCAACCATATAAATATGACGTTGATTCCATTCATTGGCAGGATTTTCCTAGAAATGGCATTGTATATAATCGTGAGAATATTGATGTAAAGCCTGACTGGCATATTAATGGCAAGGGTAATTTTATGCTCAAGGTCAATGACGTGCCTTATGAATTTAATAACATTGATGGCGATATTTACTTAAAAGGCGACGAGGGGAACGCATATACGAACGATCCTACCGCCGCCTATTTAATTGATGGGTTATTAAATGATCATATTAGGCTAGCCAATAATACAGCCCCTGTTTTGTATGCAGATGGCGATGGTAGCAATTCAATTTCAATTGAACCTATGGACACTAATTCAACTTTAAATAAGGCTGAATTTATTCCTAGATGGAGGCGATTAATTTAATGGCTGATACGGCAACAACTGAAGACACTGGTTATGCTATTGGATTAGATGCTGAACAATCGCCTTACCAAGATGTCATGCAATGTCCGATACTGATGGCTAACGCTGTAGATGATGCTAGTACACAAGGCGAGGCGGCACTATTTGATTATACTGAGTGCAAAACTACTTGGAATGCTAATCAAATTCCTACGTTACAGTTAACGTATCCAGAAGATGGCAAATTTATTAAATTAATTCAAGTTGAAAAGATTATAGTTGGTGATTTGAATAGGATCTTGACTCACCAAAAATTTAGAATCAATGAAGTACTTAGAAGTGATCAAAATATTGTAGTGAATGCTACGCATATAGTCGGTGAATATTTGGTTAATAATCCTATTAAGGGATCAGAGCCAATTACAGGGGCTAATGTGACGGCTTCGTGGTGTATAGGTGAGATATTAGGACATCTTGCTAAACCCGTCCCAGAGCTTAACTATGATAGTAATGTGACCAAGGTAGCAAATGCTAATATTGATATTTCTAGTACAAATGCTTTAAATGCATTGCTTGATGCTGACCAGATGGGTGATAAGCCAGGTAATTCAGTCCTCGCACAATATGGCGGGGACTTTTATTTTGACAACACAACCATCTATCACCGTGAGAATGCAGGTAAAGATAGGAATATTACCGTTAGATACGGTGAGAATATTCAGACATATTCTCAAGAAAAGACCATCAACGATATGTATGTTGGTATCTATGCATTTGCTACATATAACCCAGGTCCTGCTCTTGCAACGCTGAACAACGTTGACTGGAATGGCGTAGCTGACCTAACTGACTGGAATAGTGTTGCGACGGTTACTTATAATGCTAGAGGTGCCGTAGACATTTACAATGCCCCTGTTAAAGGCGCTCAAGTGATTGGACAGTTAACAACAGGTACACAGATTCAGCTTGGTAAGCCTATTAATGATGGCCAAACCGTTTCTAGTTCAATCAAGGCTGGTGTTCAGCTTCAAGTTAATACCATGAACGGCGATCAATGGTATCCATTAGCATCAGGCGGTTGGATTGATGGCAGTTTTGTCAATTTTGATAAGACGGGTGACTATGTTGTTAATAATGTAGTTGGTCATATTCATACTGCAATTGATTCAGCAGGAAATCTGGTTAGATACCCTGTTAATGGAACTGGTACGGTTTCATATACTGAGGGATATAAGAATATTCATGTTTATTACTCGCCTGATCAAGGCTCACAGCACTTCAGAGTTAAAGACAAGCACGGTAATGAAATTAAGATTCACAATGGCACCAAGCTTAAGTATGACTATGTAACAACTGATGAAAACGGTAAGACCTGGTATAGAATCGGACCTCACCAATGGGTTTATGGCGATCACCTGTCTACAAATAAAAACGGTGATGTTCAAGCCTACTCTTCACGGGGCTATGGTTTGGTTAAGAGTGGTGCAAAGAAATACGCTCTTAACAAGAAAACAGGCACGATGGAGGTACAATATCATCACTTAAGTCTTACTGCTGCTAGAAAGCAACACAAGAAGAAATATATTTACAAAGGTAAGGGCAAAAAGAAGCGTGCTGTCCGTAATCCAAATTATCAACGAGGCAAGGCAATCACCCAAAAGCACAAGTACTACAATCTTAATTACGGTCAAGTGCGTGTTGGTGGTGTGCTTTACTATAAGCTAAGCAATGGCTCTTATGTAAAAGCTTCAGATATTGACAAGAAAGCAAGTAATACAACTATTCCTGAATCGCCTAGCAAGATTATTGATAATATCAGCAAAAACCGTGGAAAAATTGAAATGTATTCAACCCCTTCAAAAGGGAGCGCGGCTAACTGGTCAATTCCTGCTAATGTTGAGTTTGATATTTCTAAAAGTGCGCAGGGTGCAGATGGTAAAACGTGGTATCAAGTTACCTATAAAGGCGTTACTGGCTGGATTCCAGCTGAATACACCAGCTCAAGCGGCAATAATGACCTAGAGCCACAAGCTCCTGATTCGAGCGCTAATTCATATGATGAGAGTTCTGATGAAGCTATAGCTTCACCTCAAGACCAAACGGTACGGGTTGAATTAACCGATGATCTGGACAACGTAGTTAATGGCGTAATTTATCCAACAGGATTTAATAATTCGCCTGAAAACGCACACATCATGAAACTTGATCTATCTAACTGCATCAAACACAATGATCAAGATTTATCCGGCTTGCAAGATGATGGTACATATAAAGCTACTGCGGATGACATTCAGCAATTGTATCAAGCGGCTGTTGGCTCACTAAAGGAATATCAAATTGGTGTTATTCCTATCAGCATGACTGTCAGCTATGCCGATTTAGATGGTAATAAAGCCGATCTACTAGCTCTTAATATGTACGATACGGTTAATGTTGATTTTTCTCGATTTGACAAAGTTGAAAAAGGTAAAGTCAGCGGTACCGTTTGGCAGATGAAAGGGCAAGATTCTTGCTATGAGTCGGTTACAATTGGTGATCCACCTAAGTCTTATGAACACCTATTGCTTGAACAAGCCGATAAAAACGCAGCTAGTCAGGTAGCAAGTGCCACGGGACATACGCAAGGACTCTTAAGCAGATATAAAAACATGCTAGCTCAAGAGGGCTCTAACCGTATTGCAGCCGAGCGCAAGCTTATGGATGATCTAGGCTTAGTACAACACCAAGTTGATCAAAATGGGCGAGACATCAAAACCAGTTTGGTTTCCATGAAGACGTTTGAAAATCAGATGAACGAAATTCAGAATTTTGCGGATGATATAACCAATTGGGTGAAAAATCCAGGCTCTGGAGTGATTCAAGCCAACCCGAATTGGCAAGAACCTGTTTCTTTATCTGCAAGAACTGGTAGTGGCGGACATATGTGGTTTTCTGGCAATGGCCTAATATTTACCGATCCAGATGGAACCACTTTGCGGGGTGGCTTGGATTCTGAAGGTCGTATGTATGCTGACGCTATCAAAGCAGGAACCATTGAAGCAGTTAATATAAAATCTTGTCTAGTAGAAAGCGCCCTTCAAATCGGCACTGAAGGCGGTTCAATGAACATTTACATTGGTACCAGGAATCCGCGTAGTATTCTAAATCCGCTGAATGGCGGTAATGTTATCTGGGCTATGTCTGATAGTTACCAGTCTATGATGTCATCTGGTCAAATTGCTTTAACCAACGGCAATCTTTATACAAGGCTACATCCATCTGAAGTTACAGTTGGTGAAGATAAGAACCAGGTCCTTACGCAAAGAAATTTCGCAGGACATGCCTACTACAGAATCAAGTCGTGGGTTCGTGCATGGATCGCGGATTGGATAACCATTAGGGGAACTAAGCATTGGATTTGGAAAGGCTCAGACAAGGGCGTGAATAGAGGCAAATTGCGTAATCTTGCAGGGCAAGGACAAACAGACTATTCGTATTCGCCAGGTAGTGATGATGATTATGGTTCAGAAGAGACTGGTTCTTTGGATGGTATCGACTTAGGTAGTTTAGTATTTGATAGTGACCTTCAAGGACTAAATCAACAGTGGCAAAATGCCTTTAATGATATTAGAAACGGCTACTCTAGTGTCACTGTACCTACAACGCCGGATATTTCGACAAATCCAGGGCAAATTACTATAGATGTGGATAGTACATCATCTAAAGTGGGAATGCTTAACTATACTGAAGCATACAATCGTGGTTTAGGTCCTAAGAATGGTCATTATACTGAGGCCGTTGGTACTATGATGGGCGGAAACGATGGCCATATGTATGTGTTGAAGTTATATACGCCTACAGGCAATAAACACTGGTATAGAGTTCAATAAGGAGAATTACATGAATCAAGGCAAAGATTTCGAATATACACTCGCTGGCAATTTAGGTAATATGATTGGCCAGCAAGCTTTACAAGTTGCGCATTTACAAGTTGCACTCAAAGAAAAAAATGAAGAAGTGAAGCAAAAGGATAATTTGATTGCTGAATTGAAACATCAAATTGAGTCATTGCAAAAGAGAGGTGGTGTAGATGACAAACGACAAATTAGTACTAAACATCAGCAAAATTAACATTTCTCCTGATTCAACACGGCTGAAATACAGCCAAGATGAGCGGGGGAAACAGGTTGACGTTACTGTAATTGGAAGCGATGGTTCTACTGCTTACGACTTAACTGGCAAAAAAATCATTTTTTCAGAAATTAAGGATGGCGGGAAGATCATCATAGATGATGAAATGAGCCACTTCATCAGAACAGCCGATAATGATAAAATCGGTAAATTTACGTATGCGTTTGTTGATCAAACTTATCAGCAATCTGGTGAGGCACATTTCGAATTTACAACCGATATAGAGCATGTTGATACGACAATTAATTTTGATATTTCAATTGTAAATTCTGCTCAACTTAAGCCTGATAACACTTCGTATGTAAGCTCTTTGATCGCATTAGAAGCCCACTATAGGGCAACTATTGCCAATACTGAAACTCAAACGCAAAACCTAATTAATAGCCTGACTGACAAGATCGATCAGGCTATTTCTAATGGGCAAAGAGACGTAGCTAATGAACTGACTGATATGCGAAATCAGTTGCAAGCTTTGCACAATCAAGAAAATGGCTTGATTCAGAGTTGGACTAACGACTTTAACGCTCGCAAGGCTGATTTTGATAAATTGAAGGCTGACTGGCAGGCGCAATCTAAGACCATTTCGGATAGTTATGCGTCAAAGATTGCTGAAATTAACTCTCAAACTCAATCTCAGCATGATCAAATTCAGACTGCAGCTGATCAGCAACTCCAAGCCAACCAATCTGCTAGTGATGCAGAGCTGGCCAAAATTAAATCTGATGCACAGGCACAACATGATCAAATTGAAAAAGCTAAAAATGATGCAATTGCAGAAATTACCTCTCAAAGGGATGCTGCAATTAATCAAGCTAATTCAGACTTTAAGGCTAAGATTGATGCTCTGCAAAAAGACTATGATGTGTGGAAGTCAACCACGCTAGCTGACTTTACTAAGCAGTTAGCCGACATCAAAACTAATATCAGCAATGATCAATCTACATTGTCCGATTTTGATAAAAAGTTGGACTACACAAAGCAAAAACTAGAGGCTATGACTAAGCAGTTGGACAGTCTGGATTTTACTAAGTTCGTGACTGGTGACACTTTTAAAACAGCTATGGCTCAGAAGGCGAGTGGCTTAAAAGTAAGAGGATTGAGGGGTGATTATGTTATGGCAGTAGATACAACAACAAGCAATATTGATGGCACGCCTGCAGGCAACTCAGGTTCTGGGTTAGTTGACTCAACTGTTTTGGCTGGAGTAATACAAACTATCAGTGATGCTATTTTGGGTAAAAATCACTATACGAAGTCGGAAGTTGATAACTTGCTTAAGGGAGTTAAGGATCAGCTTCAGCCTTTGATTGAGCAAAAGGTAGATACCACAACGCTAACCGATAGGGCTAATGCTTTAGCTCAGCAAATTGACGATCTGCAAACAGAAAATAATAATTTGAAGAATGTTAACGCACAATTGCAACAACAAAATGACAATTTGCAAAAGCAAGTAACTAAGCTAACTCCTGTTCATGTTTCGAACGTGGATGATGTAGCAGAACAAAATGCGTTTTTTGTGATTGCAGATGATTAAATGATAACGATGATGATTGAACGACAGTCCTAAATGAGCTGTTTTTATTTTTTGAAAGGAGAAAACATGGCAAGATTTTTTGTAGATGGGAATGAAATATCAAATGGATTGATTCCTGATAACGCACAAAACCACAACAACATTTTTAGAGGACAGAATTTAGGCGCTTTAGCGCCTACTCATATTACTAATATCCAAAATGGAACTTTTAGAGATATGTTTATTGGCGATTATTTTTCAATCAATGGATCTAATTATGTTATTGCTGGTATCAATTACAAGCGTGGACACGGGGATAATATTTCACTCGGTAATCACTTACTTTTAATGCCTGATCGTTTGTCTAAATTAGATGATGGTACTGTTTTAAGACCCAACGGTAAAGATACTCACTATATGAGTGATACAGATACTACCGCTGGTGGTTTTGCTAACACTAAGCTATACAAGACTTATATGCCATCCATTCAACGTAAGCTAGAAGCTGATTTTGGTTCACACTTACTTAATTTTAGACAGGTGGTGTCTACTCATGTTGATGCTGATGGGGCGCCAGACCAAGGTGAGTGGCGTGATGCAAAAGTGGGGATTCCTGACGAACCTATGGTATATGGCACTACTCTTAATGGAAACAATAAGAATAATGCTTGGTATAACGTAGGTGATGACACCATGCAATTACCACTATTCCGTCTTAATCCAGAAGAAAGTAACAGCCACAGAGATGCGGGATTTTGGCTCCGTGATATCCACTCTGCTTCCGGGTTTGCGTTTGCGGGCGGCCTTGGCGATGCTTACTGGCGCGGTGCTTCTTACCCTTGGCTTGGCGTTCGGGCTTTCTTCCTTATCGGTTAATCGAGCAATCTAACACCCCTTTAGGGGTGTGATGCGAGCAGGGAGGAATAATGTATTTAATATGTAAGAGTCATCCACCCTAGTTTTTTATTAGAAAGAGGACCTATGTCAGTACCTAAAAGTAAAAGAAAAAGATCACGTTTTGAAGTCTTTCATAATATGCAACGTCTACAAAAGGAATTAGTTAAATATTTGATGCTGGATTTTGGCGTTACCAGATGTACAAATTTAGGAGAAGCTCAATTTTTAGACCTTAAATTTGAAAGAATTATTAACTTGTGTGCAGATATTGTAGGAGACATTCATAGAGCTAACGACTTGTTTGTAACTAACCTTTTAGAATATGAGCAGCGGAGACTTTATCAAGATAAAGCAATAGCTAATTGTGATGTCTTAAAACAAGAGTTGCAGTCGATTGTAGATATTATGCCAGGGCTAAATATTAATAAATATAAGACTTCAATTAAAATGATTGACAAAGAAATAGTTTTAATGAAATCTTGGCGAAAGTCTGATATTAGACTTAAGAAAAAGGTTTAATTATAAATAATAGGGTAGTTTCTATGAACCCATTTCTCTGCTTCCGAGTTTGCGAATGCGAGCAACAATGGCGATGCTAACTGGAACGGTGCTTCTAACACTTGGAATGGCGTTCGGGATTCCCCTTATACTAAAATGATTATTATCAGAACAAGATAAGGAAGAAGGAGAAACTGTCCTTCTACTTTTTATGAAAGGTAGTAAATAGCAAGGTGGACGCGATCAGTTACGATTGTTGTCGCTATTAGCCACCTTATTTTTATGGAAAAAGTAAGTGATTTAAACAATTTATATAGAGCTTATTTGAAGAGTAAGAGCGGCAGTGATTGGAAGCCACAAATACAAATGTATGAAATGAATTATTTATCTAAACTAGTTGAAACTAGCGAAGACTTACAAAATCATACATATAAAGCTAAACAGGGATCACATTTTACCGTTTATGAAAGAGGAAAAGCACGCAATATTAGAAGTAATCCTTTTAGTGATCGAATAATAAGGCGTAGTTTTTGCGATAATGTTTTGATCCCAAGATTGCGTAAATATTTGATCCATGATAATGGTGCATCCCTAGAAGGTAAAGGAATATCCTTTACTAGGCGTAGATTTGAACAGCATGTGCATGAATATTATCGAAAATATGGTACTAATGAAGGCTATATCTTACTTATTGACTTCAGTAAGTATTACGACAATATTCGTCACGACAAACTTAAAGCAGCTGTTTCTAAATATGTGCATAATTCGGAATATTTGTGGTTATTAGATCGTGTACTAGAAAATTTTAAAGTTGATGTATCATACTTAAATAATGAAATGTATAAACATTGCTTAGAGATGCAATTTGATGGAGGGAAACAGGCAAAACTAGATAGTAAATATCTAACTGGTCAAAAATACATGGCCAAAAGCTTAGCAATTGGTGACCAGGTTTCTCAAATCTGCAGCATTTTCTTCCCAACGCCTATCGACAATTACTGTAAAATAGTGCGTTCAATTAGGTGGTATGGGCGGTATATGGATGACAGCTATATTCTTAGTAAGAATAAGGATTTCTTACACGAAATGCTTACAAAAATTACTCAGATTGCATCAGATTTAGGTATTTTTATTAACCATAAGAAAACAAGAATTATGAAAATAAATCATTTTTTCACATGGTTAAAGTTGAGGTATAAGTTGACCGAAAGCGGTCACTTGGTAATAAAAATAAGTCCTAAGACCATAACTCGCGAGAGAAGGAAGCTCAAGAAATATCGAAAAATGGTAGATCAAGGTAAAATTCCATTGATTGATGTTCAAAATTCTTTTAAATCGTGGCTAGGTACTTACGACAAGCTACTATCTTACCGATCAAAGTCAAATATGATAGCTTTATACAACAACTTGTTCAAAGAACACTTTTAGTGTTCTTTTTTATTTTGAAAGGATAAATTTATATGTAAAGGAGACTGTCATTTGTGAAGAACGATAGTAGACCGCCACCAGCGGTCTTTTTTTGTAGCAAAAATCACTAGTTATAGAAAGGAAAAATTATGACAGAAGAAACACAAAATACACCTACTGCAGGTGCAAAAACCGAACAACAAAATGTGGCCAACAATGGCCAAACAACAAATACCGAACAAAAACCTAAGACTTTAACTGATATCTTACCTGGCGAAGGAACTAACTTGGTCTATGTATCAGGCATGCTGCAAGGTCAGCAAGTTAACTGTGAAGGACCAATTGAATACACTCGTAAATTGACTCATCCACAATGGCCATTCATTCCAGCCTTACCACAGTACGATCCAAGCAAGTGTAAGACACCGAAGTTTGACTGGGGCAAAGGTGAATGGACAGACGAAAGTGAAGAAGCTAGAGTTAAGCAGCTTAATGATTTAACCGAAAAGGTTGCTTCAATCACAACTGATGTGGGTAAGATTCAAGAAACTCAAGAAGCCGCTGCACAAGAAAAAGTAGTCAATGATAAGAAGGACGACCAAGTACTTAAGCTGGTTACCGCAATGAATGTTCAATTAGGTGCTTTAAGTGCTCAAGTAAAGCAAGCTTTGAAGCCAGCAACAAATACATCAGTAGCTTCAACTGACACTAAGCCAGCAGAATCTTCAACTAATGAAGGAGATAATCAATAATGTTTGAAATTTATAAGATGGAATATGATTTTGAATTTATTACCGCCGCCGACCTTAAATCATATGTCGGCATGGGCATTTTAAGCCAACCTGATTGCGATAAGATTCTAGGTGATGGCTCACATGAAGAAAGCAATGAAAAGGCTGAAGTCCAAGCTTAATGTGCGCAATGCCGAAATCTTAATTGGTCTCTTTATTTTTGGTAAAGGGTTGTGGCTTTATCATGATAGCCACTATTTCATTTATCCGCCGCAATTTCAAAATATCGAAAATAGCCGCTATATCGATTTTGGGTTAATCCTTCTGGGTGCTCTGCTGATGATAACGGCTTTTTTAGTACCTTACATGAAGACAACCAAGCGAAAAATTCAGCTGATTATCGTCAGCAAGGTTTTTCTAGTACTGGCGGGTGTTGTGTGCATGGTCTTAGCTTTACTGCAAATCACGCACGGAATTTTTACGCCTTTTTATCGGATGGGGCACTCTGCTTGGGGCGACTTAATCATTTTCGGCTTTGTCTATCTGACAGCTAGCGACGCCTAAGGAGGTGCCGCATGAAAGATATTGGGAACATTATAGGGTATCTGATAACTGCTGTCGGGGGTCTAATAAGTGCCATCACGCTTTTTTACAAAGCATTTAGCAGCAGCAAGCAAAATACACTTACTAGTATGCTGGCTGAAAAAGATAGCGAAATTAAGCAAAGGACTGAAGATATGGAGCTGTACCGAAAAAGGTGGCTCAAGGTTGAAAAGGAAAACGACAGATTAAAGAAGAAATTGGAGGAACTAGACAATGACGATTAAAGATTGGATTGAAGTGGGATTTTTAGCTTCATGGGTTGTATGTTTGATTGGTGTCGGCGTAATGTCACACCTGCACTTTAAAAACAAGAAAGCAGAGAATTATCGTATTGCTGCCCTCCATGCTATGCAAAAGTGGGTAGCATTTTACGATAAAGAAGACTTAGACAATCCTGAAAAAGCTAATGGTGCTTTGAATGATGCAGTTAAAGAATTGAACTCCAAGGGCTACAAGGTAACTAATCAGCAAGCTAGAGACTTAGAAGCTTTGCGTGAGTGGGTATTGGCTCAATTACGCATGAAGCAGGCTCAGTCCGGTGTGGAAGATGCAGGAATTGCTAAAGAAGTGCCAGCTGAAGATATTTTAAGTCCGGTTGACCAGCTCCCTAAGATTGATGCACCAGCTACAACCACTGAAGGTGATTCTAATGGCAAGTAGAGAATATCTGGTTGATGTTTCGGCTTATCAATCCAGCTCTATGGCTAAGTATCACGCTGCAGGTGCTAAAGGTGTGCTGATCAAAGCAACCGAAGGTACATGGTATAAAAGCCCTGTAGCAAGTGCGCAAGTCAAGTCAGCACATAAGTATCATATGTTTGTGCATATTTATCACTTTGCTACTTTTGGTGCTTCGGTTAGCCGTGCTAAAGTTGAAGCTAAGATTTTTGTGGCACGGGCTGAATATCTTGGCATCAGTAAAAAGAGCTATTTAGGTTGTGATTGGGAAGTCGGAGATGGGAACAATGTCTATGGTGGTAAAGTAGCTAGCGCCAAAGCAATTATCGCTTTTATGGAGGTTTGTGCTAAAGCTGGCTACAAAGTATTGCTTTACTCAGGTGCTAGTTTGCTTAGAAATAATATCGATACTGCTAGAATTGTGAAAAAGTTTGGTACTTGCATTTGGGTTGCATCTTATCCAACCGACTTGGCTTATAAGCCCGACTTTGATTACTTTCCATCAATGGACGGTGTAGCCATTTGGCAATTCTGTGATAATTGGTGTGGTCTTAACGTTGACGGCAATATCTCACTGGTTGACCTCCACAAAGACAGTGCTGGTAAAAAGGTAGCCAAGCCGACTGAAAAGCCTAAGCCAAAGCTAAAAAAGAAAACTGGTGCAGTATATGCGCCTGTGATTAACCGCAACCCTAACTGGATGATCCAGTTAATGGATAGCGCTGGTCATTATACTGGTAAGTACATCAAGACTAACTCACGCTGGAAATATTTCGACGTGAAGACGATTAAAGGTATGAAATGTTATAAGCTAGGCACCGACAAGCAGTGGGTGCCTGCAAAATATTTAAAAGTAATTGAATAAAAAGGAGTTGAAAACTCCAAATATCGTGCAAAAAGCCGCTCTGGGGAATTTCCCTGGGGCGGCTTTTTTGCGTTATAATTTTATAAATGAGGTGAAACTATGGGATTAGTAATTCAAGCTTTAGACTCAAGTAAAGAAGAAGTATTAAAAGAATTAGAATATGACTATATAT
>ERZ1090867.157-NODE-157-length-33498-cov-16.486260_pt1 | contig 33498 bp, 35 predicted proteins | sample MGYA00478476_ERZ1090867 | MGnify/ENA primary metagenome ERZ1090867 (study PRJEB33644, sample SAMEA5815742) | chicken gut metagenome | biome: Chicken; feature: Gastrointestinal Tract; material: Caecum | place: Ireland | collected 2019-01-01 | study: A study of the... | reverse complement strand
TACACCTATTAAGTCGTCGGCAGCGTCAGATGTGTATAAGAGACAGGGCAATAAAGTATAATTTCTTTTTTTGCATTCTTCTGCAACTAATTTGTTATAATCAACTAAATTATCATAACGTTTACTTTTTGCACAATAATTACAATATCGTTTACCTCCCCGTATGCCATCCCATGTTGCATAAAAATTATTATTACAACAATTACATTTCCATAACATTGGGGTAGTACTACCGTTGTACTCTGTGGAACATAAAGCTAGTGTATCTATGTGATTTAATTTTAGCCACAATTTTATATTGTAAATTGTATAAGGATTATATTTAGAAAAAATTGAAAGGTTTCCTTTCCTATCTTGGCATATTATATTATAAGGAATAACCATAACTCGATATCCTTCTAAAGTTTCACACAACACCTTGTCATTTGATGTCTTTATATCTCCTAACACCTTTAATTTTTTTTCACATAATTTTTCTTCAATAAAATCTTTCGTATATGATTTTTTCATGATTTTTTCCTATTACAACAACACCTTATATTTTCATATAAGAGCAGACTATTTCTTAACCACGCTTGTAAATACAAGCAACAGCAATACCTTTTCCATTTAAAGGAACTTCTCCTACGCCATTTGCGATTGCGCCGTACTCCTTATGCCTTAGATATTCGGGATTTCCACCCTTATTTTTATATTCTACTTTCAGAATATTTCTAAGACCCTAAATGGGGATAGTCGTTGAACGTTTACCCTCGACTCAAGTACCGTATGATCTACGGGATACGTTAGGGCACTTCGCTGCATGAACTGCGATTTTCTAATTAAAAATTAGTAGGCACTTAGGCTTTTGACCATATACCATCCTTACGTTGTTTCTACTTTCGTACCATCATAATCTGGTTTCCCAATTATTGTGGTGTAAGGCTTTACGCTTTACCTGCAATTAAATATTTTCGAGTTACATATTTCTATGCAACAAGGCATTTATTGTTTGCCTTCATAGCCGTAACAAGGTCTTTGACCGATGTTACATCATCAACCTCGCCTACATTTGCATAAATAGAACTCACTTGCGAGAGTTTTTCCGCATCATCAAGTGAATATCCAAGTTTCGCCCATTCCGCTGTTTGTTCCACTAAGCCAGATACAGTTCGTCCCAATTCCTGTGCATTGGCACACGCATTGGTCAAGAACTGGTTATATTTTGCATCTGTTTCATCTGTAACTTTGTACAAACTTGTCATGGCAGAATCAATATCATATACTGCTTGATACATGTCGCCAGCCAATTGTACGCCTTGCACCATGGCACCAGTAACCAACGACCATCCGCCAAATTTTTCCATGGCATTTTTAATTTTGTCTGACGTTGAAAACCCTAAAAGATTCTCTGCTCTGGCATTACCTTGTATTTGCCTGAATTGCAATGAAATATTTTCGGATTCGGCTTTTGTCATTGCAACATCAAGCTGAGTTAGCTTAGATATTAATTCGTCAATTTGAGCACCATACTTTTTCGCAGCTTTTGTATTGTTATCAGCCCAAGCCCGCATTGTATTAGCTTTCGTAATACGAGAATATTCAGTAGCTAATTTCGTTGTTGAAGCCGATGCTCGCCTAGATGCTGCTTCTGCCTGATTCAATGTTTTGATATACTCTTTTAAATACTTCGTGGTATATTTTTTCGCATCGGCATCAGACATTGATTTACCCGTGCTATCTTGATATGCCTGTTTTAATATACGTTGAATTTCCGAAGCAGCTTGTTTTGCATCAGCTTGTGCTTTCGTAAAATCAACGCCAACCGTGGCATCTACTTTTAAATTTCTAGCATAGATATCGAGTTGACGCTGTAATTCTTCGTTACTAGTATCAAAAGCGACCCCAACACCAACTCTAAAATCTGTGTTTGGCATTTAAAATTTTCTACCTCCTTCCCTCAAAAATGACATAAAAAAAGCCCTCTAAGAGAAGAGAGCAGTAGAATATATATTTATTGATTTAAATTCATTTAACTGTAAATCCAACTTTTTGTAATTCTTGCTTTAATAAATTTGGAACGTTTGCATCGCACCATTCAATAAAATCATCCCAGAAATATCCCGCACGAAAAATATTCTCATTACCGTGATAACCTTTACTTGCCAATTCGGCAACTTCTTGCCCGGTAGCGGTTTTATAAGTCATTGTATCGGTATCAAGAAATACCTCTGCCAAAAAGTCAGAAACCATTTCAAATGTTGGTGCATCTTGTAACTGAAAAGTACGTTCATAATATTCTGGACTATATTGGTTATAGAAATCTTCTATGACAAAATATCGGAGTTGATTAGCCATAATATTCGCCACATTTTTTAACGCAATAGAAGCCCGCTTGTTCATTTCCGTTATTAAAGCCTGATATGTTTTATATTCAGCCATAAAATATCCTTTTTATTTAAACCCGGCATAGTTCGCACCATTGAAAAGTATGCCGGGTCTTTAAATGTTTATTTTGAAATAGGTTTAATGTTGTCCTCATCATTCGTTTCCTTGCTAAGTTTATCTAACGTGACTTTTCCAGAAGAGTAAGACACAATCTTCATAATATCATCCCTAGATAACCCGGCCATGTAGGACAGTACATTGATAATTTGCTTTTCATTTTTATCAATAAGAATAGCTATCTCATGTACCACAGTTTCTAGTAGCTTTTCATCTTTAGCGTCTTTAGCTGCGTCCACTAAATGCAAAACAAATTTAATAATATCAGCACCTTTTTCAGAGGCTTGATTGACCAAAGGAAGAGTAGTAGCTGCTAATTTAGCCATTTCTCTTTTAGCTATTTTCTTATTCTTTCTGTACTCTAAATATTCTTTTATTCGACTCATACAACTATTTCCTTTCTCTCAACTATTTTTCGTCTCTGCTTATTATTTCTATTTCTGTACGAGGATTTCCCTTATCTACATGACAACGAATCGTTAAGCTATGTAAATGATCACGATCGTCATCTACAAGAAATCCAGATTCCACAAATCCATCGTGAATAAATTTTGGCGTGTAATTATCTGGATCTGTACGCCGTTTCGTTGGATGATAAATATCATAAATGATATCTACATTATCCATTTTTAAATTGTCATATCCCAAATCATTGATCCACCATACAATAAAATCCTTCCATTTTTGTTTTAATGCATTCATTTGAATGCGTGGTTTGATACACCATACGTTCACAGAAGGATGTATTGGTTTATCAATAGGATCTTTTTTTGCTTTGGGGTGTAAAGAAAAATAATACCGGTTATATTGTTGAATTACATTATTATCTAATACGAGTTTAATATTTTTCACTCCATTTCTATTGGTCAAGGAAATGGCAGAAGAGCAGTTCAGTCAATGCTCAACTGCCACTAAATATCCTTGCCTAATGACTGAACCACTTAGGCAAAAATATTTGTATGAAAAAGCTAAAAGGACAACCCTTAATCGAAAAGAATCATCCTTTTGCCTAATATCCATTATTGCATTCGATCATTGATACGTTTCCAGGTGTACATCTCTTTTTGCACAATACTATGTACAAATGAATTTTCTCCATCAGCCGCTTCATATTCAGCAATCAAATCCTCTAATGCCTCCAATTCCATATCAGTGATTTCCCCTAGATTATGGTAATATCTATATGAACGACCGATCTTGTCTTTTAATTCAGCTCTAATTCTTCGATTAGTTTTCATTTCACTTTTTATGAAACGTTCATCTGTTTCTTCTTTCATTTTGTCAATTTTATTAGAAACAGAATCCACGGATTTTGCCAAATCATTTTGAGCATCGACTAATTGTTTTTGAATTGCAAAACTCTGTTGTCTATCATGCACGCGATTATCTGCAAATTGATTGATTTGATCTTGTGAATTTTTAATGCATTCACGCATTTCTTTTGCAAAAGCATTCAAATCATTTTTTAACTGTTCATCTCGATCTAATGATTTTGCCACCTGTTCATCGTGTTTCTTTTGTAAATCCATGCAATTTTTTGATGTTTGAAGTAACAAATTTTCATTTTCACGTTTCTTTCGCATCCACTTTGTTTCAATCCCAAACTTATTAAAAAACCATTCAAACAAACTAATAATAAATTTAGTTGCCAATAAAATGGTGCATATAGATAAGATTATTGTAGAATAATCAAATTCAAAAAATTCTTTTATAGCTTCCATTTTTACATAATCTACTTTCTATAAAGGGTAGGAGAGTACCTAAATTAGATACTCTCCATACAAAATTAGATTAGCCCTGTGCGTTGCACCATTCTTGTAGCTTTTTAATGCAAGGAGAAACCTTATCAAATTTACCATCGGAACCGCTACCCATCCAAGCCTGAATGCCTTTAATCGTTTTCGGCCCAATATGACCATCGGCAGTAACACCGACTTTTTGTTGAATAGCTTTAATTAGAGGGCTAGATCCGCTTGGTTTATTCTCCCACACAAAGGAACCATAATTCAAACCTGGATTCTGTGCTCTATAGCAAGAATACTGATGAGAAACCTTACCATCCTGAGTCGTTCCAAAAATCTGTTGTAAACGAAGAGTGGTATTAGTTCCCCATTTACCATCTACTGTTAAAACTAGCTTATTGGAAGGTGCAGGAGCCGGAGCGGGAGAAGGCGTTGCTGCTGGGGTAGAAGTGCCAGTACTTGCTGCACCATTCACTAACTCGTCGAATGGGAAGTTCGCACCAGGACAAGAGGTAGAACACACATCTTTATGGCGCTGTACCTTAGAAATACCGTATAGACCTTTTACATAAGCAATTACTTCCTTACCAGCCTGTTTCTGTGCATCTCCCATGGTTTCAGTATCAAAGTTTCCTTCAAAACAAATGCCCACGCTATCGGAATTGCTTCCAGAAGCATGAGCACCTACGGTATCAATTGGGCGACCACGATATACGGAACCATCTTTTCTAACATATAGATGATAACCAATACCTGCCCACCCCTTAGTATTTTTATGATAATTGTGAATCTGTTCTACGGTTTCGCTAGAAGTAGCAGTATGGTGTAGGATAATTCTAGTAGTAGATTTTCTTTTACTTAGAGATCCGAAAGAAAAATTAGTTTCAATAATATTCATAACTATTCCTCACTTTCTTGACTATTTGAATCGGTTGCGACTTCCTCTGGGATTCCAGCTACGCTCGTTATAACTGAATAAATTGCTGCCACAGCAGAAACAGAAAGTACATAAGTCCAATTAATATCAGCAAAAGCAGCACCTACAGTGATAAGAGACGCAAGAGATTGCGCGAATGTTTTTACCGCACGAATCGCAGCCTTTTTAAACCAACTTTTTGTGTCTACCGACACATTAAATACGCTGTTTTTAAACATTGGTTTTCCTCCTTCATTTAACTAATTGAGAATTGATTTATTGTTCTATAGAATCTTTTTTATCTGATTCCCCTGTTTCCACTGTTTCCACAGAATCAGGCTTTAAATCATTTGTGTTAGATTCCTGTGTGTCATCTACTTTATTTTCAGATTCGGTTTTCTTTTTAGAATTTTTTCGAGATGAATTATCGTCTCTTAAAATTTCATTGATCAGTCGTCGTGAACTTTCTTTATATGTGTCTTTATCCGAGATATTGACTTGTGATAAAAACTCCCTGGCCTCGTCTTTGCTGACAAATCCATTATTGTAATCCTTCAAAGTCATAAAGATCTTGAAATGGTCAATAGAGTCAGTCAAAGCGCGCCAAGGAGTAAATAAACGAACATCTTGACAAGAATCACAAGCGTGATATCCTTTTCCACATAAGACACACCAGTGATTAATTTCTTTTGCCATCTTTTTCTCCTTGAAAAAAGAGAGCGTTTTAAACGCTCCCTTTTATTAACTATTTATTAATTTCAATTATTCAGCAATCACAACAGAGAACAGATCACTGTCATCTCCAATTGCACAATAATCTTTCATGAAATCAATGGCAAAGCTATGCTTACCAGTAGGAGTTAATGTAATATCAACAGAAGTTGGGTCAATCTTTCCCTTGCGGGCAAGAATAACCCCAGCATATTTAATATTTTCATTACACATATCCTTAAAGATAGCGAAAATCTTAACGCCTACAGCCTCTGGGAATTTATCTGCGTTGTTTGTTACACGCACAGCGGATTCCGCATCATACATATATTGAACATAAATGTAACCGCTTGTTACACCAGTAGGAACTGTAATTTCCTGACCAGAAATAGAGAATTCGGTCGCAGATGCAGCAGCGCCAAGGACATATTTTTGAGCCAGGTTATTATTTTCCAGCTTGTAAATATATTTGATTTCTTCACTTGGCTCATGGGCTAAAGTAATTTTACCCTCCTTAACTTCAAGAATTTCTTCGCAAGCCGTAGGAATTTTATTATCAGCATCAGCAATTTCTTTATTTGAACCAGTCTGTTGGGCTAACAGATCCATGCTGAATAGAGAGTTTGTTGCTTCGAATCTACCTGTCTTTGCCCTGAAAATACGAGTGATAACTGCGCCTTGAGCATCAGTTACATCTTCTGATTCAGCAGCGGTTTGCAGAGACGGATCTTCAAGCTGTGTTAATCTTCCGATAACAGTACCATCAGACAGATCAGTAAAAATGAGGCTACGAACTCTATCTAAAATTAGTTCATTAACGTTCATTGAGTCTCCTCCTTGTTTTTATGTATAAAAAAAGAACCCTACTAATCGAGATCCCCCAACCAGTTAAGTTCTTCTTTGTCTATTTTCTTTAAATCTATTCCAAAACCAGAGTAGCCGCTTGATAAAAGCAGTCCTGCGTTTTTTATTTTTCCAATTCGACCGACACTATCAAGGAAAGCATATATCTTCATATCAAAAACGGATTGATCATCACGCTTAAATCCCTCAGAATTGACCATGGTGGATATTAGTGGAAGGAGATATGATTTTTGCGGTTTACTTTTATTCAATTCATATTCTTCTCGTGCATCTTCGATTAAAATTCGTTTTGTTGCCTCGTTTCCAGGCAATTCGTCATTCCTTTTCATACGATGCATATATCTCAATACATTTACGATAGAAGAGTATACGAATCTATCTATTTGCAAATAAACATCATTATTTACAATTTGCACCAAAACTTTTTCTTCGATTTTCTTGTTAAAGCAATAAATCATTTTGGAAAAATCTATGACATCTCCAAAAAGAATTTTCGTTTGTTCTTTCGTAAATTCACGAGATAAAATAGAACAGAATAAATCATAATCTGATACCGTCGTATAATCTATTCCGACATCATCGAGTTGACATTTGAGATCAGCACCAACAGAGCAGAGTGTATGTACCATGTTAAAATATTTTCTTTCCCCATAATCACATATTTCATTTAACGATGGCTGATGAATGACTAATTGATCGTTTATCGCATAATCATTTCCGCGATAAAGTTGTAATAAATCGACATTCTTTTCTATTTCCATATATTTAAATTATCTCAAAGTCACATAAAGAATCATTTAAATCAACCATTTCAAATACCATTTGGCGATATAAGAAATCCTTTGAAAACGTTCCTTCGATGTTACTTACTAATTTTAATTTCCCTATAATATTTAAATCATTTTTTGAATTTTTATTATTTCCGAAACTGCTTTGACCATTAAATTTGCGATCTAGCAATTTTGAAATATAATCATTCCTGTTGTCAGATATTTTTGGGATATTATCAACCACCATATGTCGGTCATGAGAATATATCCAGATTTCTAGTCTAGGTGTTACCCAAATGTTATTTCGATCATAAGTTTTTGGAATTTGCACTTGAATAGTAAGAAATGTAATAGTATCAGTAATAGCGTCTGGGTGCTTATGATAAGGAAAAATATTTTTATAAACAAGTTTGTCTGCCTCTTTTGGAGCTTGGACATAAGGACTATCAATGGCATAAAATAGATCTTCGTCTTTAATTATTTCTTTTATTACAGATTTTTTTAAAGCGGTAATAATAGAACTATTTGCCAAAATTACACCACCTTATACACTTTAATTATTCAAATTGAACCACATTAAATCGTATCTAATATTGCAATAACCCGTTCACTAATTACAATGTTATTCACTAGAATTTGTATTTTTATTTTTTCTTCTAAACATGATTGATCTTCGATTAATACTTGTATTTCATTCTGATTGATATTTGTTTCGATTAAGTCAGAAGAAAAATCACTTGTAATATTCCATTGGTAATTGAGAGTGGCAGGATCAATTTCCTCTTTGCTAGAACCCCAAAATACAACCTTATATTCTCTTGGGAAACCGATTTTAATAGTATTGTCGCCAATTATTTTTGCAATCATCGTTGGACGATCTTCTGGATCAAAATCTTCCGGTTTCTTTTTATGCGGTTTAAAATAATCGCACAATCCTAAATCTGGTCGATCTATATTTGGGTCAAATTCAGTCTTATCTGCAATAAGACTCAACACGCCTCCATGATCCCCATAATGATATAAAACATCATCCATACGAGTTATCTTAAAAACTTTATGGGGAGGAGTAGAGGTATCAATAAAAACCCTTTTCCCATCTATTGTCATGCTATCGAAATCATTTGGTAAAACAATAGCAAAGTTATTAGTAGTAAGAGTAATTACATTATTTCCTGATTCTCCAATATCATATTTAGAAGCAGAAGTAATATTGGCCCAACGTTCTACGATATCCCCATTATTTTTCTGCCAACGTAATTTGTATTGACATTCCTTGAGTGTAGCTTTTTCATAAATTTTATTGTTTCCTGGTCGCCCTTCGACAATCCAAAATTCATCTTCATAAAATATATAATCGCCACTATGCAAGACACCGATTGAAGTTAGAATAGATCTTTCCATTGATTTTAAATATGTATCTGCCGTATTTCCTTGGATTACAGCTCGAATTAATTTGCTTTGTGATAAATCATAGTTATACAACAAAACAGTAGATGCCATCTCGGTATTTAAAAGATCAGAAAAAGCATCTTCTTTAAAATCAATAAATGCATCACTTTCGTACCCATCAACCATATTAGGAGCAGTAGCAGTACTCATTAAATACCATTCTTTCATAGAAACCCTCCTAATTTAACCCAGCGGGCTTCTGATGCTCTGTCCATTCACTCGATTGAATAGAAGAGTAATCTAATTCATTTTTCGTGTGAGCTTTCGTTGCATTAGATCCATCCAAACTAATATCTTTTCCAACAATAGAGATCCGCTTATTTACAAGAGAATATTGACGTTCCAAATATAGTTGTTTCATAAATATAGCAAGCGTTTCTATAACTTCTATATCTAACTTAGAATCAAATTCTAGCAATTCTTCATCGAAATTTAGCGAATCGAGTTCTAGGCAATAACGACTTATTGCTCTTTTAAGCCATATAATTTCTAGTGATTCTGGCAAAACATGTTTATCAGCAAAACTCGATTCGAATCTATCTATGATTTCAGATGCCTTTGTATTCGCCATGAATCACACCTCCATAATCCTAGATATCTGCGACTCTACGTCCGCAATAATCTTCACAAAATGCAATCTTAGAATAATCATTTAATCCAAGATTTTTGATAGAATGCAGCAAATAATACTTTTCTGCTCTGGTTATTACGTTCTTTGTAATATTTTCCTCAAAAGATTTTCTGGTCTTTAAATCAAAAATGCGTTTGATTTCATCGTCTGTAAGGAAATTTTGCTTTTGATTACCAACATCAAAATTTAGTTCTTTACGAGTATAATCATCTTCGATATACCAAGTGGCATGACTACCAACACCATCAATACCGGTTAAAAGGACATTGCCGTTTTGCCCTTGTGCGATAACCTCTTCTCTTGTAAGCATTACCGTTCCTAATTTAGGTATTGTAATGTCGCCCGTTGATGTTTTTCTAGCTGCGCCAGTAGTCCAGGGCGCAATACTTCTAACAGTAATCTTTTTATCTAATCGAATTTCTTCTGTTGCTGTACTATTTGTTTCAGCCATATAATCCTCCATATCAACTAAGACTTAATTTATCAACTATTTATGTTTGATCTCATTCCAAAGATTAATCAGTTCATCTAAACGCGCAGATTTTTGAAAAGTCCAATATTTTGTTGAACTTTTATGATTAATATTGGTCGATATATATTCCTCTCGCATTGCACGTAAAAACAAACATAATCTTTTGGAATAGCAATAAAAAATTTCGTTCATAACTAATACCAACTTGTTCATTTTATCAATAAAGACCACTGTATGGGACAGTGGCCTTTATCTAATTATTTCTTATTCAGGAAGTCCTAAATTTTCATCACAGATCATACCGATCATGTATTCACGTCCTGGAGCTACAATTGCGCCAACTTCCAGGTCGAACCGTGAAATTTGCTGCCCAGTAGTCACATCATTACCAGTAAATGTGGTTAGACCACCACGGGTTACTGTAAAGATAGGAGACTGACCACCAGCTGGCATTACATAACCAAGACCAGCAGGAAGCATAGTCTCGAAGTTATCGCCATCTGCATTTAAAGTTGTAAGATCATATGGATTTGGAATTTCGCTCAGAATCGCTCCGTTGTATAGACCCATTAGACCAGTATTGTGAATTTCATCCATAATAGTACGAGAAATACCATTGATAGTAGGTGTAGTTCCTTCGTATCCAGCAAAACCGTTGAATTGTGCCAGTAAAGCAAAATCACCGCTAACGGTTGGACGACCAAAACGACGGACGTTAGCAAGCACACCATCTACACCTGTCTTGGTTAAACCAGCGCCAGAGAAGAAATATTTTACACCTTTTGCATTCTTGATAGCGTTATAAACAGTTTCTACTACATATCTGGTAGCCAGATTTCGAATCTGCACACGAACCTGATCCTGTAGTTCGTTTTCGTCTGACATATCGCCGATAGCTGCTTTCCGATAATCTACAGCGTAACCACCAGAAATAGTAGTAGTAGCAATTGCAACTCTCTTTTTACGAATTACAGGGAACTTTACATCCTGTCCAGCAGCCTGAACATTGCCAGATAGATTAGCAAATTCAGGGATCTCAACTTCACAGCTTTCATTCCAGCCAATAGGAGTATAATTTCCGTAAATGCTTAGAAGTCTCATTTCCTGAAGCAGAGTAGGCTCCATAGTAAATCGTCTGATTTCATTTAGTTCAGAAACTGCATTTAAATCCCCGGCAGCAGCTTTGGAATTTAGTTCCATAATATACTTGGCAGAAGGATCAGCAATTTTCCCATAAGGAGAAAGTTCCTTTCCCTTAACCATAGCAGAAAAGATTTCTACTACAGGAGATTTTCTCTTAATTTTGCCACTTGCAAAATTAGCGTCTCTACGCTCATTATTTAGTTCAAATGTATAAGACATATGTACCTCCTTTATTCCATAACAGCAGTAGCTTCAACGCCTAGCTTATTACCGATAATCTTTTTGATTTCGAAGTATGGAGCAGCTGAACCGCCCGTTTCAAGAACACCATCAGCAGTAGACACAAGTTTGTCTCCAACTGCATATGTATCTGGAAGCTGTGCACCATAAATTTCAATGTTTGCATTCTTTGGATACTGTTTAACTAGTGCTGCAAAATCCAGAACTCTTACATGAGATCCAGCAGGAATCTTGTATTCATCCATTCCTTCATCGTCGCCAACTTCTACTTGCATAATTGCTTTGGTAGCATTTGCGGCAGGAGTAAAAACACCATCATTTACTTCGCCAAAAGTTCCATTTAAAACATCAGATTCGACAATTGCATCTTCGAAGCAATATGTCTTTTCAATCTGACCAATGGTATTAAATTTAATTGCCATAAAAGGTTTCCTCCTTGTTTTTAAAAAATATTTACTTCTTCATCCTGATCAGCGTCCTGATTGATTTCAGAGAAGATATCAATTACTTCTGTTTCCTTTTTCTCTTTCTGGGAATTGATTTCTGCAACATGAGAAGCATTTTCGGCTTCCTTCTGTTTTCTTACAATCTCCATGCAGATCTTAGATTTGATAGAATTGATTTCAGAAGTCATATTATTAAGTTCATCACGCGACTTACATGCATTGATATTTTCGCGGAGAGCATCAATATCATCTTTTGCAATGGCCTGTTCTTCTTCATTAAATTCGCCAACAGCAGCGTCTAGTTCGTTAAGCCGTTCAGCGACTTTAGCCTTTACAAGTTCCTGCTCAAGCAATCTCATTTCTTCCCAGGATGTTGCTTGCTCGTTACGAATGTCATCTAATGCTTGTTGTAACTGCGCTACAGAAGCATTTAGTTCAGAAATCGTATTATCCTTTTCAACGATCTGTTCGTTTAATTCGGCAATTTGGCTAGTTAGTTCGTCATTTCTGCTATTTGTTTCAGAAATAGTAGTTTGAATTAGAGCCTTTAATTCTTCTTCGCCCAATTTGTTTTCCTCCTTGTTTTGTCTTTTTTGCGATACTTCAATAACGATGGCATTATCATCTGATGGGGGAACGGAAAGAATAGCACATCCTGAAAATACAAATTCTTTTGGAACCCGATATTCGTCTGTTACTTCTCCGTCATAAATAATTTTATTGTCATTAGTACTCAAACCCATAATTTCGATTGAAGTAGATACTTGTCCTAAAACATAATTTCGTCTAACCCAATCAACCAATTTTGGATAGCGTTGAGCATATAACACACCAGTTCCAACTAGTGCTTTTATTTCATTCCCATTAACGGTTATGGTTTCAATATCTGCACTTTCATAACTCCCCACGGTTTCAGAGTTTTCGAATAAAGGTTCACGAACACCATCCTCGTCAACCTCTTCTCCCGTCAATCCGTGATCCAATGGAATTTCTTTATCTTCATCTGCAAATGCAGCACAGATAGGCATCATTTTTACGCTATCAATTGCATTACGCACATAATTTTCATCCCAATGAATCCCATTTTTATTTGTGTCTTTTTCATCTTCGTGAATTGTTAGAAGTGCAACTTTAATGGGTACTCGTCCACCTTTAGAAGTACGCTGAGAAATTTCGAGGATATTGTTGAACATAAATTTTATCCTCCTTAAAAAAGTTATGTATAACAAAAAGAAGCCCTTCGCCAAAAGGACTTCAAATCATTATCGTATTATATTATAAATTATCACTGGGGCTTGGCAGATTATTTCCACCATTTAGCTGTGATTTTAATGTATTAGCAGTAGGATTGTCTGTTTCTGGTCTACCACCTTCTTGTCCTGTATCGTTGTTGGATGTCCACGATGTTTGATGAGGTTTAAATCGTTCATAAATTTTTTCTTGTAATTCTTCATCCATCACATCTAAATACAACTCAGGATCAATACCGGCAGCGGCAATTACAAATTTTAACGACCCCGCGCAAGTTGCGTACAGATCTTTTGTCATATCAAAAAATTCTTTTCGATTTACAAAAGAAGTAGGGAAGTAGTAAATATCTACTTTATTCCGATTATCTTGAATAATATTAGCATTGATTACATGAACTAATTCTTCCTTCCATTCACATACCCATGTGTATAATTGAGCAGTAATCATAGCTAAATTCTGTTGTCCGCCAGCAAATGTCCCCGTAGACATTGCTCCTATCAAGGACGCTGATATACCCATATCAACGGCAATATCATTTGTCAAATTTGGCTCATTATCGGAATCGAAAATATCAGTAGATACATCAATAGAATCTAATTTTGTCCCAGCAGCGAGAGATAAGAAACTCAAGCCACCACGATTGTTTTTATCTAATACAGCATTTTTTATGGCATTGTGTTGCGTCTCTTGTTGCTTTTTTGTTAATGTCGATCCAGTTCCTTGTTTGTTCTCGGGGAAAACCTCATATAAAACTTTATTATTTATTTCATCCAAAACATTTCGCTTTGTATCAGTGAAATAATCTTTATAAAGCACATCTTCCAAAGTAGCAATAATTAAACTGCGTCCCCAGGGTTCTACATTTTTACATTTGATTTTTCTGCACAAAGTACGATCAGGATTTAATACTAACCAATCGCCATTGGTATTTCTTTTAGGATCACGCAATTGATGATATCCGTCTACAATTTCTTTTGGATATTTTCGCAACTTCCGATCTAGATCTTCCCCTGTATAATCATCAAAATACCTTAAATTAAATGCTAAAACAAAGCGGCCGTTTTTCTTTCCAACAATTTTGGTATATCTCCACGGCAAAGTTAATATGGACGCATTTATACCCAACTCATTGATTTCCATAATATTTTCCACATCATAATCTGTCATAAATCGTTGACGATTTGGATTTTTTTGTGTGGTTTCAAAATAATAAAAAGCAATGCCATCTACCATTTCTGTAAATAACGCATCGCGTATAAATGCTTTATCATCAATCTTTTTTAGTGTAGCAAGCATTAAATCTTTATTTGACTTTGCTTTCTGCGTTTTTCCTTTACATGTAACAATTCGATCAAGGGTTAAAAGAGCAGTCATATAATCAATAGAGTTACTTACAACACCATCTTTGCCGTATACAAATTCAGAAAGCCGAATTGCCGTTTCATGATTCGCTATAGGATTGCGTAAAACAGCATCAATTTCATGCTTATCAAAATAATCATAGATTCCACATGCAAAAATTGAATCAAATAAAGTCGAATATGAAGAATATGAGTTGAACTCATATGATGGAACATTAGAGTTGTTTGTTTCAGAAACAGCAGAAGAGTGTGTATCAGTTTTATTTTTAGGAGGGCGACCCCTCTTGCGTTTGATTTCTTCGGGCATAACCCCCACCTTTCTTATTTTAATTTATTAGAACTTCAAAATCATAATCAGATGAATTTCCAATCATATCTAATTCCAATTGATCGAGAAAATACGATCCATAGGAACAAGAAGTATATCTGTCTTTTCGATTCGATCCTTGTTCATGTATTTTTATTACACCAGTTTGAGGTAATTTTTCATATTGCAATGCAGCACATTCACTAATCATGGCTTGTGTTTCTAGGAAAGGACGCTCAAAATCTATTTGTCGATCAATATCAATCGAATCTACATACTCTGGATTAGCAGATAGAATTTCTTCTTTAGCCACATTATAATTCACAAGGAAATCTATTCTTCCTTCTGTTAAATTTTTCCTAAAAGCAATAGCAATATCACTGTTCAAACTTTGACTAGCATTTATAACATAAATACAAGGTATAGCTCCCGGATCTGAACATGCACGAGCGTAATCATCATTATTCATACATTTTAATGGAGCATATTCAACGCCCCGTTCTTCATCGTATAGAACTTTTTGTAGTGAATACACGACCTGCCCACCTCCGTTTCGGGCATCTACTACAATATAATCAGCGTTGAAATCTTCAAATAGTTGTCGAATTCGTATTGCTTGTAGTGTCGTATCTCCAATTTGATTAGATTCCATATAAGGAAATTCTCGTCGAAATCCTTGCTTTATTTCAACTACATGATTTTCGTTCTCATAAGTTGTAGATTCTGGAATGGCACGAATACAACTATATACAGAATTGTCATTTTGTTCTCCAGCGACAAATGCAATATCGTTTGAAACCACACGAATTTCATTATCCAATTTCGGTATAGAATATCTATTTTTCTTCCCAGATTTATAGTCTAAAATATTTCTAGGATAGAAAACATGTTTTGATAGTTGTCTATTTATAAGCATAGAATAAGTGAAATATGATGATAATGAATCTTTGACACGTAAATTCAAAAATTCGATTTTCCATGTAACAGGATCTTGTTTCCGCTTTTCTCTAATAAGTTGTTTTAATGTTTTTAAATGATGCAAAAGGGTAATGCTTTCATCAAAAGTCAATAAAATAGCTCCGTTGTGTTTTTGCATTCCCTTATATGCTTGATCAACAATATCCCACATCCAATGGCCATTATCTAACCAACTCGAACTAATATAGATGTCTACTGGATCTTCTTGCAATAATTTGTTTTCACCATAAAAAGGTATTAACATATATGGTTGATTGCGTATAGTCTGAAAAGGCGAAATAACAGAATCCTCAATCTTTTTATCAATTTGTCTAAATTCTTCGCGGACTACATCGTTAGATCTTAATCCACGAGCATTTTCATTCGCTATGAATACAGTTATTTTTGAACCATTCTTAAATTTGACGAAAATATCATTTTCACTTGTGCTCCAATCTTCAATCTCAGTTCTTAAAATTGGGCTCCACTCACATAATTCATCTAGAATTTTCTCCGAAACAATTAATTTCGCTTGTTTTTTTGTTGCAGAGCCTATTCTGAATTTTGTTCCGGGGTACAAAATGCATCTACAACAAGCATACAGAGCTACAATAAACGATTTCGCATCATTACGGCTTGCAATAATACAAATAAAATTAGAAACCCCCATGAGATATATGGAGAGTTGCTGATAAACATAAAGAGATATCTTCAAATAATCTCTTACAAACAGATGCATATTACGTCTCCAAAACGTGCACCATGCCATCATATGCAATACATTATTAGGATTACTTAAATAATGAGTAGAAGGGAATTTTTTATAAAGATTTAATTGATTTTCATCAGCTGGATAACTTGAATTACTCATCCTCAACATTGTCTGGAACAAAATACTCTTTATCACGAATATCAGTTCCAGTCATTAAATTTTGCATGGGACGACGCACATGGCGATCAAAGTATTCGCCAATTTTATCCCAATCTTCATATAGTGTTTTATCCTTATAAAATTCCTCTGGTGTATATTGCGAAATAGTAGCAAGTGTTACACCGACTGTTTCATTATTACTAGAATCCTTTTCTTCAACTGTTTTTAATCCAGCATTTCTAAAAGTTTTTGCGTATTGATCTGTAAGTTTTACATATTTATCAGAATCGCCTTCTCGCAAGGCGCGAGACATGAGCATATTGATATTACACAAAGATTTGATGAAAATTTCCTGATTACTATCACAATTCGGATTATTCTTTTTTAACATTTTATAGTGGTCATCCAAATTTTTGTAATCAATGGGGGTAAATCCGACTCCCCAACGGTCAACAGCAGAAGCAGATACAGATACTTCATCGGATTTTGTTTGTTCTCGATTTGTAATAATTTCGCCACGACGCAAAACAAATTCATGTTTTATTGTATCAATATCGGTGGTACCGATAGAGGAGGTTTGCCCCAAATTCTTTTTTGCTAAATAATGACTGATACGACTTCTATCTGATGAAATCTGACGTGAAGCAGCAACAGCATCAGCATGAAAAAACCATCCGAATTGCATACACATATGACGGATGGCTTTTACTTCATTTCCATTATATAAAATACATAATTGACGATAATATTCGTCCCTACAAGAATTGCATATTGTAATATATCCATTATTAGATTGATATAATACCGATTTTGACATACTAAAATGACCTTTTTGCATATCATAAGAAACACCGCAAGCAGTACACTTAAATTTCTTTGGCGTTTTTTGATTTACTTTCTTTATAAAAATATCGCAATCTAATGCTATATCATCTTGTGCTGCTAAAGCAGCTTTTGTAATTTCTTCCGCACTTCTTCCATTTTGACTAATTCTAATCGCCTCCCCAACCTGATAGCTATTTATATTTCTTATACGGCATTCTTTTTAATATAAAATGCCCAAGTCTTATTCCCAGCGGTTTTTCGTTTCCCGTTACAGCATAAACTTATCGAAGACGGATTTATTCCGGTGATCTTTCCGGCTTCAGAAACGCTAGTGAACTGCTCCGACTTATAGAAGTCGGAGCTTCCTGCTTCTACCACTACTGCATTGGCTACGGTGTTACGCAACTCAATGTCTTACACAATGTCCACAGGCGTATAAGTTTGGGCTAATTCCATCCCTACTATATATTTTGTTTATGCTGCTTCACTAAGTAGGCGTAATCCTTCGTTTAGGATATTAATAGCAGCGTTTTGGTCACGGTTTATTATAAGACCACAATCACATACCATTTTGCGGTTAGCTAAATCCTTCATCTCGGGATGCAAAACTCCGCAACAATGGCATATTTGTGATGACGGAAACCACTTATCTACTTTTACGAGATATTTATTTCTATCAGACAGCTTATACTCAAGCATAGATAGGAACATTCCATATCCGTTATCCAGTGTCGCTTTGCCGTTACCAAAACCTTTATTAGACATAGAACGCATATTTAAGGATTCCACACAAACGACATCATACTGATTGGCTATCTCAGTAGATATTTTATGTAGATTATCCAAACGCTGATTCGCAATATGTCTATGAATTTTGTTTACTTTACGGAGTTGTCTAATATAGTTATTAGATTTATCTTCTTGTTTTTTAGATCCTTGCATACGAGACAGTTTGCGTTGTGCTTTGGCAAGCTTATCATGACTTTCACGGTAATACTTATGATTAGTACCCACATTGCCATTACTATCCACATATAAGCCATCAGAAGCATAATCTAATCCAATGGCGTTCGTTTTATCCGCTATATAAGTGTTTTCTACTTTTTCAAACTCAAAAAGCACAGAAATATAATACTTACCATCTGATTCCTGTGATATAGTAGCAGATTTGATAATCCAATTATCATCGGGAATACAATGAATAACAGCCTTCACCTTACCCACTTTAGGGAGCTTGATATATCTTTTATCCATAATAGCTACTGTGCCTTTTTGATTGTTTGTAGTGTAAGACTTACGACTATGCTTTGCAGATTTGAACCTGGGAAATCCGTTTTTCTTTTTGCGAGATTTACTAAATGTACTATGAAATGCTGCCTGTAAATCCATCTGTTTATTAGCAAGTGCAAGACTGTCTACTTCTTTAAGATAAGGATAGTCTTTCTTGTATTTAGCAGGTGTTACAGTAGGGAATTTCCCAGTTGCTTTATAACCCTCAATCTTATCAGAAAGCATAAGATTATAGACCTTACGACAACAGCCAAAGGTCTTAGAGAACATAATACTTTGTTCAGTTGTAGGATATATGCGATACTTAATTGCTTTATTTGCCATTTTTCTTCCCCTGTGACATTATGTACTGTTTGATAATATCTACAGTAGCTCCACCTGTGGTCAGCAGACAAAAACTCTGTGACCAAAACATCTCTTTCCATAGAGACTTACGTATCTGAGGAAACTCTTTCTTTATGAGTCTGCTACTTGCGGATTTATATGCATTGATAAACTTGCTGATTTCTGTATTCGGCTGCCCTTTGAATAGAATATGAACATGGTCTGTATCGTGATTCCATTCCTCTAATGTAATGTTATAGGCAAGAGCAATCTTTTCAAATATCTCTTTCAAACGATTAGAGATAATATCGTCTATTACTTTGTTACGATATTTTATACACATAATCAAATGATAGTGTAACATGAATACCGAATGATTATTTGTATCCAAGTGCATTATGTTTATATCCTTTCCGTTAGATACAACTGATTTGTAAATACATTGTAATACAGCAAGATTCTAAAGTTAAGAAAACGCCGTGTTAATCGCAATTCATCCCACCACTTATAGAAGTGGGGGATTTCTTGCTCACGGCATGTTAAATGATGAGAGACGGAGAAAAGGTTAGATAAACTCCATAAAAAGGTAGCTAGTCTTTTTCTCTCATCATTTTTTAACATTTTAAACAGTTAATCGAAACATAAAAGCTGATGACAGGAATCGAACCCGCAACATCCACATTACAAGTGTGGCGCTCTACCTACTGAGCTACATCAGCATAGGGGGAGCAATAAAATGCTCCTTCCACATCAAGGCATAGGGGGCCGTGTTTCTTCCATTTTATCTATCCCCACATTTAAGTCTCGTTTCGATTCACTCCACACCTGTTATTGACACCTTGATTCTTATATTATTCTTGTATAGAATCTTGCGTGGGTTGAACTTCCGTAATGCCATTTACAATAATAGTAGGCTTATTACTATCAGTAAATAGCATATCCCCAGCTCCAGCATACAAATAGTACAATTGTTCATCGTCACTATGAATTGTATTGTTAATTTTTATCGTACAATTTGCAAAAGATGCGGTCTGCTTTCCGTATGGCTGTACAAGTAATAATCCTGCGTAATCAGGATAAGTTGTATCGGTAGCATCATAAGCGTTTCCATCACATACAATTGTGCAAGTAGGTTCTCCCTTAATACCAATACGAATAGCATTTGCGGAGTATTCAAAGTGATTATTATTGATATAAATTGTAGCGCCTTCTTCAACAGCATAAATATTGATCATATTGTGTGTGCAAACAGCGGCGGCACAATAATTATTAGAAATACTTGACCCATCTTTTAATGTGCAATTTAATTCTAATCCGTTATATACATTACCGGTAGAAGTAGTGGTATTTGAACCAAAATAACAATTTTCAATTGTCAATTTTATAGGATTAGACTGAGTACTTTTAACGATGAAAGTCTTAGCTGCGTTTGGAGTTATATTTACAATTTTGCAATTTGTCAATGTAAGACTTCCATTATTTTCAATCTCAATTAAAGCGTTCTCTGTAAATGTTAATCCTTCTAATACAACATCAGAATTACCAGATATATTAATAGCACCGTTAATAATAGATTCATTTTTTCCAATGACATCAGAGCAGCGATCTCCCGTATTGGCCACAACATCAGAATTATATCCTGTGAGTTTTATGCTTCTTGTCAAATCAAGTTGATTTGAAAATGTTCCAGGAATAAGTGCGATAGTATTTATACTTTCGTCGGCATATTTATCAACAATAGATTCTCCAGGAACCAATACAGCAGTAGTACTAGACAAATTTTTTCTTAGCATTTCTACTGTTTGTGATAACTCGTTCATCGACTTTGCAAACCCAGTTAGAGTCTCATCCGCCGTTTCATATTTCTCATCGACATAATTTTCTGTAGAATATGCGAGATCATTTTCTAGTTCACTAACTTTTGATGGAATAGTAGGAGCCCCGGACAAGTCGCTATACTTTCCACTGAATTTATTATCATCCACGTATTTTTTTGTGGCTGGATTATAATCAGCAGTAGGAACATATTCCATAGCATTGTCCTTTGCTAAATAATTGGACAAATCCACGGTTCCACCCTCTGATCCAGAACCACTTGTGGCAGATGGTTTAATAACCCACGTATCAGCGTTTGTCAAAATATATGTATTGTTGTTTTCTACGCAATAACAAGTAGATCCCGGCAATGCATATTGTTTTTCTTTAGTATTTGTATCTTGTGATTTTCCAGGTGTAGTGATGTGCGGAAGATTTTGAATATCTTGTACGGTATCCGCGATCAATTCTAAAATTCCAGAACTATTCACGTTTCCACCAGTTTTAGTAATTGAATACATGCTTACCTCCAATCTTTTTTATTTTTTTACACGACTATAACTAACGGAAGTGAGAGGATTCGAACCCCTGCGCCGCTATTAACAGCCTTGCGGTTTTCAAAACCGCCCCCTTCAACCAGACTTGGGTACACTTCCAGACGGGAGAGAATGATTCTCTCCACTACTATTGAATTTATTGAATATCTGAAAAAGTTTTCTCTTCTTGTTTTACAATCCCACCAGCAGTAAAATATTTTCCGAAATCATCAATGGCACTTCTATCGTTATAGATCCTAATCATATCTACATTCTGCCAATTGAAAAATTCTCGTACAACTTCACTAGGCAAATTGAAATCAGATAATAATCTCGTGCACAGGAAATGCCTAAAACTGTGCGCATATACAGGCTTATCCACAATTTCACTTGCCATATTCATGTAGCTTTCTACATGTTCTAGCTTAACCCATGAATTACCGATTTTTTTACAAAATAACCACTCACAGTCACAGCCTAATTCTTTACGTTGTTCAATCCAAGGCATGATATATTTATCTCCTTGAATCAAAATCCATTTATGCATTTGATGACCTAGTTTTCCACGTCCTTTTGCCCGTATTAAATCAGTTTGATGCAAAGAATCAAATACAATATGATCATCATCAAAATATTCTGGTCGCATTTGTAATAACTCGGCTTTGCGCATTCCTGAATATGCTAAAATAGCAATAGCGCAACAAGCCTGTAATTTATCCTGCTCTAGCAATGTGTCAAGAATTTTGTGTACTTCCTCATCGGTTAATACTGTTTTTTCTCTAACGGCAGTATTAGCAGGAGACTCTATTTTATTGATTAACGGTTTGAAATCTTCATAACCTTCTTCTTCGTCCAACATATTTTCAATATAAGAACTTAGTGAACTGATAGCAGATTTCACGCGTCGCACACGTTTAGGCGACCATCCCCAAGTATTCATAGCAAAACTTTGAAACCTAGCGAAATCCCGTTTTGTGATATCCGTAAAATCTTTATTATTTAGATACTGTAAAACATAAGTAAAAAAAATAGTAAGATCATTACGATAAGACGAAATAGTAAGAGGAGCACGATCAATACTCTGTAAATAATCAAGAAAATCATTCACTAAATACATATTTTCTGGGTTAATCTGCTTTGTGGTTTCGTCGCTAGTAATCTTGTTGTAGACAGTAGAACGACCTTTAACACTCACATAATCACTTCCTTTCTTACAGGAAGTGAACTAGTATAACTTCCCTTATTTCATTTTTTCCCAAAAGGCATATAAGCTATCGACATCTTCTTTTTTTATACTATCATTACAGCTGAAGGAAAGAGAAAAATACGAGTCATCAGTGTTAGAAGAGAACGTAATACTGTGAAGATTGTCATCTTCATCACTCTCTACGTCTAGATGTTCTGATCTGGCACAGAAAGGTTTACATTTATCAAGAGTACAATCGAACTCTTCATCATCCCATGTATCCTCATCTGTATCTTCTATGGTTACTTCCAAGATAAAAGGTGCGTGACAATGAGAGAGAAGAGTAGAACTACAATTATCCAAAACAAAAATAACAGAATCTTCCGCATTTAGATACCCGTATTCTCGCTTCATCTTTTCACACCAGACACCTTCTGAGTCACATGAAATAATAAATTCATCATCATACCCATCGGATTCAGGTTGTTCTATTTCGATGTCTATAATATCTTTTCCATGTAAGATTAAATGCTTAATAATTTCCGCAGCTTCTTCATAGCGTGCAATAAAAGACATGCCATAGACATCATCTTTATCTAATAGCTTAGTTTCAGATTCATAAAAATCAAATGCAAATTTAACAAAATCTTCAATTGTATTAAAAAATCTTTTTGTCATATTAAACTAATTTCTCCCTTACAATTATTTTTAGCTGATTACTTATACTGACGATAACGATCCATGAGAGAACCAGTATTCATATACATCTCAGCGGTTCCTAGAGCTACGATGCCTTCCTTTACAAGGTCTACAAATTTTTCTCTAATTCTCTTTTTGTCCATTTTAATTTCCCCTTTCTTTTCTAATCTAGTTGTATATCATATAAACAGAGCAACCCGTTATCATCAATAACTGACACGGTTTGTTCTGGTTTATTTGTCTTTCTGATAGACATAGCATAATCATCTGTACCAGATACACATCCTGATTCTATAACTTTGGTATCATAAACAGTAGATAAACCATTCGTATGTCTATGACCAAGCAGTACAATTTTTGGCTTGATAGAAAACATCATAGTGAGATTTTGTACCACACTAGCAGGATTGTCTTTGTGTCCATGTGACGCAAATACCGTGTTTCCACGAATTGAAAACATGGCTATTTCTGGTTCTACTGTGTTTTCACAAATAGATACATTTTCCACATTCTGTAACCGTGCTTTTAAGTAGAATGGTAGTAGCACATCCATGTTTTCGCCGTCTAAAGCATCCTCTTTTTTAGGACTGATCCGACTATGGTTTCCGGGAGTAGTGTATACATAAACATGATTAAAATTAGATGATAATCTAACAAGCATAGAAGCGATAAGTTCTGAAATATATTTGAATTGTTCCATTAAATCCATGTTATTTTGTAGTCGCAAATTATTATGGATAATCCCAGATAAAATTTCTCCGATTACCAAATAACAATCTTGTGCTTGGTGCATACCACGAATATCTAGAATATCTGCTGTGTATTTTTTGATGCGTTCATATAACACATCTTCATTAAAATGATTCTTCCAATTATCAATTTCGATACCGGTATGAATATCTGTTAAATGGCATAATAGATCGCACTCACTATTAAAAAGTGTGTAATGAACAGATATATTCATAGGTTCTGTATCTTCACAGATAGTCCGCTTAATCATATCAGCAAAAGATTCTTTTCGTGCCTCTTGACGAATCAAACGATTATAAGCAGTACGTTCATCAGAAAGTTTCTGCTTCTCCTTTTTTACTTCTTGAATCAATCGCTTATTTTCATCAATCATATTTTGGAGTTGCTGATCTGTATTTCCCATCTCAGCTTTTGCGTCGTTATACCCCTTTAGATAGTTCTGTGTTTTCTTTCTGTGAGCTGATTCTGTCCACTCAACACCGAAAGCCTCATTGCACAATTTTCCTATTTCTTCGTTACTTAATCCGTACAATTCTTTATTCTTGTACAAACGAATACGATAAGCTTTAGGTGTTTCATTCGGTTTTATCAATGCTTTATTAGTAATGATAGTAACCACCCACCTTTTTATTCAGAATCCATATCAGATGATAATTCAACGGTAATCTTAAAACTTACACGATCTGTTCCAGGTGGAAGAGCATCAATCACTTCTTTAGTGATATCTCCAGTTTCATCTACAAAACGCAGCTGGTCTACATAAATACCTTCCAACTTAATATTTTTCTTAGCAGGAGTGTATCTTTCATCGGTTTCAGAAATTTTAATCATATAACTTTTCCTTTCATTCTCAACTAAATTTTTACAAACAAAAAGAGTGCCACGCGACACTCCATAAAATTTTGATTCGATATGATATTTTTAGATCACATGATCTCTGTGATATCTGTTACAATTTTATCTGCAATGCCGTATGTACTAACACAATCCTCGGCGAAAATCCACCAATCTTTACGGTAGTTTTTCTCATAATCCTCTTCTGAAATGAACGTGCGAGACAAAATATAACCCTTTATTTTTTCTTTTAAAGCCTTAGTATGCTCCATTGAATCGATTATTTTTCCTGTGGATCCATAACCTGTGCCAATTTGGCCATCATGGATTAGCACTGTACAATGTGGTAACAGATATCTTGTGTGTCCCGCCATTAGCAGGAGACCTCCACTAGAATAGCACTTGCCAAGTCCGATTGTTATAACAGGAGTATAAGACATAAGAATCAAATCTATAATGGTAAATACTGCGCTTACCGACCCACCATCTGAATTGATGTAGATACGAATTGGCTTACAATTTTCTTTTTTTACATCATTTCTGATATCATCGCGATTCCATTGCAAAATATCCTGATAAATTTCTATGAAATTATCTTCGATATCATCATTCCATAGGATACAGCGATTCTGGCGACGAGAGTAATAATCTAATAAAGATGGATCTGGCAATTTGATATTGGCTAAATCGTCATAGCCAGGAGCTGTTAAAAGATCAAAATCAAGTAATTCTTTCTTTACATTTTCTGTCATATTTATTTATCCTTCAAACTAGTTTAATCTAGCAAATCCGCCATAGCAGCGGTTTCACTTCTTTCTGTTTTTTCAAGATGAACATAACCAAATTTTTCGTGTCCAGCTAATTTTTGAACTGCTGATAACAATCCATTGTTTAATCGAAACACGGGGCTATCGGTTTGTCGGAAATCTCCGTTCATCCATAAAGCAGATCCGCTCCCCACACGCCCGATTAAAAGTTGAACATGTTCTTTAGTAAGATTTTCTGCTTCGCTACAATAAATAATGGTATTCTTTATATCGCGTCCCCTGATATAACCAAGATGCTCAATCTCGATATTTCCAGACATTATTTGCATATCCAAACCAGTTTCCCCGCCTAAGTGATCAGCTAATACCAACGCATACGGTCGCAATTTTGCATTTTTATCTCCCGGAATAAAACCGATTTCTTTTGCGTCTTTAACGCCAATAGCATTTCTAACATATAGAAGTTTATCATAATAACCTTTCTCTATAAGTTTTAATGCATTAGCGATCATAATATAGTCTTTGCCAGACCCGAACTTTCCTGAAATAATTTTTATTGTTTCATTATCATTTTGTAGCATATCAAATGCTAAAACTTGTTGTGGGTTTCTGGGTTTGACTTTCCCGATAAAATTATTATTTATTTGTTTCCAGGAAAGCATTGTATATTCCTGTCCATCCCATCTACGATAATCGACAATCTCTCCATTAGAGTTTCTGATTATTAAATATTCGTTTAGCAAACAATCATAAATGTTTTCGTCTATATGAGAATATAAATAACTCATTTTCTCTTCTGACAAGATAAGATCTTTATATCCCAAATAATCTTCAACATTTTTTACAATATTTACTTCATTAGAACCCTTGGTTAATAATCCGAAAATATTCCTAGATATAAACTTACAATTTAAATCGTCAGTACATACTAAAATAGGAGTCTCCTGATTACAAAAATAAGCAGACGCAAGAATTATATTATCTGGTGTATAGTCTAAATCAAATTCTTCAATAATTTGCTTAACAAAAGAATCCACTTTGACGACACTATATTTTTCATAATCTTTATCCAATAAGCGAGAAACATAACGAGCTTTGTATTTTATTTCTTCGTCTTTCTTGCTTGAAGTTTTGATATTTTCTATTTCTTCTAAAGTTTTTTGAGAAATAAAAAAATGCTCCTTAAAAGCCGCTTCTTGCAGATTCAGAAGAGCATTGGTATCTAGGAACAATTTATAGTCCAATAATATGTTCCACCTTTCCAAGTATTTTTGTTATTTAACACACAGTATGTTCTCGTTGATATCTATTCAGGCAATTAATATTATGCCTAGATTCGATAAGAAAATATGTAGGATGCTTGGAATAAGATTTCTTTACATTCTTTTCTCCAAGCAGTTTGCGCATAGCAAATGCTTCTGTTTTTGTAATTTTTAAAATAAATAAAACCTTCTTTCTGTATGGGGTAACGGAAAGAGTAGGACTCGAACCTACAACCCCCTGATTAACAGTCAGGTGCTCTGCCAATTGAGCTATCAATCCAAATAAAATAAGTACATATTTTTAGCCATTTTTAAATATTAACAATGACCATATTTTATTTTCTGCATTCCAAAAATAATATGAATCAGTGAAATTATCTTTCCAAACATATAAGCATTAATAAGATGAATCGTTATGTTTTAATTCGATTTTCCTCATTTCGTCACAGGATGGTGGACAATATGGACGTCCCGCATTACACACAACTAATTTTCTTTTCATAAAAACTCCACAATTATTACCGTATTGAAAATCATAAATATTGAGTGTATAATATATAGCAGCACTAATAAAAAGAGAGGATACTTATTCATCTATGTTTAACATCAAAACTCATGGATTCCAATATACCGATGCTTCTATATTTTGTGTTGGAACCGAATCAGCTATAGATTTATTACATGAATATTATAAAATTCATGAAAACAACCTAGATTCGAATGCGTTTGTAGATCGAATTATTTTTCATAGAATTCACGCATATCTCACACCTAACAAAATTTCTGCGAATAAACAATGTAAACGCCTAAATACAAAATTAAAGGAAAATAAATTGCTTTTCGACATTAAATACATGGAAGAAGCTTTACTTTATTTTTCTCCGCACAAAGTTATTAAGGCTTTAGACATGGAAGAAATTTATGATCATGAATTAGAATCATCCGACTATTTGCGTAGTATATTTTCTGAACTCCCAAAGAAATTCGTAATTACGAAAGAAGAATAGGAGAGTAGAGACTTCATTAAATTTAACAATCATTCATATTTACACTTTCTATCCATTTTCTTTCGTTCAGATGCCTTTTGACGTTTCAACCGTTTGCACTGATTACAGTTATTCGGATGATTGCAGTCCCAACAATTATCCGTATCCCACCAATACCATCTTGGTGGCTGCGGCCGTGGCTTACGCTTTGCTTTCCCCATCTATTCCTCCACCTTCCGAAATCCAATAAAATCGGCCATGCCAAACGAACCATCTGCGCAACTATGCATAGAAGTTTCTGAAATTGGTATGCCAGCCCATTTTTTTATTTCGCATTTAGTAGTGATATGTACCATCTGTTCTATGGCTGCTTCTGAATTTGCAATTACACGACTCGCAAATTCTTCTCCACACATACGGCATCTATAAATTGCGTAATAATATTTAGACATATTTTCTTCCTCTGTTTTGTATGGATTCATACAACTAAAGTGACTAGTCCGTAAAAACTATTGGCTAAAGCGGATATACAGGAATCGAACCCGTGCAACCTTCCAGAAACCACCGCATATGTCAGTGTGCCTTCCCACTCAGCCAATATCCGCATTTGATTGAATTTACGAAATACTACGTTGATGAACTGCGATATAAATCCAGCGTCCCGCAATCATATTATGCTTTTAATACAATTGTCTCCCTAAAAAATGGAGCGATTTATGCATCGTCTTGTGTCCATAAAACCGGTAATCGCTATGCGAAAACCGGATTCCTTTTCTACACTTGGCAGATAGGTATCATATATTCCCTTAAAAACCACATTGAAAGCGTCGTCCCAATTAGGTAAGCTTTTTTAATAATTACACTTCCGGGAAATTTCAGAATTACCGACTACCACTTCTCACGGCCATTGGTCTTATCTATCTGAAAAGTTTTTTACAAGAATTTGCCAGTGGGTTGCAAATATCTTGTCAAGTGGAAAAATTGGGATGACCGGATTCGAACCGACGACCTCTTGCTCCCAAGGCAAGCGCTCTAACCAAACTGAGCCACATCCCAATAGCACTCGTGTCTGGACTCGCACCAGTTCTTGCCGTTAGGCTCTCTACGCCTTACCTAGGACAACGTGCGGTTTTCGCTTTCACAAGTCGCGTACCTTGCTACTCACTTCCCGATACGAGCATATTATATACAAGGCTTGCTCGTCAGCAATTTCAGCGCCGCACAGCAGCGAACACCTTGTATTTTACAAAAAGAACACTAGTGGCAGCATTCCCAGAACAGCAACACTGCCACTCAAAAGAAAGGAGAATTGAGAAAATACAAAAATGTATGAAAAAGTCTTTAGGGAGGTCGTAGGAAAGTAAGAGATCTAAATTACCAAAAAAATATTTACTTGCTAGAAGGAAGATCTCTTATAGCCTACTAATAAATGAAAAACAAAGCGCTTATTAATAATATCAGGAAATTAGAAACGCTAATATGTAACGCATGTCTGAAATATGGTGACATGCCATTTTGTTCTTTATCCAAGGTAGAAGGAAGCTACTTCCATAGCCTGATACATGTAATAATTTTTCCTATAATTTATTTCTATATTTCTGAAATTTACGACTCTATTTTATATATCCTTTACACCACCCACAACGGGGCAGTGTAAAAGAAAATTTGACCACGGTTTGATACTTCCTTTATGGTCGTTTTAACAGATAACACAAAGAAATAGAAAATGTATTTTTTCTTATTTCCTTCCCTTAAAAGAAAACGAGGTCACTCCTTCAAAAAATGCCCGCCAGTCCAGTAAAATCAAGGCTTCCGAGACTTTTTCTATTTCAAACATTTTAGGGTTTCTCAGAGTTTCTAGCCAGTTCCATACGCTTTCTCGTCTCGTTTTTATTCAATAATTCAGCACATGATTTACAATATTTTCGCTTGTTATTAGTCAAGCGAATCTGCTTCCCACAATTCTGACACAATCCATAACCCTTTTTGAAATTCCCTATATATTGATTCCCTAAATTATGAAAATCTACCACCTTATAAATTATTTGTGCAGGATCTTCATCTTTGTCTAATGGAACTCGTACATTTAAATTATCCACTTTTTTACCGAAAGAAATATAGCCATTTATATATAAGTCATGAAGAATTTTACTTCGCTCGGCAATAGTGAGAGAGACATTAGCCAGCTTAAACACTTCCGAAATATCTTTTGCCGTTTTTTTGTTAATCCACCCATCGCAATGCATGTACCTGGCAACCGCAAAAAACGTAAACATCAATTTTTTTTGACGATCATTCGGAAGAGTAGCAATCATTTCAATCTCACTTTTATAAATTGGTACATAATCATCTTCTCTAAAAGTCGATCTTATATCCCCGTCAATAATCGCTTTACATATTGCAACAATACGTGAGTGATATTTATATTCCTGATATCCCTCAAGTCGGAATGTTAAAATCTTTTGCTGAACAATGCCCACAAGAGCTTCCAATGACAATCCATTTGAGTAATAATACTTTGCTATTAAAGTAATGAAATATCCCATAGGAAGATCTTCTGGCTTCTCCTTTCTTATCAGAACCCCACGAATATAGTCTTTCTCATTCAGTATATACAGCCTTCATCGCCTCCAATCTATCGCATATTAGATCCCCTATCGTATCCCAACAAAATTGTTTATTACCTTTATATCCGTAGCATATATCTAAAATAATATTTAGACGCTCATCATCATTAGGACATATTTCTTTCGCAGCTTGATGAAATTCATGATAGAGGAAATGACGATTCTTATTTGATGCACCTTTATCAAAATGTTGAGACTTTTTATATTCCCTCACACATTCACAATAGTATTCTTCCAATTTGCGCAATTCCAAGCGATGCTCCTCAGTGCATCTCCTTTTTACTTTTAACATATTGTAGTCAAACACTGATTTTCGATGTAACTGTGATTTATGCCCATCCAATTGATTTTCAATGTAACGACAAATCTTGTTCATTGCACAATTCCCATTTCCGACCGGCAACTTATATTCATACCAAAAGAGCCATTCTTTTTGTTCATCGGACAATGTTTCATAATTTTCGTATAATTCATTGATAGAGCAATTATATAATGCCTGACATTTTAAACTGCTTTCCTTCATATATTTCTTATATCCCTGCTTAATTTCATCATAAATATAAATCATAAAATATGGCTTCCGATAAGCAGACAGAGATTGTAAATAAGGATCTGATGCACAAGCGCGTAAATTATACCAATAACTCGGCATTGGTTTTGTCTGAATCCCTTTTAGTTTGTCTAATTCAGCTTGTTGAAACAACTGACCGCAAGCAATCCGATATTCCAATTCCTGATATTCTTTACTTCCTTTTTCGAAATGAGACTGTACTTCCATCATTGAAGTGACATAATTTGTGATTGTACCTACCTGGTTACCCATGCCATTCTTATTTGTCTTTTTTACTTCTTTTTCCGTGACCACAATTTTAGGAGCTGTCCTCTGGACACATTCAATGGCAGGAGTTTCTCGAAATTTTCTTTTTAATACAGCATTATTCGTAGAGAATAAAATATCTCCATCATACCTTTATACCCTCGGTTTCCCGATACTTTAACACTCAACAATCGAGTGGGAGTAGACTATATCATCGGCTTTTCATATAATATAGAAAAGTCGCCTTGCGCTACGGAATTACGAATTTCACATAATTCCTCTTAATTTATTTTACAATAAATAGCTTAGTCGTTTGACCTTCCAATTATAAACTATATAATTGGCTTGGCACCGGATTTCCATGAATAAGATATATGAGCTGAACAAATTGTTGGTAATTAGCCAATATCTTATTTTTAGGATTCCCAGTTAGCATAGTTTTTCATTACCATTTCCTGTAATTACTATACGCAACTACACACCCTATATTTATAGGTTCACAAGGTTTTTTCACTATATATCACTATATAGGGCGACCATATTATTGATCGCAGCCGTTCTCAGCCATACAAAAAGTGTCCCAGGAGTTGATTATCATAATAGTATCCATGTACTGATACCAATATTGACATTCCGCAGAGTGATTCACAGCACATTTTCGAATATTGTTATGACATGTCATAGGACTACGAAAAATGACTAACTCATCCTCATCTTTATCTATCCAGAACTTTGAGTAGCATTCCCCAGCTCTAAGCAATCCCGTTACTTCCAATCCACAAATGGATTGCATTAACGCAAACGGATCTCCACTTCCTATCTGATAGTTTCCATCTACAAAAAGTTTTCCGATCTTTGCATCGTTCATTTTCTTCTTAATAAATCGATGCACAGAGTCGATCACATACGGATCATCCAACATATACTCGCTTGTATATAGCGCACGTTGCCACGAATTCACATCTGTATTATCCGTGATACCCAAAAATTTAATGGTGGATTCGTAATCTCCGCACATTGCATCCCTTAAATATTGAATAGTAGGAGCACATAACTCTTCAATATCTTCATCAGAAAAATCATAGGATTGCAAATATTGATAATTTAATTCTCGTCGCTCTTCTAAAACGTGTGGCGATATTTTTGTTACTGAAAAACCATATCCGCATTCCTGATATGCTTCCATATAACTTTCAATGTTATCATACGCCCCCCACAACTTAAATGAAGATTCAGTAGCAACAATATCACATTCCCGGATGTCTTGTAGATTCCCCCATACATCCTCTATAAAATAATTCCCATTATTGTATTTTTCGATGAATTCTAAAATGGGGAACGGATAGAGCATACCCTTAAACCAGGCATTCCGTAAGCAAACTCCATTTGGAACATAATCTAATCCTAAAGATTCTCCTACACAGCGCATATATTCTATGGTGCAAAGGTTAAAGCCGTCAGACACGGTATTTTCAAGAGGCTTATCCTTTACAAATTCCATAGTTGGCTCATCAGAATCTATTCCATCATCCAATGTGATAACATCTGCAAAATATTGAGTTACACAATCTTTTACTACCAAAATCTTTCTGGGATTACATATCGGTTGTGAAGCGGAGCATGTCAGGGCTTTGTATGCTTCGTATTTTGCTGGAACCAATGGGAATGACTTATTGCGTCTACACTCACACAACTCATTTAATTGATCTATATATTTTGAATTACAGAATAGAAGAGTATTATTCTTCAATCCGCCAGTCGTTCCAACAAAACGTCTAAAGTTTACGCCGTTGACAGTAATTCCTTTTTTACAAGTGGCACGTCCAAAATCGGATTTCTTATCAATGACCACTTGAAGAAATATTTTTGAAAAATCTATATCTTTTATATTGCATTGAAGAATCTTGTTTGCCATAATTCGAAATTCTTGAGCTTCAAATAACGAAACCAACTCTTGAAATTTGAATGCTTCTTTTTTTGATATGGCAAGATCCCAATGCGAATATTTTAATTTATTAGTTCCTATCTTAAAAATTTCATATTGAGGTACGCTAATACCAGCCATCTATTACCTCGTTTCTTTATTTATTTTTTCTTTTTATATAAAATTCGGTATTCATCCACCGAATGAATACTACATCCCGTAAAAAGTGAATTTTCAGAAT